>JAABUH010001092.1_pt1 | contig 32856 bp, 62 predicted proteins | sample 5559121 | NCBI WGS metagenome assembly JAABUH01 (sample SAMN10711871, study PRJNA513364) | rock metagenome | isolation source: Antarctica rocks | place: Antarctica: Victoria Land, Battleship Promontory nord | collected 2015-12-28
TGTCCTTGCCGTGTGCACCTGACCAGCGCGGCGGGCGCCGCGCGCAGTGCATGAAGAACCCGGTGCCCATCGGCGTGGGCTACCTGGCGCACTACATCGTCAAGCCGCTGCTCGGCTTCTGCATCGCCAAGGTGCCGCTGCCCGCGCGCGCTCCGTCCCCCCGCTGGCCGCCGAGCGCTGCCGGCCGGCGAGTGGCTGAACCTGTCTCGACGCGCGGTCCCCCGGCTGGCGACTGTGCGCTGCTGGCGGGAACGGCTTGATGATGTCTGCTGCGACCGGGCCGGTGGGGCGTTGCCTCTTTGCTGCCTGCTTCTGCTGCTCTTAGCGCTGATGCGCACCCACGTCTGATGCGGTAGAGATCTGCAGTGAGCGCAGCGGTGAGCCCGTCAGCTGACGTGGTTGCGCGGCGCGCGCCCAGACGCTCAACCTGGCGCCGCCGGTGGCCGTCGGCCTCATTCTCGTGTCCTGCTGCCCGGGCGGGCAGGTGCGGACTGGTTTATGCTGATTTACACTGCCCTATCCCTATTCTGGGCAGGCAGACGCGCGCGGGCGCCATGTAAGGCTGCCTGATCGAGTTGTGGGGGCAAAAGCGCTTTGTGGCTGCTTGTGTGTGGGGCAGGAGCGGCGCGGGTGTGCAGCTCCTTGGGCATATGGCTGTTGTTGACTCCGCTCTCTCAGCACCATGCCTGTTCATTGCAAGCTGCGACAGGCCTAGCTACATGTGCGGCATGTTGCGCATGCCTACATGCAGCTGTACGCGTGACATGGCTGTGGGGTATCATCCGTCATTGTTGCCCGCCTCGCCTCTTTCAAGCAAAAGGTCTTGCATGCACTGCCTGCCCTGTCCCTGACATCGAGGACTGCTTGGCAGGCAAGCAACGTGGCGACATACATCGCGCACGGCGATGTGGCGCTGTCTGTGCTGATGACGACGGCGTCCACGCTGGGCGCCATCTTCATGACGCCGCTCCTGACAAAGATGCTCGCCGGCACCCTGGTGCCCGTCGATGCCATGGTGCGCCCGCTCTCATGCACTCCAAGATCCTAAGCACGTTTCAAATAGCACGCTTGTTCACCTCGCAAGCAGCCTGTCCCTGCCTGGCTTGCCGCTGAAGTCGCAACAGAATGTGCGCTCCATGTGCGCATTCCACGTTCTTCCGGGTTGCACAAATGGCCCCGTGCGGGCTAGTTGATGATGCTGGGCACACACTGGCGTGCAGCGCATGGCTTGGCTGCAGTCCCCGTGGCAGTCCACCTGCGGTCTCAGCACAGAGCGAGGACACAGCTAGGTGCAGGGCCTGGCGACGAGCACACAGGGCTCGTGCTGGGCGCGCTGAACAGCATGTCACCCTGCGCTGAGCGGCACGTAACCCTGCACTGAGCAGCGCGTTACGTACCCTGCGCTGAGCGGCGCGTTACCCTGCGCAGGGCCTGGCCATGAGCACGTTCCAGGTCGTGCTGGTGCCGACGGTGCTGGGCGTGCTGACCAACGAGCTGTTCCCGTCGCTCGTGCGCGCGCTCAAGCCGGTGCTGCCGCTGATCGGCGTCGCGCTGACCACGCTGCTGTGCGCGTCGCCGTGCGCGCAGGTCGCCTCCATCCTCAAGTGCGCGCTCGGAATAGAGGCCAGGGCGTCATTGTGAGCAAGTGACCTGGATCGCAGCTTTGCAATGCTGCTGCTGGCTAAGCTACCCTGCGCGATGTCAGGTCAGCGCCAGTGCATGTGGGTCGACAGTGACCTGGTTGACACCCTGGTTGCTGCCAGAACCTTGCCGCTCGGCACTGAGCGATGCGCGTGCGCGGCATGTCCGCAGAGCGCAGGGCGCCAACCTGATGCTGCCGGTCGCGCTGCTGCACGTGGCCGCGTTCAGCATGGGGTACTTCCTGTGCAAGGGCCTGGGCTTCAACGAGAAGACCAGCCGCACCGTGTCCATCGAGACCGGTGCGCTCATTACCTGCTTTCGCTCGCCCATGCCTGCTCGATGCCGGCAAGGCTCTGCACTGAAGCTCAGCCGACCTGCTTGGCAAGGTCAGGGCAAAGTCCTGCACATGCACTGAGTTCTGTTTTATTTAAATGGTGTACACGGCCAAGCCCTCATGACACGGGAAGTTGCATGGTCACCATGACATGACCATGACACGACACGGGACGTTGCATGCCCCCAAAGACCACAGAGGCTGACCTCCTCTGGCCTTCTCTGCTCAGCTTGCACACGTTCGGTGCTAGCCACTGTGTGCATGCCCCCACAGGCCTGTGCAGCATCCCCATGTGAGCAGCCTGGGAAGGGGGTGGGGGGAACCCCCGGTCATGACTGCTTTGTGTGGCGCAGACGCATGTGCCAACCCGCCCTCCAAACCCGCTCCCGCGCGCGCAGGCATGCAGAGCGCGGCGCTGGGCTTCCTGCTGGCTCAGACGCACTTTGCCGACCCGCTCGTGTGCGTGCCGTCCGCCGTGAGCGTCGTGTTCATGGCGCTCGGCGGCTCCGGCCTGGCCGTCTTCTGGCGCAACAAGCCCGTGCCCGCGCTGGCCTAGGCGCGCGCCGCTGCTGCAGCGGCCGCCGCCCGGCAGGCGGCGGCCCCGGAGCGCGTCGCTTTGGGAGGGCTGCTGGGCAATGCGCAGGTCCCAGCTTGCTGTTGTGCTGCTGTGCCGCCGTGCCCACTGGCATGACCCGTGCTGCAGAGGGCGGTGGCTGGCGTGGGTGGGGGAGGCGCAGCCCCAGCTTGGGCCGCATCCCGAGCTTGTGACCGCTCAGGATGTTTTCAATTCTGCATCCCTGCCGAGGAGTCCCGTGATTGGCTCTTTGAACTTGGCTGTCGCTTGGTGTGGCGGGGGCTGCGCTTGTGCTGACCAAGGCGTCCTGGCGGAATGTCTAAACTGATGGGGGGGCACAAGGGGGGGGCTGAGTGAGGCTGCAAGGCAGCCGCTTCAGCCACTCTAAGTGTGAGCACAGCTCAGTGGGTGGGTTGGAGCCTTCTACCACCTGCGTGGATTACAAGTGCCAAGGCGCATTGCACATTAACATGGCATGGCAGGGAAGGGGGCCGTCGCGATGTTTTGCAGCAGGCCACTGAATGCCTTGCAGCAGGCGCAGCTGCACACGCCTGCATGTGATTGCGTCATTATTTCCCTGCCAGCTTGCTATTGATTTGCGCACCACTCACACCGTGTCAACTGCAGTGCGCTGTAAAGCAGCCACCTGTAGGTGCTCATGATGCGCTACTTACAGAGTACTTGCACTGCTACCAGATTGCAACACCGAGGTATGCATGATCACCCAGCTCTCGACGTGCCTCGCGCAGGCTAGCTGGGTCTGCTGCAAAGGCCCACAGCATTGAGTGTTGTACGGCCCTGCCCTGCAGGCGCGCACGCACCTCCCAGAGTGCCTCCCCAAATGACTCACAAATACACTGCACAGGCACATGGACTTTCAGTGCCATAGACTCCACGTCCACATCCTCATCACCTTCTCATCACATCACCGAGCAGTCAGAGCAGCACCACCCCTTTGTCCCGCCGCACATCCAGCCCATGCCTGCCTGTGACGTGTCTGTCACCAGGGTTGCACCCTCTGGAGGCCACTTCAGCACACCTTACCCTCCCTCCCTGTGGCCTGCATCAACCACGCAGACAGACGCAGCAAACCAGCAGGCACCAGACAAGCAGAACAAAAACAGAGACATGTCCAATGCAAGGGCCGGCGCCACAGGCCCAAGATGCACCGCGTGCATGGATGACCTGATGCGGCCGCTGCATGCCAGCCGGCGGATACCCAGGGCCCCCCCACTCGCCGCTTGAAGGACCAGACAGCCCTGTGCTTCATATTCTCAGAGCCGGGCACTATTAGGGAGAGTCAGGAGGCAACGGCCTGTGCAGCTGTGCCACTCGCGCGACCCTAAGGTGGAGTATAATGGGCAGGCCGGACTCGGCAGCATTGTCTCCGGCATAACAGCCTGGCCCCACACATGGAGAACTGGCGCCGCAGCCGGCTGCGCAGGCGCGCCTCCGCCGCCGACCCGCTCGCTGCCGCAGGCCCCAGCCTGGGGCAGGGCTCAGCGCCGCCTGCCCTGAGACACCACCGCGTGCGCGGGCCCGTCCCGCCCCTCCTCCGCCCGCTTGTCCTGGTACAGCTTGAACGCGGCCGCCGCCGCCGCCGCCGCCAGCAGCACCTTGACCACGGGGAAGCCGCCGCCGCTCCTGCAGGCCACCACAGGCAGTCAGGGTCGGGGTCAGGGTCAGGGTCGGAGTCAGGGCCGGGCGCCGTGCGCACACACGCCCTTGCCGCCTGCCCCGCGGCGTAACCAAGCCCATGAAGGCCGCCTCTGCCTCAACGCACTTGGATGGCGACACGCGCCCCGTGCGGGCTCACTCGAGGGCTGTTGAGGGCTGTGCGCCCCGGACAGCTGAGACGGGTCCTTGCGGGCGGCGCAGGATGCACTGGTCCGTTAAGGAAGCACGGACCTCACAGGCAGGCTGGCGGCACGGCCAACTCGCCCCGCAATGCACGGCCTGCGGCCACGGGCAGCGGCAGGCTGCGCGCGCACTTCTTTGGCCGGCCGGCGTCGGAAATGGCGCTCGTCTCGGCGCCGACCGAGGCCACCGCGCGGTCCATCGCCGCGGAGGTCCCCGACTTGTCTGTCCCTGCAGTGTATGCGCGTCCCAGAATCAGCACACGCCAGCCAGCCTGGTCCTGTCAGAAATGTCACACTCACAGCCATGTGCCCCACACACTTGCCATTTGCACTCTGCGTGCTTTGCAGCCGACCACGCACGGGCAAGTGCGCGGGTGCCTAAGCGAAGGGTCCTCCAGGCCCAGAGTGGCATGGGGCGCGGCACCGTCTGCCGCATAGCCCTTGAATGAGAGCTGCGGTTGGAACGCCCGCGGCTGCTCCTTCCCGTTCTCTGCCGCGCACAGACGCGCCAACCCAGTTGGCCCCTGCTTGCCAGGCTGACCCCGGTGCAGCTGCTGCTTGGCAAGGCGTGGGCGGTTGCACGCATGCGCGGGTGCGCACGCTCCTGATGGGCGACGTGGAAGCGCACGTGACTGTGCCTCACAGCGCGCAAGGCCGTGGGCCTCAGACCACACATACCCAGACACTTAAACTCAGCAACCCGCACCTGCCTTGCTTCAGTGCGGTGAAAGACATGGTAGAGCATGCATGTTGAGCATACTCAAAGCATGTTGAGCATGGTAAAGTCCATACAGAGCCCCCGCTCCTAGTCCCTGTGCATTGCACCAGGGAGTGCTGGTCGGACAACCCCGGGCCACACCTGCAGGGTCCTTGATGTCCTTGAGGTCCTTGACAAAGTTGATGCTGATGCGGAAAAAGCCGCCCTCGCCGCCCGCGCCCGGTTTGAACAGCTCAAAGAACTTGTCGATCGGCACGGCATCCAGGATGTCGTTCACGAAGATGCCTGCGGTGGCACGCTGCAGCTTCACGGTGCCGACGCAAGGGCGGTGTGACCAAGCTCTTGTCACTGCCCAGCTGTGCAGGCAGGCTTGCAGCTCGGTCAGACCTTGCACAAGACACTGGCAACTTTACGAAGTGCTGCCCACTTTGGAGCGCTGCCAAGCTGTGACCGCCAGCCTCGAAGTTGAATGCATGGGTGCGTGCTGGGCAGCGAACACACCGCAGGCGGCGACCACAGACGTGCCGACGCGCGTGCCGGTGCGCTTCTCACGGCACAGCATGAGGCGCAGCTCCGTCGCCCCTTCCAGGACCTCCCTGCAGCGCCGCTGGTCAGCGTGCCAGCGGGTGCAGTTCCAGGTGGCTGCTGCCCAAGGCTCGCGAGCACGGGTGGGTGGTGCGCACAGCGTGAGCCGCTCATCCCAGCTCAGCTGGTTCCCTAGTACGCGCTTCGGCGTGGATTGCACCTGGCACGCAGCACGACGTTTACCTTCAGCAACTGTATGGTCCCAAAACTCAGACCTGTTATTTTTGAAACAGCACATGCCAGTGCCCCCACCTTCACGTTGCGTGGACCGCCGCGGATCTCAACTGCGCCGCGGTCCCACGCCCGCACCAGTGAGCGAGCTGTTTGTTGTTATATCACAGCCTGAAAGCAGTGCCAGCGTACACTGCGCAGCCGCACCTTTTACAAAGCCCTCCACAAAGTTGGGCTCCCAGACCACCTTCTCCTCCTTGTTCTTGCCTGACGCCAGGCGCGCGTTGATCACGAGGTACCTACGGCCAGCGTGCAGAGCCCGCGTAAATTGTGAATTAAGCGCATCAAATCACAGTGTGCGCAGGAGTGCCTGCGACTCACCCCCTGACCTTCTCCGCCATCGCCGCACGCAGGCGGCAGCCCGCGCTGAAGCGCCTCTGCTATGCAGCTCCCAGATCACCTGCAACCAATTTTTGTAAGCACCGCTGGCGCACGCGAACGGTCCAGCCATGCCTTAGGCTGTAAAGTGGGGGCGCCTTGAAATTGATGTCACATTTGCGCCTATGCGTTGGCACGCACCTGTCCAGGTGCACGGTCTGCACGCCTTTGCGTTGTTCTCACCGTGCGCTAGGCGAAGTGGAGCTGTGAATGGCAGCAGCGTCCCCACCTGACAATTTTGAGACAGACAAGATCAGATGATCTAGTCTTGCGTGTAGCGGGGAAAGTACGGGATACCACCCTCTCCTACGGTATGCAGCTCCCTGGCGCACAACAACTCGTCACTCGAGAGCCTGCAGCACAGCCACCATCAGCGCAATCCCAAAGCGTGGGTGCCGTCAGACAGTCAAGCGCCGCCCGCCCCTTGCAGCCTTGCGTCACGAAGAGTGCGGACGAGCTGGGCAATCCTACTTGTCGACCAACTCCTCGCGCACGGGATGGTGTGGACACCCGCCTGGCCTGGCTGCTCACACCTTGGATAACAAAAGCTTAAGGTAGGCTCGCACCGCAGGACAAGCAGGAGGCGCTGCCGTTCCTGACAGAGCCGCACGATGCGCTGCGCCTGGGCGTGCGCTCCCTGAAGGAGGACGCTTCCGTGTCGCACCCGGTGGAGGCCATCCAGGCCAACGTGCGCGGCAGCCCGGGCGCTTGCTCGCTCCGCCGTCTTGCAGGTCGTTCATGTCTGATCGAGGGCGCGCAAGGTGTGTGTCTATGAGGCTGTGCGCTGTGGTGCAGGCGCCCAAGCAGCAGGAGGCGCTGCGGCTGAAGATGATGCGCGACCTGTACGGCCCGGGCTTGCCGGCCTGCCGCCAGATCGAGACACAGATCCTCAGCAAGTGCGGCGCGCTGCTGCTTGCCCTCCCTCCCCTATGCATACCCTTGACCGCAAGAGTGCGCTCCACCTGCGATATGCACACCTCCTTGGTATGTAGCAGGCGCGCTCTTGCCTTTCTTGTGCTAACTGCCTCTTTGGACGCCCGCCAGCAGGCAGCCCCCGCGCTGTTGCCGTCACTGTGCCGGCGCCCGCTTGAACTGGCGGCTGACCGCCGGGGCGCGGCGGGTGCAGGGTGGGGCGCCTGCCGGGCATGCCCTCCTCCAAGCTGGGCCTGCAGTCGCTGACGGGCGAGCTCGACACGTTCGGCTTTGAGTCGTACCTCGGCGCCGCGCCCGAGGAGCGCGAGGTGCCTGGGCCAGACCTGCACTCGCAGATGGAGGCCCGCTTGCGGATGGGCACCAAGCCGTGCACGCGCGGCCTGTAGCCGCGGCGCCGGCGGCAGCGCAGCTTGCAGAGGCGTGCCTGCGGCGCGGCGCACTGGTGTGCATGGCGCATGCAGCTGCGCCTCCAGTCCTGGAGCGGATGCAGTCGGGGCAACGCGAGGGGAGTGTGGTGGCGCTTGCGGGCTGAGTCAAAGCTGTGCATGCCTACGTACAACCGCACCTGCTTGCGGTGACTGGCGTGGCGCGCGACATGATAGCAAAGCCGCCCAGGTTCGACGTGTGCCGCGGCCTCTTGCAAGGCGGCGGTGTTCATGCGAAGCCAGGGCATGGCACCCTGCGGCTGGCTGGCAGCTGTGTCGCTGGCCAGGCAGCGGAAACCCCGCCTGGGCCTGCGGGCCCATGGAGCACCTTGCTGGGCCTCAGCTGTGGCCACAGGCTTTGTGTAAGCTCCTGGTGCACGTGTGTCCCACGTATGTCTACACGTTGGTCCTGGTGTATTTTAGCAGGCCAACTAGCAGCGAGGCGCCACACAAAGGCGCTTGGCACACATTTGCAAGTGCCAGGAGAGCCATTGAAAATGCATGTGTGGTTGGCACGACAACTGACCTCTTACATGCATCCTTGCAAGGCTAGGTGCAAGATGCTTGGTCATCCACAACCTCTCTGCCTTAAGGCACCGCCAAGCAGTCATGTGCACCTCATCATGCATTCGTGGAACAGAAGCATGCATGCCGACACATGCATGCAGGCGCAGGGCCTCTGCGGGTCAAGTTACGAACAGGTCGTGGCAGAAGACTGGAATCGCACAATACCATTAACCAGTAGCCGGTGTGCCCTGCTCAACGCCTGCCAGGCTGCGAGTGCACTACCTGTGAAGGCTCGCTTTAATGACCTGTGCCTGCCGCTGGGGAACAGCGCGCAAAGTGGTGCCGTTCGTGCCGACCAGCAGGCAAGTGCGTCGGAGAGGCTGTGAGCATGTGCTGATGAGGCTCCCCAGCCGGCCAGGCTCAGCAGAATGTGATAGCAGCAGGCTAGAGAAGGGCGCCGTGCCAGGTCGTGCGCGGATGCAGCGCTGGCTGCACGCCGCACAGCGCGGCCCGGCCGCGCTCGGAGAGGGCCGCAACGTGCTTGCCAGCGCGGAGTCCAGCCCCAGCAAGTCGCTGGCAAAGGTGCCGCAGATCTGGCGGAAGGAACATCCACTCCGCTTGCTTGTTTGCAGTCAGAGCCACATTGGAGCGTCGGTGTGGTTTGCTTGACCAGGTTGTTGCACCTGGTGTTGGCAGCTGCGTCCAGTAGGAGCAGGGCGTGCTGAGCTGCAGTCGGACAGCGCGGCATCTGGATCTGCTGTGCGGCGCACAGGAGCGCACCTGGCTGCCGCAGCCCCCTTCAGGGCCGACGAGCGGGCAGCTGTCCCTAATGGGGGTTGCGCTGCTGTGGGGTACCTACGCACCTGCTCTGAGGTGCCCCCCACCACCCCGCTCGGCTGCTCTAGTAGCAACCACCCACCTGATGTTGCCTGCTGGCTGGTGCTGGCCGGTGCTGAGCGGGTACACTTGACCTCTTGCGGACGGTGTCGTACTGAGCATGCGCTCTGAGGCACTCCCACGCTGGTTACATGCAACTCCCGCAGAGCACCTCCTGGACTTCAAGCAGGGTCCATCTGCAATTGGTTTCCTGGTAGTCAGTCAGGCAGAAGGCCTCTTTGAAGCCGTGGTGCTAAAAGGACTGCCTGCAGCACGAGTCTGTACGAGTTGCGCCGACACACTGGGGTCTGCGGGTGTCGTGCAGGTACTTGTACGGCCTGCCAGGGCCGCCGTGCCCCGCCGCACTGACGGCCGTGCGCACGCTCATACAGTCCTCGGTGCTGCTGGCAACCGCCGTCGCGCAGGGCGTGGGCCCTGGCAGGTCACGGCCGCAGCCAGCGCCGCGCTCCGCGCGAGACAAGGCACGCCCCGCGCGCTGCCGCCACGCGCCCCACAGGGCTGTAGCACTGAGCGTAGGCACGCATAGCTTTGCGGGCGCGCACCACAGCGCTGTTTTGGCAGACAACGGTGGTAGCTTTTGGAAGAAGAATGCGTTGTGCAGAGGTGGCGGAGGAGCGGGTGCGCTCAAGCTGGGCTGGCGCCGCGGGCAGGACGCGGATGTGCCGCCAGGAGCGCGCGGCGTCCTGCAGCAGGTGCTCAACTTCAGCGCGCCGACGCTGCTGGTGGGCGGCCTGGAGCTGGGCCTGTGGAACTTTGCGGCGTCGTCCACGCAGGCGCTCGGTCTGGAGTTCACAACCGCCACGCGCGCGGCCTTCCTCATCCAGGCCACCGCGCTGCTCACGCCGCTGCTGGCCTCGCTGTCCGGCGAGCGGCCCGGGCGCGCCGTGTGGTGCGCCGCAGGCCCCGGCACCCTCAACGCGGCGTGACACAGACGCCGCCGCCGCGCCTGTCGTGCAGCGCAGCTGCTCCTTGCGCGCCGTGCTCTACCCCAGCTGTCTCCGTCATGCCAGGCCGGCAGGTGTCCAGGCGCATGCTTTGTGAAGCAGCAGGAGCAGCGTCGAGCATCACTCTTGTCAAGTGCCCTCGTGCAGCCATTGCCGCGGCAGCGCATGGCATGGAAGCGCCCTGCACGTCCCAGCGTGGTGCCTAACAGGGCTTGGTGGGGGCACAGGACCGGGTGCGCGATTGCGCTGGCGGGCACGCTGCTGCTGACGCTGGACCATGCGCCGCCCGCCGTCGTGTCGGCCAGTGCCACGCCCATTGCCATCGGTGCGCCCGCCTGGTGCTCGAGCATGCCAGCAAGCCTGTCATTGGGACAGAGGCGCTTCATCAGCAACAGGCCGTGGCCTGCATGATCTGGCAGCAGGTGTTGTGACAAGCACGCGCGGTGCATCGCTGCCACGCATTGCGCTCGCACACAACTGCGGTCGAGCCTGTGAGCCGACAGGCGACGCCTGGGGGTAGACACGCCGCGGGGCAGCTCACAAGGTCTGCTATGTGGACAGCCAGACCTTTGTATGCGAGCCTGCTCTGCTTTCAGCAGAAAGCCGCGCGCGCAGGCGGCGACGCGTGCATCTTCGTGAGCGCGTTCTTCTTCAGCCTGGCCACCGTGCGCCTGGGCAAGCTGGCGGGCTCCTTCCCGACGCTGCGCCTGGCGGCGGCCAAGTCAGTCGTCATGGCGCTCATCGCGGCCGGCTGGCTGGGCGCGTCCGCGCTGGGGCAGGCGCGCCGGGCTGTCCAGGGTCCTCGCTTTCCCCTGGCCTGCCTGGATTCCGGACATGCTGAACAGCCCATGCGGCACTTGCTATGGCAGCCCATGCATCTATGCCATTTTAGTCGCCAGCGAGTGCAAGTCAAAGCACCTGGGAAAAGGAATCTGTCCATGAACCAGTGCAGACCGGACCAGTGGCGCAGAGAGTGCCTGGCCAGAAGCGGTTAGGTGCGGGCGGCCGCAGGTGGCGAGCGGGCAGCCGGTGGCGGCGCTGTGGCAGGGTTACGCGGATCCCCTGGCCTGGGGCGCCATCCTGTGGGCGTCCCTGGGCCCGGGCGCGCTGGCTGCCTTCCTGCAGACGCAGGTTCGTCCCTGTCTGCGCCAGAAGGGAAAGTGCGTGTCACTTGGCGGCGATCTGGGCCTGTTCTGCTGCAGCGCATGCGAGTGCTGGCGCGCGGGCTGCGCCCCTGCCGTCGCCCTTATGTGTGCGCGTGCGGGGCGCACGTCCTTCAGTTTGTGCGCCCGTGCAGGACCTGCTGAGCCCTGAAGCAGCGCTCGCAGCGCGTAAGCGATGGAGCACATGAGGCGCTGGGCCGTGTGTGTATGGTGGTGAGCCAGCGCGGCCCGGGCGCGCGCAGGGCCAGAGCAGCGTGCCGGCGGCGCAGTCGCAGGTCATCTTCTCCAGCCTGCCGCTCTGGAGCGCGCTGTTCGCCGCGCTGCTCATGCAGAACGAGAACATGGGCCTGCTGGGCTGGGCGGGCGGGATGACCATCGTGGTGGCCGGGCTGGTCGCCTCGCGCGGCCAGCGCGCCGGGGCCTGAGCGCGCGGCGCCCAGCTGCGCCGTCGCCCGGCTGCGCGACCGGTCGGCAGGCAGGCGGGAGGGCGGTCCCGCCGATAAGCGTGTGGTGCTCGCGGCGCAGCGCATTGGGCTGTGTGCCGTGTCGCTCAGGCAGCGAGGTCGCTGGGTGCCATACTAGTTGCCGATCTCACAGATTGTGAGCACTAGCGAATGCAGGCGATGGGCCCGCCGCGCGGTGCGCGCCCATGGGTAAGCCAGCTTCTGGGTCAGCACGGCATGTATCGCTGCCTCATGATGCAGCCATTACTAGTTGCACCTGCCAGTGCTTCGCCTGGGGTCTGCGAGTGGGCGCTGTGCTGCCCGCCAGCCCTAGGAGAAAATGGCTTCCCTTAAGGAGATGCCACTCGGCTTGCGACTCAGTTATGGTGGCTTCCCTTCCCTTGCCAACATGCCAGACTTTTAAATGATGCCAACCTTACCTTGGTCTGTCCCATGTCAGCACACAGAGCTGATTGCTCTGTGAGGGTATGGCGGATTGGCGTCCCAGTGAGCTTACCAGCGCTGCTGTGGGGAATGCCGCTGTGCCCATGAGGTGAACGCATGTCCTGAAGTCCACTAGCGGTAGATATCCAGCATTGATCTTGTCCCTCTTTTAATCTCTTTAGTTACCCTCCTGTTTAGGCAAGTAACAAGGGTGGCGTGTTTCATGGGTAGCACAAGGACACCCGCCCAGCGTGCAAAGCTCCTGGTTGTGAGATTTATGTCGGAATTGCTAAAACAGTGCTGTCAGCAGCCTACCTTTGTGGTCCAACACAGTGGCCAGTAAGGGACAAGGTTGCCAATGAGCTGATGCTGACCTGCCGTGGCATGCAGTATACAGTGGATGTAATGTAGAAGCTGCCATACGTGTCATGCGGGGAGTGATGCAGGGGTGTGCACAGCGCCCGCATCACAGATGCGCTCATCCATTAGAACCAAAAGGTTGAAGGCGCTGGCCAGCGGGTGTCACACTCCTGCATGCTTCAAAAGAGAGGAAGCAGACCTTGCCTGACGACAGCCAGAGAAGCCACCATACCCTAGAGTTAAAACCAGTCTGAAGCAAGGCTAGCAGTGTTATGTCCACAGCGTAGAACCTCTGATGGCGCAGACAACTCACATACATGCAGCGCTAGGGCCGCCCGAGACGGTCTGCGCAGGCTCTGATGCAAGCCACACAGACTAACTCACAAGATGTCTGCCCCTCTACATACAGGGAATATCAAGTACATGCGGCTTGACCCTGGGCGGACGGGGTAGGCGCGGCAGCGCGCATGGCATGCGCGCCAGCTGCCCGCGCACGCCCACGTGTCGGCGCGACGCCGAGCAAGTCAGCGCGCGGCGCTGCGCTTGAGCGCGGCAAACTCGGCGCGGTACAGCGGGCGGGTGCGCAGGTACAGCACCGTCGAGGCGCCCACCTGCAGCACCGCCAGCCCCGCGATGACCAGGAACGTGGCCCTGCCGCCCCCCACATTCCGTCTCAGCGCCCCTCCTGCAGAGCTGCGCACCGGATCGGCCGCTCGCGGCAGGGCCAGCCCGCCATTCCCCGGCGCGGCGCGCCGCCGCTCACAGCGGGGGCACGCTGGTCAGCGGCCGCGGGGCGCGGGCAAGCCGTGGCAGGGCGCGTGGCGGCGGCGGCGCGGGCAGCGCGGCGCGCGCCTGTAGCAGCCGCCGCCGCGGCAGGTGCCGGGCGGGTCGCCGTTGGCGCGGCCGGTGCGCTGGTACAGGCCGCCGGCCAGGTAGGTCGCGAGCGCCAGGTTGCCCAGCGTCGGCGCGACATGCACCACGCTCTGGTTGCTCGCCATGTGCCGCAGCCCGAACAGCTCGGAGGTCAGCACCTGCGCGCCGGCGCGGGCGTGGGCCCTCGCCCTGCGGCGCGCGGGGCCCAGTCCGGCGCGTGCGCCGGGCGACGCGGGGGCGCACGGCTCGCTGGCACCTCATGCACACAAGCGCGTCCGCATTCTGCGGCCTCAGGCCGGTAAGTTATCTGGGCGCCCCAACGGCACCCACCGGCCGTGCACGCACTGGTGGACGCACCGGCATGAGGCTCCAGTGGCACCCGAAGGCGAAGCCCGCAAGCACGCAGGCCGGCTGCAGTGCGCCGCGGCCCGCCACTGCAGTGATTGCGCACGAGACCGCCGTGAGCGCCGCCAGCGGCGGCATGTACACCGTCCTGCGCAGCGCGCATGCAACTTTTACGCGTCTGCTTTACATTATGACAAGCCCATGGAATGCACTGTCTGCGCACCGCCTGCACCGCACGGCCCAGGACGGCCGGCGCGCGATCGGCGCATGCGTGCGGAGCCCGGACCGCTCGAACCAAACGAGCGCGGCCGCCGCTGCGCGCAGTCTCGCGAGGCGCGGGCGGCCGCGCGGCGGCGCGCGCACCGCGCGACGCCGTAGCGGTGCAGCAGGCGCTCGGTGAGGCAGCCAGCGGTGATGCGGCCGACCGTGCTGGCGCTGGTGAACAGCAGCACGGCCAGCGCCTGCTCCGGCCCGGGCCCGCCCAGCGCCTCCACCATCTGCGCCAGGTTGTTCAGGAAGCAAAAGCCGGCGCCCATGCCCGTGAAGAACGTGCTCCAGAGCAGCCAGAAGCGGCCGTCGGCCAGGCACTGCCGCAGCGTCTGCTCCGGCAGGCCGCCCGCTGCGTCTCCCTCAGCGGCGGCCGTCTTGCCGGCGCCGACGCGCTCCAGGCCGCCGGGCGCCGGCGCGGCACCCAGCTCCGCCGCCCCGCCCGCGCCGGCCGCCCCGGCCGGCTTGCCCGCCCTATCCCTGTCGGGGCCTCCGTGCGCCCCCGCCCCGCCGTTCTGCGCACCGCTGCCCTTGCAGCCGCCGCCTGGGCCTGCTGCGCCACACGCGTGGTCGTTGAGGAGAATGTGCTTGAGCTGTTGACCATGAACACGCTCATGACCACGCATCTTCAGCTGCAACGTCATGATGCCCAAAAGACTCTGCATTTGTGGTCTGTATGACACACACGCAAAGGACTCCCCGGGCACATGGGTTGCAACACCGGGTAAGCTGCAGACGACTGCCCATTGGACTGCTGCCACACTGCGGGCGCTACAAGTTAGACAAGCTCGGGCCCCGCCCAGCCCGTACAAGGGTCTTGCCAAGCTCACGCACTGGCCCTTCTGTGCTGCAACTGCAAAAGACCCCCCCGAGGATGCGGGGCGCAGTGGTCTGGGGACGCTCAGCATAGGTCGGCGCAGGGGTGCGCGTTGCGCCCACCTGCGCCGGCGGCCGCGCGCTCTGCGCCCGCCAGCAGCGGCGCCTGCTCGTGCAGCCCCGCGGCGCCCTCCTCGGCCGCCCTGCGGCGCGCAGGCGCGCGCGCTCGCCGGCCAGGCCAGTGCGCGGCGGGCGCTGCGCGTGACAGTCGCGGCACGGGCCGGCTTGCGTCCGCGCAGAGTGGCGCAGATGTCGCGCGCGGACACCTACCGAGGCTCGCCTATCAAGGCCTATCGAGCGAGCGAGTGCCAGCACCAGCAGCACAGTCCGCCGCACTCCACGGCTTGAATTGTGGGCGCCCCTCGCCTCGGGCACAGGGGCGCACCCCCCGCCGAGGCATTCGACGACGGAGCTGGGAACAGCCGGCCGGCTGACCAGGCCGCCTGCGCCCACCAGCGGCAGCAGCGCCACCAATGCCAGTAGCACGAGCGCGCCGCACATAATGCCAAAGCGCTCCCTGCAGTGAAGAGACGCGGTCACAGCGCGCATGATCCTGCATGGGCGGCAGCGGCGCCGCCGCCAGCACGGCCTGCATGACGTTCAAGGCGCTGCATGATCGGCGCCCACTGTCACTGACACTGCACTGCGCCAGGCCGAGCGCTTGCATAGCGATCCGTGTCGCATCAGCACTGCCTGTGCAATCACGCAACCAGCGGCGCATGCGTCGCGCATACTAGCAAAGGAATTCCCGGCCTGCTTGCTTCACTCGTCTGCACCTTTGGAGCTGTCAGGGCTGGCAGACATGCGTGGCGGCATGCGGATACAAAGGCAGGGGCACCTATGGTTGAGATCCACTGCCTGGCCCGCCAGGCCGCCCGCGACTTGGTACACAACCAGCAGACCGGCAATGCCATAGTAAGCCGCGTAGCGGCGGCCTGCACGCCCACATGAGCAGCAGTCAGATCTTCCCAAGCCGTGCCGATTTTCCAACACGACCAAAAGTCTGGGTCGGTGCCCTGGCATCTCTCTTGCATGGTGCTCGACACCTGCCAGGTCGGCGTCGGTCAGCAAGCGCTGCGCTCTCACGCAGCAGGCGCGCGGACGCTGCTGAAGGCGGCGTGCGCACACGCACGCACACAGCCTGCGCCCGGCGTGGGAGCACAAGCCCCCCGGGTTCCCGGCCAGGGCAGCACCGCTGGTGAACCACGAGCGGGCGATTGCCTCCTCAAACGGCACGTGGTTGAGGAAGGGAATCATCAGCACCGCCAGGGCCACCGGAAAGAGCCCGACGAACAGCAGGAACGTCGCGCCTGCGCGCCGCGCGCGCTCTGTGAAGCCGACCATGCCAGCCGCACGCTGCCGCGGCCGGGCGCAGGCGGGCGGGCTGGCGGCGCGCGCGGCGGCACACCGTCTGGCGCAAACGCGCCGACGTAGATGGTCGTCATGACGCTCGCGCTTAGGCCCAGGAACGTCTTCAGCACGCCTGTGACACCGGCCCGGGCGGGGTGTAAGAGCGGAGCGCGCCGGCCCGCCGCACTGGAGCGCACGCGGCAGGCTCTCCCAGGAGGGCTTTCGAGAAGTTGGCACTCTAACCCGTGCACGCTGGGCGCTTTACAAGTCACACGTCAACACAGCCCCTGTGTGAAAGCGGCCGCACAGGGCAAGCGCACCCGCCACGGTGCCGCGCTCGTCGGGGAAGTTGCGCATGTTCGTCACCACCGCGCCCGCATCAAACCACACCACCGCGCTGGCCGCCACGAGGCCAAACGCCAGGAGCGTGGCGTAGTTCACGGTGATGTAGCCGCGCACCGCAGCCCACAAGCTCAGGTACCCCACGGCATGCAGAACGACGCCTGTGCCAGCCACGAGCCTGCGGTGCAGCGCGTCTTGTTCACAACCAGAGACTGCATTCTAGGCATGCACCTGTGGCACAAAGCAAACAAGGCATTGTCTGAGCAAACACAGGTAGTTTCCTTTGCGCAGAGGCATGCGCGCCTGCGTCTCCTACGCAAGGGGTCCACACGGTGTGCTATGCAGTGCACTACACAGCATGAATGCACAGCCACACCCGGCGCAGCCTCTACCTGGGCCCGAGCTTGTGGTAGTCTATGAGTCGGTCGTATAACAAGCCTGGGATTATTGCGAAGATGCCGCACGCGGTGAGCGCTGTTCCAATGCCTTCGAGCTGGGTCTGGGTGAAGCCATACTTGGCCTTGATGGCTGGCGCAAACAGCGAGAATGTGTAGCACAGCCCGGAACAGAACTGCAGGAACACGCCAGCGGTGAAGCTGGACCACTTGGACATGTACATCGCGCCCCAGCGCTCACCAGCATGCGCAGCCTTGCTGCCCCGGTTGTGTGCAGCGCAGTGCTTGGTAGGGGGTTAACCCCAACGTTGGGTTAACCCTCTGGCCTCTCCCCAGCTCACCTGCCTCTGCCCCGTTCCAGCTCATCGCAGGCGTCCAACACAGGGGCACTTGCTGTGTTCTTGGACACCTGACGGCGCCCCCCTCTGCCCGGCCTGGGTTTTTGACCAAGGCGCGCACAGCGCAGGCACACATCTTTTGATATAGTTTTGGCACGCAGGTACGTTTACATCTACCTATGCTGCTTGCTGCGTGTGTCGTGCAAAGAACGAGAGTACTGTGTGGCACAGCTCACGGTGTTTCTATGGCAAACGGACAGAGATGCAGAGCGCTGATGTGTACACGTGCATAGCCGCCAACCTGCAGCCCACGGAGCAGTGGGTGCTGCGGCAAGTGTGCGCAGCATGGCGGCATCACTTCCGCAAGCAGCCCCCGCAGCTCTGCCTGGTCATCACGCGACGGTGGACGCTCAAGGCCTGCCCCACCTCCCTGCTACCACAGGTGAGCCAACTGCAGGCTACCTTATTTGCGCTTATCGCTGCGTGCACAACGCAGCATGCTCTTTGCGTGGTAAGCGACATGCTGTTGCCACGCTGCATGGTGCTCTCTTACGCCTTGCGCTGCCAAGGTGTGGCGGCTGGAGTTCAACAGAACCAAGGTCAACCAGCGCGTGCTCGACCTAATCGGCAGCTGCGGCTGCCTCCAGCACCTGGTCTTCAACCAGTGCGTGCTCTCTGCCGGCCGGCTACCGGCTCTGCCGCAGCTGACAGGTCTTGTGATTCACCCGGCCAGGTGAGTTCTTTATGCGCAGCACTTCTGCTGACTAAAGAGCTCATGCAAGTCCCCCAGTCACGCTCTCGCCAATGGTGCCTCAGGCATATATGTGCGCGCCTGGCCGCAGCGCCCGGCGCTCCGCCATGGGCCAGGTCCTGCTAGACTGTGTGCGCACGGCACCCGCCAGCCTGCAGCAGCTGGCTCTGAGCTCCGGTGCAGAGCCTGTTACCCTGGACGAGCTGGGCCCGGCCATGTCTCACCTCACCGCTCTCACCTGTGCGCTCCCTCTGCGCTCACACTCTTTGGTTGGAGGTGGCTGTCGCAAAGTTGCAATGGCACGACATGGCGCCGTGCCGTGTCAGGTCTGCAGCTGGCCAACATCCGGGCGCGGAACGTCCCAGACGCGGAACACGCCATCATGCGTACCAGCCTCCAAAAGCTGACGCTGTCCTCCCTGGACACGACCAACCAGGCATGCCACGGCCGCGTGCGCTGCATGTCCTGCACTGCATAGCTTGGGCACACACGCTCCCAAGGAGTGACCTGCTGTGGCAGCCTGGATGGCATCATAACGCATGCTACTCAGGCGACACAGCAAATACCTGCTTGCACTCGCCGGGAGCCGTGCTAATGGTGGCATATGCGCGCAAGCAGACGCAGGTGCTGCAGCAGCTGTGCTCTCCGTCTGTGCGCGCCGGCCTCACCAGCTTGGCCATGGCCTGCCGGGCGGTCTCGCCTGCCACCCTGATGCCCGCCCTGGCCCTTCCACGCCTGCGCTGCCTCATGCTCAACACAGACGCGGTGCGCGCGCGCGCGCTCGCCCTCCTCGCGCGGTGGCACAGGCATGCGGGGCAGGCCTGGTTGAGTCAGGGCAGGCTGAGATTCTATTCATGCGAAGGAGCAGATGCCGAATGTTCTGGCTGCGCATATCCGTGAGCACCGAGCCTGTGGCCGCCTGGCCCGAGCGCGCGCCTTCACGTGTTCGACATGCGGCAACTGTGCATGCACCAGCGAGACCTCTTTGCTCATTGCTATGGGAGCCTCAGGGTCGCCTGAAGAGCAGAGGAGCCCTGCATGCACGCTGTCCCTTGGCTTGATAAGGCGCCAGTGCTCGCGTGCATGACTTGTCTTGTAAATGTGACGCGTCAGGTGCACGTGTTGTACAGCCAAGATGCACCCCTCGCGAGCATGCTGGCGAGCCCGGGAGAGCTGCAGGCGCTCAGCCTCGCCTGCGAGCTGTCCAGCAACCTGGACGCGCTGCTTTCGGGGCTATCTGGCTTGGAGCAGCTGATGCTGCCGGCCATAGACGCTGATACTGCTTGCGGTGGCCTGGGCTGCCTCTCGACCCTCACGCGGCTCACAGGCACGCACTCTGGGGTGAGCCTTGCAGTGGCTGGTCGTTCGCAGCACCATATGAGCGACTGACTGAGGTTCTGATGGCGGTGATACCAATGTCAGGCATGCGCCAACATTAATCAATTTATGAACTGGCAAGACGCATGGAGAATGCCACAAACAGCGAGCTTGGCTGACATGCACATTGCCTCACTTCACCGATGATGTGATGTGCCGGGACGCGCAGCACTGCAGCTGCCTCTGCTTGAGGGAGCTGATGACAGAAACCTGTCTGTGCGCCCCATGCCCCACTCCATGCATATCATCCGCTTTGCGCGCATCCTGACATGCATGGGACTGCTGCATGGCTGTCACGACTCGAGCACCGCTCGGCCTGACCGGTACAGGTCCCAGGTCAATAGCATGCATGTGATGGCATGTGACAGCCCTTGCAACCAACACGCTCATGCTGCTTGCCTAGGTGCTGAGCACGCTCAGAAAGCTCAAGTGGCTCGACATCCGGAGCACCGTCGTGGAAGACCTTGCGAGCGCCGCCATTGCCTCGCTGCCGAGCCTGGAGTCGCTCAACACCAGGTGAGATCGGCGCATGGACACAGCGCAGCGAGTATGACAGACGGCGGCGAGCGGGTAGCATGGAATGCTGACATGGGTGGTTTGTAGTGATGTGCCCCCTGCAAACACACACAGGTTGAAAGAGCGTGCAGCGCAGCCTCATAAGCGCCTGCATCAGCCAACGCATGGCATCACCTGCTGCACGGGAGCATGATGCTATGAGTCAGCAGCAGCATGCCATGCAGACAGTGCAGGACTTTGGCAGCGCACGCTCCAGCCAACTAGCCACCTCACCAAGCGCCGAGGCGGGCCGCGCAGGGGCGTGCTCTTCGGCCCGGATGCGGCGCTCGCTGTGGCGCGCGGCTGCCCCGCGCTGCGCGCCTGGGACATCCGCTGCTGCCAGCTGACGCGGCGGCAGATGGCTGCGCTCATGGCAGCGCGGCCGCACGTGGCGCTGATGTCATCCGGCAAGCCCGCTTTCATCGCGGACGAGCGCGCGTTCGCGGTGTTCGAGGGCGACGAGGTGACGCCGAGCCGCATGAACCTGCGCCAGCACTTGGACGCCCTGGTGCGTGGCCAAGGGCTTGGCTCAGGGTCTGGCGAGGCTTCGCCCGGATGTGCACCGGCGTGGCTTGCCAGTGCGCGCGAGATGGCGCACAGGGCGGCTGGCCTCCAAAGCCCTCCGACCAAGTCAATGGCTAAGTGCCTCCGGAGGGTCCAGGTGACCAGAGGCTGCACATGATAATTTTGCTGCAGTTGCATCGCCTCAACACCCTGTACCCAAATGGCGTCCAGTGCAGAGTCAAATCGAATGATGCCGGGCAGGTAAACGAGCACTTTGGCGTGCGCGAGGACTGGCCGCCGCTGAGTCAGCCGACCGTGAGTGCCATCGTCAGAGGCTATAGCGACGGCTGGGGCGCACGCATGATGGCTGATGCAGATGCGAGCAGCCTCACGAGCGCCGAGTTCTGGGTCGAGGTGCGCACAGAGGCGGCTGTGCATGTGCCCGCTTGCGGGTCGACCGCCTGAGGGAAAAAGGAGTGATGGCGCCAGGATAGCACACGCGAGGCTTAGACACTGTGGTTGTGTTGCGAGTGCAAGGGCATGCGTGTTGCGAGTGCAAGGGCATGCAGTGCTCACGACACAAACGCGAGCCCTCTGACCATACTCGCTACTGGGCTCGGACAGACACTGCCGCACGCGCCGCTGACATGAGTCTCATGCCCTGCGCGCAGATGCTGTGGTTTGCGGCGTACGTGATAGTGGGTGGGTGCAATACAGCCGACCGCGCGCAGTATGCCCGGCCGCCCCACAATGACCCGTCCATGGTCACGCGCTCACAAGCCGGCAGCAGCACCGCGGGTTCTGTCATGATGCATCTTCACGTCGCGCTGCATGCCCTGAGCTCCTGCACGTCCTCTGCCACGCTCATCGTCCGCATCTGGATCTACATATGCGCATGCCTGATCATCTGCCTGTTAACGCTGCTGGTTCTGGTGGCGAGGACACTGCGCTCTGGCTGGGACGCACTGCTGCAATAGATTGCGGTGCGCGGGGACCTGGTGCAGCACTAGTGCATGGGGCCCTGGGGCAGTGCCGGTGCGCGATGAGGTTCTGAGCCTGCATTGTGAGTCGATGCTCCTGACGTATAGCTAAGACGTCGTGCGCGCACACACGCCCTGCTGATGGTGCGGCACCTTGCCGGTGGTGTAGGCCTGGCCGATGCGTCCCCGCTGGCCATGCACATAGCTGAGCTGGCTCGTTAGTGCGCAGCTGCCTGGGTCGTGTGGGTGACCATGCGCCTGATTGCATGGGTGGAACGCATGCGCTACTTGGCTGTACGCGCATGCGCGTCTCATGCCTCACATGCATGTCTCACATACATGCATGGTGAGCGCATGTGTGAGAGCATGTGTGGTCGGGGCCTGTGCTTCGCAGCAGCCTTAGGCATGGAACTCCCTGACATCTGATGATCGGTGTGAGCTCGTGCTATGATCTATGTCATTGTAGCTCTTGCAGCATCAGCCCACAGCCGGATTACTTGGATGATGCAAGAGGCTGGAGCTCAGACAGCTCCTGTGAACACATCCCAGCATGGCTGCGCCAGGCTTCAGCCGAATGGCATTGCAGTCTTGACAGTGCACCAGCCACGGTAGGTTCGGCGCGCCAGCAGCCTGTGGTGACAACCTGGAGTGCACAGTGTGCAGGTGCACTTTGCGGCAGCGGAGGGCCCCAAACTTTTGAGAAAGCACCGCCACCAGCAGGCTCAGTCCAGGTCAGGCCAGTCCAGGTTACGCGAGCATTCGCTGGTGACATTGTGCTCTGCTTGAGTGGCTCAGCTCGATACTGGTCGACATGTGCACTACGTGTACTCCCTGCAGCGGGGTATAAGCTGCTGGCACCACCCGAGTTCAAAATCGTTACTCATCAGCGGAGACCATGCCCGCGTCCTGCGTCATGATTAGTTATTTTGGGGGCTAAGGGCAGATGTGGCGCTTCGGCGCTGAAGGAGAAGCTCCTCCTCGGAGGATACGCGGATACTCAGTTCAGAGTGTGATTAGCAAGCCATGCACGCCACAATACCACCATAGTCCTAGACTAGCAGCAGTCTGGGGGAGTCTTGGCTGGCTCGGAATCAGCGCACATCACCCCGCACGCCTGCGATGGGCCAGAACGCATCCTGCTTTGCAGGCGCAGCTGCCGTGGTGACTCCCGGCGCTGAGTGCTGCCCATGCCCTGCGCAGGCCTAGCAGAGCACAGGGCTACGGCCGCCAAGAGTGTATGGGCTTCACGTGCGTGGGTGGGGTCGGTTGGGAGGCTGCGACACTGGTCCACAATGCAGCACACACTCACTGAAGACACTGCTTGGGCCGCAAGCTCTGTGCCCCATTAGTTTGCAGGATGCAGGGAGAGTGGCCTTGTGCAGACACGCTGTGCTGCGGGACGGGGACGCTCAGGATGTTCTCCAGCCTATCATGTCACGAGGCTCAGGTGTGCTAATGCCTGTCTCACCGGCGACGCAGGAGGCTGGAACGCTGGCAGAGCCCACGCTCGCTCCTGCCTCCCCGCAACCGGCACAGCGGGTGGAGCCGTCAGCGCTCATGCCGGAGCTCGAGTGCGCTGTACCAGCGCCCAGGGCCTGCTCTGCGCCGGCAGCACATCCGACGGTAAAGGCAGAAGCCCGGCGCGTGCCAACTGGTTTTGGGGCCTGCACTGCCGGCTGGGAGCCCGAGGCAGCCTGCGCAGACGTGCCCGAGCCGGAGACGCCGCCGTCTGCGCTGGAGGCCGTGCCGAGCGCACGGGCTGCCGCCTTGCAGCCGCAGCCAGCGGACGGCCACGCCGGCCGGCGCCAGCTCTTGGGGCCCAAACGGCGCTCGCTGCCGCGACTGCCAGTCGTGCTGGAGGAGGAGCTCGCCGAGCTGCCGCGGCGGCGCTCGACGCTCGCCGGCACGCCGGCGGAGATAGCGGCCTTGCAGGCAGTGCCCGCCATGCACCGCCGCTACACAGACGTCAGCATCGCAGCCGCGCTCCAGGACACGGCACTTGTGCGCTACGTGCCATGCCCGCCCTTCTTCAGCGGCTCAAAGTCGGTCGACGGCGCGGCCGCGGAGCCTGCCGCCGACCCCAAGGGCGGACAGCCGGCTGGCAGCAGCGGCCGCGAGGCAGCCGGCAGGCTGCGCCTGAAGCGGCCGGCGGCCAGCGCGCCGCTGCCGCCAGGCCCGAGCGGCGGCGCGGACGGTGCAAGCAAAGGCGCCGGCAGGAGCGTGGGCAGGGTGTGCCTGCCGCCTGAGGCGCGGCTGCGTGGCGCGTTTGAGCGCGCGCTGCTGGGGTCGACGGACGTGACGGGCCTGCTGGCGCGCGGCGATGACAACCTGGATCGCGCCATCATGAGCGCACACGGTGCGCCTTGCTTGGCCGTGTGGTACCTTGCCCAGCAGCACAAGCAAGGACAGGGCTTGCTGCCATGTTGCACCAGGTGCTCGAGCGATGCAAACCAGAAGCATAGTCATGGGATGCGGGCGCCTGACATGCACGTCTAACCGCTGCTCCGCACAGGATGCAACATTCGTGTCGCTTGTAATGTTTGTGCAAAGATTGAGATATGGTGTGCATGAGTCGTGCTTGCTGTAGCACATGTGTCCAGTTCTGTATAGTTAGTCGTAATAGTCCATGTGATCAAGTGCATCCAGTTGCAGGTTATATTGGGGAATGTGGGGCTGGCGTGGGCCGGCTGAATGGCAAGGAGCAGCTCTCATGTTGTGCATCATGCTGTGGCAGACGCCCCTCTGCAGCTGTGGGCGCAGGGGCTGAGTTGGCATGTGCGCAGGTGCGCTGACGGTCAAGAAGCAGCGGTCGCTGCCGCAGCCGCCCTTCGCGGGCCTGCAGATGGGCCGGGCGGTGTCGCAGTGCTCCAGCGTCACCGTCAGCCAGGGCTTCTACTGCGGCAGCGCCGTCGTCGTGCGGGTGCGACCCTGACAGCCAAGCGCCAGCGTTCCGCTCTGGGGAAGGCTGCAGTGCCAAGCAAGAGCTGCGCTTCACAGAATGGAGCCTGCACCCTGTCGGTCCGCCAACAGCGCAGCAGAGCCCGTCGCAGCCAGCAGCGGGCTGAGCCCCAGGAGCACGGGGTCTGAATCCCTGTCACGCTGGCCGCGCAGCTGTACGAGGACGCCGAGTGGCTGCGCAGCCGCGACGGCCTGCCCCTGGAGGCCGCCATCAGCGCACGGCACCCGCACCGCAACCTGGCGCGCTGCAGCGCCGCGCGGCGTCGGTGCGACGCTGACAGCGGCGGCGTGTGGACGGTCACCGAGACGTTCGGCTGCTGCCTGCAGGCGCGTGACGGCCTGCGCTCGTGCACTCGCGTGTGCGCAGCCCGCGGCGCTGTGCCTGGGAGCAGGCCTGCCGCTGTCACAAAGCGTGCCAAAAGATTTGCGCGCGCCGTGCGACCTCTCCATGCACGACAGCTGCCTGCGCACCAGGCTACATGCAAGCGCGCTCTACCGGTGCAGCCCTGTTATGATGTTGTTGTATTTCTCTTGCTTCAGCCCAACGCCGTCTCTGACGTCTGGGATGTGTGCGCGGGCGCGCAGGATGCCATCGAGGCGCAGCGCTTCCTGCAGGCGCCAGGCGGCGAGGCGCGGCAGCGCAGGCTGTGCGACGCGCTGCACGTCGCCGCGGACGTCGCGGAGGCGCTGCGCTTCCTGCACAGCCTGGACGTCGTGCACGGCCGCCTCACGCCCAGTGCGCGCCGCGCCTGGAGCCAGCCACCCCTGGATGCTGCTGCTGTCTTTGGACGGCGGCATGGCTGGAGCACATGCGCACGCTCGGCGCGCCTCAGAGCAGCCGCCTGGCGTTGCCTGCTCCTGCCAGTGCATGGCCGCATCGCACCAGTACTCACCATTTCGTCTTGCAGGGAAGGGCTGCGCGCCAGCTACTCTGCCCCTGCAGAGCGTGTGCGCAGGCTGGGTTGCTGCCAGCTTGTCAGTGCGGTGCTGGCAGAGGAGGACCAGGCGCCTGCGGCCGATGCATGATGCCAGCCAGCGCTGGGCGTGGAGGCTGATGCCCTGCCGCGCGCGGCGCGCAGACAATGTGCTGCTGGCGGAGGACGCCGAGGCGGCCTGCGGCTGCCGCGCCAAGCTGACCGGCTACGGCCTGGCGCACGCCAAGCCGCTGGACGTGTCGGAGTCGCCGAACGCCGCGCGCGGCGCCGACATCGCTCACTGGAGCCCCGAGCGTCTGATCGACGCCGCCAACACTAAGGTGCAGGGTTAGGGTAGGGTAGCCGTGCTCCTATGCAGCTCTACACAGAGTTGCGCCTGTGCAGGTACCTGGCGGCGGCCTGACCCCGCGCGCTCGGCGGCCGGGGCGGTCGGCGAAACGCAGGCGCCTGACCTGCGCCCCGCGCCTGCGCGCGCAGGCGAGTGACGTGTTCGCGTTTGGCGTGCTGCTGGTGAGCATGCTGACCGGGGAGGCGCCCTGGGCCGGCCGGAGCGGCCCCCAGATCGTGCTCGCCGCCGGGATCATGCGCCTGCGCCCGCTGCCGCCGCCGCATGCGCCGCCGCACCTGGCGGCGCTCATCGACCGCTGCCTCAAGCCGGAGCCCGCTGAGCGGCCCACCATTGAGAGCGCTGCCGCAGTCATCCGCAAGCTCTTGGCGGGGACCAGGCGGACGGGCTAGTATGGCCTGCCCGCTGGCTCTCACAGCACGATGCGCAGCATGGCAGCACAGCATAAACAACCATAACGGTATCCTGGCACAGCTGCACAGCTGTTTAGAGATGTTGTCGCACGAGAGCTTACTGCTGCTGCTCATGGATGCGGGGCGCAGCTGGTAGCGCTGCTGATTTTGACACGGAGCGATCCGGTTGCTGGGCAAAGTGCAGAACACACAGGGAACTGACATTTCGTTCGTATTAAGTGGGATATTGTTCACATAAACTGGGCTTTGCAAGTCATGGATTCTGATGTGTCCTTGCCGGCTCTGTGCCTAGTGCTGGGTTTGAACTCAACGGTGACAACTTCATAACTGGCCTGTGGCCTGGGAGCACGCAATTGCAGCACCGCCGAGCCCTGGCGCATGTCATGTGTGCCTGCTCTGGCGCTTGGCAGGGCCATGCCCCTGCCTCTATGACTGATGCCCCCAGGAGTATTTTGTCACATATTTTGTTGGCTGCATACGCACGCGGATGGCTTCTCAAACCCGGCGTTACCCAGTCATCTGTGCCAGGAGCCACATGGAGGATGATGAGCCGCATGTAGGATGATAGGCTGCCCAGTGTCAGCAAATTAATGTGCTTAACTGCCTATCTTGACCTGGGACACGCGTTTTGTGACTGTTTTTGCACAGCCGGGCGGTCCTTGGCGAGGCCCCTTGCCGGGAGTCTGTTTGATGGTATGTAGAGCCGTATATTCTGCCGGCCACATGCTGCGGGCTCCTTTCAGGAGCTTGTGGGCAATGGTGGTTGCTACTGCACAGCACACAGCACGCTTTGCGCATGGGGGTGCCGGAGGGTCCCTGCACGTGTGACAGTTTGCCACATGTGCCATTGCGGGAGTACGCTCCTTATGCATCCTGAGCGCGGCACGCAAGCAGCGCCGTTGCACAGCGCCATGGTGATGCCTGTGTATGCGTGTCTTTGACATGTGCTCTGTGCCCCGGGTGTCCGTTTGGCATGCTCATAGGCGTTTCGAGTATCCGGGTCAAATTCATGTATTTACTTACTATTTTCATGCTGCTCAGGTTTCTGTGAGTGCACCGCCATGCTTGCTGACTGTTTGTGTGTGCTTGATCGGACATGCTGCGGGAGGTTTCAAGTGTTGCGCGCCTGCCCTTCTTCGCTTTAGGCAAAGAAGGGTGGCTGCTCGCCTCAAGGACGGGTTTCTGATTTGGGTGTCCTCTTGCACAGGCGCGTGGAAGAGGATGCTATGCACATGATATGCCTTATCGATGTAATACTGCCTCAAGTTGGTGTTGAAATTTCGCTGCACCTCACAGCCAGGAGAGTATTTTGCATGGCACAGCATTTAAGTGTACGTAGTAGCCCGTCATGCTGGCGCTGCAAACACATTGCAAGTCTGATGCACAATCCCACATTTGTGTTTGAGGCAGGATCACGTGCAGAGCGGCGTGCCATGGTCTGCAGGCATGAGTGTTGCAGCGGCATGGTGAGCGTGCCAGCCAGGGAGAACCTACATGTAACACCCGCAAAGCTCTGAAGGCTTCAGACTGAAGCACGCGTGCTCAGCCGTCTGTCCAGCCATATCAGCCCCTTTCTAGACAGAATGCCGAGTTATGTGATGCTGCGGGCGGCCAGCGCCCGCTGTACCTGCCACTGCTCGAACCAGAGGGAGGGCGCACCGCAGCGCGTGACGCAGCACGAAAACTGGACGTCGCGCCTCGAGGGCCGGTACAGCGAGCGGTGAGCAGGCTTCAGGCTTGACACAGGCGCTGATTACCGCCACCCACGGCGCTGATGCTCATGCTGTCTGCGAAGGTGGCGAGCATACGCCGGGACCTGGCACCGCATGGACGGCAGCGACCCCGGCGCGGCCGTGACGTCCCAGATTGGCGCCGTGCGGCTGTTCAGATTAACAGGCGTGGTTCTGAGCCCGTGCCGAGCCACGCCCGGTCCTTTCCTATGAGCACGCCACACGGGTGGCTACGGCAGGCTCACCTCAGTTGGTTGCAGACGGCGGCGGCCGCCTGGAGCACAAGAACCTGTACACCGAGCGCTTCCCGTTTGGCAACCCGCAGCTGCGGCCCGACGACCTTTGGGAGGACGACTTCAGCTATGGCGAGCACGACGACCGCTTTCAGGCAGGGCAGCTGCTGCAAGCAGCGTGAAGACGGCACTTCAGGGCTGGGAGCGGGAAAGCTTAATACCGAGGCTCAAGTTGTCCCTTGAGCGCTAAGCTATAGCAGAGGGGAGGTATTGGGGCGATGCTTGGCTGCCCGCCGCAAGAGGTGACTGTAGGCAGTGCGCATGGAGGCACTCCTGCTCAGCAGGCGTCCCTGCTCAGCAGGGACGTGGCATGCATCAGGCTGCAGGCGCTGCTGTTGAGCACCACAGCAGTCTTTCACCACCGTTGTGTGTCACGACTCTGCCATACCCAGTGCGCGGCGGGCGCGGCGCAGCCCACGCGCGTGCCTGGAGCGGCGGAGGCCGCGCAGGGCTTGCGCGCGCACCAGGCCCGCAGGCTCCTCACCATCCAGCCAGACGTGCGCGCTGACGCCTGCCTGCTCGCGCATGTAGGGAATGTGCCGAAGCTGCTGCGGCCCGCCTTACACCAGCCCAGAGTGCCTGCGGCTGTCCACCTGTGCATGTGCCTGACACGACCATGCGTACGAAGAGTGAGGAGCGTAGGCAGCGTCTGCGGAGCCGCCCTGTCGTTCCGATGCAGCCCGATTCGCTGCATGCTGGCCGCTCGCTGACCCCGCCGCGCCAGGCGTATGTGAGCTGCGCCGCAGCGCTGCCCAGGCGCGCCGATGCGGCCGCCGTCGCCGGCGCCGCGCCCGGCCAGGGCGGAGGCGCATGGGGCTTTGAGGCCTTCCTCCTGGTGCGCCCGCGCCTCACCACGACGGCCGACAGCAGCGGCCGCCGCCGTCAGGAGCATGCTTTATGGGTCACACCTCTCCTGGCCCGCGTGCGTAGCATGCTCTGAGGTCGCCGCTGGTGCTGCCGCCCGCCAAGGGCCCCGGATGCAACAGCAGGGTGCCAGGAATCCTGGGAAGCATGCTGCTGGAACAGGCACTGCACCAGAACCGCGGTCGCGCGCACCAATGGCGTTGACGCAGCGCGAAGGACGAGCCTTTCCGGTGGTCGCTCGCGAAGATCTGGGGCCTGGCGAATGGCGCGCCGCTGCGGTACACGCTCATCACCGAGCGCGTCGCGCCGGTCGACCCCGCGCAGCGCGTCGACCTGGGCCGGCACGCCATGCCGCCGCTGCGCGAGCGGTGCGGCGCGCCCGGAGCACCGCCCCCGTCTCGGCCGGCGCGGCGTGCATGCCGGGCGGCGCGCAGGGCCGCCTGGCCCCCCCGGCAGCGCGGGCAAGCGGCGCGGCGGGGTGGGTGACGCGGCGCCGCATGCGACCGCCTGGTATGATCGGGGCCAGTGCATTCAAGCGAAGAGGCATGCAGCTGCGGGCTGCAGGCACAGCATATTGCCCTTGCGCTGTGCTTTTACGTTCGGCGCGGCGATCAGGCTGGACGCAGACTCGGCCGCCTGGCTGCCCGGCCCCGCGCGGGACTGGACCGGGACCGCGCACGCGCTCGCCTTTGACGAGCAGGGGCACGCCGTGCGCGTGGCGCCCGCTGCTGTGCCGTGGGCCGCGCCTGAGCCCGCGGTAGCATACAGGTGACCGGCCATCCGTGCGCCCGGTGCCGCATGCGCCTCATGCAGCCCAGGCCAGGCTCAAACTGCCCAAAGTGCCCATAAGCCAGCGATCGCCGCAGCCGGCAGGGCACAGCTTTCCTTATGTATGCCGTGCAGACAAGAGCTTTGAGATCGCACGCCTAGGCGCACGATCCGCTGTGCCATGCATGTCCTGCCAGTGCAGTGGTGGCGGACACGCGATTTGAGGCTGGAGCACCAAGTGGAGAGAAGCTTTAAAGTGTAGGGTAGCGTAGGGTAGGGCTCCGCATTGACATGGTGTGCGCTGGCGACCAGCGGACCTGCAGGAAGCGGGCTGCAAGGAAGGTCTCAGAGCCTGAGGCTATTGATATCTGAGGTGGTCTGCTGGCCAGGCTGGCGCGTCTGCCGGACGCGTTCTGGGTGCGCGCGCCGGAGGCGCTGCCCTACGCGGACGAGCTGACGGGGACGCCGCTCCAGGACGGCGTCGCGCTCGAGTTCGGCGGCCGCCTGCGGTGCGGCGCATGCGCGCGCGGCCTGAGGCTACTGCTGGCATGCATGCGCATTGCTGCTGCAGGCGTCTCACGCTGTATGCTGACCTGCTCCATGCCGAACCCTGCATGTACAGCGGCCAGGTCTCAAGGGATGGCCTGGTCGCTAAGCAGAGGGTGACGCGGGCAGGTCTGCGGAGGGCGTGCAGCGTGTCATCATGAAGTACGCAGGCGACGGGCGGCTAGAGCGGCTTACATGGGAGCGCTTCAGCAGGACTGCTCAGTAATGCGTTTTGGAACCAAATTCATAGATTACCAATTAAAAAAAGAACCACTCTGACGAGGAACAAGAAGAACGAGGGAAGGTGCTGAGTCGTACAGGCCGGAGTGAAAAAATGGGCACATATCACAAGCTTGCCTAAGAGACACAATGGGCGCAGAGAACAACACAGTGCTATGCAATCCGGCTATTGGTAAAAGCTTTTACTGAAGCATCCTAGGATTGCTAGACTGCCTCACGCCATGGCCTTCTCAGGCGTGTGGCGCAGCGCCCTGCAGCACTGGCGGCAGCGCTGCACGTGTCCTGCGCCACAGAGCAGGCTCCTGCACGCCAGTGCAGCTGCCTCGCGAGCAGCTGTGCCGGCTGGTGCCCTGGAGCCACGTGAAGCGATGGAGTACGATGTGTGCATCGTGGGCGCCGGTCCGGCAGGGCTGTCTGCAGCGATACGCCTGAAGCAGGTGCGTGTGCAGCTGTCTGCAACTTGAGACGGCGTACTGTGTTTGAGGAGCTCTGCGGGTTGCGCGGGTGGGCTGGCTGCGTAGCGCCGTGTGTCAATAGGACGCAGTTGTATCACGGCTGGCCTGAGGACAAGCAGGCGGCACTGCGCTGTTGTTTGTGCCCGAGCTTGCGAGCCACAAGAGCGTGACTCCTCAAGTGTTTTAAGTCGTGCTCGCCTACCTTGCGGTACGCTCACGCCGCTGTAGGGCAGACAGCGTGGCTTCTGCCTGCGGCTGCCCACCAGGCGGCTCACCGCCCTGTGCACCGCAGCGCTGTGCCAAGGAGGGCAAGGACCTGAGCGTGTGCGTCGTGGAGAAGGGCGCCGAAGTGGGTGCGCCGGCTCTTCAGCTTCCTGCTCTTATGCAGCTTTGGGTCGCTCTCTTGAGCGAGCATGGTATGGGCTGGCCATTCGCCTGCACGGATTGCCGAAGGAAGGCGCAGAGGCAGTTTGTGGCGAGCAGAAGAAGCGCCAAGCGCACGCTCTGCCACGCCATGTGCCAGAGAGCTGAATGCATCATGTGCAGGCCCGGCTGCGTGCACCGCAAGCAGCGCTTCAGTGCGCAGCGGTGTGAGCAGCATGCGTACCAGGAGCGTGAGCTTGCTACAAGACATGTAGCTCATCACTGGGATAGACATGTGTGAGACTGTAGTTTGTCTGGCTATTTTTTATTACAGGCGCGCACATCCTGTCGGGCAACGTGCTGGAGCCGCGCGCGCTGGACGAGCTGCTGCCGGACTGGCGCGAGCAGGGCGCGCCCGTGACGACGCCTGTTACTTCCGACCGGTGCGGCGACTCGAGTCGCGCGTATTGGTGATAGGCTCATGGGCCCCACCCGGTCTGCTTATGTCATATCAGCCTGGGGTACTGCTGCATGGGAAAGTGTCTGCATGCATTGCGGCCTTGCCTGGCACAAAGCCGTGCATGCGAGTGGCACTGCTGCAAGCATGCAGGCGGGCACCAGGTGCGAATGGCCGCCCATGCAGGAACTATGGCATGAGGGCCTGTACCAGCCTCGATGTTGGTTTTCTGGCATGCCTGCTGGAGGGCCTTCAGTCCGCATCAGCATGCTAGTCGTGCTGTTGTGCCGCGTGACCGGCACAGCATGCCTAATACATGCAAAGCTGTCGCTGCGCGCGCAGATTCTACCTGCTGACGGAGCGGCGCGCGCTGCGGTTGCCCACGCCGCCGCCGATGCGCAACAAGGGCAATTTCGTCATCAGCCTCAGGTGCGCCCATGGCCGCAAGGGCTGCCCGTCTGCGCCGGCAGTGTGTCACACACACGGGCCCGTCACGCAGGGTCTGGTCCTTTTCAGCTTGAAAAAGGGCATCGAGGTAGTGTGTCGTCCACCTGGTCTGCTTGCTAGTGCAACTTGATTGGTACACTATGCATGATCATTGCCGCACTCAGGACAGAGGGGATTGAGAGCTGCTAAACAAAGCGGGCTGCTGCGGGCGTGACGTCAGCGGCAGCCGCCCGTGCCTCACTGCGCGGCCCTGGTGCGGACGTCGACCGGACTGAGGAGGAGGCGCGTGCGAGGGGTGCCACGCTGAAGTGGCGCGTGCCGAAGTGCAGAAAGCTTGTGCACTGCCTGGGCGTCGCGCTGATGTGGCGCGTGCCGTAGTGCAGCGAGCTGGTGCGCTGGCTGGGCGCCAAGGCCGAGGAGGCGGGCGTGGAGGTGTTCCCGGGCTTTGCGGCCTATGTACTGCTGCTGGATGGCCGCGGCGGCATCGCCGGCGTGGCCACCGGCGACCTGGGCCTGGCGCGCGACGGGTCGCGCAAGGACACGTTCGCGCGCGGCGTGGAGCTGCGCGCGCGCGCCACGCTGCTCGCCGAGGGCTGCCGCGGCTCGCTGTCTGAGGCGCGCTGCCTAGGGGTGCACCATGGTGCCGCCGGCA
>JAABUH010001093.1_pt1 | contig 32724 bp, 30 predicted proteins | sample 5559121 | NCBI WGS metagenome assembly JAABUH01 (sample SAMN10711871, study PRJNA513364) | rock metagenome | isolation source: Antarctica rocks | place: Antarctica: Victoria Land, Battleship Promontory nord | collected 2015-12-28
TATTTGAATAAACATGATTGCAAGAACATGATGTTTCAACGTGAATGAGCATGCATTTGAGTTGTTCTTCGCACAAGTATTTACGAAAGTTCTACAAGATGAGTCTACTGTGTATGCTTTTGTCATGATTAACGTCGTCAAAGAGTCGATCGTTGAACATCAAGTGAAAGCAATGAATAACGTGATGAGTTGTATCACAAACGCGCTTGAAACGCAGATTCTACTCATCGAATTGAAAGAGTATGAAGATGTATTCTCGACAGAAAGTGCAGATAAACTGTCTTTGCATGAAGATTACGATCATGCAATTGAAATCACTGCAAAGTCATTATATGAATCGTTGTATAATCTGTCAAACACAGAGTTAGCGACTCTGAGACAGTATCTAGACGATGTCTTAGCAAAAGAATGAATTAAGCATTTCGTCAGTTTGACTGACGTGTCTATTCTATTCATTCTCAAAAAGAATGATAATCTTCATTTATGCATGAACTATCGAGATCTGAATAAGATCACTGTCAAAAATCGTCATTCACTGTCTTTAATTAGTGAAACTTTAGACAGACTCAATAAAATCAAGCAGTTCACTAAGTTAGATTTGAAGAACATTTATCATCGTCTCAGAATTCAACATGAAGACGAGTGAAAGACGATGTTTTGTACTCATTACAATCACTTCAAATATATGATCATGTCATTTGATTTGATCAACACGTCTGTCATCTTTCAGACTTATATTAATAAGATCTTGACAAAGCTTTTAAACGACTTTTGTGTTGTCTATCTGAATGACATTCTAATCTTCTTCGTAGAGAAGACTGATCACGTAGATCACGTGAAGCAGATTCTCGAGAGATTAAGAAAGTTTAAGCTATATGCTAGCTTAAAGAAGTGTAAATTATTCATCATTAAAGTGAATTTTCTAGAATTTATTGTATTCACAGAGAGCATTTTAATGAATCTAAGTAAAGTAGACATCATCAAAACGTGATTCAGATTGAAGATGTATCAAGAAATACAAGTTTTTCTGAGATTCATCAATTTCTATCAATGTTTTATACATCACTACTCTCAGATAGCAGAGTCTTTAACAGAACTGCTGAGAGATAGTGTAAAAGATGTAAAAACGAGCTCATTCATATGATTAAGCGAAGCGAAACAAGCTTTTAATCAGCTTCGCGACGTCTTTATGAGAGCATCTATTCTAAGACACTTTGACTCAGAGTAACATATACACATTGAGATCGACGCGTTCAATTATGCAGTCGCGAGTATTTTGTCTCAGTCAGATGACGAAGATCAGTGACATTTGATTGCATTCTGATTCAGAATAATGATAGACGTTGAAAGAAACTATGAAATATATCATCAGAAGCTTCTAGTCATAGTAGCGATGTTTAAACACTGACGACACTATGTGAAAGACAATTATCATACTGTCGAAGTTCTGACTGATCATAATAATCTGAAGAATTTTATGAATGTTCAAGAGTTAAACAAAAGATAAGTCAAATGAGTCATGAGATTGTCGATCTGCAACTTTGAAATAGCACATAAATCAGAAAAGATAAACTCGATCAATGCATCATCAAGATGATCTGACTATAAGAATGAGAACATTTCTGCAAATTGTTTGCTGCTCATTCTGCAGCGAAAGTTGACTAGAATAGAAAGCTTAAATAACTTTATATTCGTAGCAATCAAAGAACTATACTGTATACAAGTGATTAACAATGTTGAGAAGACATTCGTTCACAGTATAAGTATGAACAAATATTCAGCAGAACATGTTGAGAGCAGACTGCAAGATGAAATTCATTGATGAACATGAGTGATTAATGATATTGAGAAGACGTTTATTCACAGTGTCAATGAACGAAAACATTCAGCGAAACATGTTGAAAGCAGATCATAAGATGAAATCTATTGTACATGAGTAATTAACGAAGTCAAGAAAATGTCTGTTCACAGTGTCAGTGAAAACATGAGTACGTGTTCAGCAGTGCATGTCAGAAGTATACTGCTGAGAATCATGATTCTAGCAGTGTGAGAAATACATCTAGACGAAGTACATTTCTCAAGAGATAGAATTTCTCAATTTGAATCAACAACTTCAAAAAGTACAGACGTTGAAATGTTGACTTATAAAGATCGCAACGTAGCTGAGAAACAGCTTAATTCTGTTGTTGAAACTGTTGATTGCAAACAACTCATTTCACGTGCAATTGTCAGAGTATTGACAATTCATGAAACAACATACAACTTCAGTAGTAAATTTGTAGTTGAGCTCATCAAGATCTTACAGCAAGAAGATGAATTTGCTGTGAAGTTAAGAGCAGACAAAACGATGAATATATGAAAGAGTGATGTTGAAGCTTGAACATTGAATAGTCAAGAAATGATAGAATACAATGAATCATTGTATGTTTCAGAAGATCTTTCTGTCAGAGAAGAACTGTTAAAACGTCATCATGATAATTTGTTAGCGAAGCATTTTGATGTTGACAAGATCAGCGAGCTATTAGATTACAAATATTACTGAAAAAGTATGATCAAGAATGTCAAAGAGTATATAAATACTTGTGACATTTGTCAGAGAGTAAAGATGAAACATCATCTGTCATATGATGAGTTGAAGTCGTTACTTCGACTCACAGATTCATGAAAAGAAATCACTATGAATTTCATAACAAATCTGTCGTCTAGTAAATGAAAAGAAGTCGTGTATGACTTGATTCTCGTGATAGTCGATCACTACACAAAGATAACGCGTTATCTGTTTATAAAGAAGACTCTGACTGTCGTAGAGTTAGCAGAGTTGTTCTTTGAGAAGATTGTTCTAAGATATGAAGTATCGAATAATATAATTATCGATAGAAATAGTCTATTTATCAATGCGTTCTGATCAAAGATCTGCTATCATGTCAAGATGAAATGATGACTAAGCATTGTCTTTCATTCGCAGACAGACGATCAGACAGAACAATAGAATCAAACGCTGAAACATTATCTACGAGTATATTGTTCAGAAAAGCAAGACAACTGAGCTACGTTTCTACTCGTAGTCAAGTTCATGTATCATCAGACGAAGCACTCTTCGTTGAGCTGTAGTCTCTTTAAAGTCATGTATGACTATAAGTCAATCTTTGACATACACATCGAGAACGATGCTATGAAAGAAGAAGTGTCAGCAGCAAAAGAACGCATGAAAATGCTGCAAGATGTGCAAAACACGTTGACGCAATGATGACAAAATGCAATTGATGCTCAGACAAAGTACTATAATCGAAAACATAAGTTTAAGTTCTTTAATGTCAATGATTTAATCATGCTATCAGCAAAAAATCTGAAGCAGAAGAAGTTGAGCAAGAAACTATCAAATAAAATGATAAAGTTCTTTTGTATACAAGAACTCTTAAACAAGCAGATGTATCATCTTGATTTTTCAATCATTTATAAAGTTCATTCTGTCTTTCATGTATTTCTTTTAGAGTTGTATAATCGTAGACTAAATGATGACTCTATACTCGATTATTTCATACTCGAGCTTATTGATGATGAGTAAGAATGAAAGATAGAAAAGATTTTATAAAAGTGAAAAAGAAAGAGAATCTTATATTATAAGATACAATGAAAAGAATATCTCATTGAATATGATCAATGAATATTGAGCGAAGATATGAAAGATGTCTCGAAACTTATAAAAACTTTTGAAATGAGAGTGAAACATGAGCGAAAAGCATAATCACTCACTTTCAAGCATAAACTCATTATTAGAAAAGAAGAATCACTGTATTATGATAGTTTCGCTCTCTAATGAGATGATTACATATGTAAATCAACAGACAGAAGAAAAAAGCGCAAAGACACTCAAACGCGTTCGATAAAAAAGCGTAATCATCACGACACAACAAACATCATGCAATCATCATTTCATCAAACATCTTTCACATGAGACAAGATTGCAGACTTCTTCTTCTTTTTCATTATCAAATTTACATTGAGACGCGAAGACAGAGATTCAAAAGATGACAAATTGTGCTAAAATATATCAGAACAATTAGAAACGCTGACAAAATGATATATAATTGAGATTGAACATATTGCAAAGCACTTTACATTCAGAATTTCTCTGACAATGTCATTGACAGTCATCATCTCTTTGAGAATGAGCTTTTGAATCTTTAGAAACTTGAGTTTGTGAATCTCTTTAAGATGATTCTTCACACAAGTTGTTGTTATCAACTTCTTGTAAAGAATTTTCTGATGAACAATGAATGTCTTCAGAACGACGTTCTCTTCTTCATTCTCAATCGCACTATCATGAATATTCTGCAGATGAAAGAATTTATTGACAGTCAAAATGCAAATGTCAAGAATCTAGATATCAAATCATGAGTGTTTAGCAGATGTATCAGATAAGTATACTCACTGTGATACAGAAGCTTTCATTACTTGCATAGCGAGCACACTTCTTGTACATTGTCTTTCTTTGAAAGACGATGTCACATTGCGATGCTTTATTCTTGATGTGTAGATCAAGCACACTTTATACAAATCACTCTATTTAGAATTTCAAGATCAGCAATGCTTCTTTCGCTTATTCTCACAATTGACAGTTGAAAAGCATCAGTAACAACATCAAGAAGTTGAATAAGCGAATCTCATCATCATTCTTTGATTTCGCGAAGTCTGTGAGTTTAATAAGATCATCGACGAAGCATCAGCAATCATTTTTTTTCTCATCGTCTCTTGAATTTTCTCTTCAATAGCTGAGATGTACTTGAAAGTTTGAATAGTAAAAGCAATGAGCTTTCGATCAGAATTTAATGACATCTGCATCATCATGAGTGATTCAGCATCAGCAGCATCATGATCATCACATCTGATTGATGTCTTTTGAGCAGACTTATGATATTGTTAATCACAGTAATAATCGTGAAACTTCAAGTTGTAACATCACTTACTTTCGTAATGATCTTGACTTGATCATCAGTCAACTTCATCATCTTACGACTTTCTTTGAGCATCGCTGCACATTCACGACTTATGATCTAGATCTTTTATTCTTACTATACAGATATACTCAAAGTTTGTCAAAAGTAATCACATAATGACAAAAATATGATTATGATTGAAAAAAGATGAAGTTGAAGAAAATAAGAAGTTAAGAAGAATTGAAAGAGTGATAAACAAATCAACAATTATTATTCACTCTTGTTTACACTCTATTATTTCAACAACATCATTTACTTGAAAGATAAACAATATTTATGCATTATTTATACATCATCATTACTGTTATCTACATCAACTACACATCACATATACTATCTATAATGTCATTTATACGCATTATAATTGAAGACGAATCATCATTCAATCGAAAGTTTCTCTTTTTCTTGTTTTTTCACAAAGATTTAAAGATTTTTATCAAGAGCTTCTAGAGTGAATCAATGAGTGCACGTCATCATTTATCAGAGTAAACAAAGACATTAATTCTTGAGATCAAGAATGAACTCACTTAGAAGAGAAAACAATTGTCATGATGAATTGACTCATAGAAATTAGATCAGAGATTAAAGTCAAAGACTGAATCAAAGATCAGATCTGAGTTAACTTTGAAACTCTATGACTTTGTCAAGACATCATTTAGACTACGTCATATCTTTGACTTGATATGCTTTGAGTTATGTCGTGTTCAACTTGACAATACTTGACAAACTCTCTATAGTTGATTGATTCTCTCAAGTTATCGAGAGCTTCTTAATAATTAACTCTATCATAATATATACTCATTCTGTGCCTGCTTAGAATATCACATTGTCATATCACTCTTATAGATTTCGTTTATTCATCTAGTAAACTCAATCATCACAATGTTGAAAGATTTAACTTGATGATCAGAGAATTGTTCTTAAAGACACGCTTGATCTTGAAGAGATCAACATTATGATCATTTTACTTGACAGTAAGATGAGCGATGCTGAAATTGCAAGCATTCAGTTAGACTTCATCTTCAATGAAGTATCTAGAACAAGAACGATGAAAGAGATTGACATTGAATTTGTAAATGATCTGAGCTATAAGCATCTCATCATGTAGATGCTCAGTTAATTTCTTCATTTTCTTGATGAACTTTTTGACATTGATTAACTTGTCTTGAGCTTGAAACATAAGATTCTTAAGCAGAGATTCAGAAAACTTGAAGTTTAAACGTAAGTTTTGACTCAAATTGATCAAGAAGAATGATGCTAGAATGATTAATGATGATGTGTTATTGATGATAAATTTGACTTCAGAAAGTCACTTAATTTAGTCATTCTGCATATAGTTGACAAAGACTTGAAGATAATGCTTTATGACAGCATTGATTCTCTTAATTTGATTATCAATTTTAAAGTGATACATTGTTGATAACTTAACATTTATCTTCAACATTTTACACATATGCTTTCAAACATTAAAGATGAATTGTGTGTCTCGATCAAACATGAAGAATTCGAGTAAATCATGATTTTTTCAAACATAAGCATAGAAGCAGTTGATAACTTCTTCAACTTTCATAAAAGTGATAAGAACTAAATGTTTCATTTTGATAAAATAATCAATAAAGACTAAAACATATTTATATGTGATACTCATGAAGATACTGAGTGATAAAGAATTTACATAGTTCATGAAGATATCACGTCAACAACGTTCAAAAACTGAAAGAAAATGCAATCATTCTTGAGTTTGTTGTCTAAAGAGCTTAAAACATGTGTACATGTGACAGTTTTGTACAAAACATTGAACATACTTATAAATGTTTAATCATCAATAAACTCAACTGATCAGTTCATAACTTTTTGCTCTTTCTGAATAATCATCAATGACATTATCATGAACGAGCTGAATGATACAAAGATGTAATTTATTTGAGTTGAGCACATACTTTCTTTCTTGAAAGTACAGATGATTCTCGTGTTCTTCACACTTAACTAAAAAGATTTTGTTGTGATGTCGTGCTTTATTGTGAAGCACTTCAATTATCTGAGCTGCAAATTTGTCATTGATTTGAACTTGCTTTCACAATGTCTGAGTGAGAATGTCAGCAGAATCTTCATCAAGATTCAGAATGTCTTGATTTAGCTGAGACTTGATGTTTTCAACGTTGAATTCTTCAATTTCTAAATTCATGAAAGCTAGAATTTGCAAAGATGCTGAGATAATTAAGAACAAATGTAACTGAACTGAATCTAAAGCGATGATTTGTGACTGAAGCTTCATGACTTTGATGTCGAAGATGTTAAGAGCAAAATTCTTAACAATATTGAGATTTAAAATATAAGTTTTCAAAATTGTCTGATATTGATATTGATGTTGAGAATTGAATGTATCTCTCTTCTTAGAAAGATCTTCTGAGCGACGTGTTAAAGCATTGAACTTATCATCGATCTTGTTGAAATAATAAGCGATGCAATAGTTGAATTTAGACAGAAACTCACTTCAACGAGCTTGATGACGACTCAACTGCTTAGTTGACATGAAATACTCAAGATTTTTGTGATTCGTGATCATCTTGACAGAATAGATAAAGGTTTCAAGCTCTGATCATCATTTCTCAAAAGCGCAAACAATGATCATGAGTTCTTTATCGTAGATTTTGTAGTTACACTTGACTGAATTATGCTTTTTTGAAAAGTAAACGACTGAATGAAGAATCTCGTTCTCATCATATTGAGAGAGAATGTCTTTAAACACATAGTTCAAAGCATTGATTTCTATCACAATCTTGTGATTTGAATTATAATGATGAAGAATAATTTTAAAAGTGAAGACTTTCTTAAGAGTGTTAAATGCAATCTGACATTTCTGAGATCAAACAAAGAGTACATCTTTTCTGATGAGACAAGTGAGTGAGATAGTTATTCTACTATAGTCATAGATGAATTTTATATAGAAGTTCACGAAATCTAGAAAACTTTGAACGTCTTTAACGTTGATCAAGATGAGTCAGTTGACAATGATGTTTATCTTGAAAGAGTTCATCTTGATTTCTTCAATGATGATTATCAATTCTAGATATGAAACTTAAGTGACGTGAAACTTGCATTTGATTATATTCGTCTAAAAATCTGCTTTTTGCAGCTTTCGCAAAATGAGCTTGACATGAATCTCGTGCTTGAGTTCATTATCAAAATAAATCAAGATGTCATTCAAATAAGCTGTATAAAACTTATTTAAATGTTTGCAAAGAATATTGTTGATGTACTTCTGAAATGAGACAGACTCATTACATAAATTAAAGAGCATGACTAAATACTTGAATAATTCAAATTGAGTGTGAAAAATGATGAGAGCTTCATTTTCTTCTTTGATTTGAAGTCAGTTGAACGCAGAAATGATATTCAACTTGATAAAAATTTTAGCTTAATTTAAATGATTCAATGTTTCTGAGATCAAAGACAGAGAATATCAATTCTTGACTGTGATAACATTCAGATCTCAATAGTTCACGCAGAAGCAAAGTTCTTCTTCAAGTTTCTTGACAAAGAGAACAAAAGCAATCATTTAAGAGTGACTGACTTGAATGAAATCTTCGCTCAAATTTTCATTCAGATAATGACGAAGCTCTAGAATTTCATCATGACTCATGTCATACAAAGCAAAGACTGAGAATTGAGCATCTTCTTTAAAATGTATGACATGATCATGAGCTTGATGTAAAAACAAGATATCGATGTTCTTCTTGAAGAAGACGTCTAGAAACTTGAAATATTTGAACGATAAAATTGTGACTGAATCGACGTTCTTACTTTGTCAATAAACTTCAAGATCTTCTTGTGTCATAAATGCAGTCAAATGAAATTTCTTTTTTATTTGATGAAGATTCAGACGATGATTCTTATTATATGTACTGTCTTGAGAGCGAAATGAGAACTGAGCAAGAGTTGAGCTGTTCTTTGAACAGACAGTCAAAGTCATGCAACGCGATTTTGACTTGTCAGAATCTAGACTAGAAGATGAGATTGATTTAAGATTCAAGAAGACATAGATTTTCTTTAGAATGACGCTAAACACTTCAATGTTTTTGACATGAGCAGCATGATTAAAGCTTTGAGCTTTCAACTTGACTATATCAAGTTGTATAAAAGATCGATTGAATTGATCTGCTCAAGAAACAACAGAAGTTCTAAAGAAGAAAGAATTTCAACACTTGATTTTTAATGAGTATTCTTTTTGAATGACTTGAAAAATACAACTAAAAGCTTCTTGTTTCAGACGAGAAACAAGACTGAATGAGATTTGTTTCTTGTGAATGAGCTGAGTATTAGTTGACTTCTCGTGAGCAAATGAAGAGTTATATTGCTTTTTGTGAGCAGATAAAAAACTGAGTTACTTTTTACAAGTGAATTGAGAACTGAATTGCTTCTTGTGAGCGAACTGAAAATTGAGTTACTTCTTTCAAGTGAATGAGAGATTAGATTGCTTCTTGCAAGTGAACTGAAAACTGAATTACTTTTTTTGAATGAATGAAAGACTAGATTACTTCTTGCAAACGAACTGAGTGCTGAATTACTTCTTGTGAGCAATTCGTAGACTGAATTATTTCTTGTGAATGATTTGTGAACTGAGTTACTTCTTGTGAGTAAATTGAGAGTGAGATTGAAAGAAAGCTACTTTGTTAACTTTGAATGAGAAATTTTCTTCTTGTTGATTAAGATCATAAATCTTGATGAGAAATGAGCAACAATGATTAAGACAGAAAAAGAAAGATAAGATAAGAATATTGCGTTCAAAATTGACATTAATGACGTGATGATGAAGTTATGACAAACTTATGATGATAAGATATTGACTTAATTCAATGACATAAAAGAATAGTTTTTTGATGTGTTCATCAAGAATCATTGTGATTTCAACAACATGAGTAATGTCATTGATTAAAGCGACTTGATCATCAAATTCTTGAAGTTTGTGAGAGTGAATTAATTGATGCAAGAAAAGATGATGTTGTTGCGTGAAGAACTTATTCATAAAGATATAAGCAAAGACTTCACTATTAATTAAAGCGAGAATGAGAACTTTAGATTGAGCTTGATGTAGAATACAGAATACTATTATATGACTATTTTTAAATGTCAAATCAAATTCAAAGAGTTTCAAGATAGATTTAGCAGAAAACTTTCTATATGATTGAAGTGAGAGTGAAAAGATTGAGACTAGTAAACAAGATGATATGTATACAGATCTCTGAGCGTGACTTAGCTTAAAGATTAAACTTTTTTTTGCAAACAGCGAGACTTCTTCATTTATATTGATGATGTCATTGTCGTAGACATTCATGATATGCAAAGTGAAGAGCTTCTTATTTGAGCATTCTTTAACAATTTTACTTGAATGTTGCAACTTGCAGTAGTAGCATAGCTTTCACTTGTTGCAGATTTTCTTGATCTCAGAAATGATCAGAGTTTTATCTTAAACAATGACAACGACAAAGTTTAGATTCATTGATTCATTAAGAAATGAGAAAGAAAAAGATGAAGATACTGTCAAAACAACAGTCACAAAGATGATGATCTTTGAACTCAAAGAATTATTAATCAATGCAAAGATGCTCTTGACTTTGACAAATGAGACAATGATGAAGATCAAGTGAGATTGATGATGCTTAAGCTGCTGAAACTCTTCATTGATGTCAAAGAATGTTTGAACTCATTGATGAAAGATGAATGATTGAGTTTCATCAAGATTTCATCAGAAAAAAAATGATGACTTAAGTGAAATAATTGACATTACGCTTCAGACAGTCAATCAACAAGAAATCTTTCATCAAAGAACATTCTTTCTTTTGATAGAAGAAATTTTAATAGTCAACAAAGCTATTCATGTCTTGCTTCAAAATTTCGCGAAAATATAAATGAACATCTTCTGTCTTAAAAAAATTGTTGCAGCAATGATGCAACTTATGTTGTCAATCTGCAAAGATGAAAATGATACAGAGATCATTGACTCAATATTAATTCATTAAATTGTGAGTCTTCTTATTTATGATGAGTTGTGACTTGACATAGATGATCTTGACTCAATGAAAGAGATAATGATCATCGTTCATGTTTATGCGCTATATCAGACTCTGCTCTCATGCATTCAATCAATCTTTGTCTCTCTCATACTCAGATATGTCAAGAAGCTTCTTGAATCTAGAAGTAATGAATACAGTGACAGAGTTCACAAAGAAATGAATGACAAGAAAAGATTGATTGTTCAAGATTTGTGTGATGATCTGAGCTATTGTTGCAAGAAACTGAAAATTCAATTCTATATAAATTAAAGAATTGAGAATGATAAACGAAGACGAAATGATAATATCATGTTATCAAACTTGATTTTGAAGCTCTTGCATTACGCGAAAGATCTCAACTGAATTTTCGATCATACTTTGAATGAACAGTTCAACAGCACGCTCATCATTGATCAAGAGATTGTGAAATGATTTCATTTGAGCGAAAGAGTAACTAGACAAGATTTCAACGTATGAAAACGTTGCAGAAAGTGTAGATCTTTCATAATGTCAGAAACTGAGCTAAACTAAAGATACTATCAATATAAAAGACTGATATTATTATTATTACTTTGATAGAATCTAGATACAAGACAATACATCAGATAATGTATAAGATGAAAGATAAAGAGTGAAAGAAAAGAATGAAAGCTCAACTTTTATATACATGAATTGAGCAAAATCAAGACTAGACAGTAGTTTTATTGACTTAAGATTGCAGAAGTTCGCGCACACGACTAGAATAATCAAAACAGAATTACTGAAACTAGATTAAGATGATGATGACTAGATTGATGACTTAATTCATTGAACTAGTTCAATGAATCAAGATTATTTAAGATATTGATGATTTATGTTCTAAATTGAGTTGATGATCTGACATCATGATACAGATGATCATCAAAAACTTGTAGACATTTTTTAAAGAAAGAATAAAGATGAGAAGAAGAATCTTGAGATAATCATTGAAGAATTTCAAGTAATGAGTGTGAATTACACAATGCATCGCGCTCTATACATAGTGATTATAAAATCTCAATTTACAGTGAACGTGAAAAATCAGATCAAGAAATGAGTGCATTGAATTGACATCAATCAAAAGATCTTTTGCTATCGATTAATTTGTCTTGATCATTCAGTAGAGAAAGAAATAGTTTGCAAAGCGAATATCAGAGTTCAGTTTATCGTCATGATTATTGATGTGCAAAAGAATAAGAAACTGATAGTGAGTAATACAGAATTAACAACATACATAGAAGTTTAATAGATTATTTCGTAGTTATTTATGTCACGAAGTCTAAGATCACATATCAAACAAATGCTTATTTAAACAAGTATAAAGTTTACTGAATAGTAATTTACATGCAGAAGCAGACGTTGCTGAAACGCAAAGATCAGACAGATACATCAAATTATATGCTAATGTTTTTATAAATCTATTATAATAGACTCAATATGAGAGAATATATATCAGATCGAGAAAAAAGATACGTTGAAGATTTGTTAAAGAAGAGATGAAAAACTATAATGCAATTGATGCATAAATAGAATCAAATGAATATCTAGATTACATGCTGAACTAACGTTACTATAATGTGTATGATGTTAGAATGTAAACAGAATTCTTGATTACATATTTGTAATAGCAGTCTGTTGTATGTCAGCATTAAAAGAGATTATCGATTTGTTCTGTGATGACAAGCAAAGACTGCGTAAGTTGAATATCATACTTCATGATAAGCAGTACAATGCAACACTGTCAGAGTACGAATAAAATACATGCTAGTTTAACGATATTATAATCTTCACTAAAATCAAAAAAGAGCACAGAAAGTTCTTCAATGATCAATTATATGATTGCAAGAACTCTGTTATCAAGCAAAGATGCAAGTTGAATGTTTAAAGAGAATTTGCAAAATCTGAAAATGCAACACATAGAGATGCAACAGATAAAATACATGCTAGTTTAATAATTTGATGAATAGAATATCTGCTAGTCTAATGATATCATAATCTTCACTTCGTAAACATTAGATAATCACGTCGCGATATTCAAATTTGATCAATAAATCTTTCAATCATCATTGTCTTGATTATTCTTCAATCAAATCATGCTTAGCATTCTTCTCACTGCACTGTCTTTCTAGTCTTATTGCATTTGTCAAATGCAGATTGATATGTCTTTGACTATTTCTTCATCAAAATTATTTTCTGACTTTGTTTTGATAACTGTTTCTGATCAAGCTATCTTTAAATTTATTAATCATTTGACAGAGTACATTCTTAAATCAGCGATGAATCAAACAAATCTTGAACTTGATTCATAACTCTCATTGTCGAATTCTGATTTTTATAAACAGAAACAGAGAAATTGAACAAAAGTGATTGTGATGAAGAAAATGCAACTGACAGACAAAGAATATGAGCAGCTGAGCATCACAATAAAGCAGACAATGAGAGTTGCAGATCTTTTGAGAAAAAATCTCAGCACTCAAGAGATTCAACTTCAGCTGCAGATGATACTGCAAAACATCAAGACAGATTGTATAAACTTTGATATATCACAACATTGATTTGAGCAAGCAATATTGAGCATGACATGTTAAGTTAACTTCAATGTCAAGCATCTTAATGCAAGAAAAGCATCAACAATACACTCATTAATTCTTGCGTCATGAGAAATCTTGATCAACATAGAAATTAATATATCAGAAGTGACTCATTCAAATTTCTTTGAAAGAAGTACATTCTTTGTAACGAAATTGCAGAGCACAAGTAGCTCTTTCTGTTCAATCAGTGACATCATAAAAGAAAACAAGAATATAAACATAATTGAAGTCATGAATCTGAACTTTGATAAATGAAAGATGATTTTAAAGAAGAACATTGCTTATGATAATCTTCACGACGTTATTGTATACAACAGTGACAAGAACTCAATTGAGATAATCATCAAGCAATCATGAAGAGAGACACTCATAGAAATGCATGCATGAGATCAAAGTCATTTTTGTTTCAACATTAAGAAATCAGACTCAGATGAGATAACAAAGATAGTGATTCAAATACGAGACTCTATTAATATTTACTCATGCAGATCTCATCACTGTTTCATTAATGAATTTAGTAGATACAATCTCGTCATTTGCAGACTTGAATGAACAAGAAGATTTAAATCATACGAAAGTTATCATCGAAATCAGAAACGATATGATATTACTCATACAGCAGAAGAGATCACGACGAAATTAAAAACGTAAATGCAGCAATTTTATGCTATCAAATGACAAGATTTATCAACAAGTGCGAAGGAAACGTCATAAGTTCAATAAGAGTTGTCATTCAACTACTTAACTACAGTAGAAATTCTAGAGTCAGATCAATATTCTAAGAGAATAGACAAGCGCGATCACAAAGAAGTCGAGAGTCAGAGTCAGAGCAATCTCATTGAGCGAATGCATAATGTCATTAATCATGAGAAGCGATTAATTAAGAAGTGAAAGACTGAGAATAATGACTTTGTTGATGATGACAAGCATTGAGCATGCTTCATCATACAGAAGACTTGCAAAATCTGTAGAGAAAAGAAATCTTGAGAAGTATTTAAAAGAGAAATCAAAAGAAGAACAGAAGAACTTTATATTTATCAACGCTGTAGTAGATTTGACGAGTGATAAATGTTTTCTAGAAAGTCGCAAAGTCTCATGTACTAAGAATATATCTAGATGATGATGATGACATCATGCTTATCAATGACAGCGCAGATACAAAAGTCTGTTATGAATGATTAAATCATGTCAAGATGCAGACTCATTTTGTTCTCAATTTGAGATTGAAGTTGATGAAATAACTACAAAGTTGAAAAACTCAGCGTTGACTCTTCTTGAAAGAAATGACTGATCTGCAATGAAGATCAAGCTACATCGTTTTTCTGAAAAGAACAACGTTATTTGTGTGCTTGATTCAATCGAAAAGAACTTTGAAAACGTTGACATACGAATTTCTCTGAAACTGACTCGCATTATGAACTTAAAGAATTTGAAATTTCGCATATTGCATCAGATGCTTCATTCTACTTCTCTATCATACTACATTTATCATGAAGATAACAGAAATCAGAACATCAATCATCTGTCACAGTTTGATATTATTATTACGACTTACTTTATGAACTGCTGTTTGTAGTGATTGACTATGATCATTGATGTCATGAAGAAGAAAAATGAAAAGAGTATGACATGATCTGCAAGATTTGAAAGAAGAGACAGATAGTTTATGCTACTTTAACATCAAATCTCTATGATGTTCTGATGATCAAATGCTTCATTTAATGACAGAAAGTTAGACTAACTTAGACTAATTTATACTATCAACAACTGTGTCAGATCTGTCGAAATTGCAAAATGTTAATAAGCAGATTTGCAAGATACAGTAAATAGACTAACTTCAACTAATTCAGACTATCACAGTCTGCACAATATGTTAAACTAACATGATCTAGCGTCAAGTTAAACTAACTTCAACTAACTCAGACTATTGCAGTCTGCATGATATGTTAGACTAACACAATCTAGCGCTAAATTAGACTAACTTTAACTAATTCAGACTATCGCAGTCTACACAATATGTTAGACTAACACGATTTAGCGTAATTCATCGCGAAATCACGAAATTGATTCAACTAACTTCGTAATTTCAATTATAATCAATGATCGTCGACTCTGATCACAATAAAGCATAAATTCGCGATCTGCTATTGTTTATTCATTGAATTCTGCAAGCTTTCTTATGAATATTCTTTTTACATCACAGTAATGAGTAAATCTGAAGAGACAAACTCAGAATGCTTCATAGATCATTGAAAGACAGATAGAACGAGAAGCACACTAAAGATATTTTCACTCACAGTTCTTAACAAATACAAAGATGATAATCTTGATGATTGTCGATCTAGAAATCAATAGTACAGAGAGCACACACACTCATGCTTGACGCGTTCAAAGAAGAAGCTGAATTTATTTTGCCTGCTTGAAAGCATATTCACACATTTGAGACAATCAAAGAAGATGATGATCTCATTCTATCAGCTCAAAAGCGAAATTAAGCGTCGTTCTCAAAAGATTCGTTGAATTTTTCAAGTAGATTGAAACTCTTGATAAGTTGTTTCAAGACTCTGTTAATCTGACTTATTTTTCAAGAGATTTGATCATAAGACATACATAAAACAACGTGAAAACGCTCAATGCATTGAGATTTCAAAAGAGTGAACATCTCAATCACACGTTGAATCATAACTCTATTTAACATAAGAAAAAACATCATGCAATGATGAGTATATGCGAATCTAGCGTCAGCGACGAATTCAAAAACATGAATGAGAATCTTTGTCTTGAAGCAGACGAAGATAATCACGATCATTACACAAAGAGAAATATCAGAAAAGAGAACGCAAGCAACATTGAAGCGATTAAACTAGTATGAGATAATCTTTCTTGAGTCAACGTGCAAGATCATTTATCATCAAATAGTCATCAAATAATTATGATCATATGTATACTCATACTCAGAGTCGCGATGTTCTCAGAATTCTACATTATACTAGATTCAAGAAAGAATAATGTTATCAGAGTTAACTCTTTATGATTTGAGACTCGAAAGATCATGCTCAGTAATCTTATTAGAAAAATCTGATGAACTCAATGTCGTGTACTGAAAAAGATATAATGAATCAAGTGTAAGTCTGCTTCTCATTCGAAAGATTTTGAGAAACGCAAGATATTGTTGTAGCAAATAAAGTTATATTTCTGATCATGCACTAATGTTATCTGAGAAGCAGATGTATGATTGTATTGAAGATACATGTTATCAGATAACTTTCAAGATTAAAGAACTTATTGACAATCATTATAAATTCATCAAAGCGTTGAACATGCAAGACTACATAGCAGATCTTTTGAATGAAGACAACTTTATCACTTCAGATATCATCAGAGTATATAGCATTCATAATACAAGACATAATTAATTGATCATCAGTCAGAGAAACAGCATTTTTGCGTTGAAATCATATACGCGTTGATTGAACATTGTTATTTTGTTACAAAGAGTAGTTTAAATCATCATCATCTAATGAATACATACTTCAACTCACTGTGAATAGAGACAGTGATCTTTATTGTTATCGTGATATGACACTCAATTTGAGAATATAAGACAGAAGAGAAATTGAATCTACTAAAATTCAAAGAATCTTCTGTTACACGTACGTTTTGCTTTCGCTAGAATAAGAGAAGAATGCTTTTCGCATATCATTAATCTATCTTCTTTAGACGTTTATGAAAGATTTCTCAACGCGCTCAAAGTTAAGCACTTGAGTAAGAAAAGACAAATCTGAATTCTAACTTATCTTTGAAAGTAAGCTGAACAACAAGTGAATTTCAAGAAATCAATAAATCAGAGCATGATGAAGTTGCATGTTGATTCATATCATCATAGATTAGATGACTTGATGAAACTTATGAGCGATGACGAGACTTCAAGTGTGTCAATGTCATCATCATTGAAAGCAATCTTCAATTTCACATTGTTATCTCAGTCTTCTACGTCAAGTTCATTGATTGATCTGTCTTCTACGTCAAGTTCATTGATTGATCTGTCTTCTACGTCAAGTTCATTGATCAATCTGACTTCAAGAGCTTCAAATTGCACGAAAAAGATAAGAAGTCTCACTTTCATGATGTTAATCATGATATGACATTAAGCAACACATAGAAATCAAGAGTCGTTAACGAAGAGAAATCAATCGACTTTTTGACAAACGTTTCAAAGTTCAGTTTATTTCTTGAAGAAAATCAATATATATTACATAAAGTGAACACTGATGAGAGCACTGTCTTTGATTACAAACTAAGTTATTCAGAGTTTCTTGAAGCATGTGAGATGAGAAAAACAACTAATTTATGATAGGATATAAAAAGCGTTGTGAAGAACAACATTCTGAATGACGAGAATGAATATCGAGTTATGCTGAAGTGTGTGCAACGAACAAAGTCAATGACAGTATCACAAGATGATTCTAGTGAGTGATGATCTTCACAGTAAGTAGTCACAATGCTTCTACATTTGAAGATTCAGCTTGACTGTAGACTATTGACAAGCAAAGAGAAAGAAGATCATGAAACAAGATAGAAGAGATTGTCATTTCAACTACAAACAAACATTGAACATGATGAGTAACAGAGAATAAATAGACGATTCTCTCTTCTGTTTTTCCCTTCATTTATTTCTGTTTCTTCACTCATCTTCTGAGATTCAACTAGAAACTCGCTTTCGTCTCACTCATTCACTTCATAGACACAGTCATCTAAATGACGATAATGTTTGACATCTCAGAGCAACTTTATGAGCAACATCTAGCTTTAGAAATTGTTGAAGACTGTCAAATTTGCTTAAACAAATATAATATTAATTCTGATTCAAATTGAGTCAATGCTCAATAGAGCGATTACGATTTTTATGATCATGATTCAATTGTGATGAAATATTAATTTAGCAGACAATATGTAAAGAAATAAGATGACAAGTTTTAGAAAAGAAATACATAATACATGATCTGCATCTACTTCGAAGACAATGACAATCAGATCAAATATATCAATGATAGACATAATGTTTAGAACAAAAATTATACGTTACAAGACAACGTGATGCAAGACACTTGACATGAATATTGAGTGTAAAATATTGATAAGCAAAATCAGATTTATCACTTGATCTACTGAATTGTGATAGACAATGTCAATATGATAAACGATGTCAATGTGATAAACGATGTCATTTAAGCGATTAGACATGCGCTTGCAGCTAATCACGTCAAAGTGATCTTATAAGAAGAGAAATTGATCAAAATAATAAATCATCTAATTTATTGACTAATTACGTGATTAAACACTCGACGAAATTTCTCGATGATCATGTATGACTCGATTCTCATGATAGTCGATCACTACACGAAGATGATGCGTTATCTGTCTATAAAGAAAACTCTGACTATTGTAAAGTTAGCAGAGTTATTCTTTGAGAAGATTGCTTTAAGATATTAGATCTCAAGTGATATAATTATCAATAAAGATAGTTTATTTATCAGTGCATTCTGATCAGAGATCTGCTATCATGTCAAGATGAAATAATGACTAAGCATTGCTTTTCATTCGCAAACAGACGATCAGACAGAATGACAGAATCAAACATTGAAACATTATTTAAGAGTGTATTGTTTCAAAAAGTAAAACGACTGAGCTACACTTCTACTCATAGTTGAGTTCATTTATCATCAGACGAAGCACGCTTCGTTAAGCTGTAGTCTCTTTAAAGTCATGTATGATTACAAGTCAATCTTTGACATATGCATCAAGAATGATGCTATGAAAGAAGAAGTATCAGCAGCAAAACAACGCGTTGAAATGTTGTAAGACATGCAAAACACGTTGATGCAATGATGATAAAATGCGATCGATGCTTAGACAAAGTACTATAATCAAAAACATAAGTTTAAGTTTTTTAATATTGATAATTTAGTCATGCTATCAGCAAAAAATCTGAAGCAGAAGAAGTTGAGCAAAAAGCTATCAAATAAAATGATGAAGCTCTTTCATATACAAGAATTCATAGATAAGCAGATGTATCATCTTGATCTTTTAATCATTTATAAAGTTCATTTTGTCTTTCATGTATTTCTTTTAGAATCATATAATCGTAGGCTAAATGATGACTCTATACTCGATTATCTCATATTCAAGCTTATTGATGATGAGCAAGAATGAAAGATAGAAAAGATTCTATAGAAGTAAAAAAGAAAGAGAATCTTATATTATAAGATACAATGAAAAGAATATTTCATTGAATATGATCAATAAATATTAAGTGAAGATATGAAAGATGTCTTGAAGCTTATAGAAGCTTTCGAAACGAGGCTGAAACATGAGCGAAAAGCATAATCACTCACTTTCAAGCATAAACTCATTATTAGAAAAGAAGAATTACTGTATTATGATAGTTTTGCTCTCTAATGAGATGATCATATATGTAAATCAACAGACAGAGAAAAAAAGCGCAAAGATGCTCAAACGCGCTCAACAAGAAAGCGTAATCATCACGACACAATAAACATCACGTAATCATCACTTCATTAAACATTTCTCACATAAGACAAGATTGCAGACTTCTTCTTCTTTTTTATTGTCAGATTTACATTGAGACGTGAAGACAGAGATTCGAAAGACAACAGATTGTGCTAAAATATATCAGAACAATTAAAAATGTTGATAAAACAATATATAATTGAGATTGAATGTATCACAAAGCACTTTACATTTAGAATTTCTCTGACAATGTCATTGACAGTCATCATCTCTTTGAGAATGAGCTTTTGAATCTTTAAAGACTGAAGTTTGTGAACTCTTTTAAAATGACTCTTTACACAAGTTGTTGTTATCAACTTCTTGTAAAGAATTTTCTGATGAACAGTGAATATCTTCAGAGCAATGTTCTCTTCTTCATTCTTAATCACACTATCATGAATATTCTGCAAATGAAAGAATTTATTGACAGTTGAAATGCAAATGTCAAAAATCTAAACATTGAATCATGAGTGTTTAGCAGATGTATCAGATAAGTATACTCATTGCAATACAGAAATTCTCATTACTTGCATAATGAGCACACTTCTTGTACATTGTCTTTCTTTGAAAGATGACATCACATTATGATGCTTTATTCTCGATGTGTAGAACTCAAGCACACTTTATACAAATCATTCTATTTAAAGTTTCAAAATCAGTAACACTTCTTTCGCTTATTCTCACAATTGACAGTTGAAAAGCATCAGTAATGACATCAAGAAGTGAGATAAGCGAATCTCATCATCATTCTTTGATTTCGCGAAGTCTGTAAATTCAACGAGATTGTTGATGAAGCATCAACAATCATTTCTTTTCTCTTTGATAGCTGAGATGTACTTGAAAGTTTGAATAGTAAAAATGATGAGTTCTCAATTAGAATTTGATGATGTCTGCATCATCATGAGCGATTCAGCATCAGCAGCATTATGATTATCACATCTGATTAATGTTTTTTGAGCAGATTTATGATATTATTAGTTGCAGTAATAGTCGTGAAATCTCAAGTTGTGACATTACTTACTTTCATAATAATCTTGACTTAAGCATCAGTTGACTTCATTATCTTACAACTCTTTTTGAGCGTCGCTGCACATTCACGACTCATGATCTAGAGTTTTTACTCTTACTATACAGATATACTCATGATCAGCGATGAAACTCATCTGTACGCGATGCTGACTATGAATCTACTATTTAGCTACAGTAAAGTCTAAAGATTATCAAAAGTTTGAATGACATTAAAGTGCTGCGTGATAATGAAGCGCTGTGCATTGATCGCATGCAGAATTTTCGCGATCACGCAGACTTCAATAATCTCAATGCGCATGTTACAAAGCAATCTGCATGCAGATGAGAAAGTCAAATAAAACGCAGAGAGAGCAGTAACAATGTGTTACACTCACATACATAGATTGAGCATTGCATCGCGATGCTCACAAACAACAAGATCACATAATTAGATGATCATGTGATCAAACAGTGAATAAAAGCTCACGTTGAAGTGACAGCTTTCACAATACACAGATTGAGCATTGCATTATGATGCTCACAAACAATTCAAAACTCATCTAGTCTGCTCAACTAAATGATTAAACAGCGAACGAAAGCTCACGTCAAAGTGATCAACTTTCACAATACATTGATCGCTCGTTTAGCTCGCTCAGCTAGATGATCAAACAGCAAAGTCAAAAGCTTACGTCAAAGTGATCAGCTTTCACAATACACAGATCGAGCATTGCATCGCGATGCTCACAAACAATTCAAAGCTCATTTAGTCTGCTTAACTAAATGATCAAACAGTGAATGAAAGTTCACATTAAAGTGATCAACTTTCACAATACATTGATCGCTCGTTTAACTCGCTCAGCTAGATGATCAAACAGCAAATTTGAAAGCTCACGTCAAAGTGATCAGCTTTCACAATTTCAATTTGTTGATATAATTACTTGATTATATAAACAGATTGCATGCTCATATGCATACACAAATAATCTGACTGAGCAATGAAAAGATATACTGCAGCGACTAAAGTTAAAATACATGTAATTTAGCTTACACACAGCGCTTCAGTGCAACTATTTAGATAGATAGCATCATGTTTCATAGTCATAAACTGCATAAGCACGTAAAACTTGAAGAAATAAAAAAAAACAGATATACTCAAAGTTTGTCAAAAGTAATCACATAATGATAAAAATATGATCATGATTGAAAAAAGATGAAGTTAAAGAAAATGAGAAGTTAAAAGAAACTGAAAGAACAATAAATAAATCAACAATTATTATTCACTTTTGTTTACACTTTATCATCTCAACAACATCATTTACTTAAAAGATAAACAATGCTTATGTGTTATCTACACATTCGCAATTTGTAAAGAGTGACAGTGACAGATTTTAGCGCTTTTAGTGATCAATATTTTGAATATTTATTTAATCTCATGTCTCAGATTTCCGTCACTTTTAGCTGAGACATATTCATAAAAGCATCAATATTCATAAAAACATCAACATCTTTAAAACTTCTATGAGCGCAGTATGCGTCTTTATCGTTTGATTCAATAAACATGACTATTTTGACATTTGTAGCATTGATAGTTGCAACGTTAAATAATTAATAATTAATTTGACTATCTAAATAATAGCTATTTACACAGTTTAATATATGCGCTGAGAAAGTCAATGAGAAAGTTAATGAGTAAACTAATGAGGTAGAAAGTCATGTAGAATGTTCGATAGAGAGTCATGTAGAATGTTCGATAGAAAGTCATGTAGAATGTTCAATAGAAAGTCATGTAGAATGTTTGATAGAAAGTCATTTAGAATGTTTGATAGAGAGTCATGTAGAATGTACGATAAAGTCATGTTTGATGCTTGATAGAAAACAAATTTGATTCTTGATTACGAAGCAATTCAAAGCTTGGTGAAAAGTCATGTAGAGAGTCATATAAAGAATCATGTAGAAAGCATTGTTTGAAGCACTGTTTAACTCATGTTATGCGCTCGATCGACGCGTATTTTGAAGCATGTAGAATGTTTGATAGAGCATTTGATAGAAAGCTCAGTAGAAAACTCACTAGTAGAAAGATCAATAGAAAGCTCGATCGAAAGATTAGTAGAAAGCTCACTAGAAAGATTGATCGAAAGCTCAGTTGATAGCTCAGTAGATGACTCGATCGAAAGATCAGTAAAAAGCATTGTTTGAAGCACTGTTTAACTCATGTTATGCGCTCAATCAACGCGTATTTTAAAGCATGTTTTGAAGCGAGTAAACTGATTAGTAGACGAACGAGTAGATAGCTGAGCTGTAACTGAGTTGATAGCTGAGTTGATAGCTGAGCATGTTGATATTTTGATTGTTGTTGTTCTAGAAAGTAGAAACTATAAAGAAAGAAAGAAGATAAAAACTTCAAACTATCTAGCGTTAGTTTTATAGAGTTCAAAGTGAAGATTATTGAGTAGATAAATGAGCGAGTAGATGAGCGAGTAAAGTGAGCGAGTAAATGAGCGAGTAGATGAGCGAGTAGAGTGATGAGCATGTAGAGTGATAAGCGAGTAGATGAGCGAGTAGATGAGCGAGTAGAATGAGCGAGTAGATGAGCGAGTAGATGAGCGAGCATGTAGAGTGATGAGTAGATAAGCGAGTAGATGAGTGATTGTCAACATATGCAACATATGTGGTGAAAGTGAAATTCAGCTCAGCACATATGAACAAACGCAAATTTTATCAGCAAAAGCGAGATACAGTTCAGAGACATATGAACAAACGCAGATTTTGTCGACAAAAGCAGATCGCAGTCTAACAAGATCAGCTTAAATTCGAATTTTATTTCGCTTTAAGCGATAAATGTCACTTTAGCTAAATTCTAAAATTTGATTCACTTTACAAACTGTCAATGCACATCATCATTGCTGTCATCTACATCAACTACACATCACATATACTATTTATAATGTCATCTATACACATTATAATTGAAGACGAATCATCATTTGATTAAAAGTTTTTCTTTTTCTTATTTTCTCACAGAGATTTGAAGATTTTTATCGAGAGCTTCTAGAGTGAATCAATGAGTGCACGTCATCATTTATCATAGTAAACAAAGACATTAATTCTTGAGATCGAGAATAAACTCACTTAGAAGAAAAGACAATTGTCATAATGAATTGACACATAGAAATTAAATCAGAGACTAGAGTCAAAGACTGAATCAAAGATTAGATCTGAGTTAACTCTGATTTTTTCTTCTTCTTCAAGTTTTACGTGCTTATGCAGTCTAAGACTATGAAACACAATGCTATCTATTTAAATAATAGCACTGAAGCGCTGTGTGTATGCTAAATTACATGTAATCTAGTCAAAGTCAATGCAGTATATCTTCTCATTGAGCAGTCAGATTGTTAGAATGCGCATACGAGCGTGTAAGCTGTTTATATAATTAAGTGATCATATAAACAACTCAAAATTGTGAAAGCTGATCACTTTGACGTGAGCTTTCAACTTGTCTGTATGATCATCAAGCTAATTGAGCTAGATGAGCTTTGATTTATGTAGATGAAAGCTGATCACTTCGACGTGAGCTTTCAAGTTCACTGAATGATCATTCAGCTGAACGAACTAGATGAGTTTTGATTTATGTATTTGTGACGTCTGTAAATTGATCAGAAAATCGAAAAATCGATCGATTTACTGCATCGCACAGACGTGTATATGTGCAAAAGCTGAGTCGTGTCTTTGCAATGACTGTGTGAATGTTGTATATTAGTTGCAGCATGTGCGCAAAGACGTTGCTGTTGTTCTGTGTATATGAGCAAAGACTGTGTCGTGTCTTCGCAGTGTATGTGATTGCGATGCATGTACATTGATCTGATAAAGCGAAAAATCGATCGATTTACTGCATCATGTGAGTGTGTAGATGTGCAAAAGCTGAGTCGTGTCTTTGCAATGACTGTGTGAATGTCGTATATTAGTTGCAGCGTGTGCGCAAAGACGTTGCTGTTGTTCTGTGTATATGAGCAAAGACTGTGTCGTGTTTTCACAGTGTATGTGATTGCGATGCATGTACATCGATCTGATAAAGCGAAAAATCGATCAATTTACTGCATCACACGAGCGTGTAGATGTGCAAAAGCTGAGTCGTGCCTTCGCAATATATGTGTGTATGTCGTATATGAGTTCAACATGTGAATAAAGCGCTGTTACTGCTCTGTGTGTGATTACGCTGCGTGTAAATCGGTCTGAAAATGCGAAAAATCAATCGATTTACTGCATCACATCTGTCTGTATGTGCGTAAAAGCTGAGTCGTGCCTTCGCAATATATGTGTGTATGTCGTATATGAGTTCAACGTGTGAATAAAGCGCTGTTACTGCTCTGTGTGTAATTGCGCTGCGTGTAAATCGATCTGAAAATGCGAAAAATTGATCGATTTACTGCATCACGTCTGTCTGTATGTGCGCAAAAGCTGAGTCGTGCCTTCGCAATATATGTGTATATGTCGTATATGAGTTGCAACATGTATGCTGCTGTCATTCTGTGTATGTGCGAGCTTCAACGCGTTGACGACTGCGTTGTTATTGCTTCGCTTTTCGACTGTGTGTGAGCTCAACATGTGAGTAAAGTGCTGTTACTGCTTTGTTGATGTTGATGAGATTGTTCAGCTCTTCTGACAAGCATAGCTTGCAGAAGATTCGTAGTCAGCATCTTGTACAGATAAATCTCGTTGTTGACTTTAGAAATCAAGTGATTGCATGATTGCTTGTCTTCGCACGTAGATAATTGATATTTATGCTCTCAGATCTAATGATTTCGCTCGCAGTACAAGCATCTTGATAATCTGTTACATTTGTTCTGTAAATGCTTAAAGATTTGACATTTTTGACATTGATCATTTGATCAATAGTCTCAATATTCGACTGTTCAATATGTTGATTTCGCAGCTAAGAGTCATTTTTTCAGATGTCTTTGCATTTTTGCTTCGATTTTAAATGTTAAGATCATCGATGCATATTTGTTTCGTGATCGATTTTCGCTCTTCATTAATCATATAGAATTGATTATTAGTTTCAATTTGAGATTATACAACTCTAACTCAGTTTTTAGATTTTTCATTTCAGTTTTCGTATTGAAGATTTCGATTTTCAGACTGTGTATGACTATTTTATGTCATTTCTCATCTTTCTTAATGCTTTTAACATCAAAAACATGCTTTCATATTGCTCTTTGCGCTAGTAAGACTTCTGCGATGTATTTTTTCAAGACTGTCAGAACAATGTTGTTTTTCTTTTGCGTTTTGACTATCGTGATGACTATTAGATCGATTTTCGCCTTTTTCAATGTGTTATTCATCGAATCTCGTATTTTCATCGTCTTTAAAGTTCAGTTCTCATTTTTGAGATTGACAATGAGTCTTCTTTTGCAATACGATATTTCTTGTGATTTTGACAAGAATTTCTTGATAATCAGATTTCATTCGTCTGCATTTGCATTCGCATTTGCATTTGCGCTTGTGACTTAAGCTGCTTTTTGCACATATGTGAGCTTCTGCGTTGATTTTTGCGAATTTTGCATGACTTGCGACGTTTGCGAAATCTGCGTCTTCTGTGAGATTTGCGAATTCTCTGTTATTTGCTTTGCGTTGATTTTCTTTTTGATGTTTTCAGCATTTTGTTGAATCAATTGTAGAATGATCTTCAGTTTGTTGTTTGTTTGACTTTGAAGTCGATCAATTTGCTTCTGAATCGAGTTTTCTGTACTTTTGTTGCATGCTTTTTAAAGTCGATCAATTTGCTTCTGAATCGAGTTTTCTATACTTTTGTTGCATGCTCTTCGAATGTAGATTAAGCTATGATTTATAGTCTCTTTCTGTTCTGATATTGCTTGTCTTAGCTGATTGACTGCGAATTTAATTCTTTCGCGCAGTCTCTTTATCTGCATCTCTTTAGAGATGACATCATAGCACTTGCTAGTACTAACTTCGATGCTAGCTTCTTTTTGCAAACTTTTCATCGCTTTTCGCATTTTCATTTCTTTGAATTTCACAATCACTTGTGTTTGCTCTTTTTGCTGCGAATTTGCATTTCGCAAATTGATTGTATTCTTGTCGTTGTGCGCATTTGCATGTGAGTTTAGCATCAATGCATCGAGTGAACTAAACATGTATTACGTTTTTCTATTTGCTGATGTGAGTGATTTTTGTTGACTGCGAAATAAATCAACAATGTCGTTTTGCAGTTGTTTGCTTGTTGATGAACTCATGCTAAGTTCATCTCATAAATTTATTTCAATCTTTAACGTTGACTTTTTGATTTCTATCGTCAACGTTTTGAATTCTGACGCTGAGCTATTGCTTCTGCTGAGTTTCGCGTTACTATTCGCGAAACGAGACGAGAAAGAATGCATAACGCGACTCTTTATATTTCTTTTCATAGAGAGTTTTTCTGAGTTTTGAGCTTCAAGCTTCTAGAAAATTCACTTGACATCACTTAAATATTTCTTTAATCTCTTACTCAGAGCGTTTCACGTAAACAGTAACTCTAGTGTAAAGATCTCTCAATTTCTATTTCGAAATCTGCAATAGATCATCTTCTATTATTGACTTATGTCAGACGAAAATGATATAAATTTAGTCTGCAAGAGTCTAGATTACTCTTTTGATAGAAAATGCTTGATGCAATTACTTTATATTTCGTGTATCAAAGTAGTCGTGTTATCTCGCTCAGAATAGTAACGACTGATCTCGACTTATTGTCTTGCGCATCAAGAAAAGATAAAACAGATAGTGATTTGATAAGAAATGCTGTACTTCTTTGAAACAACGTTGTTCTCTGTGCAATCTTCAAGCGCAAAAGAGTTCGATTTCGATTTTTGTGTCAGTATGCAGTCTTCTGTGTTGTTCTGAAGTCGATTGATGACTTGTTCTTTTCGTGTGAGTTTGCTCTTCGATTTATCAATCAAATTACTGTCTGAATTGATGATTCTTTCTTCTGCGTTGATGAACTCTCGTTTCGCCGCCGATTTTGGTCTGCGTGAGCGCGAAAAATTTCGATTTTCGATTTTTGACTTGTGACGCAGTCATCTGTGAAGCTATTGAGTCGAATAAGAACTTGTTTTGATCATACAATTGTGCTCTATAACTTGTCAATCGATTTGATATATTATATACTTTGATAAATCGCTGTCGTCAATTTTCTTTCTGCGTCTCGCGAGAATTTTACTGTCTTTATCAGAGTGCTTTCAATCTTCTGAAAATCATCATGCATTTTTACTGATCTCTTGAATAGATGAAATCTTTGAGCAAAAGTTGTGTTAATGTCTGCAATGCGTTTTTTGTAGTTTTTTCATCTAAAATCTCATTGACTCTTGTAAAACTGTGCAATTTCATGTTCATTCATTAAGATTAATGTTGAAGAGTTGAATCATTTGCATCTAAACTGTATCTTTTCTTCTTCATGAATTGAAACATTCAGAAACATCATCTTTTTAGAAGTTGAAGAGCGAGAAATGAGCTGATTAATTTTTATCAGATGAGCATGTATGATCTTGCATGCTCATTAAATCTCTCGCGTTCTGTCATCAACTTAACTGCGTAGTGTAGTCTGATTTTGTAGTCTGTTTAGATGAACATGAAGTGAAAGCATATATATTTCAACTTTCAACGTTTCAATGTTTACTTTTTGAAAGACATTTGTCACATGATGTAGCGCTTAATTTTAAAGAGCTTTTAATCATTATTCTGTGTTCAATAATCTTTCTTCTTTATCATGTTGATGTTATACTGATGCTTTGAATGTTATTTTCAATCTTATTATCATTGAGTATATTTATCTCGTCTTTGCAAATGTAGCTTCTCAAGTGAAGATCTCAAGTCAACTAAGCATCAGCATTTTGATAACATGATCTGCTTTTATTTAACGAAGATGCGAATTTCATCATAGTTTCATGTTCAGTTGAACTTCAAGAACTCATATGTTTGACTTTGACTTTATTATCAAGTTTTTAATACATAGACTGATCATCATGTTGAATCTTTTTGACTTTCATATGAAATGTGTGAGTTCATACTTCTCTGAAGCGAATGTGACATCATGTGTTCAAGCTCACGTCGTACAGACGTTGTATGCTTTGCTTAATGTTTCGCAGATTGATTTTGTGAATCTATCATAGATCAGAATATTGATATCATCTACAAAGTCAATATAAGCTTACATATTTCACTAGAAAATTGAAGAAATTCAACATAATGATTAGCATATAAATAGAAAGCTCAGTTATCAAGTTAAAATCAAACATGTAAGTTGTAAAAATTCAACTGAACATGAAACTATGATGAGATACACATCTTCGATAAATAAAAGTGAGTCACGTCACAAGAATGCTGACACTTAGTCATTTTGAAGTCTTTACATGAAGAGCAATCTTCACAAAGATGAAACAAGTATACTCAACAGTAATGAAATCAGAAATAACATTTAAAGCATCAGTTTAACATCAGCATGATAAAGAAGAAGAATTGTTAAGCAAAGAATGCAAATTAAAAACACTTGAGAATCAGACTCTGCATTATGTAACAGAAGTGTTCAAAAGAATAAGCATCAAAATTCTGAAGACAAAAATGTACATAAGTTTATTACATGTTCATTTGAACATGTTATAAAACAAGATCACGCTATGCAGTTAAATCAATGATTAAATGCAGAAAATCAAATAAACATGTAAATTAATACATGTTCATCTGACAAAAGTTAATCATGTCATTTCTTACTTATTTATCATCAAGAAAATAGTACTTCTGAATGTCTTCATTCAAGAAGATGCAAAAATACAATCAAGACACAAATAATATACTTTTTTCTTCACAATGATTTCAACAAGTAATAACATCATAATAGTGCAGTATTACAAAGATTAATGAAATCAATAATAAGAAAAGTAAAGAAAATGTATCACAAATATCAATGCAATTTCAGCACAAAGATTGCATTTAAACAATAAAATGATAAAGATGCATGATGATTTTCAGAAAGCAAAAAGCATTCTTGCAATATATATCAGAATTAAATGCATAGATTTGAACACTTATCTGCATTTTAAAAACATTTCAGACATAAATAGCTTATGATGTGACTGCAAATGAAGTCATCAGATAATGAAGCATGTACTCATGCATTGCTCAAACTGATTGCATTTGCAATCAAGAATGTTATAAAATACTGACTTCTTGAACTATTAAATAATCATCATCATCATAAAGAGTTTTAAAGTCGTAGCAAAAAAGATGATGAAAATGAAGCTTTTAAAGCAATTTAAAGTGATTAAAACATTCATTCTTTAACATGCAATTAACGCGAACAAATTTAATATATAGTCTCAAAACTCACTGTTTTAACTGCATGAAGCAGTTGTATAAACTGTGAGTGATTTTCTATCTTAGAGAATTTTGTTCACTCGATACAAATAGCATAAAGTTTCTTATGAGTCAATTTAATCAATGTTATAAAAGTGTATGAATTTATTATTATTATTTTACAGTTTATTATATTGAAGCATTGCTTAAATCAGCTGCTCATTAATATTAAAAAAGAATTTATTTTCTACTTTTTCACTTTTTAATTTTATTATTTAATTTGATTTAAATTCATACACTTTTGTGACATCAATTTAAGTTTAACTCATGAGAAAAACTATGTTATGTGTATCAAATAAACAAAACTCTTTGAGAAAGAAAATCACTCATTGACTACATGATGACTTCACATCATCAAAACAATAAAATTGATATTATATTATCAGTAATAAATCTATAGCTTCTATTTAACATGTGATGCTTAAGTAAACTCTTGATGAAAGTATCTGTGCTGTTTGATTATGATACATCATTTTTGCTTTGCTCTTTATTGATGATATTTTATACAACGATGTTTCAATTCGATTTTCAATTCAAAGATGAAAAATGTTTCTTTACATTCATGATACTCATGATTGTAATGCAGAAACTATGTTCTCTTACTTAATGATTATCATTCATTGAGCAGAGAAATGTGTGATGAAAGAAAGATATGCATGATGAAAAAATAAAGTGTGATTGTATTAAATAACTCTTTTCTTCTCTTGATTTGACTTATATCACGTAGACGTTGAATAGATTGTTAATATAAACATGCAATCACAATCATTTAATACTTAGCTGATCAATAGTAGAGATGCATTCTGATTATTCTTATGAACTCTCAATTTTTCACGTAGATAAATGTATGATCTGATGTCAAGTAAAAAAAAGATGAGCTTAAGTCTTTTCAGTATATCAGCGTGATTAACAAGTTACTACTTCTTCGAGCATTGTAGTCATGATTCTCAGACTCATCATTTGAAACAACTATTTTATCTGATATCTTTTCATCAATTACTTAATGATACTGTTAATATGATTAGACTGATCGTCGAGTCGAGTTTCGAGTTGACATTTTGAACTCGAATCGAGATCGGGTCGAATTGCTCACATTTTCAACTCGACTTGAGTTGAGTTGCTCATATTTTCAACTTGACGCGACTCGACTCGACTGGAAATTGAGTCAACTTGACTCGACTCGTCAAGAACTTGAGCTTGACGTCAAGAGAGCTAAATATAGAAATTTTTCCGGTTTTTGACTTTTGCATTACCTTTTTGCATTATTTTTTAATAGAGAGTCATGAAGAGAAACATGAAGATCGTTTGATAGAGAATCATGAAGAGAAACATGAAGAAAGTCATGACGAAGAACATGAAGAGAAACATGAAGATCGTTTGACTTTGATAGAAAGTCATGACGGGGAAACATGGTAGAAAGTCATGAAGAAGATCATGAAGACTGTTCAATCAAGCTATTTACATCTATCTAATATCTTGTCGAGTCGAGTCGAGTTTTCGAGTCGAATTATCGAGTCAAGCTTCTTAACTCGACTCGACACTTTTCGAGTCGAGTACTCGACTCGACGCAATCAGTCTAAATATGATGAAGACGTTTCGATATCAATGCAGTCAACGAGTCGCAAATTCTTTGATCACTTGTAATTTTAATTTGCAGACTCTTCATCTGAATTGTCTTTTTCACTAATAGTATCTTTTTATTTCTTACTGACATTGACATGTCATTAATCTTCTTCGTAGATCAATTGTGACTGTTAGAAGAAGTGTTGTTGCATGAGTGAAAACTTTGCATAATGACTTTTCTGATCACGCAATGTTTTAACATCATTCAAACTGCGTTGAATTGAGATCTTTTGACTCTTCTGACTTCTATTTGAACATAGAATAGAATCAAAAGATTCGTAGTCAACATCATGTATAAATGAATCTTGTTGTCAATTTCTAATTTTATTATATAACATTTATTTTCTAATATAATGTTTTATGATGTTAAAACATCATTATTGCAACTTTGTTACAATTATGTTGCTGTTATTATGCTTAAATATTGAATCATCATTTTTTAAAAAAGTTTAAAAAAATTAAAAGTGT
>JAABUH010001096.1_pt1 | contig 32671 bp, 27 predicted proteins | sample 5559121 | NCBI WGS metagenome assembly JAABUH01 (sample SAMN10711871, study PRJNA513364) | rock metagenome | isolation source: Antarctica rocks | place: Antarctica: Victoria Land, Battleship Promontory nord | collected 2015-12-28
CGGAAACGGTCGTTTTCGCGACAGTCCCGATCCAAGCTGGCTGCAAGTGCCTTGTATTCAGTAGGCGCGAATCGTTAACGCACGCAATATTCCGTTTCTTGAGGTGACGCCCTACACAGCCTGTTGGTGCTCATTAGAAATGACAGGGTGGCTAGCCCATTAGAAATGTCAGTATAGGTCCTATTTACTTATTACTCGTAGCAGTCGTGCGGTGCGTAATGTGGGAATCGACGGATCATGTCGATTTCCAAGGACTGTGGGAAGAGTGGGACAGCTTCATCGTTCCACGCTTTCCATCAGGCCGTCATTTCCACCGCGGGCGCCGGCGTGATTGTTTCTTTGTAGTCGGGTCCGTAAAGCTGACGCGGTCGCTTCTTGTATCCGCCCTTGTCGCTGTTGGTCATGACCTTGGGCAAGTATTCGATATCCTGCTGTGCTTTTACGGTGGCAAGCGCATGGCTCAACCGCTTGTTCTCGACGATGGCGGTGTGACTCACACGCTGGTCCTTTGAGAAGACGCGGTAGGGAAGCGAGTGCCCTTTCCATCGCACCTCAAGCGGCCGATCGGCGAAGTCGTAGACCTCGACGTATTGACCGGCCAACTTATCTGCCAACGCACTCCGTTCCAGGATGATCTGGCGGCGATCATAGGCAAGACTGAGCTGCTGACTAAGGTGGCGCTGCTCACGATGACACAGGATGTCGGTCAGGCGAGAAGCCTGCACGTTCAGCCTGCGGTGTAGGTTCTCAGCCTTCGCTGCAGGCAGAGCGAACTTCGTGTTGAATCGTTCCACGAACTCTGGCAGGAACGCGTTGCCGGTGATCATGTCGCAGATGCCGGCGAGACGGAGCTCCTTCACCAGCCGGTCCTGCAGCGTGCGATTTGCGCGCTCAACGCGCCCCTTGGCCTGGCTTGAGTTCGCGCAGATGATCTCGATGTTCAACTCCGCCAGGGCTCGGCCGAACTGCGTCATGCCTTGACCACCCTGTGCATCTGGCTTGTTCACACGGAAGACCGTGTGCTTGTCCGAGTAAAAAGCGACCGGGCAGCCATAAGCTTCCAGGTAGCCATGCAATGCTTCGAAGTACGAATCCGTGCTCTCGCTCGGCACGAACCGGAGTTGCATCAGCTTGCTCGTGGCGTCATCGATGAACACCAGCAAGGTGCAAGGTTCACCACGCTGCTCAAACCACCTGTGATCGCTACCATCGATCTGGATCAGCTCACCGTAGCTCTCGCGCCGGAGACGCGGCTGGCGGATTACCGGGAATTTATGCGTGAGACGACTTTGCCAGTTCGAATTCAAGCGCTACGGCCAACCAAGGCCCCCAGGGTGAGCCGGACAGCAACTTTCGCTTCGGGTGGTTCGTCCCGCCGAACGGCATCCTTCTGCTCGATGCGGACCACAAGCTCCGCGCGGAGGGCAGGTCTGCTGAAGATGCAATGATTGAAGCGGGCCGGCAGCGCCTACGGCCGATCGCCATGACCGCAATCGCGGGGATGCTTCCTCTTGCGCTGGCGCTTGGCTCCGGCTCCCAAATGCTGCAGCCTCTTGCGACAGCAGTGATCGGCGGCATCGTGGTTTCCATGTTTCTGTCATTGGTCATAACGCCAGCTGTTCAGTTCTACCTCACAGAGAATAGCTGATCGGCGACGATTTCTTTCGTCACCGAGTCTCAGGCGCACATCCCAGTCGCTCAAAAATACAGGACTGCCAGCCCGGACGGCCGATGCAGAACGGCCATGGCGAGAGCTTTCGTGGGAGGCTGCGCGACGAGTGCTTCAATCCGCACACTTGGCGACGTCCTTAAGAATCTGGCAGACCAGCAGCAGGAGTAGAACTTCGAGCGAACCCACAGCTCGCTCGACTGCCGCACCCCGGACGAGTTCAAACGCCTGCGCAGGCGAACTGTGCTCCAGCTTCTTAGTGCAACAGAGCCGGAATTCCTGCATAACCGGAATCGGTTGTCTGATTTGATCACTTACCCGCACTGTACCCCTCTGACAAAGGCACTGGGATCCTGCCGAATGCCATGTCAAGAAACCAGTCACTTAGAATTCTGCCGCGCTGCCCGATGCCAGGCATCTTCGCAAGATAAACGCCTCGCCACATGGCCCAGGCGAGCAGACCTGAGAAGTTATGACCGTAGATGCGGGCGACCCCAGAGTGACGTCCGACGAGGGCCAGCTCGCCCATGGACGTGTAGCGGAACGGTTGCGGAGCTTCCTTGCGCAGGCTGCGGACGATGTTCTGTGCGACCAGCTTGCCTTCGCGGGTAGCGTTCTGCGCGGTAGGAGCGTAGGTGCCGTGGGTAGCCGGGTTGGGGATCTCCGCGCAGTCGCCCAGCGCCCAGATCCCGGCATGACCCGGAACCTGGCAGCAGCCATCAACCGTTAGACCGTGGTGCTTCCCCTTCGCGGCAGGGAGATCCGCAATGAGAGGATTTGGTGTGACGCCGGCGGCCCAAATCAAGGTGCGGGTCGGGATCTGCTCTCCGCCCTTGAGTTCGACAGAGTCGTCCGTGGCAGAGGCAACGCTGCTATTTAGCAGGACTTCTACACCTCGTTCCTTCAGCTTCCGGGTGGCATAGGCAGCCAGCTCGGCGGAGAGCTCGGTAAGCAGACGGTCTCCAGGCTGGACAACGATGGTGCGTATCTCTTCCAAATGAATAAGCGGCAGCTTCTTCGCACTCGCCCGTACGAGGTCGTTTACGGCAGCCATGGTCTCTACGCCGGTGTAGCCCCCACCACCGACGACGAAGGTCAGCAGCTCCCTGCGCTTGGCAGCATTGGGCTCCACGGCTGCTCGCTCCAGACAGGCGGAGACGCGCTGAAACACAGCGCGCGCGTCGTTCAGCCTTTTCATGGGGATCGAGTGTTCGGCCGCTCCCGGCGTTCCGTGGAAGCTGGTCACGGAGCCCAGGGCGATCACGAGATGGTCGGCCTCAAAGGTCTGTGTTGCTGGATCTAGATCTCCGGATCCAGTCTGGATCTCAACACTCTTTGCTACCATGTCGATCTTTGAGATGCGCCCTTGCACAAAACGTATGCGGGGCTCCATGGCGCGCAGCGGGCTGACAATATGTCGTAATTCGAGCTCGCCTCCTGCCGCCTCGGTGAGCATCGGGGTAAAGAGGAGGTAGTTGTCCTCATCGATCAGGAGGATCTCGCCATTGCCCTGACCAGGAAGCAAGCGGGCTAGCTCTTGCGCGACTGCCGCTCCAGCGAAGCCGCTGCCAAGAACCAGGAAGCGCTTCCCCCTTGCGAGGTCCGCGTTGGCCGTGCGCTCTTCCAGCCGGCGAAGCGTAGCCCACGTGCCGTAGACGCAAGCAAGAGCGATGCTCGTTTGGATCGTGGAACGTGTCCTGGATGTGCCAGTCATGCTGGGAATCTCCTCGTGATTTCGCTTTTTCTTGTGCCCATCTGAGGGTTGGATGCATATAGATGCGAGGCTCTTAAGCTCAGCGGGAGCTTGCAGGCCTCAGGGCTTTCGGCGAGAGGAGGTGGACGGTAATGAGGATCGCGGGGATGAGAAAGACGAAGGAGTTCAGGACCCACATCTCAGAACCCGCAGCAATCTGATCCTGAAGTGAGGTGAGGCGCGTAACACGCTCCGCTGCGGCATAAGACGGATATAGGACGCGGCCCGAGAAGGTGAGAAACGCTGAAAGCATGGTGTTGACGAGGTCGGCGCTGAGAAGGTACGGGATGACGGCCCAGCGGGTGAGTCGCGAGGTCGCGGGCCATGGTGAGATGACGGTCCACCAGAAGAGGATAGATGTCGTGAGAAAGCAGAGATGCTCGAAATTGTGGATGTGCTCGGACCGTAGAGTGAGCTCAAAGGCTGCGGGAACATGCCAGCCGAGGTAGGCGAGGTTCATCGCGAGCCACGCAAAGATGGGATTGCCGATGGCCCGAGCAAGCGGGTGGAACCAGGTTCGGCGCATGACGGGAGCGAAGACGCGCGTGATGATGGGGCGAGGCAGACCGTGCAGAAGGGGGACGGCAGGAGCGCCGAGCAACAGCAGAGGAGGGACGATCGACATGAGTAAGAAGTGCTGGAGCATGTGGGCTGCGAGCAGGAAGGCATCGAGCGCGTCGATGGGAGAGGCGAGAGCGATCCAAAGTGCGGCGAGGCCTGCCAGGAAGGAGATGGCGGTCCAAGGAGGCAGGTGCTGTGGGCGCGTTCTGCGGGCGATGAGCCAGCCGCGCAGATACAGGAGAGCTGTGACCGCGATGACGGCTGCAGGCAGGGGAGGAAAGGACCAGGCGTGTGCGATACCTTGAGGGAACTCGTCCATAGGATCGGAGCGGCAGCAGCGGCGCGAATCGCTACTGAGGTTTCGCCTGTCCTCCACCACGCTCGATCATGCTATCGGCAGGGATGTTTCCGGACTCCGCGACGCCGCGGGAGGCATCACTGGCGGAGTGCTGGTAGTACGGGTGCAGCGTCTCAAGGAAGCGTACGAGGGCCGTCGTCTCCGATGGCGAAAGGGCGTTGCCGTAGGCGGGCATGTTGCCTCCGCCCTGAAGGACTTGCCGGATGAGCTGATCTTCGGTGAGCCGGGTCGCGACATCATCCAGCTCCGGACCCCGCTTTCCGCCGACCCCGCCGATGGCGTGGCAGTTGCGGCACTGCTTCTCCTGAAAGACGTTGATTCCCTGCCGCTCCAGCGGCGTTGCCTGGTGTACGTAGCGGACGGGAACCACGGCGCTGCTCCATGCATCCATGTGCGGGCTCCAGGGTGTGTAGGTGCCGAGATGCGTGAGGACGCCGAAAGCGATGGCGAGGAACATGACGGAGAACACTGCGACGGGGCGGCGATGCCAGCTCTTTTCCCCGATTCCGGCGATGAACGGCACGGCTATAAGGACGCCGATCGCCACCGGGGGGGCGATCAGGAGAAAAGGGGTTTCCATGGAGGAAGGAAGGAAGGAGAGAATGGTGTAGATCCAGAGGAAGAAGAAGTCCGGCTTGGGTGCGGTCTGGATGATGGTGGGATCAGGGACGCCGGTGGGGCCGTAGGGACCGAAGACCGCGGCGCAGAACGCGACGGCCAGGAGGATAGCGGCGGAGAAGACAAGGTCCTTCCAGACGGCGCCGGGGACGAAGGGGATTCCCTTATCCGCGAGCGCGTTGTAATGCCTCACGTAGGTGGCGCGGCGGACGAGGTAGCCGGGTTTTGGGTACTCATTAATGCCCAGCTTCAGAACGAGCCAGACGTGGACGCCGGTAAAGGCAAGCAGCGCGCCGGGAATGACGAAGACGTGAAGGGCGAAGAAGCGGGACAGGGTAGCGCCGGCGATAGTAGGTCCGCCGAGCAGGAGGTGAACGACCTGTGCTCCGACAAATGGGATTCTGCCGGCGATCGAAGCGCCGATGCCGAGCCCCCAGTAGGAATCCTGGTCGAAGCGCAGAACCTGGCCGGTAAAGGCCATGCCGAGCGTGAGCAGAAGCATGAGGACGCCGAGGATCCAGGTGAGCTCGCGGGGGAACTTATAAGCTCCGAAGAGAAACACCTGCGCCATGTGTATGAGCACAACGGCGACCATGAAGTTGGAGCCCCAGCCGTGCATGGCGCGCAGAAACCAGCCAAGGGGAAGCTGGTGGTTGAGGACCTGCAGGGTGTTCCAGGCGTTTGCCGCTGAAGGCACGTAGATCAGGGCGAGCATGATGCCGGTGACGACCTGGAGGATGAGCAGCGTGAGGCTGGCGCTGCCGAAGACATACCACCAGCTGGCCGTGTTGCGCGGCACCTTGTGGAGGGCGGCCTCCTTGACCATTCCCTCGACCTGCAGGCGGCGTTCTAGCCAATCGTAGGTTCGTTTGTACCAGGGCATGGAGTGATCCTTGTGACGAGCACGTGTTCAGAGGCGGTTTCAGGACCCTTCGGGCAGGGGGAGAGCGATGCTTTATTGGAGAGAGTCGGGGTTTGGCCGGCGTCGATCATCAACTTGCCGTCTTGGATTCGCTGATCGTAGGTGAATAATCCGCGTTCGGGCGGACCGGCGGCCCGATCGCCATTGGCATAGTAGATGCCGCCGTGACAGGGGCACATGAAGAGCTGCGACTCGGAGAACCAGCGCACGGGACAGCCGAGGTGCGCGCAGTTGATGGCGAAGACGGTGAACTGCTTTGTGGAGGAGAGGCGGACGTAAGCCGGCACCTTGGCGGTATCGCCGTCCCAGCTGTCGGTGAACGGGTTGCGGTACTCGATGAGTTTGGTCTCTTCCGGCTGGAAGTCGGAGATGTCGCCGATCTCGATCCAGTGGCGATACTCCTTTTTGCGGAGCACGGGGCCGAGCAGGTAGGCGACGACCGGCGTTGCAATCGCAGCGGCAACGGCGACGTTGAGCGCGATGCCGATCTGCATCATGAAGGTGCGTCGGCTGACCTTTTCTTCGTGCAGGCGGCTTTCCTGCTCATCAGGTGTGGGCGGCGGCAACATCTCTTCCATGGGATTCCTCTTCTACTTCTTCCCGTCAGCGGGAGGCGCTCGATTGGGTCTTGGCTGGTGATTGCCGGGCAGCTCGGAGGTCTGAGAATCGTTAGGGTATGGCCGGCCGGGAGCTGGAGGGCGTTGTGCGGTTATCCACGCGACCAGGTCGGTTACCTCGGTATCGGTGAGCGCGCGACCGGGTATATCGCCACGCCAATCAGGCTGACCGATGTCAGGACGACCGGTGATCACCGTCGACCGCAGTGTCTGAGGGGAGACGATCGAGAGAAAGGCACCTTCGAGAATGCTGCCGGCAGGCCCGGGTTTCTGGCCCTGTGCTCCATGACATCGAGCGCAGCCAGCGCTATATACGGCTTGACCATGGGACGGGTCACCGGGATGAACGGCCTTGTAGGGAGGGGCGTTCAGACCAGCCAGCACGTTCTGCTTCCCCCATCGCTCGCGCATGCCGTGCACGAGAACGTCGATTTGCGCATCGGTGAGCATTCCCCCGCCGGAGACGCCGAAGCCCGGCATGAGGCTTCCCTTCTGGCCGTTCGCGGTGATGTCGCGAAGGTTTGCGTCGTCGATCAGTGCTTGGTATTCGGGGTTGGCGAGGTCGGTAGCGGAGCCGTTCTGCCCATCGGCTCCGTGGCATGCGGCGCAGTTTTGCCGGTAGAGCGGCTCAAAGGTGAGAACGGCTTCGGGACGGACGACCTCAGGACCTGGCTTGGGATGGCCTGGCAAGGTGCAGCCGCTCAGGGCCAACCCTACGGCAAGCGCAGCAAATGAGATCGCTGCGGACGTTCGTTGGCGAGGTGTCCAGGCCAAGCTCATGTACGGGGCTCTTTCGGGTGAGCATCGGGATGGAGCCCGGGTGTTTCCACGCCGAGGCGAACCGAGAGCGGCACCTGCGCGAGGTTCTCGAGATGCCCGAGCTTGGTGACGGTGTAGCCGGCGACCAGACCGAAGAGGACCTGGGACGCCGCGAAGGACCACCAGTCGATGCGCTGATCAAGAAACGGATTGACGATGCCGAGCACGTTATGGAGGAGGCCGGTCCAAAGCACGGGCGCGATGATGCCGCCGAGCACGATCGGATGCTTGGGCCACAGTGGCAAGAGCGCGCCGTAGAGGAGACCGACAAGCAGACAGGTGAAGAGCTGAATCACGGTTGCGGTAATGAACGCGCTCAGATGGAAGTGGGCGACCTCCGCAGTGGTAGGGTTCGTCCAGCTAGCCACGCCCGCGCCTCCCAGCAGGTTGATGACATACCAGATGCTGTGGAAGCGGAGGATGCCATAGATCTCTGCTGGAATGATCATGGCGATTCCGCCCGCGATTCCACCCTTGATGCCACTCGAGATGGGAAAGGTCCTCAAGGGCAGTTGAGCACGATGCGTTTCATCGACCTCGATGCGCCGAACCTTGACCGGAGCGGCAGAGACGGGGATGATCTCTTCCCGGGTTTCGACCATCTCGTGCTGTTCGTGGGGAAGGACGTCGCGGAACCAACCGACGCTGGAAATGACGGTGAGTAGAACACCAAGGATGCCGATGCCGTAGTTGGTGACGAGCGAGGCGCCGCAGAGGACCAGACCCATCGCCAGGAGGATGGGCCAGGCCGTCGGTGCGGGCAGATGGATCTGCTGGTGAGTGATTTCGCCGGTCTTTGGGATGGTGGCGTTGGCGGTTTGCATGGCTAATTATCTTCCGATCACGTAGACCACGGTGAAGACGACCACCCAGACTGCATCGACAAAATGCCAGTAGAGGGCAAGGGTCTGGATGCGTTCGCTGTGCTCTGGCCTGACGTGCTTTGTTAAAGAGAGGGCAAGCACAACGCCGATCATCAGCAAGCCCACGATGACGTGGGTGGCGTGGAGACCGACGAGCGAGTAGAAGGTGGTGCCGAAGAGGTTGGTGCGGACGGTGAGCTGATCGTGCACGATGAGCTTGTACCACTCGCGTGCAGTACCGAGGAGGAAGATAAGGCCAAGAAGAAAGGTGGCTCCCCACCAGAGGCTGAAACCTCCGAGATTTCGGCGCTCGATGGAACGCTCCGCGAGCCAGATAGTGAGACTGCTCGAAAGAAGACAGACGGTATTGAAGATGGGAAGGTCAAGGACCTGCTTCGGCGTTGGGCCGTATTGATCGCGGCCCATGTAGAAGACGTAGGCGACAACGAAGATGGTAAAGACGGCAGTTTCGGCGACGATGAGCGAGACCATGCCGACACGGCCGCGCGAGGGCGTGTGCCAGGCTGCATCGCCTGTGATGTGCTCGAGAGGGATGGTTCCGGCCAGCTCACTCATAGGCTGCATCCGAATCTTCCGGGTGCTTCAGATCCCAGAGGGGGCGGCGGCTTGCCACCATCGGCTCCGTGACGAAGTTGTACGACGGAGGCGGCGAGGCGGTTGTCCACTCGAGTGTCCACGCATCCCACGGATCGGGTCCGGCAAGGCGGCCGCGGAAGTACGAGTGGACCAGGTTGTAGACAAGGATGCCGACCGCCACGGCCTGGAAGACTGCTCCGGCAGAGACAATCTGGTTCCAGATGTCCCAGCCGCGATTGGGTTCATAGGTATAGATCTGGCGCGGCATACCGAGGAGGCCTGGGATATGCATGAAGTCAAAGGTGAGGTGGAAGCCGACGACCATGAGCCAGAAGTGCCATTTGCCCAGCCGCTCGCTGAGCATCCGGCCCGTCATCTTCGGGTACCAGTAGTAGATGGCCGCGAAGACCATAAACACGATGGCTCCAACCAGGACGTAATGGAAGTGGGCGACGACGAAGTAGGAGTTGTGCAGTTGCCAGTTGAATGGGGCGACCGAGAGCATGATGCCGGTCAGGCCGGCCACGACCCATTGCAGGATGAACGCGGCTGAGAACAACATGGGGGTCTTAAATCGGATCTTGCCGCCCCACATGGTTGCAAGCCAGTTGAACGTTTTGATGCCGGTCGGAATGGAGACAAACATGGTGGATAAGGTGAAGAACGTGTTTCCGAAGGAGGTCATGCCGACAGTGAACATGTGGTGCGCCCAGACGGAAAGGCTGATGAAAGCGATCCCGACGGTTGCGGCTACCATAGCTGGATAGCCGAAGATGGCCTTGCGCGAGAAGACGGGGATGATCTCGTTTGCGAAGCCGAAGGCCGGCAGCACCAGCACGTAGACCTCCGGATGCCCGAAGATCCAGAAGAAGTGCATCCACAGAATGGCTGAGCCGCCGGCCTGCGTGTCGAAGAAGTGGCCGTTTAGATAGCGATCGATCAGCAGCATAATCTGCGCTGCGGTTAAGGGGCTAATGGCAACCAGGACCAATCCGGCCGTCGTGAGATAGATCCAGGGAAGCAATGGCATCCGCATCATCGTCATGCCCTTGCAACGCATGGAAACGACCGTGGCCACGATGTTGATGGCAGTGCCGATAGAACCGATACCATTCAGAATTAGGGCTACGGCCCAGTAATCGACAGTGTGCCCGAGTGAAAAAGCTTTCTCGGTCAGTGGTGCGTACGCGAACCAGGCTACATCGGGCGCGGTGCCTGCCCCGGCGAGGCCCAGCCCTCCTACGAAGCTGTAGTAGAGAAGAATGCCAGCGAAGGCACTGATCCAGAAGCTGAAGGCATTCAGCCGCGGGAACGCCATGTCACGAGCACCGAGCATGAGCGGCAGCAGGTAATTGCCGAAGCCGAAGAGGATGGGCATGCCGACCAGGAAGACCATGGTCGTCCCGTGCATGGTAAACAGGCGGTTATATACCTGAGCGGTGATGAAGTCGTTGTGGGCGTGGAGCAGTTGCACGCGAATGATCAAGGCTTCCACGCCCGCTACGAGCAGGAAGATCAGCGCGTAACAGATATAGAGGATACCGATCTTCTTATGATCGACGGTCACGATCCAGCTGTGGACCAGCTCAAGATAGGTGCCGCCGAAGCGTTTGGGCGGCGTGCGATCCAGCGCTCCTTCGATCTCGCCCGGAGCCGGGATAGTGGGGGTTGCCATATGTTCTCCGCCCTGCCTAGTTCAACGTGGTCAAGTAGTTCGTAATCTGCGTGTTCTGCTCGTCGGTCAAATGCATAGGCGGCATGAGCGCCCCAGGTTTGAAGGTCGCCGGGTCAGCGATCCAGCGCATAAGGTTCTCCGGTGTGTTGTCGGCGGCTCCAGCAGCGATCGTGTGACGCCCCATCAGATGCGTCAGGTCAGGCCCAAAGCGTCCATCGGCTACCGTCCCACGGACGGTGTGGCAGTTGATGCAGGCCTGGTGCTCGAAGACGTCGCGTCCTGTTTCAGCGGCGCTTCGTGCTTGGCCGGCCTTTACTGTCTGGGAGACCTGAAGAGCTCGGAAGCTGCCAGGCGTGTTGCCGGTCAGGTCCGGCGACGAAGGGGCTGCAGAGGACGAGGCACCAGCGGCCTCTTTCTGCTGTGTGGCGATCCAGGCCTGAAACTGTTCGGGCGTATCTACATAGACGCGAAGCAGCATCTTGGCGTGCTCGGCTCCGCAGAACTGGGCACATTGTCCATCAAACATGCCCGTGCGCTGCGGATCAATCCACATCTCGTTGACGCGATTTGGAAGCAGGTCGGTCTTTCCCGCAAGCCGCGGTACCCAGAAGCTGTGAACGACATCTGCCGAGGTGAGCTTCATGAAGGTGGGACGCGAGCTTCGGGCGTCGCTGACGGGAACATGCAGTTCGTTTGCTGTAACGACGTTGTAGTCCGGGTAACGGAACTCCCACCAGAACTGATGGCCAACGACGACCACGTTGAGAGCAGCCGCCGGTTTCTTCGCATCTTGAACGGAGAAGATCACGCGCGCGGTTCCCAGGAAGAGCACCACGATAATCAGAAGCGGGATGATGGTCCACGCGAGCTCGATCTGGGTGCTTCCGAAGACCTGAGGAGGCTCGCTGTCATCTCCGGACCGAGCCCGGAAATGGACGAGCGCATAGACGAGCAGCGTTGTTATCGCAACAAAGATCAACCCGGTGATGGTAAGAACGAAGATTGAGAGACCGAAGATAGCGCGGGCTGGCGTGGAATCCGGGGAGAAGATGGTTGTGGGCCACCACGGAGAGGACGACCCCGCTAGTGTCGTTAAGGCACCGAGTAACGCCACGCACGAACCTGGGATGATCTGGGTCATGGCTCAATTCCGATCGGAAAGCATTCATTGTTTTCGAAAAGGGAGGCTCGGAACAGTGCTGGCTTACATCCAAGCGCGAGGGGATTACCGTAGCATGCCCAACTACCTTGCCTCATGAGGCTTCGCCTATAAGCTACCCGCATTCCTCAACATCCCTCCGTCAATAAAGTGAGTACTTCCAGTGAGGTAGGAGGCAAGATCGGAGGCAAGATACACGGCGAGATTGCCCACCTCTTCCGGCTGGCCCCAACGGCCGAGTGGGATCTCCGCAAAAATCGCATCGTTCAGCTTCTGGTTGGCCTCCACATCTTTGTCAATCGGCGTGTAGATGGCACCAGGCCCGATATTGTTGACCGTGATCTTATGTGGGGCGAGCTCCACTGCGATTGTACGCATAAGCATACGAAGTCCTCCCTTGCTGGCGCAATAAGGAGCGTTGGTGGGCATAGGCAGATCTTCATGAACGGATGAGATGTTGATGATGCGACCGCCTTTACCTTGTGTAACCATCTGCTTCGCAGCCGCCTGGGCGCACAGAAACGGCCCGGTAAGGTTTACGGCCATGATCTTTTGCCACTCCTCGAGTGGGTAGTCCACGAAGGCAAATTTCTTCTCGATGCCCGCGTTGTTGACAAAGATATCCAGCTTTCCAAAGGCCGCCACAGTCTTCTGAATGAGACCGTTGACATCTTCCGGCTTCGAGATGTCCGCATCCACTCCGATGGCTTTGGCCTTCATCTTCTGAGCCTGCTGGATCGTATCCTCCGAGACGGCGGCATTGCCAACGTAGTCGACAACGATGCTGGCGCCTGCCTTTGCCATTGCCAGAGCTATCCCTTGGCCGATGCCTGTGCCCGCACCAGTAATGACCGCTACCTTGCCTTCTAAGTTCATGGAAGCCCTCCGTACGCTTCGATGCACAATCCCGATGCGAGCATCGGGAACTGAACAACTCTGGCTGTCGGAAGTGAAAACATTTTCGCGGGTGCGCCGTACGCCTTACTGGCCTGCACCTCCGAGCGGCACCTGACGGCTGAGCGGGTCAACGACCAGATTCGCTGTATGCCGCTCCAGCTTCGTCGATTCAGCAAGGTGGTAGGCTGCGCCGATCAACGCGATGTGTGAAAACGCTTGCGGGAAATTCCCGACCAGTCGTTTGCGCCTGGTGTCGTACTCTTCCGAGAGAAGGCCGACGTCATTCGCAAGAGACACCAGCCGCTCGAATAGCTTCGTGGCATCTGCATCCCGCCCGATCAGCTTCAGATTTGTGACCATCCAGAAGCTGCACGCGAGAAAGTTGCCTTCAGTGCCGGGAAGGCCATCCTTGGTCTTCGACGTGTCGTAACGCATCACCAGGCCACCCCGCATCAAATGGCGCTCGATCGCGGCTACTGTGCCCAGGATGCGAGGATCTGCTGGTGGCAGAAATCCGACGATACTCATCAGCAAGACGGACGCGTCGAGATTCTTCGATCCATAGTGCTGCACAAAGCTGTTACGGCGCTTGCTAAAGCCCTTCGCGCAAACCTGATTATGGATCGCATCACGTGTCTTCTTCCAGCGCCGCAGCGGCGCCCTAAGTCCACTCTTCTCTGCGATCTTGATGGCTCGATCGAACGCAACCCAAGCCATCACCTTCGAATACGTGAAGTGCTGCGGGCCGCCGCGCACCTCCCAGATGCCCTCGTCCGGCTGTTGCCACACCGTTTCGAGGTGCTCGACCAGCGAGCGGAGCAGGTCGAAGTCTGCCGTCTGCCCCGGACCAAGTTTGGCGTAGGTCCAGAAGAAGGCATCCAGCACCTCCCCATAGGTATCCAGTTGCAACTGCTCCGAAGCCGCGTTGCCGATGCGGACCGGAGACGAGTTCTCGTATCCGCGCAGCGACTTGATCTCCCACTCGGCCAGCGTGCGCTCGCCGGAGATGCCGTACATGATCTGGAGTTGGTCAGGCTTGCCCGCAATGGTCCTCCGGAGCCAGTGCATCCAGTCGCGGGCCTCGTCGTAGTAACCTCCATTCATCAGCGCCAGCAGCGTGAAGGTTGTATCGCGCAGCCAGCAGTACCGGTAATCCCAGTTCCTCACCCCTCCGATATCTTCCGGTAGTGACGTTGTTGGCGCAGCGACCACCCCTCCCGTGGGCCGGAAGGTGAGCGCCTTCAGCGTGATCATCGAACGCGTTACCAGCTCACGGTGATTGCCTTTATAGGTGCATCGTGCAGCCCATTGGGTCCAATAATCGCAAGTCTCCTCGTAAGCTTTCTGGACGTCCACTGGATTGACGGTGAGGTGTTCTCGATAGTTGCCATAGCTCCCATACGTCAGCACAAACGAGACCGACTCGCCCTCGCGCACCACGAAGTCACTGACCGTGCGCAGGTTCTCTCCCAGCAGCGGAGCCGCGGTTTGAAGCTCCACTGTATCCGGCCCGGCCACGGCCCGCAGCCCTGCCGTGGTGCGCGTCACCCATGGAACTGCTTCCCCATAATTGAAGCGGAGAGCGAGCTCTCCATGCATCTTTACCGTTCCGTGGAGCCCCTTCACAATCCGCACAATATGAGAGTTCCTCCCTCGCGGAGGCATGAAATCCGTGATTTCGACCGCGCCCCTCTTTGTCTCAAACACGGTTTTTAGGACCAGGGTGTCACGCTCGTACCCTCGTGTAGTCCTTACGACTTTTTCCTTCGGCGCAAGCCGCCAAAAGCCGTTCTCTTCGGACCCGAGCAGGCTGGCAAAGCAGGCCGCAGAGGCGAAATTAGGCCAACACAGCCAATCGATCGAGCCGTTACGGCCGACAAGCGCGGCCGTCTCGCAGTCGCCGATAAGGGCATACTCCTCGAGAAACATAGAACCCTCGCTTCCGCTACTCTTAACTGTAGATGCGACTCAACTCTTACACGACATCCGACTGAGGCAGGTTCCCCTTGGCTACAGCAGAGGGCACCAGAAGCGAGCACGTCCTGAAATGGGCGCTATACATCTTTGAAGGGGCCGAGCTTGCGCTCTTCATGATTTCAGCGTGCGTCTCCTCCGTCCTTCTCTTTCGCCCATCCTTCCGTCTGGCACATCTCATCCCGAGCGTCCTCTGTCGCCGAGGTCTGATGGGAGCCGCGATGGGTGTCACCGCGATTCTGATTATTCGCTCGCCTATGGGAAAGCGCTCCGGGGCACACTTCAACCCGGCCATAACCCTGACGTATCTGCGTTTGGGAAAAATTACACTCCCGGACGCGATCTTCTATATCCTCTTTCAATTCGTCGGCGGCATCGCCGGCGTGGGCCTCTCCGCATTCGTGCTGGGCAGGAGCCTCGCCGCTCCGCCCCTCGACTACGCCGTGACAGTACCGGGCCGCTTCGGCGTCCCGGGGGCATTCGCGGCGGAGTTCTTTATGGCAACGCTCCTGATGGGAGTCGTTCTCTGGATCTCGAATCGGCCGTCCATCGCTGGCTACACAAGCTTCCTAGTCGGCTTTCTTATCGCGCTATACGTCCTCTTCTTTGCTCCCGTCTCCGGCTTCAGCATCAACCCGGCGCGCACCACGGGATCAGCCGTCTTCGCACACGTGTGGACCGCCGCGTGGCTGTACTTCGTCGCTCCCTTACTCGGGATGTTGATTGCGGCCGAAGCGTATGTGCGCGTCTACGGGGCCGACGGCGTGCTCTGCGCCAAGCTGCACCCCGATCCTCGCTATCCCTGCCCTTTCTTCTGTCACTTTCCGCTTCATCGCCATCCGGGTGTCGCGGGCATCTCCAGCACGGAGAGCTCAGGTTCAGCTCTCTAGAGCAGCTTCGCCAGATGCTGGCAGCCGTTTTCCAGTCGACAGCTCTTTCAATGGCCAGCCCGCACGCATCCAAGGACCATGGCTGCAGATTATGACGCGATCGTGATTGGCACCGGCGCAGGAGGTGGAACCCTCGCACTTCATCTCGCCCGCGCCGGCAAGAAGATTCTGATTCTCGAGCGGGGTCCCTTCATGCCCCAGGAAAAGCTCAACTGGGATACCTCCGCGGTCTTCCTCGATAACCGTTATCACACAAAAGAAACTTGGCAGGATAAAGACGGCAAGGACCTACATCCCCAGCAGGCCTACTTCGTAGGCGGACAGACCAAGGTCTACGGCGCCGCACTGTTTCGCATGCGCGCGGAAGACTTCGGCGTCATTCAGCACAAGGGAGGCATCTCCCCCGGCTGGCCGATCTCCTACACAGACATGGAGCCCTTCTACACCCGGGCCGAAGAGCTCTTCCATGTGCACGGCGACCTGGGCTCGGCGCCACCCATACCTGGGGGATATGGCTCCTCCTATGATCCCACTGAGCCCTTCCACTCAAAGAAGTACCCGTTCCCTGCGCTGCCTAACGAACCTCGCATGGACTCGATCGAGAATGATGTGCGCAAGCTGGGCATCCATACCTTTCCCATGCCGCTAGGCTTGAAGCGGAACGAAGCCGACCCGCTCGCCTCAAAATGCATTCGCTGCGATACCTGCGACGGGTATCCCTGCCTCCTTCACGCGAAGTCAGACGCGGACATCAACTGCATCCGGGAGATCATGCTCCTCCCAAACGTCACCTTAATGACGAACTCGCGGGTGACGCGGCTGCTGACAAACAGCACTGGCACCGCAGTCACGGCCGTCGAGGTCATTCACTCCGGACCGGGTAAATCCTACATCGTGGGATCGGAACCCTCGCAACCCACGGCTCCTCCTTCGACGGCCGGCAAGACGGTGAGCTATACTGCCGGCCTCTTCGCGGTCTGTGCCGGCGCTGTCAACTCCGCCGTCATCCTGCTTGCGTCTGCCAGCGACAAGCATCCCAACGGACTCGCGAATCGCTCCGACCAGGTCGGCCGCAACTTCATGTATCACCAGGCAGATGCCCTCCTCGCGATCACGACCGATCGCAATGAGGACACCTACACAAAGACCTGGGGCACGAATGACTTCTATATCAAGGATTCAGACCCGAGCTATCCTTACCCGCTTGGCCAAATCCAACCATTGGGCAGCTTCCACTTCGAGATGATGAAGGGCCAGGCACCACCCCTCACTCCTTCTCTGGTTCTGGAAGGCATGAAGCACCACGCAGTTCCGTGGTGGCTCACAACGGAAGATCTGCCGGACCCTGAGAACCGGGTCACAGTGCATAACGCCACTCCCCTCCTCGCGGAGAGTCAGCAGCCCGGAGTAGTAGGCCCCCATCCATCCGGCGATACGGGCAGAACCAATGAGTCTGAAACAATCACCGAAGCGGCGCCCAAGCGCATACAGCTCTCTTACACCCCCAACAATGTCGAGTCGTTCGATCGCCTGAAAGACCGTTGGGTGAATACGCTCAAGAAGGCAGGCCACGCCACTACCTCGCTTCCCCTTTATGCCTACTTCAAGAAGCGAATTCCAATCGAGGGCGTGGGCCATCAGAACGGCACCTGCCGTATGGGAACAGATCCGCTCTCAAGTGTTCTAGACACGAACTGCAAAGCTCATGAATTGGATAATCTGTACGTTGTCGATGCTTCCTTCTTCGTCTCGGCAGCGGCCGTCAACCCATCGCTGACCATCATCGCCAATGCCATACGGGTCTCTGATCACCTGTTGTTTGCGCGTCTTGGTTAGTGCAAGACAGCGCTCTCTGAGGAGCGATGATCGCTCCTCAGAGTCGTAGGAGACTTCAGCGGCTTTGACGTACGTGAATCCTGGCAGAATAGGTTTGGCTGGACATTACGTGCAGAGTGACAAAACGCTGCTCTCAGTTCTGAGTGTCTGGCGCCACGCTTGAATCAGCTCTTTGTAAGCATGCCCGACAGGGTTGACGTTCCGATCCAGATCGCAAAGGCCAAGTGGATTTACGTTTCCATTATCCTCGCGTAATCCGGTGTCCCAATCTACCTGGTTCTGCAGGCTGTACCAAGTAAACCCCACGATGGGGACGCCATCCTGCTTGAGCCGATGCACATTGGCCCACTCCTTGCTCAGCCACTTCACGGCGTCCTCTCCGCCCAGGCCATTGGTCTCCGTATGCATCACCGGCAGCCGGTACCGCGCGAAGTACTGGTGTGTAATTGGGTAGTAGCCGAAGATCTCGCCGGACAAGGATATGGTTCCGTCGCTGTGGACCAGGTTTTCGTTGGTGGAGTAGTAGTCGTTCCCCATGATGCACCGCTTCTTGACGTCATGCTGCAAGAACCAGTGGTACTCGTCGCGAGTCATTCCGTTGTCCAGGAGGTACTCGTAGATGGTTGCATTGACGTGGTGGCCATACGTGAGGTCGAGAGAGAGGAAGCGCTTCTCATTGAATCTCCGCGCGAAATCCTGGCAGTCTGGGGCCTCGGGGTGGAAGTATTGTGTGGACTCGCTCTGAATGAAGATCGCGTCTGGCTTTTCCTTCAGGATGGCATGCATCGCCAGGACATTGGCCTGGCAAAGATGCTTGAGAGCAGTCACGAACGCACGGTCGCTCTTGAGCCTTTCATTCCACCAGCCAAACTGGGCGGAAAACGTCGCCGCAATGAAGATCTCGTTCACCGGTGTGTAGAAGCGCACCCAAGGAAAACGCCGCGCGAACGCCTGCGCGTACTCCGCAAATAACTGAGGCCAGTCGGCGTTTTGAAAGTCACCAATCCAATCCGGAACTCCGAAATGACACAGGTCGACGATTGGGGTTACATGCTGCTGACGAAGCGCTTGAAAGGTCTCATCCGTGAACGCCCAATCGTACCTCCCGGGGCCGACATGGACTGAGAAATATGGTGGCCCGTAGCGAAGGTGCTCGATCCCAAGATCCGCGAGCCTGCGGAAGTCGTCGCGCCAGCGATCATAGTGCTTCGTTTTGGCAAGCTCATCCTGGCGGATCCTCTTGCCTTGCCACTCGATGGTTGGATAGCTGTTCTCAATTCCCGTGGCAAAGATGAATTCGGCCATAATCTACATCACGCCCTTAAGGAAGAATGTCGAGGCGACCTCCGTCAACTATTAATGTAGTTCCAGTGATAAAGCGTGCCTCGGGAGCTGCCAGAAAGCAGATCGCCGCCGCAATGTCCTCCGGCTTGCCTATCGCTCCCTCTACCTTCTCGACGCCGCTCTTGATGTTCGGATTATCCCAAAGCATCGGTGTGTCGACTGCCCCGGGAGCAACGCAATTGATTCGTATCTTCTTCGATGCAATCTCCTCGCTGAATCCCCGAGTAAACGCCTCAATGCCTCCCTTTGAACTCGCGTAGGGTACAACGTTCTTGGTGGTCTCATGAGCGTGAACCGAGCTCAGGTTCACAATCGCGCTTCCAGGTGGCATGTGGGGAACGGCGTACTTGCAAAAGAGGAACACGGAACGCAAATTGACGTTGAGAACCTTATCCCAGTCGTCATCGGGTAAATCCACTACCGGCTTGAAGGTCATCATAGCCGCATCGTTGACGAGGACATCGATCTTCTTCCATTTATCGAGAGCCGCCTTCACCGCCGCCTGAATATCCGCCGGATTCCCCACATCGCACTTGACGAAGATAGCTTCGCCTTTGTCCTGGACGATCTCCTGCACGGTCTGCTTACCGTGCTGCTCGTTCAGGTCGATTACCTCCACCCGACCGCCCTCGTGAGCAAATTGCTTTGCAGTAGCTTTCCCAATTCCGGATCCAGCCCCGGTCACAAGGCAGACTATGTCAGTGAAACGCATGTTTACACCATATCCTTCGCCAGCAGCCGGAGAATCTTCGATTGCTCTGCGGTCATAAGATGCTGAACGTGCCCCTGAGATTTGCGGGCTCTGTTGCATTAACTTTTCTGGCCCCAAGCTATTGTGGTGGACCAGTGGACTAGTCCCCACAGCTGGTATGCCGACGGGCCGTTTTTGAGTTACTGCAACAGAGCCTAGCCAATGGCTCGCCTGGTACAACGGTCGATCTGCTGCCCCTGCGGAAACGACAAGGTTCTCGCCCTGGGGTTCTGCGTGACTTGCTACACGCTGAAACGGCAGGATGAGGAACACTTCGACGGTCACCGGGAAGAAGTTCTGGCTCGCGATGGATCCCGTTGCGCCGTGCCCGGTTGTACGACCCTGAAGGCGTCACCTCAAGAAACGGAATATTGTGTGCGTTAACGATTCGCGCCTACTGAATACAAGGCACTTGCAGCCAGCTTGGATCGGGACTGTCGCGAAAACGACCGTTTCCGACACAATCCCTCAAGTCCGTCAAACGTCCTCTTTTCACCTTGAAACGTGTCTGAGAAGCCGTCCTGAATTCAATGTCCGACTAACGGTGGGCACATCTGCGACTCCTTGGGTCTTCCAGCCGCCTAAACGTACGTAATATTCCGTTTCTTGAGGTGACCCCCTGCCGGTGTTCTTCGACGAGTCACTCGCAATTCGGCAGTGAGCGATTCCCTAACAATATGTTCCATCGCCTCCCATACGTGATCGCGGTCGTTCTGGAAGCTTTGGCGATTGCAGCTGTCGTCGCCTTACTCCCACGGCACGGGCACGAGCGCTACCTGCTCCAAGCCATTGGAATCATCGTAGGACTCCACTTCGTTGGGCTCTGGAGAGCGAGTCAATCAACTCGGTTTCTTTGGATCTCGGCAGGGATGTGCTTTTTATCGGCCTTCGCTACGTTTGTTCAGCCTGCAACAGCGGGCGTGAAAGCGGGAGACGCACTCACGGGGTTTGGGAACGCTCTGATCTTATGGTGGGGTGCGAGCTTCTGGGAATGAACGCTGTGTTCAGCCAGATCGGGAACGCCACGTCGTCTTGTGAGGAGCAACGGAGGTCAGGGAGGCTCTGGCTCTAGGCCAATCCGGTCGTGTGAGATCAAGGCGGCGGGCCTGCACCGATTCACCAAACAACTACAGCAATTGGGTGCCACACCGTACGATCGTACGATCACCACAGTTTGGATCTTCGGAAACGGTCGCGATGACAGCAAACCCTTGCTCCTCAAGCAATTTGCGGTACTCGTTGCCGCCTAGGCTCGCATGATAAAGCGGTTCTCCTCCAAGCACTCCATCTGGACAGGATGACGCACCAGCTTGAAGCAGTGGCCATTGCGGTGGAGGTGGACCCCACGACATACCCGAACGGTCGCTTTGCACGCATCCACGATCTGGAAGGGAATCCGATCGAGCTATGGCAGCCAAAGGTCGCTAACCCTTAGTTTTGCGCCAGCGGTCGTAGTGGGGCGTGAGATAGCTTAGGGCGGTGGATGAATCTATACAGACGAAAGCGAGAGCTTTCACTCTACGCGCGGCCGCCTAACGCGGTTCTTGGAGGCTCAAACGGTAGGAATATATTGATAACGGTGCCGTGCGTAGTTGATCGCTGACTGCTTCGAATTCGGATGGTCCCACGATGCCTCATCATGATCTCAGATGTGATCCAGAGACCAAGTCCCGACCCGTTATTGCCCTTTGTGGTAAAGAAAGCATCGAAAATGTTCGCCTGCGTCTCTGCACTCATGCCAGCTCCGGTATCCGCGACCGTTAGGACCAGCCCTCGTGTACCAGATATTGTGTGAGTAGCTTCTCGGCTTCTCAGGAACAGATCTCCACCCTGCGGCATTGCATCGATCGAGTTGCCGACAAGGTTGTTAAGTACCTGGCGAATGTCCCCTTCAAAGCATTGGATCTGACGTTCTGCGCGTTTTCGCTTGTGAACAATAATCTGACCCTGTTTGAGTTTAGCCTCGTACATGTTCAAGACTGCTGAAAACAAGTCCTGACAAGAGACGTTTTGAGCTGTTGATGGCTTCCTCTGAAAACGAAGCGTCTGATTTGCAATTACAGAAACCCTTTTGAGTTCTGCGTCGGCAAGATCGAGAAGACTTTGGATCTCTGGAAGGTTGTCGTACTGGCGCAACAAATAGATGAGATTGAGGACAGCCTCGAGAGGATTATTGATTTCATGAACGATCGAACTCGCCATGCGTCCGACCGCAGCAAGCTTTTCACTTTCGATCAGTGCTGCTTCTGCCCGCTTTTGACCGGAAATTTCAAGCGAAACCGCCGAGATGGCTTCAACACTGCCGTCAGGTGCGAAGATAGGCGTATAGTTCACCAGCCAAATGAGGGGAATTCCAGGGTGATCTACCAACTCTCCTGTAAGTATTTGGTTTTCCACCCTCTCTCCGCGAGACACCGCGTCGAAAAGGTCCGTGATCATCGGCACCATGGGCAATAATTGAGCGATCGATCGACCGAGCGCATCAGCGCCCTGAGTTCCGAACATTTCTCTCTGTCTCGTGTTCAACCTGAGCAGCGTGTAGTCCTTGCGGTCGAAGTGAGCGAATCCGATCGGTGCATTCTGGTAGAGCGCTTGAAGCTCAGCCCATTGCTGCTCAAGACGCTCGGCTCTTCTCTCGCTGTCTTGGCGGGAACGAACCTGTAAGGTTACCTCGGTTGCCTGCACCATTATTCCTTCAATCTGGCCATTGGCAGCCCGGAGCGGCTGATAGATGAAGTTGACGTACGCTTCCTCGGGCACACCAGTATCTTCTCGATATAGAACCGCCGGTGCTTCGCTGCCCACGTGTGTGGCACCCGTCCTGTACACCCGGTCGAGGATCTCAAAAAAGCCCTGGCCCTGAAACTCGGGTAGCGCCGCTCTAATTGGTTTCCCAAGGAGGGAATCGGCAGAATCCCGACGAAGCATACGGATGTAGTGAGCGTTGATAAAGGTGAAGTGATGTTCAGGTCCTGTCATGATCAGGAGAGGAGTTGGGGCTTGCATGAATAGCTCGTAGAGATGCATTGAGTGATGTTGATCAAGGTAAGCACCACGCTCCCGGCGCCAATCATCCTGCCACAATGCGGGTCCATGGCTTGCCCAATCTGTTGATCGAACCCATTCAAACCCCGGGTTTGCGCTCTTGGATGATGGGGGTTCTTCACCTAGACTGTCCGATGTGCTCTGGTTTCGGCCTTCGCTCGCCCGAAGTGCACGTTCAGCATCTTTCAGGTCAGTGATGTCCAGCACAGCGACGGAAACTCCGATCACTTCTCTCGCTTCGTCCCACACCGGTTGATACGAGGCTAGACTGATGCGAGGTGCAGTCCCGAGCAAAGTAGAAGGCGATACCACCGGAGCTCCTTTGATTGCCTCTCCCCTCAACGCACGCCTTAGATAGGGTTCGTAAAACGTGTAGAGCGCCGGATGCACTTCTTCGACCGTTCTGCCGATGAAGGAACTGACAGAAGCGCCATACATCTCCGCTAGATAGCGATTGACGCTGACATAGCGTAGCCTCCGATCAAGGAAGCAGAGACCGACGGGTGAACCGTCGTAAATGGCTTCTAATTGAGCCAGGCGTTGTGTTGGCTGCGATTCAAGGCTGGAGATCTCCCAGGACAGGCCAGTTGGCAAGACAGATGGAGCCTTCCCGTGCGGTGGGGCCGCTAAGATAACCGCGAGTTCGCCCGCGGGAACCGGTCGCCCGTAAAGCCACCCCTGGCCCAGTTCACATCCGAGCGAAAGCAGAAGGTCGGCCTGGTCTTCTGTCTCCACACCCTCCCCCACGCTGATGAGATCGAGTGTGTGTGCCAGGCCAACAACGGCGGCGACGATCTTCCGGCTCTCCCTAGTTTGATTCATCGACGCGATGAAGCTTCGGTCAATCTTGAGTTGATCGAAAGGCAGAGACCGAAGATGAGCAAGGCTCGAATAACCGGTACCGAAGTCGTCTAGCGCCAAGCCGCAGCCGCTACGTTTCAGTTCACGTGCGATGATAAGCGCGCAATCCAAATTCTCTAGTAGGGCGGTCTCCGTGACCTCCACGGTGAGGCGCTTGAGTGCAAAGCCAGCAGCTTCAGCGATCTCGGCAACGACTGCCGGGAAGGTCAGGTCCTTAAGTTGCGTAGGGGAGACGTTGACGGCGAAACCAAGCGGCTCAGGCATCTTCGCCGCCACGGTGAGGGCCGCCTTGAGTACTTGCTGAGTCAACTGGCTGATCAGCCCACTTGCGTCAGCCAACGCAGTGAAGTTCGATGGCAGAATAAGCCCACGATCAGGGTGATCCCAGCGCGCAAGAACCTCAAAGCCAACCAGTTTTCCAGTCCGAAGCTCGACAAGGGGTTGGAAGCATGGCACCATCTGCCCATTTCTGATCGCTGATTCAACATCTCGCGGTTCAGCTATCATTCCGAAATCAACTGATATGTGGTGGTCCAAGGACGCCCTAGATCTTCTCAATTGGAGAGGTTCGATAGACATCGATGGGCAACGTCTCGGGGCGGCCCTACAGCGTCCAGATCAACAAGTGCCATGCGGGAGAAGCATAGCCGGAACAACTTGACGGGTAGTTTATTACATTCGGCTAGACCGTAAACAAGCGAGCTGCCGTACACGCGGCTATGTCGCGTTAGGTTTGTGAAGCGCAGTTGCCTCTCCTCGGAACAACTGAGACGTACGTCGTCCTTCAACGAGAATGAGCGAGCGACTACCGTCCCGACGGCGCTTTATGTCTCGTTCGGCTATACCCCAGCATGACACCACTCGTGTGACACATCTCTGTCTCACAGGGGTTGCGATTCTGCTATTGTGACACAAGACGGTGAAAGCTAAAGAACCTAACGTGACAAAGGGAAAGCGGCGGGCTGGCCAAATGGTGGGCTACCTGCGCGTGAGTGCCCTCGATCAGAAAGAGCTTCGCCAGCTCGAAGACGTCGCTCTCGATAAGCGATTTACCGATAAGGCTTCCGGGAAGGACATGCACCGTCCCCAACTCCAGCAGCTCACCGAATACGTGCGCGAAGGCGATACAGTTGTTTGCCACGCGATGGACCGGCTGGCCCGCAACCTGGATGACCTCCGCAAGATCGTTCTTGGTCTGACCGAGCGAGGCGTCCACGTTCGGTTTGAAAAGGAGAACCTTACCTTCACCGGGGAGGACTCGCCAATGTCGCACTTGCTGCTGAGTGTGATGGGTGCTTTCGCACAGTTTGAGCGCGACCTGATTCGTGAGCGCCAGCGTGAGGGAATCGCTTTGGCAAAGCTCCGCGAAGGAGCATACGTCGGTCGCAAGCACTCTTTGACGCCCGCACAAGCAAAGGAACTCTGCCGTCGTGTGGCGTTGGGCGAATCAAAGACGGCTCTCGCTGGAGAGCTGCGCATTAGCCGGCAAACTCTCTACAGGTATGTCGCGGGAGCAGGGAAGTGAAAGCCGGCCGTCAACGGGTCATGCACTGTCCTTGCGGAAACGCAAAGGTACTTGCCCTTTGCTTATGTGCGACCTGCTACACACTGAAGCGGCAGGACGAAGAGCATTTTAGAGGGCTCCGGGAAGCAGTCCTAAAGCGCGACGGCTATCGTTGCCGCGTGTGTGACGCTTCGGGCCGGGACAAGCGCTCGATCATCGTGCATCATCGCGTACCTGGGAAGTCCGTTCTGAACCTGATGATTTCGCTTTGCCCTGGTTGCCACGCCAAGGTCCACCGGACAAAGGCTGTTCTCTCGCGTATGCCACCGGTTCTCCTTGAGCTTTGGCGTGAGCAGCATCCGAAGGGGCACGACAGACGGCAATCAACTTTCTATGCGCGCATCAACCTGCTGAGAACAATCACCTTCCATTCGACGCATCGAAGGAAGACTTGCAGCCGCTATCGCGTCATAGTGCATAACCATGGTTTACCATTAAACAGAACCCTGGTATTCATAAAGGGAGCGATGAGGCGCTTCCCTATGCTGGGTCCTGGTCAGATATTCCCCGTTTGTCACAGCTCTATAGCGATGTTTGGACGAGAAGCAAGTTCAGCAAAAACCTCATGGAAGCTGTTCTTCTTTCTTGAGACAACGCTGGGGCCGATTGGCGCGGTAGAACTCGCCTACCTCAAGGAACTCGGGGCCGAGTTCACGGCGCGCAACATCAGGAGTTTCGGTGTCGCCGCAGACCCCACGTTTCTGGAGCATTATCGGCAGCAGTGCAGCGAAGAGAACATGAGGTTGCCGGTAGAGATTCTGGACGACTCCGGCGGTGATCTTTCAAGGGCCGTAGGCATCCGCATGCCACAGAGGGCGTCGTTCCTCGTGGATTCAGCGAATGTCATTCGCTATGCATGCAGCTACGACGCCGCATACCCGCGCAATGTCTTCTCCATTTTGTCGGTGTTTGATTCGATCCACGTGGGCCAGGTACATCCCGCATTGCGTGGGTTGAGCCCGCTTTACGGATCAAAGCCGTGTTGAGCTCTTGATGAAGCGCGACCGGATCGAAACGAGCATCGGGAATTACCTTACCGCGGTGCTCCTCTTGAGCGAAACCGACGGGGAGGAGCAGCTCGTTGGCACATCTATTCTTGCGAAGCGCCTCGGCGTAGCGCCCGCGTCGGTCACGCAAATGATCCAGAAGCTTGCCGCGAAACCATACTCGTTGCTTCTTTATAAGCGTTCTGGCGGGGTTCGTTTGAGCGCCGGAGGCAAACGGGTGGCCCTCCAGCAACTGCGCCGGCACCAGCTGCTTTGCTGCTATCTCTTTCAAGAGCTTGGCCTTGATCGTAACGATCTCCATCACGAAGCCAGCCTTCTTGCACATCACATCTCCCTCAAGTTTGAGGAGAGGCTGGCAACCAAACTGGGCAATCCGGTGGTCGATCCATTCGGCAAGAATATTCCTGAGCCGCGCTCGAAATTCTAAAGAGCTCCGAAACGGTAGAAAACTGCAGGGTGACAAAAATGATGAACCATGGTGAAATCCTTAGATATGCAAGAAGAAGTGTCAGTTTCGCGCGAGAACTACTTGAAAGCCATCATCGAAGCCGAGAGCGAAGGGCAAGCGGTCGTTCCGACGCTGCTCTCGCACTGGCTGCATGTTTCTCCTCCAGCGGTCACCAAGGCGATTCGCCGGCTGCGGGAAGACGGCTTTGTGGAGGACTCACGCGAAGGCTCTCTCTCCTTGACGCAAAAGGGGAGACAGGTGGCGCACCGCACGGCCTACCGGCACTACCTGGTCGAACGCATGCTATCGGAGATCTTTGGCATGGAGTGGCACCATATCCATGCTGAGGCGGAGCGATTGGAGCACGTTATCTCTCCGGAGTTTGAAAAGATCCTGATCGAAAAGCTGGGTCCAGAGGGCGACTGCCCGCATGGCAACGGGGTGCTCCCGGAAACCCCGGCGCAGATCAAGCGGCGTGGACTGATTCTGCTTTCAGAAGCGAATGAGGGCACCCGGTACACGGTCGCAAGACTGTACGAACGCGACACGAAGCTGTTGGAGTTCCTGCACAAGCTTGGCATCGGTCCCGACGTTTCTTTGCAGATCGTGGAACGAAACTACGACGACACGCTGAAGCTGGATCTTGGCAATGGACCTGTTGTCCTGGGGCATTCAGCTGCCAGCCGCGTCTGGGTCAAGCCGGTGCAATCCATCGGAAAATCCATAGTATTGTGAAATTGATTATCCACGGTTAATGGCATGTGTTAGCGTAAAACTATTCACCGAGGAATACCTGCGCTCTATGCCAGCTCTGCGCGAATCCGATCTGACCCAGATAGCACAACTTGAGGCCCCCTTCTCCCGGGTCCGGGTCAGCGATTCACCGCATTTCTGGCGACGGGCGCTTGGTTTCCTTGGTCCCGGCTTTCTGATCTCGGTCGGGTACATGGACCCAGGGAACTGGGCGACGGACATCGCGGGCGGCTCGAAGTATGGCTATACGCTATTGTTCGTCGTGATGCTGTCGAACCTGACGGCAATCCTGCTGCAGAGCCTTGCCCTCAAGCTGGGCGTGGCTACGGAACGCGACCTGGCGCAGGCATGCCGGGACACTTACAGTCGGCGCACGACCCTGTTTCTCTGGGTCTTCGCGGAGATTGCGATCGCGGCGTGTGATCTGGCCGAGGTCGTCGGCTCGGCGATCGCGCTGCAGTTGTTGTTTCACCTTCCGCTCGTGATCGGGGTTGTGGTCACGAGCGCGGATGTTCTGCTCTTGCTGCTTCTCCAGAACCGGGGCTTCCGCAGGCTGGAAGCCCTGGTGATCACGCTGATTGCCACCATTGCGGGTCTCTTCGCGGTTGAGATCGTTCTTTCGCGGCCGGAGTGGGGTGCCATCTTCACGAACCTGTTCGTGCCCCAGGCCTCCATCATTACCAACGGCGACATGCTTTACATCGCGATCGGCATCCTTGGCGCGACAGTGATGCCGCATAACCTTTACCTACACTCTTCCATCGTGCAGACCAGGGATTACAAGCGGACGCCGGAAGGAAAGCGCGAGGCCATCCGCTTTGCCAACATCGATTCCGCGACGGCCCTGATGCTGGCGCTGTTTGTGAACGCCGCCATCCTTATCGTGGCCGCCGCCGTGTTCCATCGCGGTGGCCACCCGGAAGTGGCCGAGATCGGAGACGCCTACAAGCTGCTCTCGCCCATGCTCGGTGTAGGCGCCGCGAGCACCATGTTCGCGGTTGCGCTGCTTGCCTCGGGGCAGAACTCAACCATCACCGGAACGCTTGCCGGGCAGATCGTGATGGAAGGCTTCCTCCACATCAAGCTCTCGCCCTGGCTTCGCCGGCTGATCACGCGGCTGCTGGCCATCATTCCCACCGTTATCGTAGTTCTCCTCTACGGCGAACGCGGAACCGCAAACCTGCTGATCCTGAGCCAGGTCATTCTTAGCATGCAGCTCAGCTTCGCCGTTCTCCCGCTTGTAAAGTTCACCAGCGATCGGACCCGCATGGGCCAATTCGTTAACCGGGCCTGGCTCAAATACCTGAGCTATACTGTCGCCTATTTCATTGCTGCGTTGAATGTCTGGCTGCTCGTCCAGACCTTCCGCGGGCACTAGACACCCACACATCTTTTGAACACTTCTGGAGGCTTCTGAATGAACTTGTGGCTGAAATCGGTACTTCACCTTGCTCTAACTCTTGCGATAACCACGGTTATCCCGCAAGCCTTAAACGCGCAGAGCGGAACCTCAAGCGCCCTTTCAGGAACGGTGACGGACTCAAGTGGTGCGCTCATTCCGAACGCCACAGTTACAGCGACAGAGACAAATACCAAGGCCGTACGCAAGGGAGCAACGGATGCCGCCGGACATTATCTATTTTCGCAGGTGAATCCTGGCACGTATCAAATTAGCGTTCAGGGCTCAGGGTTCGCCGCAGCAGCTTCCGAACCTACACCGGTAGAGGTTGGCCGCAACGTAGCACTAAACTTTTCGCTCAAGGCTGCATCGTCGAGCCAGACCGTCGAAGTGAACGCGGAACGGGGTCTGCTGAGCATGGACAATCCGAACACGACGACAACGATAAACGCGGAAACCATCAAAACCCTTCCGAACCCTGGCCAGGATCTGACCTTCTTCGCCCAATTCGCGCAAGGTGCGCTGATGAATACCGCTGGATCTTCGAGCGACGCGAAGGCTCCGGGCGGGTATGGCAACGTTGAGTTCAACGGTCTTCCCGCAACATCGAACGGCTACATTCTGGACGGTTACGATTCGAACGATCCATGGCTCGGCCTCAACATCGGCCTGGCGACCAACATCGTCGTCGGAGGCGACGCCGTCTCGGAAGTAACCGTCAACACGAACTCCTTCTCCGTCGACCAGGGCCGCTATGGCGCCTCCCAGATCAACTACATCACCAAGTCCGGAACCAACGCCTTCCACGGAAACGTTTCGGAGATCTACAACGGTTCCGTCCTCAACGCCCAAAACTACTTCCTTCATTCGAACGATTCCCCTGGAAATATTGCCCGCAAGCCGCGCGACGTCTTCAATCAATTCGGCGTCAGCGTCGGTGGGCCGGTTCGCAAGGACAAGCTCTTCTTCTTCGCCCACTACGAAGGCATTCGCATCGCGCTGCCCATCGTCAAGGCAACGACCCTGCCCACCCCCGCGTATCAGCAGTACGTGCTCAACCAGTTGTCAACTGGAGGAACCGATCCGGTGACCGGAACGGTGCTCCCCGCGCAACCGGCCGAAATCCCGTTCTACAAAAATATGTTTTCGCTGCTTCCTGCACCGGGCGGGTCGCCGGTTGCGATCACAGGTTGCCCCTTGAACAACGGCAATGGATGCGCGACACAGCAACAGCGTTCGCTTGGTAACAAAGATAACGAAGACCTCGTCGTTGTACGCCTGGACCAGACGATCGGGCCAAACGACAGCATCTGGTACCGCTTTCAGCAGGACACGGGACTGCAGGCGCAATTTACCGATCCAATCAATTCCATCTTTAACGCGTACTCGCCGCAGCCCCAGCGAACCGGAGTCATCGGTTATACGCATGTCTTCACGCCAAACCTCGTGAATCAGTTCAATCCAGGAGCAAGCTGGTACTCCAGCATCTTCGAGCCGCTCAACTACGCGCAGGTGCAGCAGACGTTTCCCATCGTGCTCACATCGGGCAGCAGCAGCGTGCCCTTCACCGACGTCGGAGGACTTGATAACACCTTCCCCCAGGGACGCAAGGTGACCCAGTGGCAGATCAACGACAACGTGACGTGGACACGCAATAAGCACACTTATCATTTCGGCATCAACACCCGCCGCGTGAACACGAGCGATTATGACCTCGGCGAAGGCACCGTGCCCACCGTCACCTACAACACGCTCGCGGAGTTCACCTATGGCGCAGCGTTTACCGCAAGCCAGAACTTTCCCCTAGCGACGAGAGCGCGGACGAGCGTCGGCAATCTCGAGTATTACGCCATGGATACCTACAAGCCCATTCCCAAGGTCACGCTGACGTATGGCATGCGGGTTACATGGAACACCAATGTGACCAGTCCCAGGGCGCTGTTCTCACGCATGCCCGGATCGTTCCTCGATGCGACACACGGTAACGATCAGCCCCTGAATCAGGCGCTGCTGGGCAACACAAGCACGCTGTTTGCAGCAACACCCTTGTTTGTCTACCAGCCCCGTGCGTCGTTTGCTTACCAAGCTTTTCAGCGCACGGCCGTTCACGGCGGCTTCGGCGTCTTCAATGACATCATTCCGCAGCAGGTGGCCGATAGTGGCTTCATCAATGCCCCCAACGATCCTACGTTCACCGGGGGTATTGGCGGACAGGTCGGCGGCCTCGCCATCGCGCCGGGAGTTCCGGGAAGCGCCATCGACGCGGCCGTGCAAGCGAATCGTTCCTTCCAAACGTCGTTTCGCTCCGGCGGCGTACCCTGTGCGGGAATTCAGCCTGGCGACGCGACCTGCCCACTGGCCGTCAGTCTGAATACCTTTCCAACTGGAAAACTGAAAACGCCATACTATTACCAGTTCAACTTTGGCGTTGAGCAGCAGATCGGAAATCGCGGCGGTCTGCGTGTCGATTACGTTGGCACACGTGGCCTGCACGAGCCATATGAAGAGCAGGTGAATGGCTATCAGAATGTCTGCGCAGGATGCTTCGCTCCCTTCTCCTACCAACGCCCGCTTGACCAGCGATTCGGCAATGTGACTGAATTTCGGACGGGTGCGAACAGCATCTACCACAGCGTGCAGACCTCCTACACCCAGCAGGTGCGTGGCTTGACGCTTCGTGCCAACTACACCCTCAGCCATTGTTTGGACGAAGTGTCGAACGGAGGTCTGCTCGCGTTTTCGACACAGGGTCTAGAATCTCCGCTGCCCGGACAGTTGAGCAAGCAATACGCCAGCTGCGACTACGACGTTCGCCATAATGTCTCCGGTTACGGGATGTACCAGATTCCGTTCCACTCGTCGCATGCATTCTTGCGTCAGGCGTTTGGGGGGTGGTCGTTTTCAGAGACGTTGTTCCTGCATTCCGGATTGCCATTCAGCGTACTGAGCCAGGATTACAGTGCGAATGGCAACGGAGTCTTTCAGAACTTCGACCCTGCGCAGACCATCCAGTTCGCCGTGCCGAATTATGCAAAGCGTGTCCCTGGCGTCCCGCTCTACCGCAAAACTTCGGTCTCCGGCGTCACCATTGCCGGAACCAAGCAGTGGCTGAATCCCGATGCTTTTGTTTCGACAGTTGATCCGAGCACGGGAGATTGCTACACCGGCCAAGTAGGCGTCGCGCCAGCGGTCGATACTCCTGCGATCTGCCAGTTCGGAGACTCGGGCCGCAACTCAGTGCGCGGACCGCACTTCACGGACTCGGACATCAACATTACGAAGACATTCCCTATCCGGGAGGGAATCAAGCTGAGGATAGATGCGCAGATGTTCAATGCGTTCAATCACCCCAACTTTGCCTTGCCCACGACAGTGCAGGCTGGTGTTCCGGGTTCGCCTGTCGCAAAGTTCGGAACGCTGCAAAGCACAACGACACCGCCGACGGGTTTGCTCGGCGTGGGGCTCGGTGGAGATAGTTCACCTCGCATGATCGCATTTCAAGGAAGGATCGAATTCTAGGTCATTCGGAAGTGCGATCTACAACAAGCCTGTGTGTCTCTGATCCAGAGAGACACACAGGTACTTTTCAGCCAAGAGGCGAACCCTGCCTCTAACGGGTGATTGCCGATGCAGACGAACACGACTCAAGGAGCCTTGGAAGGTGCGTGACCTACCTGATCGGTATTGCTCTCGGCCACATCGGATGATCCACATGCAGAAAACACATCAGGAGAAAATATGACCAAATTGTCGAATCTGTTCGATCATTTGCTGGGGCGTCGCTCTTCAGAGAAGCCAAAGAAGCCGATCACACAAAGCGCCTCATCTGCGGAGAGCAACGTGCGGGCGGAGGATGGATTTGTCCCGTCCTCCCGAATCCGGTCGGGGAACGTCCTGCACATTTACAAGTAGTGGTGGTGAGTTTGCCGTTCCGCATTTGTTGTGTCATGGGAAACTCAACATTTCTGTCGCCAGGGATGCAACTGATCGGCGGTAATCGGCCCGAGGCACCCCTCTTGCTACAAACTCAATCCATATCCCTGCTCGATGCTCAGCTTTGGCACATCTTGGGAATGCGAGTGCACCTGACCTGCGGGCATCGCAATATCTAACCCTTCCTTCGCGGTGATCGGCTCGCGGTCGTCAGGAGTAATCCCGGCCCCCCGGGCCGGCTCACCGAAACCGGCAACGAACCGCGGAGGCAGGGGAGCGGCCCCGAGATCTTGGCTTCTCTTCCGAAAAGCGCGTTTTCTCAGGACCGAAACTTGAATCATTCGGGGTTCATGCGCAC
>JAABUH010001098.1_pt1 | contig 32634 bp, 27 predicted proteins | sample 5559121 | NCBI WGS metagenome assembly JAABUH01 (sample SAMN10711871, study PRJNA513364) | rock metagenome | isolation source: Antarctica rocks | place: Antarctica: Victoria Land, Battleship Promontory nord | collected 2015-12-28
CACTATCTCACTCGCCTGCTCGCCCTGGACTGTCCCATCCACTGCTCCCTTCACTTTCGGCCCGAGCCGCGGGCTCCTCTAAAACTGTCATGAAGTCAGGGAGGGGGAGGGGTTGGGGGAGAGGGGGCACGGGTGGCGTGTCCGGGTAGATCTTGATGCCCCTGATGTTCTCGTTGATCTATGTTACTCTGTCTCACAGAGTATAAGGACCGGCTATGCAGAAGCGTCCCTCGACTATCAGCCCCTCCGAAGCCACGGCGGCGCTGGCCGCCGCGACGACGACGATGCGGCGCAGCCGCCGTGCTGCCATCGGGAAGTTCGCGCGTGTCTCCCTCATCTTCTGGGGCGTGGCCTGGATGGTTGGCTTTGCGGGCGCTCAGTTCCTGCCCGATTGGCGCGCGACCGCCCTCTGGACCGTGGTCGGCGTTGCCGCTTTCGCGCTGACCCGCTGGCATAGCGCGACTGCCGTGGCCGGTGGCACGGTGAGCGGTTGGGAGGGTCCGTTCCATCGCACCTGGTGGGCGCTGGCGCTTGGCTCCTTCGCTCTAACCGCGATCACAGTGCCTGCGCAGCCGGCGGCGGTGCCGTGGCTGGTCGACGGCACGCTCTGGGGAATCGCGTACATCATCTATGGGACTCTGGCCGAGGACCGGCCGGTCGGCATCCTCGGCGCCGCGATCGTGCTCCTGGCAGTGGCGCTGCGCCTCCTGTTCCTGCATCAGGCCCTGCTGCTCTTCGGCCTGGGAGCCGGAGGCGCCATGACGGCGCTCGGCGTGGTGCGGACGGTGCGGGAATGACCAACGGATCCGATGGCCCGAGTGTCGCCGATAGCTCCCTGGAGGATCTGCTGCGGACTCCTCTCGACCCTACCCTGGTCGATGCAGCTCGGCTGCGGATCATCGCCGCCTTGATCGGTTTACCTCCCGGCGGCAGCCTCAGCTTCACCGCGCTGCGGCGCCTGCTGGGCATGACCGACGGCAACCAGGGCATGCACCTGCGGGTACTAACCGAGATGGGGTACATCGCCGTGACGCAGCTGTCGCAGGGCCGCCGGCGCCAGTCGCACTACTCCGCAACCGCGGCGGGACGCGCGGCGTTTGAGGCACATGTTTCGGCTCTGGAAGGAATCATCACCGCGGCCAGGGGCGAATCAGACAGCTAATCCAACACCAAGGAGATGAGCATGACAGCACCGACCAGCGACACGACCTCCGACGATTTCCTGAACCCGCCCTCCGGCCGAGCGGCGCTGACCGCCATGATGGGAGGCTGGAGCAGCTTCCTCCTGAACATCGTTCTCCCCTTTCTCGGCTTCCTGGTGCTCGACCATGAGCATGTGGGCACGGTCACCGCGCTGACGATCGTCGCCATCTTCCCCGTGGCGGCGATCCTCTACGGGTGGGTGCGCACGCATCATACCGATGCGCTGAGCATCGTTTCCCTGCTGTTCATCGTGCTCGGCATTGCCACCAGCTTCATCACTGGCAGCGCGCGCTTCCTGCTGCTCAAGGAGTCGATCTTCACCGGCGTTTTCGGCCTGGTCTTTCTCGGCTCCCTGCTGCGCGAGCGCCCGCTGGGCTTCTATTTTGGCCGCCAGTTCGTCGCGCGCGGCGACCCGGCGCGCACGGCCCGCTGGGACGACATGTGGCAGTATCCGGGGTTCAGGCACAGCCAGCGCGTGATCACGGCAGTGTGGGGCGTTGGCTGGATCCTCGACGCGGCGATCCGCGTCGTGCTGGTCTTCATGCTGTCGGTGACGGTCTTCATGGTGGTGTCGCAGGTCATGTTCTTCGGCGTCTTCGCCGGCATCTTTATGTGGATGATGGCCTATGCGCGCCGCCAAAAACGAAAGTCCGATGAGGCTCGAGCGCAAGGGGAAGCTGAGGGTGTAGGAGACTTTGCACAAAAACCGCTGGTGTGAAGGCGCTGCAAAAAAGGATAGGATTCCCTATGGTTCGGGACGAGACGGTTGAGTCCGGTCCGGCGGGAGTCCTACTGTACCGCGATATGGACCTAGAGGGTGAAGGCCCGATGGTTGGGCCATACAATTTCGCGCTCGGCGTCAGAACTGACGGTCCGCCAGTGGACATCGAGGTGCGCGATGGGTATGTTCGCCCCGCGTCGGATGGGTTGAGGGGGCGTGGCATGTCTGTTGCTCCAGGTGACCCGAGGAATCTTAATCCTCGGCACAGGCCATCGGTCCTTGACGGCACTGGATCGTACCCCGTATGGTGCATCTCATCGGGTGACCTCGGTTCGCGTCTCCGCTATCGGCCGACCAGCCCGACGCACGGCGTGATAGAACCGGCACAACGGATGACACTGAATGAGTACGAAGAGGCTATTGAGGCCACACGGACTCGCTGGTCACGAGTGGTAGGATGAGAGCAAGAGGACCACAATGACCGCCCTGGAACTGCTTGAAGAAACTGTCCATACCGAACAGCACGCCAGCTCTCGTGCTATGGCCAAGGTCATTTGCCGTCGCGCGTCTGAGTTGCTGGCCGAGGGGCAGCGCCCCGACGCACTCTACGCGGCGCTTGATCTGCTCTATCATCGTTTCCGCGATGAGGGGCACGTGGTAGAGCGCGACGCGATGGCAGAGGTCATGGACTGGTTTGATGACGAAGGTCTGTCTCAAACAGCCTGACTCGTCCGTGACCATATGCAGGCGGTTCTCTCCAGTCGGGAACGGGGATTAATTTAACTGGATGTGCCCGGAGAGGGGCAGCCCGTTCATGTGCTCGGTCGATCGACTCATACCCGCAGCCGGAGGTGGGACGGTACCACCTGCTCCCGAATGAACGCCTTCACCTCGCCCGGACCGACAATGTGCAGCCACACCGGCCCTTCGTCGGGTTCGAAAACGAGCGTGAAGCCGAAGAGCGGGCAGCACTTTCGCTCGGCAATGATCAGCTCCACCGCTCGGGTAATCCAGGCATCGCGGTTTGGGAACTGGAGGGCGTAGCCAGCCGGCAACTCGGCCACGTCCTCGGCTTCCGCCAGGAGCTGTTCAAGGTCCCCTTCCCGCTCTCCCTGCTCGGTGGCCGAGAGGCTGCAGACGATGTCAATGTCAAAGCTCGAATCATCGGTGATCATTCCCCTTCCCCTAATCGAGCCAGCTCGGTGTGCAGCTCTGCCTCGGCCTGGGAGCGCTCGGCCTGCACCCGTTCGATCTCGGCCACGATCTGGTCCTCGCGGTCCTGCGTCCGCCGGAACATCTCGGCGCTGCGGCGGCGGATTTCTTGCTCGTCTTGGTTGGCGGAGATGATGGTGAGGTTCTGGCGGAGGCGATCTTGCCGGACGCCGAGGTCGATCTGCTCGGCCTGGAGCGTGAGCAGTTGATCGTCGGCGTCCGCGATGGACTGGCGGAGACGCAGGATCGTTTCCAGGGCGTGGCGGGTGGCGTCATCCAGAAATCGCTCCTCCAGATAGTGGGAGAGGGCGGCCAGCTCCTGGTCCATGACATCGTCTTGCCACTCGATCAGGCGACGCTCGGTGACGGTGAAGGTGGTGAAGGCCTGCGAGGCGCAGATGACACGCCAGCGTCGATGCTCGCCGGTCTCCTCATCCGGTGGCGAGGTGTCGGTTAGCTCGGTGTCGCCGTGTCGGGCGCGTTCCAGGGTTACCGTCTCCTGCTGGGCGGTGCGGTTGAAGAGGGTGTAGGTGGTGGCCAGGCTGAGATGGCGCTGCAGGTGCAGGTAGGCGCCGGCCAGCGAGAGACCAGCCAGCGAGGTGGACTGAATGGTCTCGGCTCGCACCGTGATGCCCAGCTCGACGGCGTAGGCCAGGACGATTTCGGCGTCCTGACGGGTGAAAGGCAGCATGGCCTCGCCGCGGTACTGGCCATCCTCGGTGATGGTGATGGGGCCGCGTTCCAGGGTGAGGCCGGTTTCGTTGCGGAGCCGCAGCGCCACCACCGGATGGTCCGGGTGCTTGGCGCCGTTGTAGAGCAGTTCGCGGTGGTAATTGGAGACGTGCTGGGCGATGGGCGCCATGGCACTTTCACCGGCGCCCACCGAGATACGGCCCAACCGGTACTCGAACAGCTCGTCGAGTTCGCGGCCCTCGGCAACGGTATCCGGTCGGAGCAGTTGGTTGTCGTCCGTGGTGTAGGAGAACGTGGCGTCCTGGGCCGGGGGCCTCATGGGGCGGGCGCGCTCTTGGGGACCATCGGTGGCGACCACCGACCTATACAAGACTTGGGGAGCATGGGTACTCTGCTCCTGCAACGCGCCCTCGAACTCAATGGGGCCGGCGGCGATGCGGGCTTCGTCGCGCACGAAGCGGCGCGGCGGGATGACGCTGCTGGTGAGATCGTAGCGGAACGAGACCGGCTGCCCGGCGACCAGCGCCACGTCCACATCCTCCAGGTCCTCACCCAGGCGGTTATCGAAGATGGCCCAGCCCTGAAAGAGCGCTTGCCGCTCGCGGCCGGTGGTCTGGCCCACCAGGCGATAGCTGACCCGCCACACCGGGCTGGGGATGGTATAGGAGACTTCGAGCCGCGATGTGTCTGGCGTGAGCCCGATGCGGACAGGGCGATGGCTGATGGAGGCTGGACTGGTATTGAGCAAGCGAACCAGATCGGCTGCCAGGTGCTGGTCGTCCAGCCGGAGATGGGCAATAGTCTGCATGCGCACCTGCTGAAGGGTGGCAGTGTCGGTGAGCAGGACCACTGTGGCGCGGTACTCATGGCCCGGGAAGTCCTGCGTGCCGACGATCCGGCCGGATACCGTGCGCTGGTCGTTCAGGGTAAGGGTGACGGCAACGCCACGCAGGTCACGGAGCAGCTCGAAGAGGTTGTGCCGGTCGCTCAGAGCCAACGGAATCTCGCCGCGATCGATGGGCGTGTCGTACTGGATGCCGGTGACCTGGCCACCATCGAGGGTCCGAATGGTGAGGCTTTTGAGGGCATCGTCGACCTCCTCGATGCGGAAGGGGAGGACGAGCTGCCCCCCGTCGACGCTTCCCTGGCGGGTGAAGGCGCCGACGCCGTGTTTGTAGAGCACCAGGTGCGTGAGCGGAAGTGTGTCTGGCATGATGTGCGATCCTCCTCCTCTATTGTGCCCGTGCCGTTATGATAGCGGGCCTGAGAGGTGGAGCGCCGCGCTGCAACGTTCAATGCGGTTTGTGGACCAAGAGGGTTGACTGACGCGGGTTTAGGCCGACGTACGCCCCGGCTCCCGGTAAAGCTCGGCCTGCCTGCCGTGTGCCCCCTTCGGCGGGGTATCCTGGCCAGATGGCACCGTCGTGTCGGCCTGCGGGCCGATCCGCTCACAAGGAGACGGGCTACAGGCTGCTCTCGACCGAGCACGACCGACCGGTAGCCCAACCCTCGCGCCGCCTTCGTCCGGTAGCCCGGTCCCTTGTGGCCGGGACTGGCCCGCAGGCCAGCACTCAGGGCGGTGCGAGTGGGGAATCCACACCCACGGTGATGCCGGTGCACGGCGGATGTCCGCGTGTGTCCCATGGCGGGGTATCCGCGATTCTCTTACGTCAACCGTATTGGTCTGTGCGAGCTCTATTTAAACGGCACAATCATCCCCGGTGGACATCGGCCAGGTGAGGAGCGGCGCGGATGGAGGGGTTGAATTGGGTGATGGCGGCCAGGATGAGCTGCGGAGCGGTGATGATCAGGACCGTGCTGATGGGGCCGTAGGCTTGCAGGAGGACGCCGGTGAGGGCCAGAGAGATCGGCTGGCTGCCAAAGGCCACCAGCTTGAAGACGCTGTTCACGCGGCCCTGCAACTCATCCGGGATGATGGTCAGGCGGTAGCTGAACTGGGTGTTCATGAAGATCGGGATGATGAACCAGCCGACCACATTGGCGATTCCCAGGGCCACGAGGTTGGGGGCCAGGGCATACGGCAGCCAGGTCAGTACCCAGACCCAGGTAGCGCCGATCATCACCTGGCCGAAGCTGAAGCGCCGCTGCAGCCGCACGGTACACAGCGCGCCGGCAATGCTACCGAGGCCGCCGGTGGCAAAGAGCAGGCCGATGGCAAAGCTGCCGGCATGGAGTTGCTGGGCCCGCACGATCATGATCAGCGGGTAGCCCATGCTGCACAGGTTGAGGCCACCCACCAGAATGGCGAGGAAGCGCATCAGCCGGTTGTGCCAGAGCCAGCTCACCCCTTCCTGGATCTCCACCCAGATGCCGCGCGTGGCCACGGTGCGCGCTTCCTGGAATTCGGCGCGGATGAAGAACAGCGAGATCACCGAGCAGGTGTATGAGACCGCGTCGACCAGGAACGGCAGGGCGCTGGCCGCCGCATAGAGTGCGCCGCCCAGGGAGGGACCGACCAGGAACGTGGCGGAATCGGTGGTCGAGGTGAACGCGACGGCGCTCGATAGCCGTTCCTTGCCCACCACCTGAGGCAGGCAGGCCGATTCGGCCACGTTGAAGAAGGTGAAGAGCGTGCCCTCCAGCAGCGAGGCCAGGGCCAGTTGCACCAGGCTCAGATGGCCCAGCGCAATGGCCAGCGGGATACTGCCCAGGGCCACCGCACGGCCGATATCAGAGTAGATCATCACCTTTTTTCGGTCCCAGCGGTCGACCCAGGCCCCCACCGGCAGGGTCAGCAGGATGTAGGGCAGGGTGCGCAGCCCGCTCAGCAGGCCGGTTTCGGCCGGTGAATGGGTAACCGCCAGTAGCAGCAGGGGAAAGGCCAGCATCGAGACCTGGGTACCCACCGAGGACACCACCTGCCCCGACCAGAGCAGCACGAAGTCGTGGTTGCGCCAGATGGAGGACGGGTGTCGAGTACCAGCCTCGGCGCCGTCGAGGTGATGTTCTTGCTGGACGGACATGGTTCGTTCATTCCTTATAGATAGAGACGGTCGATAGACGAGGGATACGGGAGGTGATTCCGGCACGCATGGCAACCGGGCAGAGCGACCTGGAGGGTCGTGCCTGGCGCACACACGTCGGGATACCGTGGGAGAGAAAGAGAGGCGTCCGGCGATGCTAGGGCAAGAGCAACAGCCGCTCGATCAGACCGTCCCATGGAGAGGGAGTTCATTGTACGAGACACTGTTCCCCGTCGTAACTCCCCTCCCCCCGCGAGGGCTTGTGCCCTCTTTAGGCAGGGTGGGAGGGGTTGGGGGAGGGGGGGCGGTGGAGGCACACCAAGTGGCCGAATAGAGCAAAGATTCCGACCTGCCCCGTGCTAGTGCAGCCTTCGCACCGTCCGGCCGTGCATATAGTCCAGCACCACTTGCTGGCCGAGGTGATAGGGGCCGGCCAGGAACATGCGCCCGCGGTTCACCTCGGTCATCTCCTGGGCGAAGGCGACCAGTTGGGGGTCTGGGTCGAGCACAAAGGTGTTGATGGTGATGCCGTCTTTGGCGCAGCGAGCCGCTTCAGTGAGCGCCGCATCGTAGACGATAGCGCCGGGTGGATAGTCGAAATAGATGCGGCCGTTGGGCAGGGTGCAGGAGGTCGGTTCGCCGTCGGTGACGAAGAGAATCTGGCGGTTGCCGCCGCGATGGCGGGAGAGCAGTCGGCGCGCCAGAGAGAGCGCCATCTCGTAGTTGGTGCCCTGCATATAGTCGTTTTCCTGGAGGAGCGGCAGTTGCTCCTGGGTAAGCTCGAAGGCGACCCGCGAGAATCCGACCAGGTAGAGCGCATCGCGGGGGAACTGGCCGCGAATCAGGCTGTCCAGCGCCAGGGCGGTCTTCTTGGCCTCCAGAAACAGCCCGCTCAGGTACATCGAGTGGGACATGTCGAGGCACAGCACGGTAGCGTGCTGGACCGAGCGCTCGGTCTCGAAGATGGCAAAGTCGTCCGGGTGGATGTGTACCGGGGTGCCTTGCCCAGAGCGGCGCACGCCGTTCATCACGGTCGATTTGATGTCCACATGGAAGGGATCGCCGAATTGGTAGGGCCGGCTCTCCTGCGTGATGTCGCCGCCGTATCCCTTGCGGGGCGTGGCGTGGCCACCGGCGCGATCCTGTTTGAGGCTCTTGAAGATCTCGCGCAGTGACGCATCGCCCAGCTTGCGCACGGCCCGAGCGGTGAGCGCCAGACGATCGCCTTCCTGCTTCAGATAGCCGGCATCCAGCAGCGACTGGGCCATGTCGTGGACCGCGCTGATCTGGCCGCCCAGGCGCGGGCCGAAGAGTTCGCCGGGGTTCTGGCCGCCGGCGTTGGCCATGGCGTTAAACGGATCGCCGGACTGCATGGCATTCTCCAGGTCTTCCATGGCCTGGAGGCGGCGCATCATGTCCAGCGACTGGCCGAAGCCGGGCGCATCCTGGCCGCGAAAGGGGAAGCCGCCGCCCTGCGGCGCATAGCCCATGGCGCTGAGATTCTCGCCCAGCCGAGCCAGATCGAGCGCTAGCCGATCATCACGCAGCAGCTCTTGCATCATGGCTTCCAGCTCGGCTCGCTGCTCCGGGTCCATGCTGTCCAGTAGGGATTGCATGGCCGAAGCCTGGCGCTGCATATGCTCCAGCAGGTCCTCCAGGGAGTTGATGCCCGGCGGGAAAAAATCGCGATACTGCTCCATGAAGTGGTCGAAGGCGCCGGTGTCGCCGGCCCGTGCCGCCTCGATCATCTCGTTCATGTCGCGCACCATCTGCCGGATGCCATCCATCTGTTCCGGGGTGATGGCGCCGATGCCCTGCTTGAGACCCTGGAAGTACTGCTCCATCAACTGGCGCTGCATGCCGCCCACCAGTTGCTCGAAGGCCTCGCGAGCCTCCGGCGAGAGGAAGTCGTACTCACGCAGTTGGTGAATGCGACCCGCGTTGTCACGCGGTAGCTGGTCGAGATAGGACTCTTTGCGCTGGAGCATGCGCTCCAGCATTTCCTTGAACTGGTCGTTGGAGGCGGCATCGCCCGTGCTGCTCGGAGAGGGCTGGCCGGATTGGCCTTGCCCGGATTGACCTTGGGACGACTGGTCGGATTGGCTGCCCTGGGGAGACGGTTGGCCGGATTGGCCGCCCTGGCTTGGTTGGCTTTGGGGAGTCTGGTCGCCCGTGGCCCCCTCTCCCCCCGTCCCCCTCCCCCTCCGGGGGGGAGGGGGGGGCTCTGAAGCTTGAGATTGGGGGGAATCGGACGGTGATGAGCCTGGTGAGGCTTCTTGGGATTGAGATGGTGGTGAATTGGGCGGAGCGTCTTCGCTGGGGGGGCTCTGGTTGTCTGGTTGGCGGCGGTCGAGTTCGGTGCGTTCGGTTTGCAGGATTTCGTCGAGCTGCTGACGGATGGCGTCGATCATGTTGTTTGGGTCGTAGCGCGAGAAGACGTCCTGGCGGTATTCCTGCATCTGCTTTCGGAGCTGCTTCATGCCGTCGAAGCGGCGGCCGTCGGGGAGGCGGAAGCCGCGACGCATCATGTTGCGCAGCGCCCGCTCTGGATCGCCGCCGCGCAGCAGATCATCGGCCATGTTTTCCAGGAGTTCTTCGGCGCTGAAATCGGGGACGTTCTGGCTGCCGTCCCATTGGGAGTACTCGTAGTGGTGGATCGCCATGGGAGGTTCCTCTGCTCGGGCTTGAAGGGGGAAGTGTGTACTTTCAGCGTAGCACCCAGGCACGGGAGGATCGGAGTCGCGCCGATATACTGGGACGTACTTCCCCTCGCTCCAGCATCGCTCCTCCGCTCTCGATTTTGCCGCATGGATGTCTACATGGCGGAGCAGGAGCGGCTGACTCGAGGCGTGGAATAGTCGCCGATTACCGCTCAAACACTGATGGTTGACGTCAAAGGAGACCCTGTGCCCACTACCAGTTATATGGGCGGCACGGTGCGCCGGCGCGAGGATCCGCGCCTGATCACCGGTTCCGCAACCTATGTCGACGATATTGTGTTGACCAATATGGCGTATATGACTGTGCTGCGCAGTCCCTACCCACATGCGCGGATCGTGCGCATCGACGCCTCCGAGGCACTGAGCCAGCCCGGTGTGCTGGCGGTGGTGACGGGCGACGACGTCGCCGATCTGGTACCGCCGCGGCAGGGTGATTCGGACGGCGAATCGGGCGCTCCGGCGCGAGCGCCGCTAGCTGCCGGCAAGGTCACCTATGTGGGCGACCCGGTGCTGGCGCTGGTGGCCACCACGCGGGCTCAGGCGGTGGACGCGCTGGAATTGGTGGACGTGGAATACGATGAGCTGCCTGGCACGGGTGATCCTGAACTCGCCATGGAGGATGGGGCGCCCCAGCTCCAGGAGTATGCCGAGAACAATATCGACAATCGCCGTCCCTTCAGCAAGGGCGATCCGGCTGGGGCTTTTGCCCAGGCCGACGTGACGATATCGGTGCGCATGGTGAATCAGCGGCTCTCGCCGAACCCGATGGAGACGCGAGGCGTGGTGGCCCAGTACGAGCGCGGCAGCAAGGAACTGACGGTGTGGAGTTCGACCCAGTGCGCCCACTTCGTGCGCGACGCGATCTGTCTGGCGATGAAGCTGCCGCAGACCAAGGTGCGAACCATCGCGCCGGAGGTGGGTGGCGGCTTTGGCTGCAAGATTGGCGCCTATCCGGAGGATGTGCTGGCGGCCTACCTGGCTCGCAAGCTGGAACGGCCGATCAAGTGGATCGAGGGGCGGACGGAGCACGTGCAGGCCACGGTACACGGTCGGGCTCAGGTCGCCTATCTCGATCTCGCCGCCCGCCAGGACGGACGTATCACCGGCCTGCGCCTGCGGCTGATTGTCGACTCCGGCGCCTATAGCGCCTCCTGGTTGGGCCAGACCACCGCCGGCATGGTCACCGGGTGCTACGACATTCCGAACATCGAGTCCGAGACCCTTACCGTCCTGACCAACAAGACCCCGCTGGGCGCGTATCGCGGGGCCGGTCGGCCCGAGGCGGCGTACTACATCGAGCGGGCCATCGACGTGTTGGCCGACCGGCTGGAGATGGATCCGGCGGAGATCCGGCGTGTGAACTTTATTCCACCCGAGGCCTTTCCCTACCAACTACCCGACTGGCCGGTGTTCGATAGCGGCGAGTATGCGGCCACGCTGGACGTGGCGCTGGAACGCAGCAACTATCAACAATTGCGGCAGGACCAGGAACGGGCGCGCGCCGAGGGCCGGCTGATGGGCATCGGCCTGGCCTCCTACGTCGAGGTGTGTGGCTTTGGCTGGGAGACCTCGACGGTGCGGATGGAAGCGGACGGCACGGTGACCATCTACACCGGCATCTCGCCCCATGGCCAGGGACAGGAGACGACCTTTGCCCAGATGGCGGCCGATGTGCTGGGCGTGCAGCCGGAGCAGGTGAATGTGCTGTATGGCGACACCTCGATGGGGAGTGGCTCGGGCACCATGGGCAGCCGTGGCACGGCAGTGGGCGGCCCAGCGGTTCACAGGGCCTCGCAGGCGGTGCAGGAAAAGATGCGCCAGATCGCGGCGCACCTGATGGAGGCTGCTCCGGAAGACCTGGAGCTGGGTGATGGCGCCTGGAATGTGAAGGGCGTGCCCGATCGCTCCACTTCCATCGAGGATATCGCCCGGGCCGCCTATGCCGGCGCCAACCTGCCGGAGGGGATGGAACCGGGGCTAACCGCGGTGAACAACTTCCGGCCGGAGACCTTTACCGCGCCGTTCGGTACCCACGTGGTGGTGGTCGAGGTTGACCGCGAGACCGGCCAGGTGGAGATCCGCAAAATAATGACGGTGGACGATTGCGGCACCCTCATGAGCCCGCAACTGGTGCAGGGGCAGGTGCATGGCGGTATCGCGCAGGGCATCGCCCAGGCGCTCTTTGAAGAGGTGGTCTACAGCGAGGACGGCCAGCTCCTGACCGGCAACTTGGTCGATTACGGCGTGCCCACGCTGGGCGACCTGCCGCTCTATGAGACCTCGCATACCCATACCCCTTCGCTGCGCAACGACCTGGGTATTAAAGGAATCGGCGAGGCCGCGACCATCGGCTCAACCCCCGCCGTGGTCAACGCGGTAATCGACGCGCTCTCCCCCCTGGGCGTGACCCATCTCGACATGCCGCTCACGTCCGGCAAGGTGTGGGCGGCGATACAGGAGGGGGCGTAGGAGTTTGAGGGCGCACCCTCATCCCCGGCCCCAGCTCCACAGGGCTGCCTGCCTTGGTTGGTCGCGGGAATGCCACTACCCACCCATAGAAAACACCGTTGGGCTGGCCGGGCAGGAGCAGACCCAGAGGGTGCCCCCCCTACGTCAGCAGTGTTGGATTAAAGCAGGCATTCCCCATCCGAGACACTGTCCCGGTAGTGGCCGGGTTCCACCCCGGCCAGCCCTCGGTGTCTCAGCGACGACACCCTCACCCCGCGCTCGGGCACGATCGTCTCAGCCGGGATGAATCCCATGCCAAACAGCGCCGCCTCCTCCAGCACCCGAAGGCGCCCGGGCGGAGCAGACCCAGCGGGTGCCCCCCCTACGACACCAATGTTGCCTAAAGTCAAGAAAATGTGAACACAGACCTCCGTCGATTGACCTATCAGTGGACCACCATGCTTCAGAACTGTCCGCTCATGAACTCCTGCTGGGGGGAGCTGGTGCGCCAGGATACCGCACCATCTCTCCCTCGACCACTGCGAAGGGGCGCAAGCTGTGGAGGTCCGTCTTGGTGGCGGACATGATGTGCCGCACCTCAATACCTCGTGCCAGCAGAGCGTCGCCGATCAGGGAGCGGTGGCAGCGCCAGGGGACGGCTTCGGCGCACATGATGGCGGTGGGCATGGTGGCGGCCGGCCCCATCAGGTGGGCCAGCGCTTCCTGGAACTCGGGGGTGGTCATGTAATCGGCGTAGCCGCGGAAGCTGTCGTTGCGCCAGGCGGCGTTGGGCGAGTCGGGGAGAGGCTTGCGGAAGCCACCCAGCTCTTTCATATGGAGATAGCCAATACCATGCGCGACCAGCGAGGCGGTGAGCTGCTCCTTCATGTATTGCGGGTTGCGGCGTGAGCCGGGGGCGGTGCGCACATCGATCAGCTGTTCGACGCCATGCTGCCGCAGCAGGGCCAGGAATTGTTCAAAGGGGCGGGTGGAGTGGCCGATGGTGAAGAGTGGCATGAAAGAGTGTTGGCTCTGTGGTTCTAGACCGGCTCCTCTAACTGAGATTCACAGAATCGAGCAGCCAGCCGGATGGCCCTCGTACCAGGTACCAGTTACCGGTGTGAGTGACGTTGCCCGAAGGGAGCATCTCCGTCACTTTGACATAGACCGTGGCATTCCCATCACTCTGGGAGACAAGTTTGGACGATTCTAAGAGTACCTCGCTGTCCCCCGAAAAGTGTCCGTTGATGTTGCTGCTAGGCGGGTAATTGGCCTGCATATTTGAACTCCAGAGACTGGCTGCCTGGTTGTACTTGCGCTGGCCGACCAGGTTGTAGAAGCTGGCTACCGCGTCCGTTGGACTGTCGGAACCGCTGCTGGCAGCCACTGTGCTCGGTGCGATAGAGGCGGTGGGTACCGGCGTGGTGGCGCTAGGCTGTGCGGTTGGCGCCGTGGTGGCCGTGACGGTGGCAGCAATGGTGGGGGTAGCGGATGGTGCAGAGGTGGCAATCGCAGCTGGGACCGGATTGGTCGTCGGTCTGGGACTCGGTTTGACGGCTGGAGTATGGTGGCGAGGACGAGCGGGCGTAGGCAGCGGAGTCGCCGTCTTGGGAGCAATGACTGCCGGCGGGGTGGTATGCTTGCCGGCCGAGGCGCCTCCGCCCTGGTGGAGAACCGCGTAGACTCCGCCGCCGATGAGCAGCAGCAGCGCGATGGGCAACGCGATGAACCAGAGGCCACGCCGTTCGGCGTGCTCGACGCGTTCGGGCGGTGGAATGACGCGCCGGGCACGTTCTCGCGGGCCGGTCAGCGGGGCCTGAACGGTGTTTTGCCTCCCCGGCAATGGATCGGTGGCCCGCTGGTCGGGGGGGACGGGTGCCACTTCATCGCGCTGCGCGCGTGCCCGCTCCAGGGCCTGGCGCATCGCTTCAGCGGTCTGGAATCGCTTCTTGGGGTCCTTCTCCAGCGCCTTGAGTACGACTGCTTCGGTGGCGCGCGAGAGCTCCGGGCGCACCTTGCGGGGCGGGACCGGCTTGTCGTGCACGTGCTGGAGGGCGACATCGACCAGCGAGCGGCCTTCGAAGGGCACGTGGCCGGTGAGCATCTCGTAGAGCACGACACCCAGGCTGTAGATATCGGAGCGACCGTCCAGAACGGCGCGTTGGGCCTGCTCGGGGGAGAGATAGTGAGCCGTGCCGGGCACGATGTTGGTGCGCGTAAGTTCGGTCAGGCCGGCGTCGTGGGCAATCCCGAAGTCGGCAACCTTGGCCCTGCCGTTGGGCGCAATCAAGACATTGTGCGGCTTGACGTCGCGGTGCACCAGACCGCGTTCGTGCGCCACCTCCAGCGCCGAGGCGATCTGCGCGGCGATGCTGAGCGCCTCGTCTTCCGGCAGTGGACCACGTGCCCGCACCACCTCTTTCAGGTTCGGACCCGGCACATACTCCATCACCATGTAGTAATCGGAACGACCGCCGCTTGCATCTGACGTCGTGTGGCCCCAGTCGTACACCGCTACCACGTTGGGATGATTGAGTTGCGCTACTGCCTTGGCTTCACGCCGAAAGCGCTCGACATAGGTCGTGTCGCCGGCGCTTTCCTCGTGCAGAATTTTGACCGCGACATCCCGCCCCAGAAGGCGGTCCTGCGCGACATAGACCTGGGCCATGCCGCCCGCGCCGATGCGGCGAACCAACTGATAGCGGTCGCCGAGTAGTTGTTGCTCCATGATTTCCTAATGGCCCAGAGTGCGAACACCGCCGACACGCTCAATAGCGTTCCCTTGAGCCTAGCCCGTGCCTACAATGGATGCAACTTTTATGCCGTGTGACGTCGCCCCCTTATCCCGCTCGCTGCACGTGGACCAATTCCCAGATGGTGCCGATCAGGCCGGGAAAGGCCGGGACGAAGGTCATGCGATATGGCACTCCTTTATATGCCTGCACGTACACTGCCCGTTGCGGGCCCAAGATCAACTGGCGCCGCGGTCCAGTGCGTTTGGGATTGTAACCTTGGTGATTGAGGGAGGCCGCGTCGATCTCGGCCAGGTACGCGGGGTTGTCTATCCAGGGACTGTGGTTACCGATATCCCCGATGATCATGGTGCGAACCGCGCTGGCGTACGCGAAGCACCACGGCCCCACGACCATGCCGGTGGTATCTCGATGGGTCTCGCCGGCGCACGGGTGGGAGAAGCCATATCCGCTCGACGTCATCAGGGGGCCGATGTCCGCCTCCACCACCGTGCCGGCGTCGGCCACGTAGATCATATCCGCCGCCGACCAGACGTTGCCAAAGCTGTCTCGCTTCCCGTTCCAGGAGAGGACCGCGAGCGACCGATAGCAGCAGAGCCCGGTCCCACCGATGACCGTCATACCAGAGCGAATTTGAACGTAGAGGGAACCGTGCGGGATGGGCGCCCCAATCGCATGCAGCCAGGCATAGGCGAGGTGGATGCCGCGGGCGCGGGTGAGTGGAGCTCCTCGATACCTGTCCCCACGTTGCTCAACCGAACCGGGATTGTAGTAGTGAAACTCGCCTTTCGCACCTTGCGGCCCAGCAAAGAGAGCTGGACCGGTCAGAGCGAGATGTCTGGCGGGCACATTGCCGGGACCGAGCCACGCCGGCTTGATGGCGCGAGGAAACCACGCGGTCCAGCCCCGAGGTATGCCGGCCGGCTGACTGCCCACAAAGGGATGCGAGGTGATGCCGAGCCGCCGAGCCAGCAATTGGGCCGCCGGTGGTAGCGGACTCGACCTGGAATGACGACCAGTGCCACCCACCGGCGAGGCGAGCGCCGTCGCCAAGCCCATCGCTATGAGGATGGAAACAAGACCGACGATGAGAGCAAAGTAGCGTCCCTGGCTCCTGGCCAGGGACGGCTGCCTTCGCATGATGCCGAACAGAGCTACGGTCGTAGACCGGTGACGGCTCGGCGGCCTGCCGTTTCGCGGACGATTCCGGCCAGGAGTATCCCAATGGCGCCCAGAAAGATAAACAACCAGCCGAAGGAATGACTCACATAGGGCAACCCGAAGCCGTCGAAAAAGCCATACAGGGCGAGGAGCAAGGTGAGCGCGCCGGTGATCAGGAGCAAGCGGTAGAGGCCCAGGTAGGCCAGAGCGAGGCTGGCCAGCGTGAGCAGCAGGTAGAGCAACCACTGACCATGGCTATAGGTCCATATTCGATAGCTGTTCGATGTGCTGAATCCGCCAATGGAAAAGCTGAACGAAAAGACCGGAAAGATAAGGAAACCAAGCGCCAGTAAAGCGGAACCAATCCAGGCCAACATCCGAGGACCGACCGCCTCCAGAGGCGCGAGTGGTTGTTGGAGCGGACCAGCGATGGGATCGAGCCGTGAGCCAACCTGCCTGAGTTGCGCTAGCTGCGCCGCGCTTGGCATGGCCGCGTTCATGCTTCCCATCCCTCCCATCCGGCTGGATGTACCAGATCCAGCGGTGGCAGCGCTGGCCACCGGCGTTGGCGGGATTTTGTCGTTGGCCTGGCCAGAGTTTTCCGCTGGCGCGCCCGCCGGTGAAACAGGCCGAGCGGCGCCGGCATCCCGCGGCGCTTCCAAACTCGCACCGCAGTTCGCACAGTAGGCGGCGCCCTCACTATTCTGGGTTCCGCAATTGCTGCACTTCATCTCGATATCTCCTCCGCGCTCTGAATTTGCGTACTGGTTATCTGCAGAGTACAGCTACCAGCTATCAATGTCAAGTCGAGATACAGCACGATGAATACGGCGCTTTTCCGGCTCGCAGCGGACTACGTCCAGGGCTTCTGATCTACAGTTGTACTCCGACCGCAGCCTCAGACTTGGTTATGTCCCAACCGCCACCTTGATCGACAGGCGGCTGAAGCCCGAGGGGCGGTAGACCAGGAACAGCAGACGCCAGTGGCCGCCCATACCGAGGTCGGCCGGGCCACGGTAGACGCCGGGCGCGGTTTCGGCTAGCGACGCGCGACCGGTGCCCATCACCATGTCGAGCATGGTGGTCAGCGCCACCACCGTGCCCTGCTTCACCGGCCGGCCCTGTGCGTCCTGGAGGATGACGGTGACGGTGTTGGGGCCGGCCCGGTCGGGCTGTAAGGTCACCAGCGCGGTCAGGCCATCGCCCCGGGCGGTGTAGGACGAGGGGCCGGCCGGCGCCAGCCCCAGCGGCACCGGGTAATAGAACATCACCGAGCTGGCCATCAGCACGCCGGCGCCCAGCAGCGGATTCAGTCGCAGCCAACCCAGCAGCCGGCCCAGCAGCGGATTGCTGCCGGCGTGCTCCGCCTGCGCGCGGCGAATACGTGGCCGCAGGCCATAGACCGTATAGACGCTGGTCAGCATCATCAACCCGATCAGCGCGATCTTGATGGTCAGCGTCCAGCCGTACACGCTGTGGAAGTAGGCATACCAGGAGGGGATGTGGACCTTGCCGTTGAAGCCACCGGAGAGCGTGAAGATGGCGATGCTGAGATAGGCGATGGGCGAGAAGCGGTTGAGCATGGCCAGGAAAGCTTGCGTGTTTCTGCCCGGCTCCCGGCGCAGCTGTAACGCCGGGATGAGCACCACCGCGATATATATCTGGCCGCCCAGCCAGAGCGCGTCGGCCAGCAAATGGGTCCAATCGACCAGCACCGAAGCGGATAGGAGGTGACTGCCGGATAATCCGCCGATATCCACCGAAGCGGCATGGCCGCTGGCCGCCAGGAGATAGAGATAGATCAGCCCCAGCGCGACCAGCAACGGAGCGCCGGAGCGTGACGCCCGCGGCGCACTCGGCGTTGGGCCGGCTACGAACCCCACGGCCGCGACCCGAGGAACGGCGAATCTCAAGGGAACCAGATAGCTGGCCAGCACCAGCAATAGCAGCAGCTGGCGGGCAATCCACAGCTTCCCGTACTGGGCGGAGAACACGTTGGACAGGGTGGACCCGGTGAACGTCGCGCCCCAATCATTGCCGGCCTGGCCATATGCCAGCAGAAGCAGCACGACGAGGCTGGACGCCGCCAACACCAGCACGGCGGCCCGCACCAGGCGACCCAGCCTCCGGCGTTCGGCCTCTGTCGCCGGCTGCTCCGCCCCCGGCGCGGCACGGGCAAACACCAGGGCGGAGATACTGACGGCGCCTACCCAGACCACCGTGGCCAGTAACTCCAGCCAGTGCGCCAGGAGCGAGGCCAGCGTCGGCCCATCGGGAAAGCCCTGGCTGGGGCCACCCAGCGCTACTCCCGCCAGGGAGGGAAGCGGGCCTTGCACGAGGACGCTAAAGGAGTAGGAACCTCGCAGCACGTGTCCGTCGTCCGCCGAGACGGAGGTCCACAGCACCAGATAGGACCCCGGTGGCAACGGCTTGAGCTGTGCCTCCAACTGGCGTGGCTGGCCCGCCACCACTGTGGCGCTGCCGGCGGTCTGGTCATGGCGGGCGTGGTCCCAGACAATGATCTTGGAGGCGGAGCCGTTGAGGTCCTCGCTGAACCAGAGGTGGATGCGCGACGGCGCCCGCTGCAGCACCACGCCGGCCGGGGGATCGGAGCGCTGCAACAGGGCGTGTGCCCAGGCGGTGCCGGTGGTCGTCCAGAGCAGCGTGAGCAGCGATAGCAGCACGGTGGCCTGCGCCACACGTCGGGTCATGTCCCGGACCCTTGGGACTTCGATGGTCTGCGTGACCGCCAGAGAAGCAGGAGCAGAAATAACACGACCAGGACGATGACCACGGCCACCACGATTCCGCCGCCGGCCAGGCCGTGGGTCGCTTTGGGGACGACCGGCGCCGGCGTCGCAGGGGCGAAGAGCGCGGTACTCGGCGGGGCCATGGCGAGAAAAACACCGAGCGCCGATGAGGAGCAGGACACGGTTGAGGCGGTGTAGGTGGCGCTATCCGCGAAGCACAGCTCGCGCCAGCCACCGGCTCGATGCAGATCGATGGCAAGTGGCGCATACGGCCAGCGCAGGATGATCTGGAGCGGCTTCACCAGGCGAACGGGCACATTGCCCGGCTCGCCAAGCACGCAGACCGTATAGGCGTTCCCATCCGCGGCGATAGGTGTTTTATCCGATCTGAAGGCCGGGAGTCCGGGAGGTGGGTCCAGCGGCTGTAGTTGGACCAGCACCGAGGTCGCCGGTGAGCCGGCAGCGAACGCGCCTGCCGGGAGATGGACTCCCGCCTGGCCGTCACGAGTGAAAACAAAGCCGGGCGCCGATCGACCTGCGGTCAGCGAGATGGCCTGCCGGCCCGCCGTGGGCACGGTGTTGCCGCGCCGCAGCACCGCCGGTGGGTGCAGGTAGTTATACGGCTTGGGCGGCAGGAGACCATCGGCCTGGACCGAGGACCAGCCCAGGCCCAGCGCGGCAACCCACAGCAGCACCTTCATGAGAGGACAGTGTGATGAGGGCACACCCGCACCACTCCGGCACCCAGCCAGTATCGACCGGCCGTAGGACCGCCCGTACGAATGGTCGTACGCACTTCCGTAGGAACGATCTTCAGATCGTCATGGGAAAGGCCGCGCGTCGGCGCCGGTCCTGGGCCGTACCACCTTGCTACTCCTCGGCCGTGCTGGTGGGGCGAGATGACGGAGCCACCAACGGGCGCCCTTCCCTCCACTGCTCTGTGGTGGGAGACCGGACCCGAGTGCAGGCGACCATGGCGCTGTGCCGGGGAGGAGCATGTCGGGCGGACGCTGGTCCTGTGTGGGGTAACTGCTTCGCCTCGGTGCTGCCGTGGTGCGGCCCGGCGCCGGCGCTGACGCGCGGCGCCTCCACCGGACGATCTGAAGATCGATTCTACGCATGGTGGCGGGGCGCATGGTGGCGGGAGGCATGGTAGCGGGGCGCATGGTGACGGGAGGCATGGTGGCGGGGACTGTGCGGCGTGAAACTGTCCGCTCATGAACGGCGGCACCAGTACCTGGGGGCCGCATCTGTTACCGTGCCGCATGCTCATGACCTCGGCTTCCTTCCGGTGGGTTTCTTATCGGGCCGCGAGACGACATAGCCTAAAACAGCTGCAACCACTAACACCGCCAGCGCGGCAATGAGCGCAAGGTACTGATTCAGGAATGCCCAGCGGGTGGAGCTTAGTGGCGTGGATGGAATCGTGTGAGTCCCTAGCTTGGGGTACGCCACGGCCACGAAGATGCCCAGCGATGAGGCAGGACACGTGATCGAGGTCGGCGAGAACGTTGCCTGATCGGAGTAGCACAGACGGCGCCACCTGCCGTTCTGATAGTGGAATACAGCTGGAGGCGGCTGGGGATACTTGAGCACCACGCTGATTGTTCCTGCCAGCCTGACTCTTCCCTGGCTGGAAGCCGTGATCTGGTAGGCATTGCCGTCGCCGGTGTACTCGGGAGGCAGCCCCGGCGGTGTTTCCACCGGCGCGATATGCAGGTGGACCGAGGAGGCGATAAAGGCTCCCGCCGGGGCAATCAGCCCAGCCTGGCCATCCCGCGTGAACAGGTATCCCTGCTGGGATCTTTTGTCGCCCGATACCGCAATTGGGCCGTCACCGTTCAGTGGGGGAGCGTTGCTCCCGGCCAGGGCCGCCGGTGGATGCAGATAGTGGTAGGGACGTGGCGGCAGCGAACCGTCAGCGTACGCCGCGGTGACCACCAGGAGCAGGCAGCACAGCGCGGCCGGCGCCGCTGCCCAGGTCCGCGGCATCGCCCTCTCATCCCCAACCCTTCTCCCCCGCACCGTCGGGCTGCCTGCATGTGCCCCCCAACGGCGGGGTATCCCGCCCAACGGCGCGGGGGACAGGCCGCCAGCGGGAGAAGAGAGTTCTTGAGAGAAGCTGTTTCCCGTAGTAGCTCCCCCCTCGCCCGCAGGCGGGAGAGGGGGGGCGGGGGGGGTGAGGGTGCGATGCCCGGCACCTGGACTGCACCTCGACGCACCCGCACCCTCACATCCGGCACGCTTGATGCACGGGGCGAGTTGACGCCGAAACGGGAGCCATGCATGGTTCAGGACAACCCGAAACCTCAAAACTATCCACCCATGAACGGCTAAAGGATGCTTACTGCTGAGCCGGCTTCGCCGTTCTCTTGGCTACTGTGGCCCGGTACCCCTGCCAGCCGTCGAAGGGCAGACGGCCCAACGTGCCCAGCATTCCCACCGTCCAGGTGGTCTTTTCGACGCCAAAGGAGGGCAGGGCCAGTATCCGTTGGGCCAGGTGGTCAACATCGCTGGCTTCGCGCCAGATACGGCTGCTGTCGCCGCCATGGATCTCGACCACATACCATGCGAACTGCTGGGTGAGGCCGGCGAACTTGCGCGGAAAGCGGTGCAGCGCCGGCGTGAGGCGAAACACCTCGTGCAAGGCTGTTTCCTCCATGGCCGCGATTTCCGCCAAATCTAGATGGCCCAGGCGTTGGTGCAGCCGGTAGGGAGACGCGAATGCCTGGCGGCTGGCGTACTGGCTGTCCAGCAGCACCCCCAGTAGCAGCGCGTTCGCGTCTTCGGCCAGCAGCAGATCGGCGGCCGGATCGTTGGAGAGGGTGACGCCGCGCCCCTCGCTGAGCGGCGCAATCCACTCCAGCCGTTCGATTTTGGGCATAGCTCTACGCGGTTCGCGTGGCAGCCGCCGCAGACAGCCCCAGCTGCTCGACGGCCATCTCACGCATCTTGAACTTCTGGATCTTGCCGGTGATGGTCATCGGAAACCCATCGGTGAAGGTCACATACCGAGGGATTTTGTAGTGGGCGATCTTGCCGCGGCAAAACTCGCGAATCTCGTCCTGGCTGGCCTGCTGTCCCGGCTTGAGAATGATCCAGGCCATCACTTCCTCGCCGTATCGCTCATCCGGCACGCCGATTACCTGGACGTCCCGCACCGCCGGATGGCCGTACAAAAACTCCTCGATCTCACGTGGGTAGACGTTCTCACCGCCGCGGATCACCAGGTCCTTGATGCGGCCCACGATGTTCACGTAGCCGTCCTGGTCCATGGTCGCCAGATCGCCGGTATGCATCCAGCGCCCGGCGTCGATGGCGCCGGCGGTCGCCTCCGGGTTCTCCCAGTAGCCAAGCATCACGATATAGCCCCGGCTGCACAGCTCACCGGGTTCGCCGCGTGGCAGCACCCGCCCGGTGGCGGGATCGATCACCTTTAACTCGACATGGGGATGCACCTGGCCCACACTGGAGACGCGCATTTCCAGCGAGTCGTCGTCGCCGGTTTGCAGGCTCACCGGGCTGGTCTCGGTCATGCCGTAGCAGATCGTGACGTCGGCCATGTGCATGCGGTCGATAACCTGCTTCATCACCTCGATGGGGCAGGGCGAGCCGGCCATGATGCCGGTACGAAGCGTGGAGAGGTCGTATCGATCGAAATCCTCGCGGCCCAACTCGGCGATGAACATGGTGGGCACGCCGTGCAGCGCCGTGCAGCGCTCCTCCTGCACCGTTTGCAGCACCGATTGCGGCTCGAAGCTCTCGGCGGGCAGGACCATGGTAGCGCCGTGGGTGACGGCGGCCAGATTGGCCAGCACCATGCCGAAGCAGTGGTAAAACGGCACCGGGATGCAGAGCCGGTCTTCGGGCCTGAAGCGCATCTTCTCGCCGATGAAGAAGCCGTTGTTCAGAATACTGTGGTGGCTAAGCGTGGCTCCCTTGGGGAAACCGGTGGTACCCGAGGTGTACTGGAGATTGATCGGGTCGTCGAACTGCTGTTGCGCCTGCCGCGCAGCCAGCGCGGCGGGACTGACGCGGTCCGCCATGGCCATCAGGTCGCCCCAGCGATAGGCGCCGTCCACCGGCTCCTCGCCCAGCACAATCACCGTGCGCAAGGCCGACAAGCGGCTCGACTGAATCTCGCCGGCCCGGCTGCTTCCCAACTCCGGGCAGACCTCGCCCACCATGGCCACGTAGTCGGAACTCTTGAAACGGGAGGCGATGATCAGCGTAGACACGCCGGCCTGTTGCAGCACGTACTCCAACTCCGAGGTCCGATAGGCCGGGTTGATATTGACCAGAATGGCGCCAATTTTGGGGGTGGCGAACTGGGTAATCACCCACTCGGCGCAGTTCGGCGCCCAGATACCGATGCGATCCCCCTGCTGCAGGTCCAGCGCCAGCAAGGCGCGAGCCATGCGCTCCGTCTGCTCCCGCAACTGGGCATAGGTATACCGCAGGTTCTGGTGGCGCGAGACCAGCGCCTCATGATTCGGCAGGCTGGCCGCCACCCGATCGAACAGATCGCCAATGGTACTGCCGATCAGCGGCTGATCCGAGGTGCCCGACACGTAGCTGAGTGAACGATCGCGCAGTTCCATCCGGCGCCTCCGAGACAGTGAAAACTCAGAATGTGTGACCCATTGTAGCGGCGGGACCGATGGGGAAGTGGGAAGATGGAATCGATGAAGATACCGTTCCACCTGTTCTCTGGCCGGCGTCGCCGGAACTCATCGATGGCCCGATTCTACCGTTCCTTATGTAGCATATACAGATAGAGAGACGGAAGAGTGATGGGCTTGCCCTTGCGCACGTGCCCATACGCCCGGGTAACGATGTTCAGTACACAGTGTATTCACTCGTAGTAGCGCGGACAGCCCGAGAGTCCGCGACCCTGCGCCACGGTACTGTGGCTTGGCCCTTGTGGCCGGACTGGTCCGCAGGCCAGCACATCTGGCGGAACGGTTGGGAGTACCGACGCTTGACGCGATTCGGGTGGAGGAAGGGCGCCGCTATCCGATCCTATTCCCTGCACCGTCGCGGGATGAAACCGCGGTGTCGGCCTGCGGGCCGATCCCGCCCACAAGGGAGCGGGCTAGTACGCCCCTATCAGCCGGGTACGACCGACCGGTCGCCCAACCCTCGCGCCGCCTACGTTCGGTAGCCCGGCCGTCCTGGCCGGACTGGCCCGCAGGCCAGCACTGTCGGCTCTATGAGTGGGAAATCAGCCTCCCACGGTGACCCTAGTGCAAGACGGCTGTCCCCCTGTGTCCCCCCTTGGGGGGTATCCGCGATGCTCTAAAGTCAACCGCACGGGCCTCCTAGCCCGCATCCTCCTCCTGATGCACGGCCACGCCGCACACCACCAGGGCGACGCCGGCGATCTCGGCCGGCCTTGGGATCTGCCGCAGGACCAGGAAGCCCATCACGGCCGCTGAGGCGGGTAGCAGAGCGAGCAGCAGGGCGAAGGTGGCACGCGGCAGCCGAGCCATCGCCAGCTGGTCGCAGACGTAGGGAACCGCTGCCCCTCTCTTAAAAAGCCACGCATGTACCAGAACCACCAGATGGCGGCGGAAGTCCGGAGACCCAACTCGATCTGCCCGGTTTCACCGGCCCAGCTGAGCGTGGCGCGGAGGTTGTCGTGGTCCTGATCCAGCCGGGCTAGCCACACTCCCTGTTCCTGTCCGCGGAGCTCGGGCGCCGCTCGCTCCGCCAGCGTCACAAAATATTCCGCATGCTGCCGAGCGGCGTTCTCCGCTTCGCCTTCTGCGTCCAAACGCTCACGGGCAAACTCCTTGATGGTCTCCAGCATGGTGAAGCGAGGCTCAGGCGCCTCCTGAACCATGAGCAGACTCTGGTCGACCAGAGAGGACAGCAGCTCGAAGACATCGCGTTGCGGACCTCCGGGGATGGCCCACACGGCTTCTGCCGCTTCCACCCCGCACCCGCCGGCAAAGACCGACAGACGCCGGAAGAGGACCTGCTCGTCGCCATCGAGTAGGTCGTGACTCCAGGCAATACTGTGGTACATAGTCTTCTGGCGAGCTGCCACCTCGCGGGTTCCCCCGGTCAAGAGCGGCAATCGATGCGCGAGCCGGGCGAGCAGCGCCTGGGGAGAGAGGATTCGCAGACGGGCCGCGGCCAACTCGATAGCCAGTGGCAGGCCGTCGACGCGCCGGCAAATCTCGGCAACGGCGCCGCTGTTCTCCATGGTCACGCCAAAATCTGGCTTGACATCTCGGGCGCGTTGGACAAACAACGCGACGGATGGATAGCGCATGGTCTCGTCGGAGGGATAGCGGTGGGCGGAGGGAGGAACCGCCAGCGGCGCCACGTCCATCCCCTGCTCGCCGCGCAGTTGCAGCGAGGCACGGCTGGTGACCAGCGCCTTGATCTTTGGACAGGCGGCCAGAAGCTCCGCCAGCACCGGCGCCGCGTCGAGCACCGGCTCGAGATTATCCAGGAGCAGCAGGATCTCCCGATCCTGGAGGTACGCGGTCAGGCTTTGCTGTGGTGATTGGCCCGGTCGGTCTCGTACCCCGAGCACGGCGGCGATGGTTGGAAGCACCAGAGCTGGATCCCGTACGGTGGCGAGGGACACGAACACCGCGCCGCCGGCAAAGTCGCCGGTCATCGTTCCGGCAACCTGCAGCGCCAGACGCGTCTTGCCCACTCCGCCTGGCCCGGTCAGGGTCAGGAGCCGCCGGCCTTCCCATCGAAGTAGATGCGCAATTGCCGCCTCATCCCGCTCCCTGCCGATCAGCGTCGTCAGCTGCGCCGGCAGCTTGGCAGGCTGCCGCACGTCTGCTTCGATCGCGGGGCCTCGGCGACGAGAGGTGGCCGCCTCAAGCGCACGGCCCTCCTGGTCGGAGAGAGCCAGGGCTTCGATTAGCCGCGCCACCGTCGCCAGGTAGGGAGCCTTGTTGACGCCCCGTTCCAGGTCGCTGATCCCGCGCACGCTCAGTCCGGCGCGTTCCGCCAACTCCTCCTGCGTGAGGCCGGCGTCGGTTCGAAAGCGTCGCAGCAGAGCGCCAAAGGCCTGCGATTCGCTTGCCGCCACCGGTTCCGCCTTGTCCCACGACCGATCCCACCTGCCGTTGACAGTAATCGAGCGTGTCGTATGGGGATTGTACCATGCGCGGCGACCGCACAGTGCGACCCAGGCACATTCCAACTACGTGGGGTAACTCTGCCGACTTTGCCTGGTCAACGAGCGCTGGGAGGCACAGATTATACGAAGGAGGAACGGAAATCACAACTATCAATGGTTTCCGCCAGAGGGGCAAGCCTCGCCTGGGCTGATGCCATTGATCTGGCCAGGACTGTCGATCAACGCATACCGAGCCACGGATAGCTCGCACAGTAGGAGTAAGAAGATGAAGTTTTTTCGCACTTTGGATCATGTCGCTTGTTCGTTCGCGTTGCCCTGGTCATGGGCGTTGTTGCCCTGAGCCTTTTCGTGCCCGGTTTCTCAGGTCGTCCCGTGGCGGCTGACGGGGCATATCACACGACTCCCGCCCTGTCATCCTCGATCAACCCCTCGGCGCCCGGCCAGGCGGTCACCTTCAGCGCGACCATTACCGAGGGCGGCGCAACGAATCCAACGGGCACGGTCACGTTCCGCGACGGCTCGACCACGCTCGGCACGTCGACAGTGACCTCCTCCGGCGGAGTGGGGCACGCCAGCATTACGACCGCGTCCCTGACCGCGGGCAGCCATCCGATTACCGCGATCTACAGCGGCGATGCGAATGACCAGTCAAGCAGCTCGAATGCCGACAAGCAGGTGGTCGGCTCTCCCACGGCTGCCCTTGTTTCCGCCTTCCATGCGTTTCGACAGGGCTCGCACGCCATCTTCCTCTGGCGAATGGCGATCCTTCGCGACGTCTCCGGCTTCAACGTCTACGCCGGGACGCACAAGCTCAACGCGCACGCCATTGGCGTTCACCCCGCGCTCCGCTACAGCTATACCCATCGCTGGGTCGGCAACAGTTCGTTCAGCTTGCATGTCCTGTTAACGAACGGACAGGAGGTGGTGATCTCGGCCGGCCTGTCGGGCATCGCGAAGCTTGCCGCGATTGCGGACCGACGAATTCAGGCGCACGGCTAGTCCGTGCAAGAAATATATGAGGTGCGGAAACCATGAGTACAGAACAGCTCATCGAGGACGAAGCGGTCGTCTTCAGCCGTCGGCTAAATACCTTCGCCGCCGGACTTACGTCCCGCCAGCGGGCTCTCCTCAGCGCCATCCTTCGCGACGCTGAGGCAGACCAGCACGATGATATCGACCATCGAACACCGAGGGACATCGTGGCGGCAATCCACAGTACGTACCATTCGCCCCCCATCAGTCTCAATCCGCAGCCTATCCCTCCCGGGAACCCTCGCTGCTCGAACGCCCAAGGCGATGGCGAATGAGACGCTATTGTCTCATCAAGCTGGAATCGGTTCTTTTCATGCTGCTCGCCCTGTCTTCCGACAGTCTTGCATACATTCGGGACTTCAAATCGCTGGAGGCTTCAACCATGAAAACACTCGCTCTCCTACGCTCGCGGACAGCCCGACGGCGAACAACCGTTGTTGTCGTGCTAGTCGCCCTCTGTGCCGCGCTGCTGCCGGCCGTCGCCAGCCGGGCCAGCGGAGTCTTTTGGCTGCCCACACAGGAGGCCTCAGACGCATCCTTCGATCACCTCAACCCGGTTGTGGCCACGTATCATCACCATGCATATATCCTCTCGGTGCGCGTGAATGGCACCTCGGCTACCACAAGCGTGTTCTTCAGCACCAACGAATCGGGTCGCTGGGACACCCAGCTGCTTTCCAATCAGGGTCCACATAACACGTACTCAGGGGAGTTCACCTCGCTCGCGGTCGATCCGACTTCGGGCAAGCTGTACGCCATCTGGGCCTACCAGAAAAGTCCCGATGCCGATGGGGTAGGCGTGTGGACCCGGGAGCCCGGCGGCCAGTGGACCGGGCCAACCGATGTGATGACAGCAGGTTCGCTGGGAGAGCAGCCCTCCATCGTGGCCGGGGGCGGCAAGGCCTATGCGGCGTTTGTTTCGTCCGAGGTCCCGGGCGCATGTGACGACGCGACCAGCCGAAGTGGCGATGTGCAGGTCGTGTCGTACGACGGCGGCAGTTGGTCGCCACCGCGGAACCTGACCAGTTGCGTGTCGGATTCCAGCATCCTCGAGTTTTCCAATCCGAAGCTCGCCCTGGACGAGAACGGCCGGCCCTACCTGGCCAGTTCGGCCAATGGAGACCTGTGGTTCGACGAGAACGCGAGCGGATCGTGGTCGGACCCAGCGCAGATCACGCACGGCGCTGCCATCCCGGTCTCTGTGGGCACGGCGCTCCGCACCTTCTATGGTATCGCCGCCAGCAACGGCGCCGCCTACGTGACGTATGTGCGGCAGAGCGGCACGTCGACCTACGATGTCCAGCTGATGACGCATCAACTCGGTGCTTCATGGAGCTCTCCGGCGCACGTATCACCCCCGGATTCCTATGGCTGCCCGAAGTTCGGCGTGTCCGTGGTGGCCAATAGCGGCCGTGTTGGTGTGTCGTACGTGCGCGGTCATACCGGATACTGCGCCTCGTCATCGGGGGTCTCCGGGAACGCGCCCGTGGTCTACACCGGTGCTCCCGGTCAGATGGCACTGGTCGGATCGCTTGCCGGCGCCACTCCGGACTGTTTCGCTACATCGCTGGCGAACGAGGGCAATCTCTTCCGTTTCGTGACCACCTGCGATCAGCCGGCATCCGTGGACCAGGGGCAACTGTACTACAAAGCCGAATTTCTAGACACGGTAGGGCCCGTAGCGCACCTCGTGGCGTCCGCCAGAGCCAAGGCGCCCGCCATTGGCTTGCACTGGAGCGCCCGAGATCCTCAGCCAGGATCGGGCGTGGACTACTACCAGTTGCAAATCCGCGACGGCGCCGGCCCCTGGCACACGCTCCAGGCATTGACGCACGCCAAGCAGCTGATCTACCGGCAGGCGCGCCCCGGCCATCGATACACCTTTCGACTGCGCGCGCGGGACCGGACCGCCAACTGGGGAGCCTGGGTGATGAGTAGCACCCAGGCATACTGACGTGTGTTCGGGACGGTAGGATGATGCGTTTGCGTTGAAGCCTGTCACGCTCTACAACCTCCGCTTGAAGATCGGTCAGTACCGCGCTCTACAGGCTGCGCGGCAAGGTCACGCGCGCGGTCGTTCCCCGGGTTACGTCGGTCTCGATAGCGACCTCGCCACCGCTCTGCGACACCAGGGCCTGGACGATAGCCAGGCCGAGCCCGCTGCCACCCGTGTGGCGCGAGCGGCTCCGTGCGCCGCGATAGAAGCGCTCGAAGACACGAGCCGCATCCTCCGGGCCCAGGCCGGGGCCGGCATCGCTGATTGAGAGGGCAATGCGGTCCTGCTGGGCCGCGCCGCTCACTGTGATCGGCTGGCCGGGGGTGCTATACCGAGCGGCATTGTCGATCAGATTGGTCAACACGCGACGCAGTGCCTCGGGATCGACCAGGGCAGCGGCTCCATCGAGTGCTCCCAGCTGAAGCTCGAGCTGCCGGTTCGGCCAGGCCGGCGCATAGCGATCGGCAAACTGTTCGAGGAAGGGGCGTACCGGTACCATCTCTGGGAGAAGCGTCTGCCCGGCATCCAGTCGAGTGAGGGTGAGCAGATCGTCCACCAGCCTCGAGAGCCGCACCGCTTCTTCATGCATGCCCTGCAAGGCGGCGGCGATGTCCGGGCGTTCCCTGGCGTCCTGGCGCAGCAATACCTCGGACGATCCGCGCAATACCGTGAGCGGGGTGCGCAATTCATGCGAGGCATCCGCCAGGAAACGGCGCATGCGTTCCTCCGACTCGCTGGATGCCGTCAGCGCTGCTTGCAGGCGGTCGACCATGGTATCGAACGCCATGCCGAGCTGGCCGACCTCGTCGGAGGAGTGCGACAGATTGGCACGACGCTGCAGATCGCCCTCGGCAATGGCCCCGGCGGTGCGGGCGATTCGACGCAGCGGGCGAAGCGCCCGATCGATCAGCGGCAGCGCGATCAGCGCGGCCAGCAGCACGGCCACCAGTGCGCCCAGGGCAAACACCACGGCCGAGCGCCGCAGCGTCGCGTTCGCATCGGCAAAGGACTGTCCCAAAAGAGCATAGCCCACCGGCCGAGACGGTGGCCCCAACGGAACCGCTACCAGTACCATATTGCCCTGGCTCACCACCGGTGGTTCCTGGGGGAGCGCCGGATGGTGGCGGTGATGAGGCGTTGGCCGGGGGGGTGGCCCTGATTCGCACGACGGATGAGGGGACGCAAGGCGCGGAGTACCGGAGCGGGTTGAACTGATGAGCTGATGAATGGTATCGGGGGATAGGTTGAGCGGCCGGGCGTGGCCCGCGAAGCCGAACCCGTGATTGGCCACTGTTTCACCTGATGGGGTGACGATCTTGACCGCGGTGTCATGGCTGCCCAGCAGTCCGGCCAGGCTTTGCGCGTTCAGGTTCAGTGCTGCCGCCGAGAGGATGAAGCAGGGGCCCAAGGCGTGCAACTGGGCGGACGCGGACTGGCGTAAGCTGGCGCCGATGGTGGATCGGAGATACTGAGAGAGTGTGAAGTACTGGAAAATACCGAGGCCGAGCAGCACAATGGCGAGCAGGCTCAGATACCAGAGGACCAACTGCCGCCGGATCGAACCCAGGCGTATCCGAATCACCTTATACTCCCGTTACACGCTCAGCCGGTAGCCTACCCCGCGCACGGTCTCGATCATCTGGTGTCCCTGATCGCCCAGCTTGCGACGAAGATACGCGATGTAGACCTCAACATTATTCTCGTTGCCGTAGAAATCGTACCCCCAGACGCGGTCCAGGATCATCTGGCGGGGCAGGATGCGGCGCGGGTTCAACAAAAAAAGGCGGAGCAGCTCGTACTCGCGGAGTGTCAGGTCGACCACCGTACCCTCCAGGGTCACTTCGTGGCGCGTCTGGTCCAATCTGATGGGGCCGGCCAGCAGGACGTCGCTCTGGGCCGGGAGCCGGCGGCGCGTCACGGCCCGGATGCGCGCCAGCAGCTCTTCAAAGGAAAACGGCTTCACCAGGTAATCGTCGGCGCCGGCCTGAAAGCCGATCACGCGGTCGTCCACGTGATCGCGGGCGGTCAGCATGATGATCAGCATGTCCGGATCGCGATGCAAGCGCTCCGCCACGGTAATGCCGTCCATGCCGGGCATCATCAGGTCCAGGATCACCAGATGAGGCTTGAAGCTCTCTACTTTACCCAGCGCCTCAGCGCCGTCGCCGGCGTCGTCCACCTCGAATCCTTCATAGATGAGCCCCATGCGAAGAAAATTCACGATGTGCGGCTCGTCGTCGACCACCAAGACGCGCAGCGGCTCGGCGCCGACTATCCGATTTGGCTGTTTCGACATCGGTCACGACCCTTCTCTCGACGGTATACGGCTCTCTTCACCATAGCCAAGTCGCCTGAACGTTTGCTGAGAGTCCAGCAACCTCTTTCAGCAAACTCTCAGGAAAACTGCCTGCCGCTTTAAGAAAGATTTCGTACTGTAGGGATGGGCGTTGACCAGCGACGCCGAACGAGCGACGTTTGCATGGAGGATAGAGTGCATCGAACCGGTCTCAAGACTGTAATCGCAGGAATCAGCCTGCCCCTTACTCTGGCGCTTGCTGTGCCTCCGGCCCTGGCACACGGGGGCCCGCATGGCGCCCAGTACGCACCCACCAGGGGAACGGTCCTCAGTTTCAGCAATGGCAGTCTACAGGTACAGACTCAAACTGGGACTGTCACTGTTGCGGTAACCAGCGCCACGCACGTCATCCGGCAGGTGAGCGGCACCACCAACGATCTGCAGCCCAAGGTACACGTGAGCGCCCACCTGGTGAAGGGCACCACCACCATCGACGCCATACGAATTGACCCGGCTCATATGGCTCAGAGCACGCACACCCACGCGGCGGGCAGCAAGCATTCGACATCGCAGACCAAACCTGCGCACTCCACCTCAACCACCTGGACCCACAAGACGCCGGGCGCGGCGACTGAAGTCTCCGGCGAGGTGGTAAGCGCCACCTCTGGTTCCGTGACCCTGCTCGATCGCCACAGCGCCAAGGCGGTCACCTACACCCTGAGCAATTTCACCACCATCACCAAGGTGGTGACCGGCAGCCAGAGCGATCTGGCCCAGGGCGAAATGGTCGAAGTGGTCAAAGGACATAGCGGCACGACCGTCGCGATTATCATCCTCAACGCATAACTCGCTTACCTCCTCATTGACGCCGTGGGGCGCCAGTACTGACCCCTGGACCCCCACGGCGTCCTCCTCCTCCCTCGCTGAATTCGTCCCCTGTCTATACCTTCGCCCCCTGTCTATATCAAGGAACCGTATCATGAAGCTGCTATTGGTCCTCCTCTCCGGTGTTGTGGCGCTAACCCTACACCCGCTACACCGATCGTTCGCACGAAACCTCCACCCTCTCCCAGATTCAGGAGGGGGATGAAGTGCAGGTTCGCGGCGCCTACGATCGAACGCTGGGCGAGATGACCCAAACCGTGAGCGTCTCGCGCCTTGGACCCATTGAGCGCAAAGCGCACAGCTAGGGCCAGGCCATGATGGACATGTCGGTTCTTGAGTCTCGTTGCACCAAAATCGCCATTATCCTGAAGGTGGAAGGGCATAACGAAATCGCCATGCTTCGCACCGCGCGCCGGCTCAAGGGCATCCACACCCACCTGGAGCAGTCGCTGCGGGACTACACCCGCACCGAGGGACGCTCCGCACTGACGGTGCGGGTCGAGCGTTGCCTGGAGGCGATGGAGCGCGACATCCGGCATGTGCTGCTCAATTATCTGTCCCTCGACGAGCACGAGGTCCATGAGCGCCTGGCCCACGCCCTCGATCACTCCCGCCAGACACTGAGCTTGTTGGATAGCCCCCCCCCCCCCCCCCCCCCCCCCCCCCCCA
>JAABUH010001099.1_pt1 | contig 32627 bp, 42 predicted proteins | sample 5559121 | NCBI WGS metagenome assembly JAABUH01 (sample SAMN10711871, study PRJNA513364) | rock metagenome | isolation source: Antarctica rocks | place: Antarctica: Victoria Land, Battleship Promontory nord | collected 2015-12-28
TCAATGACAGTGATTTTGGCGCCAAGGCGACCCCAGACGGACCCCATCTCTAGCCCTATGTAACCTCCCCCAATGACGGCCATGTGCTGTGGTACCTCCTTCAGAAGCAGGGCACCTGTTGATGAGACGATTCTGCAACACAAAGAGTTGTTTGAGAGGGAGGCAACTTGATAAGGCTGCTGGGTTAGCAGAGTAAGCCAGCCGACTGCAAGAGATGATACACTTCTGTGCCAATGAACTGAGTTGCTGCCCATGGCACGAGCGTCAAGTACACAAGAATCTCCTCTGTGGAACGATCATGAATGCCATACGCTGAAGTTTATGGCAAGCTGCCTAGCCATTACTGTGTGTGGAGAAGCCAATTGCTCACACATCATATTGGTGTGTTATCTTGCAATTCAGCTTGTGCAACCACTCATGCAACCCATTTCGAGTTTAGACTCCATCAACGCAGTGATCAGCATGATTGAATCTGACTCTATGATGCAACATGCCAGCTGTGTATGAGCGCTAAACGCTGATGATACATTTGTACATTGTACTTGTTACAACAACTCAGGTTTGAGTGGTTAAAAGCTTACCTCTCCTCATCAATGGGGATTCCAGGAAGAGGAGTGACCTCAGAGCCTGTGGATATGATGATGTTTTTGCCGCTGACAGTCTGATTGCCACCATCTAACAAGGCTACATCGATGTCATTGGCGCTTGTGAAAGCACCCCACCCTTTGACATACGAAACCTGCAAAAGCGCTGGCTGTTTCATGACATGCTGACTGATGTCAGCAACATGACAGAGCAGAGTTGCAACTGCGACGGAGGAGTGTGTCTAGCACCAAGCTGCATGCCAGTGTGTTATTGGCGTCAAGCAACAAACAGTTCACCTTGTTCTTCTTGAACAGACCCTCAATTCCGCTTGTGAGTCCTGCTACTGCCTTGTCCTTTTGCTTCATCATCTGGGGCAGCACCATCTTGACATCACTCACCTCTACACCGTATTCCTTGAAGTTGTCCATGGCGTCATGGTACTTCTGACTTGAGTTCAGGAGTGCCTGCAGATATGCATATGAGCTTGAACGGTTGTTGCGTGCTCCTCTGGCGCCCGCGCGTAAGCCACAATGCAAACACCTTGGAAGGTATGCACCCAATGTTGAGGCATGTTCCTCCCAACTTTCCACGGCCCTCTATGCAGGTGACTTTCATCCCCATCTGTGCAGCCTTGATCGCTGCGACATACCCTCCCGGTCCACCTCCGATGACGACTAGGTCCTGCAAGCACAAGCATAGATGTTGATGATCTGCGACACGGTACTGTGGCGTTCGACAGCAGTGAGGCTACGCACACCTGCTGTTCTCCGGACGCGAATCCTCTGACACCCAAAAGGTACCTGTGCGTCAAGCTGCCTACAGCTTGGCTGCGGCCTGTGCGACAGCCTGCGGTCAACGCTCGCAACGCCATTGTGATGCGTCGCGACAGACCGACTGTATCACCTGTGGTGTTGCAACACACTAGGCAGTTGGGCACCCTTGAGATGACAATCATTGCAAGCGTAATGCACACCGGGGTAACGATCTTACGCTCAAACTACGGTTTGAGAGGTCCTTTCACTGAATGGGCCAATGGGCACAGCAGAGGGATCATACCAACAAGCAGCATATGACATCACCGTTCTGCATTCTTTGTGATTCCTAGGCAATGTATACCACGTTTTGCAGGCATGCAGCAGAGAGCTGTCAGCGCACGTGCTGTCTATCGCAAAGCTTGCTTACATGCTTAGTAGCAATGAAATCTACTGCATCTACAAGATACCAAGACATATACCACATGATATGAGGCCATATTTGCAAGCCTACCCAATATGACATTGTCTGTGAGCATCTATCTGACAAGCACTGACCTAAAACATCACCATGCCCTTGTTGGACGCCTCTCGAGCTGGCAACATGTGCTGCTGTCATAAACAACAAGGACTCTCTAAAATAACAGTATCCCCACAACAACAGTACACATCATGATCAGCAGCAGACATCTTGTCTTCCCTCAAAACAGGCAACACCTCCTGTCAGCAGCAGGAAATGCAGCAACACACAAGCAAATACTTCGTCCTGGTGACTTGCTGCAAGACACAAGCTACTGGCTAAAGGAACATTCACGGGCCAAAAAAGTGGGGCTAGATGAGCTGACTATCACAGACAGCTAAGGCAGGACTACTCTGCATGGGCTCAATGGCCACATAACTGTCACAGCAGAGTAGTCCTGGCAAGAACATTCATTCACAGCCTGCATGGCATGGCACGGCTGACTACTGAGTGGGTTCTCTGATTTGTGACAGCCTCTCTACAATCTCACGAGCTGACGGCCGCACATTCGAGTGTTCATGCAGGCATTGCTCGACCACATCTGCTGTGGCTTGAGGGCACTCCTCTGGGACCCTGCCACACCGCAGCAGACAGTGTCAGGCACCACTATCACCACCAACACTGCTTTCTGCTGCAAACTTCAGCACAACCATCCCTAGGCTGTACCGATGCTTATGCTGTGTCAGACAAGTTCTATCAAAAACGTGCCGCTAAAGTGCAACAGCTGAAAAGGCAAGCTCAACACAATGCTTGTGGGTGATTGTGCATATACAGTACGCTGCATATAAAACAGATATGGATGGCACTGCCTGAGAGATCTGGTGCAACTGTGTCAAACATCTCCTTAGGTATGCACAACTCAAGCTGCAAATGTCAAACAGAATCTCCAAAGAGCTGCGCCCATGCTTACAGACAGCAGATGTACAGGCAGGTGTACCTAAGAGGTCTGAGTTGTCTGCCATCGGGTGCTTCTCCAGCACAAATTTCCCACAGCACCACTCCATAGCTGTAGATATCCACTTTCTCAGTACACGTTGATTTGCCTAGCAGCACCTGTAAACAAACATGGCGATGTATGTGACTCTGCCCACGGCTGTATGCACATCATGCTCATTCTGGCAAAATTGACATCTCACCAAGGACTTTGTCAAGACAAGATACCTCCACAACATAGCAACGCCTAATACTAGTCCCCAGGCGCTGTAGACGTTAGATTTCCACCATGAAACAGACATTTTCTCCAACAAAGTTTGAAGTTTCTGTATCCGGCAGAGCAAAGTGTCACCAAGGCTCACCTCGGGAGCAGACCATGCAAAGGTGCCGACATTGTACAGGGAGGACAGGAACTGGCGGTGCATGATCTTGGCCAGGCCCACATCTGCAATCTTCGCCGTGTTGTCTCTGGCCAGCAGGATGTTGGCCGACTTGAGATCAAAGTGCACAATCTTCCTGGAGTGCAGAAAGTGCAGACCTCGCGCCACATCCAGAGCTATGCGTCTGCCCAGCCCTGGTAGCCGAGGCCCATCAGGGGCGCTCCTGCGTCAACAGAAAGGTCACCAGCATTAGTACTGCAACGCTGAGCGTTCCACAGAACCTTCAGCAAGTCAGTGAAGTCTAGGCTATGTGACACAAGTCATGTATGTGATGAATCTTACAAATATGACACATCTGTGTTGCAAGCGAGCACGCACACTGTGAACCGAGCCCAACACCTAGCCTTTGGAGCTGTACTGCAATAAGCTTTTGCACAGTCAGACCAGGCTGCACACATCCTGTGGTCTCAGATGGACACACGCAAGCCAGTGAAGCACCGCAGGCCAGCACAGCTGCATGGAAAGTTCAAAGAGATATGGACTTGCCTTCTGTACCAGGCAAACCGGCCAAGAGTATCCCTGGCAATGGCATGGTAGAGGTCGCCGCCTTCCATGAACTCAGTAATCAGCATGGTCTGCTCCCTCTGCAGCAGCAACAACGACAAAATCAGGGCAGTGAAAACTGTAGCAGCAACAAAATTACAACCAAAACTTGTCTGTGTAATATATTCCATTGGTGCCACTCGCAGCAAGGCCGTTATACTGAAAAGCTTGATTTCTCCAAAAACGTAACAGGTTGGAAAAATCACTGAACTGTCTTGTGAGCCTACAAGGACTGCATGAAAGCAACAGCAAGGCTGTTGCACCTGTCAAAGCCAAGTCATGCGAGGCTTGAGCAGACGCAGCATGTGTGTTTCTATAACAAAGCAGAAGCGTTCCAGTAATCTTCTGGAAACAGATATATGTGATACAATCCACTCGAAATATCAAGACAGTTTTCCTTGTATACGAGGCTTGGCATCCGACAACGCAATATGTGAGGAGGCCTACCTGGATGCATGCGCCAACGAACTGCACAATGTTGTGGTCCCTGCAGCTCTTCAGCACAGCAATCTCTTGGCGGATGAGGGTTTCCCTCTGCTGCTTGAGCACTTGCAGAGTCTGCAGGCGCTCATGACTAGAGTCACTGGTATACTGAGGTCCATCATTGAAGACCTTGACAGCCACCACTTGCACTCCTCTGAGTAGGCCCCGATACACCTGCAGCCAAGGTGGCCAGTCAGCGAGCATCTGCAACGACTGTGGTGAAAACTAATGGTGGTCAGAGAGCATTTGCAATAATTGTGGTGAAAACCAGTGGTGGTCAGCAAGCAAATGAAACAGTTGTGCTGAAGCCAGTGATGCAGCGTGATGCACCCAACAGTGCTTTGCTGGTGTTGCTAGGTGCAAGGTTTGATGGAGGCCATGCGTTCATGGCTGAGCTGTGTGACTTTATGAGCCGTGCTGAGGTGAGATGTGTAATGTCAGCTGAGCAGAGTGGGCTTGGGCCTCTGTAGGCCTGGTAGGAGAGCACATCACAGGCATGGTATCAGCCCATACACTTATTTTCACCCACGTGCTCTGCACAAAGGAGCAGCAACCGCCGCAACCCCTCAGCAGCTGTACAGAAGTCATCAAGCACGAGGGCCATGCAACTGTCTCTACGTACAGCAATGCATGCATCTGTCTTTTTGGAATAGCAGCACATGCATCCATCTCTGCGTTTGGAGAACATGGATTTGTGGCACAGCATGGCAGCGCTGTGCGCAAAGGGCATGTTTGCTGCTACCAGGCAGCTGTGTGCACTGCATGTGAGCCTTTGCCACCTGGGACTCCAGAATTCAAAGTGTCAACCATCTGTCGTATTAGTACACCTTGTGGGGATGCTCAAAACAGACTGCTCTGTGGACACAATACCTGCCTTGCAGGTACCTAACTCATCATGAGCCGGAAAGCGCAAATATTGTTGTCAATATTTATTACCCATGAGCAATACAGTTGAATGAGGAACTGACCCTGCTGAAAGCTCCTGCTCCCAATTCCCATTTCCTGCCATCAGGCCGCAGCCCAATCACAACATCAGACACATCAATCTCCCAATCTGAAAAGGGCACATTGTCGATCCATGAGGGGGGCATGGCGGGAGCCACTGCTGAAGAAATCATGCTCTCCTGCTGCTCTGATGCCTCACGACTGAAGCTGTCCTCGCTTGACAGCATGCTGCCAGTAAGTGCCTTGGAATCTAGCAAGCTAGCGTCTGCCATCTGCAGAGAGATGCCCTGTATGCTGTCAGATGGTTCTAGGGAGGGCTGCGTCTCGAAAGTGCCCTTCTGGTGTCTGAGGTGGCGGCGCCAAATGACAAACGCCCCTGTGGCTATACCCAATAGCAGTGCAACAGGAATCAGGATTGTTGTAAGGAGGAAGATTGTTTTGTGGCTGGGACGACCTGCAAGGCCAGCATTGAGCGCAGCATCAGCCAAATGTGATTGCCTGGTTTTCCTTCATGCAAGCACTCCAAACAGAATTGACTGCTAAGACTGATGCAGCTACAGCAGTACTGATGCAAGCTCAAGACTGTACAAGAGCGCCACGCCACAGGGCTAAAAAGGGAGGTTTGATGCTGTTGTAAAGCAATGACATCCAGACAGAATGTGATTGCGCCATGATTGCATCATGGCGCAGATTAGGAAGCAAAGCTGAAAAATTTGCAAAATCAGTCTGAAGCTGGCAGGCACCTGACCTTACCTGAAGGGTCGGTTGACAGTGAATCAGACGTGGTGTTTGCAGCAGTTGCTGACTGCGCTGGCTCGAAGGAGAGCAGATAAATGCTCGAAATGGACAAATTAGCTGCTTGAACATCCTTGAGCAACAAGCTGGTGGCGATGATGGAGTTCAGCTGGTTGTGAATGTAGGAAATGTAGGATGTGTCTGAAACCTGCACTTCGTACATGAAGCTCATGGACGGGGTGTGCGTCAAGACGCCTGTTCCATCCAGGGTCAGAGTCTGAATCTGTGTCTGAAGATCTGGCAAGGCCACAACACCAGCCTGCACCTCTCCTATACTTGAGGAGCTCAATTCAGCAGCAGAGAGAGGGGTGTCTGCTAGAAGTCTGCGTCCAGAGGATGGCGGTAGCTGGGTGTAATTCAACAGATACAGGTTGTCCACGGAGACATATTCAAGGCGAGTGGCCAGGTTGACTGATAGAGCCCAGTTGAGGTTGGAGTTGTTGATCACAGCTGAGGCCCCGGAGACTTGAAGGAGAAACAGCAGGACGCCTTCTGCCAGGTCTGCAGGAGTCAGCTCAGGGAGTAGACCAGTCACTGGGGAAGAGATAATGGCGGAGGCACTGGTGTCTGGCGAGAGCTCAGCACTGGGGACTGAAATGCCATCAGCATCCAGAGTATTGTTGTCACCTGCGTTGAATGGATTGTGAGGGTGCAAGCAGACAAAGCATGGGTTGAGAGTCAGCAGAGAGAGCCTCCTGACGTACTTGACTGTGCGCTCGCATTCGGGAGGCTTGTGCATGAACAAATGACCACAAAAGCCAACAACCCCAATACTACTGATCGTGGCGGAATCATCTTCCTGTGCTGGTCCGGTTGCCACGAACTGCTCGTTTTACTTTTTGCGCGCTGGTTGTGCATACGGACCGAGGGCAGGACGCCCCCGGTCTTCAAGGACGAAGCTCTGGGCGCCAACCTATCACAACAGGATCAGCAGCAAAGTCTTGGCAAAGAAAGCACGCTGAGACCGGTCGCAAGGCCAGCACTTGTCTGAATGGTAGTAGGCAGTGGACCGGCCCTGATCAAGCAAAAGAGCCAAAGTGATTTGCAGAGCTTTACTTGGTAACAATGTAACACCAACTTCAGGCGCCGGTGTCCTCAGATGGTCTAGCAGCGCTTCTTGGTTGGACCAAAAGTGCGTCGATTATCTGCACTAGTTTTGCCTGCCCCAGACCCCCTGTAATAGATTACTAATCCCGTCCCCGTGATATGCCACACGTCGTCGCTGAAGAGCAGCTGATGCGCCTGCATTGCATCTGTCATAGAAAGGGCTAAGCATCAGCATGCATTTGAGTACTTTGCAGATGTTCAGCACAGCAGCTTGATGTTATATAGGACAATGCAGCCTGAGTACAAATCTGCAGAGTATCTGTTTGTTGTCAAGTGTGCGTCAAATACAAGGCTAATTAGTAGGTTTAGGACTGGATGCCATGGTCTGCGGGTAGACACAGGCCGCTGGGCAGACGGTGTTCACCTAGATAGGACAAACAGGCTGTGTCTAGTGTGCAAGTCATTGGATTGTGTGGAGGACGAGCAGCACTTTTGATTGCCCAGCGTACAGCCACATCAGGTCACAGCATTTGGACCTCCTGCAGCACTGTTGTACTATTGCAGACTTTATGATTTTGTGTGAACCAAATGCATGTGGTGGTTTCCTTAGGGAATGCTTTGCATGTAGGAAGCAAATCTTGTCTCTGTTGGGTCCCAGTTGCCCCCCAGGACATTAAATATATTGATTGATTGATTGATTGATTGATTGAAGAGCAGCTGATGAGGTCTTAGGCCCTTTCCACACCTGAACGGAGGCAGCTTCAATTAACGGATTAGTGCCTTCATTAAGAACGGCAAACGGAAGTCATGAACGGAGGCTCAATCCACACTTGTACCTCCGTTGAGGCAGATCTCGCCGTTGAGTTGCCTGACTCACAGTGCCAGAGCGCGAGTAGCTTCAGTTCAGAGTCTCCGTCATGTTGAAACGTAGCTCGGGTGAGGGTTGAAGAACGGAGGCTCAAAACGGAGGCAGATTTGAATTTCGATAATCCGAGCCTATTTACAGAGCTTCCGTTCACCAAGTGTGGAAAGGGCCTTAGCATTAGCACAGTCTTAGCATTAGCACAGCCTCTTGCTTGCATGGCTTGACCAGAAACTCAAGCAAGGACAAACTTGCACACAGGCAGCTTTCCAGATCAACAGGAATGCAAAGCTTTTCAAGTGTTGCTTTACAGTCCGTTCGTTCTATTTTTATAAGAATCCGCATATATATATTGATGCAAAACGTTGATATGTATGTTTGCCAGTACTCAAAGCAAAAGTATAGTCTAGACTATACAGATCTGGATTTGACATTTGATAACTTAAGATAGTATCTACACAGCACAACTAAAGTTGATACACAGCACAACTAAAAATGATACAGACATTTGACAAGGCTCTGCAAATTTAAATCAGGGCACCCTTGGGAGCATTCAGTGTCTTAAAGAAAATCACACAGGACACATGCGATAAGAAACACAGTTCATGCTGTTGACAAAACTGAAATTTGCAGCTTGATTGACGCCTCAAAACAATTTTGTGGCCAGAGCATACCAAGATGCTCTAACAATTCATGACTCAAGTGTAGGCCTCAACTATGACATGGACAGAAACGGTTACTCAGTGGCTCCCTTTGGTTTCCCGCAAGGCTCCAAGTTGATCCACAATTTGGCGCGCGGTAGGACGGTTTGTGGGATTTTCGTCAAGGCAGCTGGCAATCACATCTGCTACCTCTTGTGGGCATTCCTCAGGCACCCTGCAGTCGCACACAATTCAGCACAACCACAAGTCATATGTTGAATTATGCACATTACCACAATCTTGCTGTGCATACAAACACAAAGGGCAAATGACGCTTGGCCAAGCTGCTACTGCACTCTCATGACGATGCAAAGCTTGCAAGCAACGTCACATTGATTGCCTTGCTCAGTTCACAAACGCAAACGCCTGCAGATGCTGCAGAAGAGGAAAAGATTTCTCACTTGACAGGTCTGAGCTGCCTTCCTGTTGGTGACTCGCCAGTGCACAGCTCCCAGAGCACCACACCATAGCTGTACATGTCTACTTTCTCAGTGCAACCAGACTTGCCCAAAAGCACCTGCAAAATGGATGTTGAGTCATAATCAATATATCTCTACCGTGAACATTCTTGATACTTTGTCAGGTGCATGAAGTGTAGCAGCATAATGCACCCTGACATTGATGCTGCAGATGACCGCAAGATCTGGTGAGGAAAAGCTGCATCCATGATGCTGTACACCAGTTGCATGACAAAGTATACCTACAGCAGCCCGAAGCAGCAAATGTCAAGATAGACAAAGATGGATCACATTTCCTGAGCGAGCCATGTGTTTGCAACACAGCCCAGTTCATCCATGATGCAATACATGCATATACATGACAGCACTTTTGCCTCACCTCAGGTGCAGCCCAGGCAAAAGTGCCAATGCAGTACAGCGTAGACAGGAACTGCTGCTGCATGATCTTGGCCAGGCCCACATCTGCGATCTTGGCTGTGAAGTCTCTAGACAACAGGATGTTGGCTGACTTGAGATCAAAGTGCACAATCTTCCTGGAGTGCAGAAAGTGCAGGCCTCGCGCTGTGTCCAGGGCTATCCGCCGGCCAAGTCCTGGGCTTTTGGCACCAGTCATAGGATCCCTGCATCAAGTCAACAGCCTTTACTTGCATTGTGATTGCATAAGGGGGCCTAAGTCATGGTAACATGCTTTGCATGGCTTGTGGCAGCAAACAGCTTGGACTGCACAAGCAACCCAAAGCTTGGACTTGCTCAGATGCAGTAAACTTCAGGTGTGATGCTGTGCTGCCAGCATTGGCTGACACGCCTGATTGCTGTGATAGCCATTGCACATGACATGCTTGTATGTGTGATCTGACGAGATGTACAGAAGTCAATAAGCCTACCTCCTGTACCAGCTAAATCTGCCAGTACTGTCATTGGCAATGGCATGATACAAATCCCCTCCCTCAAGGTACTCCATCACCATGATGGTGCAGTCAGGATGTAAGCATGCCCCTATGAACTGAACAATGTTCCGGTCATGACAGCTCTTCAGGATGGCAATTTCTTGCTTGAAGACATCTAATCTGACGGTGCTGGCTCTGCTGGATGATAGCAGGCTGCCACTGGAGTTGGGGCCGCGGTCTTGGAAGACCTTTGCAGCGACTACCTGGACGCCAGATTTGAGCGCCCTATACACCTGCACAGCCCCCAAAACCAATCAAACCACAAAAGCCTGGTAAAACATGATTTGCTCTAACAGCTGATAGCTTGAGGTTGTTGTGATTGAGACTTGTAGAGCTGTATACAATGCAGTATTGCAACAGCTGATAGCTTGAAGTTGTTGTCGCTGGGACTTGTAGAGCTGTATACAATGCAGCATTGCAACAGACACTCCCTTTGCATGCATAGTTGATACATAAGAGAAGGATGAAGCTGAATGCTTGTTGCGGGCAACAAGACGTGCTGCAAGAGCTCAGACTGTCCAACAAAGGCTTGACTGTCCCACCTTGGCAGATGCTCCTGCTCCCAGCTCCCAAAGTCGACCATCCGGGCGCTGACACAGCGTGATGTCCTGCTGGTCAATCTGCCAGTCTGACCATGGAACATTGGCCATCCAATCTGGATCAGAAGTGGGGATCACTCCAGCTGCCTGCATCGGCCCAGTTGCCGGATTGTGGCGCCCCTGAAGAAGAGGATTGGGCATGGTGTCAGACTGAGCTGACAGCTGACTCAGCTGGGATAGGATTGTTGGCTTCTGCTTTCTGCGCCGCTTGCAGCAACGCTTGACAACATGGAAGACTGCTACAAAGGTGATGACTCCAGCAAGCATTCCTAAGTGGCTCTTGTGGCGTGGGTGTCCGTGATGACTGTGACTCATGGAACGTGACAAAGGCCCAGGACCATGTTCACCAAAGTCCATCATGTCTGCATACAACACATGACTGGTTGAAACTGCACGGTGGGTGTGACTATTCCCCCATGCAGGCCAAGACACAATTCTGGATCTGTGACCAGCAAAAATCATTGGTTTTGACATGTTCTGCTGACAGTCTCTGCCAGAGGAGACCTCAGCACAGCCAATCAGGTGCCAAGACAGCATGAAACAGCGCTACTTGCTGCTGACCAATGCATGTACATAACATGAGCCATGAACGTCTTACAGACATACCTGAAATGCCTTCATGAGGCATGTGGTCTCCAAACACAGGCTCAAAAGCTACCAGGTGGATGTCGCTGAGCTTGAATCCCACTGCCCTGATGGCATCTCCAAGTCTGCCTGATGCCACCATGTCACTCAGTTGCAGATGAACAGCTTCATGGTCATGCTGGGGTTCAGCCGCATAGAGAAACATGAGGGCTGGCTCCTGACTATTCATGCCTTGAAGCAGCCTTCTGAGGGCTGAGTGTTGCCCGTGATGGGGCTGCTCATCAGCAAGAAAGCGTGACCTTGGCTGAGACCATGAAGCCGAAATGAGTGGCTCCTCCTCTTCAGGGACGCCCTTTCCTTGCAGCAATGTTCGTCCTGGTTCAGACAGCTGACCATTTGGGGATGAGAAATTCAAGAGCCCAATGGATTCTGGCTTGACTGTATCTAATAGCTCTGAAAAGGCCTGAGTTAGGTGCTGGGGAAGCTCCTGCTGATCTGAGTGGCAGTCTGGACCTATGAGCTGCAGCAGAAAGAGAAGCCCGCTCTTGCTTTCTTCTTCTGGGGTGAAGGGTTGCAGGGCAAGTGGACCTTTGGACCCGGGCGCAACTGCACCAAAGGTTGTCAAGACTTTATCTATGCGTGCAAGCCTCAGGAAAGCGCATATACAAGAACACAAACTGCCTCGAAAAGGCCCAGAGCACTAAGTGATGAGGAGCAATATCTTGTGAAAGTCACCTGCGGCGCCAACGCGTCGGTCAACCAAGGAGGCCGCAAAAAAGCAACATACCAGCCACAAGCCAATTTGGCGCTGCATAATCGCTTTGGAGCTCCGCGGATGTGCGGCTGTGACCAAGAACTCACATACGGCACCGCACCATCTGGCCTCGCAGCATTAACTAAGCACCCTTAAGCGCTACCGTGCAACTACACGCTTGAGCGCATGATTCGTCGACTGGAGCATGCTTCTTCTTCAATTTTCAATCGCCAGGTGGCCATCCTAGCATGGGAAGAAGCTATAGGCCGCGTAGCAGCGGAATCTGGGACTTCTTCTGACATGCAGCCTGATCCACTACTTTGTCGTCTTGCATTGCTGGAGTTTGGCGCTGAGGCAACATTACTTGCAAGCGATAATGGACATTATGTACACATGGTACCCGACCTGCCATGAGGCCATGCACAACGTGGTAACACGAGACAGGTAGGCATCACACAAAGCCAATATGCTTTACACAGAATTGCAGCAAAGTCACAGAACACACATCAAGTAATGAGACAAGCAGACACAATCTACAATACTCTCATCCATTTGTACTTGAGTCAGCAGGAATGCAGAGTCAGAGACATTACTGCACTCGGCAGGGAGCCCTCAGCAGATAGGTAGCTGATCAAAACAGGCAAAGGAGCTATGAAAGGCATGATGGTGGGCATACATGTAAGATTTGTCCCTTGCCTACATGATTGTGCATCGTCGGGCGGCAGCAGCTTGCCCATCCTGAGTCGGACCAGAGCCTGACTCCTGTGATTGTTGTGCGCGACTCGGATCATACGAAAACTGACTAGTGTCTAAGCCATATTTCTCCCGCATGCGTATACTCCAAGGGTCATTGCGCACTGTTGAAGGCCCTGCTTGGGCAGCCTCAGCATTTCTGAGGGCTTCAGTTGACTGGCTGCACACATCGAAAGACTCATATCAAAGCATACTGCAGTCAGCATCATGCATCTACTGCTTGACAATACCTTCATATGCACATCCTTTTGTTGTCAGACATAAACATCTGTCCTCACCTGTCTTCTTGCAGTAGGGGTCTTCTTCTGCCCCAGATCTCATCCTCTTCTTCACTGCATGCCGTCAGACACAATGTAAGTGTGACAGGCAGATACAGAAAAATAGTACAATACAGAGCTGGCCTGTTGGGCCCACCCTGAGAGAATGACCAGAAACAAAATCAGAGCTCCTTGAGATATGCAAGACCAATGTGCAACTCCCGAGAGGGGAAATGCTGCCTTGCAACACAGCTTCTCTTTCTGGCTATGCCATACCTTTCTGCAGCTTCAAGCTCGGCTTTCTGTACAGATGTCAGCCAGCATGCCAGCAAGACACTCAGGACCTGAATGATGGATGCTCCAAGAGCCACCCACTTGATTATTGACAGATCCTTCTCTACAAACTTCTCTATCTGCGATTACTCATGAGCTCTGTCACCGCAAAGAGATATGCAGTGCTGTGCAGTCAGTAACAACATGCTTTACTGCTAAGTGTGCAGTACTGTCCTGAGTATAGACATGAGGAAAAGTCTGATGCATGTGCAGTGCGGAAAAAATGCAGAAAGTGCATTAAGTTCACCTTGGCAGCCTCGCCAGTATCATCATGTGGCAGCTTCTTTTTCCAACTTTGGTCAGCAAAGTAGCCAACCAGCAGCGCACATTGTGCCAGTAACATCACCACGACCATAGTGGAGTAAAAGTTGAGGCAGTGCCTGTTGCTGTAGCAGGCTCCATAAAGACCAGATATGGCTGTCAAGAATAGAAATAATCCAGCACCTCCAAAAGCATATATAAACCTTCGAGGCAAAAGTGACATGTCAGCATGCATGCAATATCTGTACCCGGAGCATCTCAGCATTCACACCAAAACTGCTAGACTTCAAGGCATCATGCAAAATGTGAGAAGCTGACAAGGTGGACGCCTGCTTACCAGGGAGAACCGTGTCGGTGTGCCTGGATGACCCAGTCAAGCAGTCTAGGATGTGTGTGAGAAGATTGCTCGGTGGAAAATGTTATGTGCTCGTAGTCAATGTACATATATGCGGCGTAGCCTAGCATGCTCACGCCAGTCACAGCCAACACAACGTTCACCGCCTGCAGCGTTGATCTGCACCGCGAAGTAGGTATGAGCATGCATATAGAGTAAACACCATCAGTCACAGGTAATCTGCATCCAACATGACCTATGCATTGCGCGCACAGCTACCTCAAAGTGGAGGCCAAGATCCCAACAGGTCGCTGCCTCTCCATTGTGCAGCGGTGCCTGGGTGTCAGCAGATGTCTTTCGGGACGCAACTGCTAATGCTATACGAACCAAGATTTCCCACGATCTGAGGCAATTGTTCGTAGCGCTAGGATCAGCAATGTTGGCCATGCTTTCCGAGATGCCTGACGGAGTTTTGCTTCAGATTTCCTGCGAAGCTGGCAACGTTGTCAACAGCAATTCTATTACAGAACATGCTGTCTTTGTACATGACAACTGCACAACGGCTTGCAACAAAGCTGCATTGCTCGCCAATCACGGGCAGCTATATGTTCTGTGCCGCGTTGCAGTCATCGTCAGGCAACGATACAGTCCTGAGGTCCAGTAAAACACTAATATTGGCTAGGAGAGGTCTGTCTGTTGCTGACTCTGTCGAGCAAAACCTGCTTCGTGACAGTGCCCACAGTACTACAAGCTACCGCGTATCGTGCGCAGCTTTTGCTTCCCGAAGCGTCAAGAAGCATGCAGGCATCCAAACACTTTCATAAGTTTCAAGAGGTGAGCGAAAGTAAGGTATCAACGAGAAATTCTGTCTGACGTTGATGCAAAACTTCGAGTGTACAGTGGTGGTCGCAGAAGTATGCCTCTGCTCACAACAATACACTGCCAAATGCTTCGCCTGTCTCGAAAAGCCAGGCTCGCAGCCTCTCACCGCCTGTTCACTGCATCAAGCGTGCAAGATATGCACCAAATTCATCAGCAGCCCCAGCAACTGTTGCGAAAGCTGCAATCAGCAGCCAATCAGACAGGAGTGAAACGTCTCACAGGCAGGTACCTGTCAACAAGCAGCGAAAGGCAAGGTGTGAAACTCCAGCAGCTCTGGCAGATCCACTAGGTGCTTTTGCACATCAAGCAGGTCACAAGCAACGCACTCTGCTATCAGGGCTCACACTCTTGAAAGGCAAAGCTTCTCAAGCACGCCTTGTCTCTGCCAACCTCAGGTCCCCCAGAGGACGACCTGCAGCTCAGCTGGACTCACAAGAGCTGACTCCATGCAACAGCTTTGCACAATATGCCAATGATAGCAGACAGCATCAAGTGCCATTTCAGCCCAGGGAACGCCTTACTACACAGACCAGGCCAAGACCACAGGTGGCCAAAGAAGCTAGCCAAAAGCAAACACCACCAAATGCTTCTCAAACTGGCAGCCAGGATGCTGCACCAGCGGATGGTCAGGCTGCATCTTTTGGTCAATCACAGCATAGTGTTCCACAGGAGAATGCCCGGGCAACACCACAGCGGGTTGACATCAACTACTTCCACCATATCAAGTCCTCCCTGCATAGCCTCATCCAGGCTCACCACGCCATTCCATCTCTGCACACCATGTCAGAACCAGACAGGGCAGCTTTGACCTCCCTTTTGGCTAACAAGCTTGATGGTGTTGATGTTACTGCTCAAGTGCAGCAACACTTTTTGCCAAACCCGCAGCAGCGAGCATTTGCGCAGCCTGTTCATGAGCAGCGAGCTGCAGAGCAACAGCCCTCAGCGGCATCCTCTGTTGACTGCACACCCAGTCCAGAATCAGTGGCACCGCAGCAGCGCAGTGCAAGGCATGAGCAGACCTCTAAGCCGCTGTTGAGAAGGCAACACATTCCCTATGGTGCCTTTGCCTCCACCTGTGTTAGCAATGCTTCAAACCCATCTGCGGCTAGCTCAGGCAGTGGCCAGAGGCACTTCAAACATCAGCATACGCATCACATTGCAAAGTCTCATGCAGAAGAGTCCTTCCTGAACCTGCTAGAGTCATGTCAAGACACTGCTGATGATCTGCAACACAGCTTATGGCAAGGACGCTTTGAACGCAATGCTGGGGACTTTGCCTTGCTGTCAGAGGCTGACCAGGATGTACTGACCTTCAAGGCGTCCCCAAAGATTAATTGGTATGTTCCAGTAGTACAATGACAACATCCGACTGAAGTTGGCAAATTGACAGTCTGATGGTTTTACGCCTTGATCATGCAGACATTGCGCTGTGTGTGAGCCCCATGGTTGCATCAGTCACAACAAACAAACTCGTCATCATGGTCACAGGCACGCTCAACAGCTTTTTGTACACTTGTCTGACTCACACTCAAAAGCCTGCCATCGTTTTCCAGGAGCAGCGGCACACGTGCAGCAACTGAGCACATGCCAAGCTGGTCATGTCATAGTCAGGCTTGGGACATGCAAGACTGCTTGACTCCCTTTGCTGAAGATGAGAACACAGATCTGTTTGCACAGTCCCCAGAGCGTCAGCGAGCACCATTTGCAGATGCAGTTGATGGGCCATCTGCAGAAGATGCACTGTTTGGCAGATTTCAGCAGGGTGAGTCAGCATGCTTGGAAGTTCACGCTGTGGTGTACCCTCTGCTTTGGAGAGTGTCACAGGCTTCCTTGAAAGATCAAATCTTACATGTTCCCGAGGATGCATTGACTTGCAGAGCCTGGTGAAATGCATGGATCATAGAGATATTGTGTCACAGGCTTGTCTGTATTTGGATTAGCTGTGCAACGTGCTCATCATCAGGTCTATCAGCTGCTGCAATGTTGTGCCCGATTGCAGAATCTGCTTGGCTGGACACAGAGCAGCAACAAGGGACATCTGTGGTTGTGAAGCTTAGATCTTCTCAACTGCTTCATGAGGGTCATGATATGCTTGGGCAGCCGTCATGCACATCACCCAGACCAGATGCTGAGCTGGACAGGCTGTTTGTGAACAAGGCAGATGCCGGCTCTGTGCAGGCACTGGATCAATCTGCTTGCAGACACCAACATACATATGGAGATAGCGCAGACAAGTTTCTACTGCCGCAGCAGCCAACACCAGCAAGCAGAATCTTCATTAGAGGCAGATGATATCCTCGCTGCAGAAGCAACAGACATGAATGAATACACCACGTCTGATCTGAGTGTACTGTCAGAGCCGCCTAACCACAATGATGTGTCACACAGTCGTGACTGTGACTTGCATGCCTTGTTCAGCGGTCGTGATGATGCCTTTCCAAAGCAAGCAAGATCACACATGTTTGCACAAGCTTGTAGTGATCCTTGGCTAGATCAAATGGTCAGATACAGCAGGGACTAGCAAACTCTAGCAATACTAGCATGCGTCGCTCTCATCATACACACTTGAGTTGCTCCACATGCTAACTTGATGATTGCAGGCTGACTTTGACGTTGCTGTAGCAAGCATGTGCAACTTGCATCATTACAACCTGTCACCCTGTCAGTGTTTTCTTATTGGCTTGCTCAACCTACATTTAGCTAGTGTATAAGTGAAGACATATGATGGCACACTTCTGCCAAGTGCCATAGGATCAAGGCACCATGAAGTTTCTGGTTCTCAATAGATTGGAGCTTCATGAATAGTAACAGCTCAAGACTAAAGCATATACAAACCCTTTTGTTCATCCAGCTGCAACCTGCTTGACTGCTGCAGAACCTTTTCCTCCTTCTTGCTCATCCAATGCCAGCACACCCTCGCTTACAGCTGCTTTGGCAATGAGAATTTGTAACCTTTTGGCCATCTTCTTGATAACAAACAGGGTGTCTGGCTCTGCAATGGAGATGACAAGGCCTGACCTGCAATGGTGACCATACAATGTTGTTATTGGTAACAACATTTGCCTTTGTAACAGTACTTGCATGGCTTATTGGCAGTGTGCACAGCCATTCAAGCAGTGCGACTTCAGCCCAAGGAGCTACTGAAACGCCAAGGCAGCAGCTGTTGCTGATGGTAGTAGTAGTATGCTAGTATGCAAGACACATGTAAGTAGTGCCTGGTCCTACCAAGACCACACTTTATCATACCTGCCAGCGCGTCCTGTTCTGCCTGCCCGGTGAGCGTAGTGATCAGGTCCACTAGGCAGCTCCAGATTGACAACAGCGTCACAGTCTGGCACATCCAGGCCCCTGGCAGCTACATCACTGACAATCAATGCTCTGTGCTCTCCACGCTTGAATCTGGCAAGCACATTCTGCCGCTGAGCCTTGTCAAGTTCTCCATGTAGACAGCCCACAGACATGCCTCTTGCTGATAGCTTGATCTGAGTGTCCTGCAACACACTGCCTGTCTGACAGCATTGCAGTTAACAGTGCTGATATGCTTGTCATGCCTGACATGTGCTGCCTTTGATTGACTACAGCAGTGACCTTATTGTGGGACTGCTAATGGCAGTGCAACACAAGTACTCTTGTCACTGGGCGGAAACCTATGCCAGCAAAATCAACATCCAAGCAAGACAGCCAAGGGCATCTAGCACATGAACATTTGACATTCAAAGAAGACAATCAAGCTAGTGCGACAGTGACAAATTGAACAAGCTCACAAGTACAGCAATCACAGAGAACCGCAGCATCCGCAACAACAAGGCTGCTAGATGGCAGTACTAGCAGTTATGACCTAAAAGACTGCTGAAGTGCTCAAAGACGACAAAGCAAACATGCGTGCAGAAAATCTCCATATACCTGCAGGGTCTGCTGATAGTTCATGAAGACCAGCACTCGCTGCAGGTCAGCAGCATGTATGCACCGCCGCACTGCATCTACCCGGTGCCGCCGCGATGTTTCCACATAGAGATGCTGCAGCTGTGGCGGCAAATCTGGCGGTGGCTTCTCTGCTGCAGCATACATAGGACCGACACGTTCAGCAAGGCTGAGAAGGCTGTGGGGTTACAAACAACGTTGGCAATGCGCCATTAGAGTCATGGAACAAGTACAGATAGGACTACAGCAAAGCGCTGTTGATATCATGGCATATGTGTGAACATCACCGGCACAGCGCTTTTGACATCATGGAACATTTGCCAAGGCATCAGCAGGACCATGGTCAGCTAGATTGTGCTTGATAATAAATAATTAAACGCTTTCCAGCTCATGATGAGCTAGGTACGTGCAGGACAAGTCTTGTCTCTCCAGAGCAGCCTGTCTTGTGCATCCCTATAAGGCCTACTAATACGACAGTTTTGATAGATTGTGCTTGGGCAGCCCTATTGATGTGCCTAGTTGGGCTGTTGTGAGCCTACAGCACTTTCAGCCTATGCATATATTCCTGAAAGCCGGAATGATTTTGAAAAAAACTGTTATTTGTTTTTGGCAAATACTGGCAGCTACAACATTGGTTTAAGGTTTCGATACATCATGATCAAAAGGCCTATTAGTAGGCCTTATAGGGATGCACAAGACAGGCTGCTCTGGAGAGACAAGACTTGTCCCGCACGTACCTAGCTCATCATGAGCTGGAAAGCGTTTTAATTATTATTATTATTATTATTATCAAAAGGCTCAGCATTGTAACAGCAGATCAGCGAGGGCCACTGCAAGTGCCCCTCTCAGAGTCTACATCTGTTATGATTGTTGATTGAAGCATCACAGCCACACCTTGAAGACAACAAAGCAGAAGGATGGCTGCACAGCATTTGACATTGATGCAGGTGCCTGTGGGCCAACCTACTCCCCATCATCAACAGAACTTTCAAATGCGGTGGTCTCTGCCAATACATTGGCAGCAGCACAGCACAGCAAAGCTGATGATGCACTCTTACCTTTGCTTTATTGTCAAGGCTCGGCATCTTGCAAATATGGTCTGGACATGAATCATGGTTGGTGGGAAAGTTTGACAGACAAGATATCGTGTGCTCTGGCAATGCTTTACCTAGAGTCTGTGGCTGGGATGCTCCATTGACATGAGGGGCTGTCACCTGTTGCTGAGCAGCTGCAGGATCCACTAATTGGCCTGTGGGGCTCACAAACACCTTCTCAGCATCAGGGCACCATTTACTTGCTTCCTGCAAGACCTGCATGTTGCCAGCCTGACAGTAAGTCATTCATTTCATCCAAACTTTGTCTGCCCCAGAAGTCAGGTATGTACAGTCCTGAGTAGCTCCCTGTATGAGGTCCTGTTTCAGCAGTGAGCACAGCAACCACCACGCGCGTTGATGTGGTTGGTCTCGGACTGAGCAGCTTCACGCCGACCTTTGTGACTATGACCACGACGACAGTGAGCCCCCGCTGCATTGCAACTTGATACATGTACCAATCTAGTTCGTCTGGTTCGTACATGCCATAGACAAGTGTAGATAAGGGTGGCCATATGCATTTGTGCTGCCGTGATATTTGCCTTTGGTGACGGAGGTATATATAGCCGAGCAGGACGGATTGTGCCTCAGACACACCACAGGTCAGACAGAAACATGCACCAGTCTTGTGATGCCTGTGTTGCAGGCTGTAACAGACAGGACATGGCAACTTTGTTCATGCCAAAGGTCAAGTCACCTGGTCTTTGAGTGTTGCAGAAACTATGATGGTCTGCCGGCCCTCTTTCTGCTTCTTGCCACAGTGTTGTGTCAAGCGTGTCATGTCTTCCTCGAAATGGTACTCCAGCAACTGATCAACCTGCAGCAGCAGCAAACTACATCCTTTGCATCACATCCTGCCTCAAAACCAACTGTGACAACAGTCTGATAATGGGTGCAGTGGGCAGTCAATACCATTGCAATCTGAGCAGACAGTTACAGGGGAAGGATCTCCGCCTGCACACCCGGGCCAAATGGGACTCCCATCGACCTCTTTTGCTACACAAGGACGAACGCTGCTGCTGACCCATAGCACTATAATTGACAGCATTGACTGGGAAAGTGCAGGCATATAACCACTGCTTGAATGTAAACAGACGCAAGATGCTCGCAGTGCATGCAGAGTTGGACGCATGCTTGGATTGCAGAGTAGCACAGTCATGAATTATACCTCATCCAGAACCAGTATGGGACAGCTGTGCGTCTGAAGTCGTCCCATTCGGCTGAGCTCAGTCAGGCGGCCAGGAGTGCCAACCACCATGAGGGGCTTGTTCAGCTTCAGAGCCTCTGCCTGCATTCAACAAGACACTCATTTGCTCTGTTGGCCAGGCCTTGATATGACCATCAGGCCAATTTAGACAGCATGCTGAGGAAGCTTGGGTCTTTTGACCTCAATACAGCAATGCAAGAGTCAAGCTAGCTGACCCTGCCAGATGCAAGCACTGAGCAATTTCAGGCTTTTGTATGTCAGCTGCAACACAGCTGACCTTGCAGAGGAGATTGGTGAGATGCTGTGTGCAGCCACTCCAGCCCATAGACACATCAGCAGCAGCACATGCAGAGTGGCTGAAACTTTATGACACTTTGATAGTGGTGAGTGGTGCAGTATGTACCCAAGATCTACCTGTCTGTTAGGGTTGGCACCTCCAATGCATTGCTGAACAGTGGCTCGAGCATCATGAGGCAAAAGGCCCTGTGCAACCCTCACAATCTGCATGGCCAATTCCCTCGAGGGGACTACCACTAGAGCCTGCAGTGTGCCGGCCTCATGTGCCTTGCCTTGCTGCTGAAGGGCAACAAACTCCTTTTCTGCATTCTGAATGGCTTTGCTGAGAACTGGCAGCAGGTATGCCAACGTCTGCATCAAAAAGCGCGCTTAAGCCAGGCAACATACAGGCATTGTGTGACGTCTGCAGTACACTGGGACAAGCATTCTATGCACTTGGCTATCTATGCAGTGTTTGCACAGTTTGAGCAAGTGGAGAGATAGTTATCTGCAGAGAATGCAAGCAGTGCAAGTGCACACCTTTCCTGACCCTGTGTAACACTGCATGGCTACATTTCTGCCCGAAATGATAGCAGGTATCGCAGCCTCTTGAACGGCAGTAGGCTTCTGTACGTCATTTTCCTGCAGTCGGCCCTGCAAGAAAAATCAGCTCGGGCGTCATGATCTGTGGGAGCGCTGCGAAACATCAAGCATCACACCAAAGAGGTGAACAGCTGGACTTACTACGACACGGTCGTCCACGCTTAGGTTCAGAAAGCTAGACTGCGCAGGCGGTGCCGTCTGTGCGTCCGTTGCTTGACCCGAGGCAGAATGTGCTCGAAGCAAGTACGCCTTGGCATTTCTGGCCGCCTCTCTGACTTGTCCGCCAGTGAGAGATCGACTCAGTGCAGGTACATATAGCGCATCTTTGCAGCCTAGCAGACTTGAACGTCTGCATGGGGTTTGCAGACTGGCGAGAACCTTCGCACTGGCCAGCGCCAACCTCTGCAGCATGAGTTTCCGGCTGCACCGACTGTCGCCACTTGTGCATGTTGCTAGCTGTGGGTAACAGTGGCGTAGTACGATATTCGTGCTCCGTTTTGGACGCGGAGCGTGCATCACCTCTATATCGCGTCAGGTTAGTAATAGCCATTCTGCCACCGAGCGTCTTGGCCTCAGAATTGGAAGAGCCTGTGGGGTTGGTTCACCCCGTCGACTTAACGATTGCTGACACCGCAGATGTATCAACAAAGCTCTAGTTTCCGCTTTCCCCCCTAAAGCTGAGATGGGTGAGTCTTGCCTGTACCTCACAAGGTGATCACACTCGACTGATGGAAAGTGGCTTCGTCAGTACCAGCCTAAGCATATCACCGGTTTCAAGGGTACGCATGCTGGATAGCCCGCAAGCTCAGTTGCCGGGCACAGCGTCTTAACAAGGATGCTACGTTTTCGAGCGTGTCCTGCTGCCGCGAGGTCAAGTCAATATTAACGATATTGTTGGTTGCTTCAGGACTGCAAGCTGTCTCCGCCAAGAGTGCACGTTCGTCGGCCGTCACACTGGTCGCTCAGCGATCCCCGTTCCTGTCGGACTGGCTGCCGCTGCAGCGTTCCACAGAATTTCGGCACTTTACAGACAGCACGCAGTGTCCCGACGTTGGGGTCACACGTATCAGCACTGCAACCACCGGCTCCGGTACCACTCGTGTCGCCAAAAGTCGCCATCACCAGCACATCTGATGGGCTTTCAGGCAGGACTTTGCCCTTGAGAGAGCCTGCAGGTTCAGCCCCTCAGGTGACCAGAGGCAGATATTTTCTACACACTGCACAAAACTTTTTAGGCCAATCATGGGTGGTATGCTCCAGCACAAAGGCAATTTTGCACCACATGGTATCAACTTACATGCAGGAATGCTCCTTGATATCGCACAGGCATATTCTGCCAGATGGGGCTGAACTGGAACTTGTTGAAATGGGTGCAAGGCGAGATGCACAAACAAAGCCTGCGCAGCCTCCACTGTTGTTCATTCATGGTGCCAGTCACGGCGCATGGTGCTTTGCGGTATGCCACATGTCCTGCAAACTTCGATCCTGTACGTGCCATCATTACAAGCTTTGCCTGTTATGTGTTCTCACAAAAAAATCAAACACTACCATGTCTGCATTGGTGCGTATGAGGGGAAGGCATCCTTTTGCATTCCTGCCTGCCTACCTTGCTTGCCAGGTTCAATCTGTCACATTCCTTTTGCACAATCAGATGCTCTGCTTGAGTTGCGCCCCTTTTCCCTTCATGCCAAGCTGGCCGCATGCAAGTGCAGCTTTCATACTGCAGTGTTATATGCAGGAGAATTTTCTGCCATGGTTTGCCAAACATGGTCATCATTGCTTTGCCGTCAGCTTCAGAGGCCACGGAACCAGCAGCGACCAGTCTGCTTGTCCTGACACTTATGCTCAATCCAATGATGACCTGGCACATGTCATTGCCTCTCTTCCTCAGCCCCCTGTGCTCATTGCACACTCCATGGGCGGCTTCTTTGGTCAAAGGTGGGTTGCTGTACATGCACATCATTGACACATCAGCCTGTAGCTCAGATCAAAGCTTGTCTCTGTTCTGTTCACAGAGCAGTACCATACAAACATCATCTGACAGGGCACAGACGTATCAAGTGACTCATGTGTAAGATTCCTGGTTAGTTCATGTTGATACCTTTTTTGCATTGCTGTTACAGTTGAAGGACACACCACAAATGTCTTGTTACACATGTTGTATGTCTTGTTACACATTTTGTAGAATTTACTCTGTGCAGTTGTCAGGTGCACTACGAATTTACGCTGCCATCCAATACTGCGATGCAATTCAATGCTTGCATCCTCTTTATCTCTTTCAGTTTATACATTGATAGCTTGCTGAGACACACAGCAGGTCTGCATGCTGCTGTGGTTTGTTGTGTCATCCTCATTCTTGATTATGCAGAGCATTGGTCTAACAGCATCACCATTCATCATCCACTCAGCACTGCATAAATTACCACAGATCGGCTTCCTATGTATGGTGTGTGCACCACTGGCAAGCAGCGCCCTTGAACAGCGTCCTTGACAATCATTTACACTCTTTTGTTTGACTTTATTTGTTATTGTGCCGCAGGTACTTAGTGGAGATGGCAGACAAGCAGCAGCTGCCACCACTAGCGGGTGTGGTCATGCTGGCCTCTGCCTCCTTGACAGCCTGCATTCCCAACATGGAGTGGTGGCACGCCCAGCAGAGCAGCATGCATGCTGTCAAGGTCATCTGGTCAGTCCCACTTGCAAGCTCTTGCACATTGGCTCTGCACAGGTTGCAAGCTCTGCTGCGTGCATATTGTGCTGCCTGTCTTGGAGGCTTCAAGCATCTTTTGGGCAGTGGCATGGTCATGTTTGCATGAGCAGAAAAGGCTTCGCAAGCAGCCACTGCCTTTCCTGAGTGCGAGGCATCGTTGACTGCACGTGCAAAGTGCAAAACGACTTTCTGGCTGCTGTTTTCGATGCAGCAGTGCCTTGTTCAGGTGGATGATGACATCAGCAGTGTTCAAGAATGCGAGCGCGGACAAGGAGATGCTGTTCTCACAAGATTTGCCAGATGCAGACTTTGAAAGGTGTGCTGCCACCCTTTCTAACAAAGTCGTGCCTGCAAAGCATGCAGCCTGAGATGGCCTTAACAGGCCAATGTACTCTTCTTGATGCCTTGTCTCCTGTTGCTTGCTGCAGCACTTTGAGCAGGACAGTAGAGCATATCCACACCAGTGAACAATGCACAGTATCTCATGAACGTTGGATAACCCATTTTGCTGTCTGGAATTTGTTTGGTAGGGTCTTCAAGGTGTGCCAGCCATTTGCAGCTTCATTGCAGTATGTTATTTGTTGTGTTTCTGACCTCTGGCTACTGCATAGAGACGATGTATTATCACCACATTTGTCGACCAATCCTTCCACGGTGTGAATGACCCCCAGACTCTTATCGGTTACGAGTCTGTGGGCACGCTTTTGAATTACTTCTTTGACAACATGTACTAGCTCATTAGCCGTTAGGTTGTGTGCTAGTGCACGTTGTCAAAGAAATGTTTCAAAAGCGTGCCCACAGACTCGTGACCGATAAGAGTCTGGGGGTCGTTCACACCGTGGAAAAATTGGTCGACAACCTGTATGTCTGCTGCATAGTCAGACAGCGCAACACACCATAAAATAAACAGATGAAATGACAGATTGTGCTGTCCTCCACAGGTGCATAATCACTGCACTACACCAACACTTATGTGACAAGACAGTTGTGTTTTCCTCCACAGGTATCATGAGCAGCTTAGATCACACAGATGAAGTATGCTCACTACATCACACCACAAAATAGAGATGTGACATGACAATGGTGTTGCTCTCCACAGGTACTATGAGCAGCTTAGATCAGGGCGGCAAGCCCTGCCTGCTACTTTCAAAGAATTGCGTGGCTTTCTTGCCAAGACGGAAGCCTGTACTGAGGCAGCAAAGCAGCTGCCCATCGGAGTCATGATTGCCGGTGATGATGCCGTCATCATGAGACACCAAGTAGAGGCCAATGCAGCCTATTTTGGTGTGCAGCCCATTGTCCTGGAGGGAGTGGCCCATGATCTCATGTTGGTGAGTCATCTCATTGTGTGCGTGCGTGCGTGCGCTGAAGCTAGAATCTGTGCCTGATTCACATGGCAACATTCCATTCGACATCTTCGATACCAAGCCAGTCGAGGCAAGGCCCTGCACTCATACAGCAGCTCTATCACAGGTCTCTCACTCAGTATTGCATACTCTGTGTTGCCTACTCATGCTGTGTGGTGTCCTTGCTGCAGGATACTAGATGGGAGCAGGCTGCACAGACACTGCACACATGGCTGCAAGGGATACCAGCCCCTGCAGGAAAAAGTTGATACCGATTTTATTCTCGTCACCGCCAATACTGCTCAGCAGCACATAGCCTCATGGCAACTCAGGATGATCGAGGCTCAGTCTTTGGTGTATCAAGCTTGGATGCAGGCTGGGTTTTGTACCACTCATCTGTGGTGTTGCATGTGGGCTTGCTTGAATGATTGCAGGGAGTTGTGTTTGCATTTTTAGGTGATAATCTTTCTGGTTTTTCTGGCTTGACAATTCAAGCCGTTCTGAGAAGACATACTGATCTCAGCTTTCTTGCGTCCAATACTTCTTGTGTTTGGTATTGTTTGAGACTGTTGAGGATTGATGCACTTCTTTTGTCCAATACTGTCGATATTACAAAACTGTCGAGATTGGAAAGGGAGAAGACTTGTGTGTTTGTTGCTACTGACGTTTTAGCACCTGGTTATTTGATGCAGCATTGAGTAGCTGCAAATTCCTGATAAGTGTATTGAACAGAATCCTTTGCTATGAGCAGATCAGTTGACAACCATTTGTATTATAAGAGATGCTTTGCTGTCTTTTGGCTGCCGTTTCATGTTCTTTGCTTTTGATGCTGTTCATACTCTGACTCATGGTTGATTATGTTTTGGGAGCCGGCATGCTTTGATTCACCTCTCATTGTGGTATGCTCTCGTATGCTTTGTCAAGCCCCTCCTTGGCCATCCTTTCGTTGCATATGTTATTGGCATGTTGCCCCACCGCAAGTGCACCTACATGATGGGAAGGATCAGGTATCAAATCATATAGCAGACCCGCATGCAATTTCGTATGCCAGTAGGCTGCCAGATCACACATGTATATACTTCAGGCTTGTAGCTGATGTCTGGTGCATGTGCTGAACCCTGTCCCCAGCATGCATAGCATGCTATAAACTGGCAGGTTGCCATCAAGTATAGTTGCTGCACAAGACATGTATGCCCAGCTTACCCTCAATGTGTCCTGAGGCGGCATGATTGTATCTTCGACTGAGTTGCCACACAATGTAATCTTACGGCATTGCATGGGCACTATGTGGTTCATTCTGCTGATATAGGTATCAACACTGACACAACCTCTAATATAAGCTCTATCTGCGCGCGCGTTGTGCTTGTGGCTGGCTGTCAGGACTGTTAGCCTTGTCCTAACAGTCAGCAACAGATGCTACGAATCTTTCTCAGCAGCTCTCAAATCAGAAATTCTACTTACATGACTGTGAATATAGCCTCCGCATTACAATGCATAACGCAACCTTGCTTGATTGCGTCTTGTATCACAACACCTTCACGATCCAGGCATTATACCAAGGTCTGAAAATCAGTGCATCCTTGGGAAAGTATATCTGAGATCCCCTTTCATACCTGATGTGCAGGATGAAGAAGTGTGTGTAGAGAACAATAGCCGAAGAGTGCTTTCTGAAATGTTCTGGACACACATCAGTCGTGAGGGTCGGTCTGCACGACGTCGCGCAACGCTGCAGAAGCTTTACAGTCTGTGCAAGCTTGGCGGCCGGGGGCTCTACCTCAGTAGGCCGCAGTCTAAGCGCTCGAGACAGTCTCAACGAGACACACCCAATCGTCATGGTCCTGTATCTAAGCGTTTTGCAGCATTTGGTGCAAGCGGCAGCGCACCAGTCACCCTCCTGCATGGCAGGCTGGGGCAGAAACCTTGTTAAAGTGCATACCATGCAAAGGACTCGAAGCGCTCAAGCTAGGCACTTTAAAGTCATGCCTCCTGTGTGCATGGGGAGGCGTTCGTCTAAGATTGCCACCCGAAAGGTGCGCCCACCTCCCGGCAAGATGTGTGACCGCTCAGTCACGGCTGCAAAGAAGCACATATGCATGCATGCAGACAAGTCAAGATGCGCGCAAAGCAAAGCTGTATGGCAAAATAGGGAAGCTGATTGTTCAAGCTGTCAAAGCAGGAGGTACAGATGTTGTGGGCAATCCCAGACTCAAGGAGGTCCTCAAGCAAGCGCAGCAGGCATCGATACCAAAAGACATCATTGAGCGAAACATCAAGCGGGCGTCAGACAAAAGTCAAGCAGATTTTCAAGAGGTACATGTACTCACACTTCCCCACCTGCCTTGCGGCAGCCTTCCATGGCATGCAAACTGCCACATTTCAAGATTCCAAGATTTTGCTTTTCTGGTTCATAGCAACCTTACCGTCTGACGTGCGATCATGAACAGTGACTGCTCTTTGACATGTCCAAGGCAAGGCTAGATTTGCGTCTGATGCAGGTGACTTACGAGGCGTATGGTGCTGGGGGTACTGGCTTTATTTTAGAATGCCTGACAGACAACCTCAACAGGTCTGCCTCAGAAGTGAGGGCTGCAGTCATGAAGGCAGGAGGCAAAATGGCTGATCCAGGCAGCGTCATGTTCAATTTCCAACGGCCAGGGCAAGTTTTTGTCAGCTCTGAAGCGTCAGAGGACCAGGTGCACCTCTTCTCACCCAATGACTATTCCCAAGCCGCTAGGCCGGTGCCAATTCTTTCAGTGTCTAAAGTGCAAGATTTGCCCAGGGACTCCTTGCTCAGCCCTGCTTGCAGTGTCAGGCTTACGCTGCAAGGCTAGCACTGTCAGGCTTGCACATTCCACGCTTGTCTACATTCTCCACTCTCCACTGCTGGGCTTCATCTGGCATGCAATGCGAGACCTGCAGTGTCATACATGTAAGCAGGTGTGACTGCATCCACTGTCCAGGCTGCCAATGCAGATGTTTGAAGTGGCTACAGACGCTGGCGCGGACGACATCGTACCAGCCAATGATGAGGGTGACCATCTGGAGGGCTACAAGGTCACCTTAGCCTACTCCCTGTGCTTTGTGCACTTGTGCCGGCTTTGCTCACTGACATACACAGGACCGACAGCTATGCTTGCAGTTTCTGTGTCATGCCATGGTGCAGCCCAAGGATTATTCTTATTCGTCAGCGGCACTGTTCTATCTGCACCCCACTGCGCTGCACAGGACTGTTTTATAGAACCGGCGTCATGTTATAACTTGTTTGACACCTCTTTACCTGGGAGCTCCAGCAGCTTGACAGCAATATACTCAGAGAGTGTGGCATTTTGACTGGCAGGCTTCTCCGTTAGACAAGCTCATGTTGATCGGTAACTGACCTGAGCCACAATGATCTGAAGTGCTGAGAATGCTCGTGTATGGCATAGGTGCTGACAGACTTGACAAACTATGCTGAGCTGTATAGAGGCTTGCAAGCTGCAGCGTTGCCGTTAGTGGAAGATAGATCTGGCCTTGTCTACAACCCATTATCGTATGTTGAGGTACAGACCATCAATTGAGCAACTTGCTGCAGTTCATCCACAAGGAGTTGTAGATTCCCTTGCTCAGTACTATGTCTGCATGATGAGGATGTACTCAGCTGAGGATGTACTTAGCTCAGCAACATTGTTTCAGCATGCAGTGGCCATATATGCAAACAAGTCTTGATCTCATGAATGAGCATGCCACCGGGAATGCTTACCAGCTTGCTTACCCGAGTGCAGTTCATGCTGCAAAGCCTTGAAGCTGTCAGTAATGCTTGCCTGCTTTGTGCTGCAGTGTGATGATCAGGCATATGATCAAAACGAGCAGATGTTGGAGCGGTTGTTGGCAGTAGACGATGTGGATGATGTTCACACCAACTGTGCAGGTTTGAGATGACACTGGCAATGCTAACGCAGACGCTCAAGGTCCTGAACGCACATGTGGCCATGCTGCTTGTGCTGCTACTCTATATTGAGTCTGTGACAACACAATAGCACATGAGCTTTTGAAAGGCATTTTGCAGACACACAGGTCTGCAGGAGCCCTCATGCATGTTCACTGAACAAATGCATGAATCTGCGGTTGGGAGTCTGTGACGGAGCAGAGAGTAGACTGTGATACTTGGTGAGCATTCAGCAGTCTAGGGCATATGTATGCATTCTCTTGGGATGGATCTTGCATGTGGGGATAGGCTATTGATTCCAGATTCCTGAAGTGACTGCCCATTGGTGGAACCTTAGCAGCCTTTATCAAGACTTGACAGACACAGAACATTAATTGTCGCTAGGCCTTGGCATCACACAACAGGTGCACAGCCCGATTCATTGTAAGTATCGCACTCATTCATATTGCCTGTTCATGTTGAGCTCCGCCCCTCACCGGGCCGAGCCTTTCTAGCGTCACAAGTTTGTACTCTTTCACAATCGCGCTTTTGGATTCATCTTAAACCACCAGTGCTGTTGAGGTCAATTATAGTACTTGGACTTGCTACAAACGGATGTCAGAGCAGTTGGTACAAAGCCAGTGGCGTCTTTAAGTCAACAGCAGCCAATCAACCTGGCAGTGTGTAATGATGATTATGCTGGTAATGGATATAACATACATATGTTGCATTGAGCACGTGCCCATTACGTGCTGGTCCAATCAATTGAACCCACTGCTGCCTGCTTCTGCGCATTGCTGCTCAGGTGCATGTTCTTGTATGCTGAAAGGACAGTTTTGCAAGAGATGCACACATGAACACAATGGCAACAAACCAGCATTCTGGCCCACAAAATAGCATTTCAAGCTCTGCATAGAGGTACAACTGCCAGGACAAACACTACTGGCACAGTCGGATGATGGATTCACGGAAGCCTTTGACAGCTTCATCTACTTGTCTGCTAAGGGTCCTGGTTTCACAGCTGTCTCAGGTGCCTTGTTCCAGTCGTCCCATCCCCTAACCCATTCTTTGCCCTCAGGCGCCCGAGCTGTCTGATCTATGTGATCTCGCAGCTGCAGTGACACATCTTTGAACAACGCCTGCACACATGCAAAGCCATGTCTGTGAATGCAACACCGCAGTCAACTGCTGTAAACATATACAAACTGAACATGTTTGCATAATGCGACACTGTGCCGGGCTATGTTTAACAGTGGCTCAGACTCACAAAAGCAAGAACTGAGACAGCAAAGAAACTGCATCATCAAAAGATGTCATCACCACAGAGGGAAAGTGAGAAGAGAGAAGGTGCTGTCTGTTGTATACCTGATAGGCTGCATTTTCTGCGACATCCTGAGGGGGCTGCTCTTGACCTGTCAGCCACTTGTACAGATCAGGATTTTCCTGGTCGAGGACAATCTCAAACTGCTGCAGCATGTTTTCACTGAGCTGAGGTATCTGCTTTTCTGCCCAAATGCCAACCAGCAGGTCCATCTCCAGAAATCCGCGCTGTCTGCTCCTGTACAGCAGCCTGTTCACCAGCACCTTTCTGCGTAAGTCAGGATCCTGTTGAATTGCTTTGATGTGATTGGAGTGCTGCTGCTGCTGTGGATGACTTTGCTGTCTCGTGCGCTGCTGCTCTGTCTGCTGCTGTTGCAGTTGGGCTGAAGTTTGAGGTGCTGCGGAGTCAAGACTTGCTGAATGCATGAAGGGCGCTGCTTGGAGGTGCATTTGACTCGAGTAATCTGTCAAGCTGCACAGAGAGGATCCGACGAAGGGCAACAGTTTTGATGTTTGCGCCCCGCGCGTGACAGCTGAGCGGAGCATGCTTTTTCAAGCTTGTTGGTATCCTGTTGGTTCTTTGACCTGCGCGTCGACGATGTGCAAAGCCATCTAAATGTGTCCGCGCCAATCAGGGAACTTGCTGACGACAGCAGCATGATCCACAACTCACCTCGGCGGACAACTTTACTGTCGGAAACTGATCACGTTGACCTCGCCGTCAAACGCTGAGCCGGCCAAATGCCTTGCGACCTTCCAGTGGTTTGCCAATGGTGGCCGCGACTTATCCTGAACTTGCTGCAATGCTCAAGGTGCCAACACGACGAGCTGCACTGAGCTGCACTGCGCTGCACGCTGCATTGCACTGCACGTCTGCATACGATCAGGCCACGCATGTCCCTTGTCAGTCTTTGAATAATAAATTTGGCCTTTGTTTTAATCAACAAAAGGCCAAATCACATCTTCACTTGGCTTCGGAGTGGCGCAGCGGAAGCGTGGAGGGCCCATAACCCTCAGGTCCCTGGATCGAAACCAGGCTCCGAAAGTATAATCGTTCGCTATTTTGTCGCGCAGACAACATGTGCCCACCATGCGCTGGTTAACATATGTTGCCTTTTGCACACCTTGGCACTTGGGTTCTATTTACCTTGAAAGTAATGTGACGCCTGACAGTCCAACTCCAGGGCAAACATGGGCTTCAAACTTGGTCATTCTATGCATATGCATGCATGCAATTGCAAGTAGCAATGCTGAAATTCAAGCCGCACCAGGCATATTGATTGCATATATGCGGTTGATGGCTATATAGCGGTGTGCCAACATGTAGCCAAGTTTGGCTGACTAAAAACTAACCAAACAGCTAGTGGCAGAATATCTATGTCTCGTCCTGCAATATACTATGCTAATGCTGCATAGACTTCTCAGCCTGCTCTGTCATTTGTTCATTGGCATCTGACGGCTTCGAGCCAGTGTAATCCCG
>JAABUH010001100.1_pt1 | contig 32597 bp, 36 predicted proteins | sample 5559121 | NCBI WGS metagenome assembly JAABUH01 (sample SAMN10711871, study PRJNA513364) | rock metagenome | isolation source: Antarctica rocks | place: Antarctica: Victoria Land, Battleship Promontory nord | collected 2015-12-28
TTCCCGGCGTGGATTCTCCCGTCCCCGCTGCATTACTCCCTGGAGGTACGTCAACGTCTCCTCGCTCGTATTGGGCCCAAAAGGTTGATACCGGTAGACGTCAGGGTGGTTGGCAACCGAGTGGATTGCTTCGCAATCATCGAGTACTAGCTCTCGAAGGTCGATCCTGTTGCCATAAAGGTTCATTGACACATGTTAAACCGCGTATCCGTCTCAAAGCCCTCCCCAAAAACCTTGATTGAGGGCATGGTTCTAAGGTCCGATAAGAGAAGGTTATCGGACCTTAGGGTGCTATTCTAATTTCATGTACGAGAACCTCGTTCCTGCCTCCCAATCCACCGACGTCATGCCGCTCACCCAGCTCGAGGACGTGGTGCGGGACTATGCCCGGGCATCGAAGGCGACCAACACCATACGGGCCTATCGCGCCGACCTGGCTGATTTCACGCTCTGGTGTGCCGACCACGACCTGACCCGTCTCCCGGCAGCTCCGGAGACGGTCGCGCTCTATATCAGCGCCCTTGCTCAAGCTGGCGCCCGGGCGTCTACCATCCAGCGGCGCCTCTCGGCGCTCTCCCAGGCCCACCAGCTCGTGGGCTACGAGCCCTCCCCCACTCAGGCTCCCCTCGTCCGTAGCACCATGGCGGGGATCCGCCGGCGGCTGGGCATCGCCCCCGAACAGAAGACGCCAACACTCACCCCGGACCTGCGCCGCATGGTCGCGACCTGTCCGAATGACACGCTCGCCGGCGCACGCGATCGGGCACTCCTTCTCCTCGGCTTCGCCGGCGCCTTCCGCCGCTCAGAATTGGTCAGTCTCGACGTTGATGATCTCGAGGAGACTGCCGACGGGTTGCGAGTCCAGCTCCGCCGCAGCAAGACCGATCAAGAAGGCGAAGGTCGCGAGGTGGGCATACCCTTTGGGCAGCACCCGGAAACTTGCCCAATCCGGGCACTCCGCGCCTGGCGAGCGGCTGGTCCTATCCAGGCAGGTCCAGTGTTCCGACCAATCAATCGCCACGATCAACTGCAGGAGATGCGGCTCACCGATAAGGGCGTCGCCCGCATCGTCAAGCGAGCCGCAGAACGCGCGGGCCTCGGACCGTCGCGCTACGCCGGTCACTCTCTGCGGGCCGGCCTTGCCACTGCCGCAGCAGAGGGTGGCGCGTCGGAACGGGCGATCATGAAGCAGACCGGGCACCGGAGTGTGACGATGGTGCGCCGGTACATCCGGAGTGGAACCCTCTTTCAGGAGAACGCTGCGGCGTATGTTGGACTATGAAACTGGTTCCCCGATACGCGGGTTCGATTGGCGGCAACCGTGAATTGAAGTGAGGACGTATTTTGTCACCGAATCCTCAGGAGCTGATCGAATTGAACGCTGATGGCAACGAACGGAATCAACGTTGGCGATGAGCGGGGCAGGAGCCTTTCTACAAGATGACCTTCCTAATGTTCTATCGTTCGCAGACAGGGAGCGTCTAGCAACAACACTCTGGCGCCTAACGCAGATTGCCACAGGCCCACTTCTCGTCGTCGGAAGTATCGCTCTGCGGATCCACCTTCATCGGCGTGATTACCCCGCCTTGGATCGCAGCCTGAATGACCTTGATCTAGCGGTATCCGATCTGGATTCGCTACCTGTGGTGGAAGGTAAAGTATTTCTCGTATCCCATTACCATCCCAAATCGGCCCTCAGTAGTAGCGGAAGAATGCTCTTGCAACTTGTCGATGAAGAAACGAGGTTACGAATCGACATTTTTCAGACACTCGCCGGGGCGATAGATCGAGCCTCCTCGCTCGGAGATAGCTCGTCTCTTTGCGTGGTGTCAGTGGAGGATATCCTCGTGCGCACGCTGCTAGTACTTCAGGCTCAAGCTGCGTCGGGAATGGCTACGACCAAATATGTGGAAACAATCCAACGACTGAGCGACATCGTGAATATGGAGAGGGCTAACCAGCTGTGGGCAACCGCACGCAATGCAGACCAGCCCGCATCAATCCACGCAGCTATCGCGTATGCAGACGGGCTACTACGAGCCCGTCCATCCTCGGATCGCGTCGTGGAGTATGGTCGGTTGGATGATCCGCCCTGCGACCTGTGTGAACGGACAGATCGTTATCCATTGGCAGATAAACAGCGAATCTTCGACACTCTCGGATACATTTAGCGCCTGGCGCTACCTAGCTCAAGCCAGGTAGCCGCTTCAACCTCGTGCGCTGCTTTATTCGCCCAAAACGCGCAACCCTTCGGTGACCTCTCGCATGGCGCCTCTGACCGCGGCGTCCTCATCACAGCCATGCATGTCGCGGTATTCCAAGAACAACCCAATCGCGTCGGCTGCCACCCTGATGGCGTCAACTCTCGTCCGCAGCAAAGCCGCTTCCAGCACCGCTACTCGTTCCTTCGTAGTCTCGATGGATTCATCAGGTGGTCGACGTCGATCCGGGACGCCGCTTAGCTGCACTCGCCTTCCTGAAAGCCATCGAGAATAAAACGCGCTGTTTGCTGGATACGCTGCATACCTCGCCAGAGCTTGGTATCCACATAGCTGCTACATCGATGGCCGAAAAACGCAGGCATTGCGCCAGCGGCTGAGAACCTGCTGCTGGCTGATAACGGCCAGCTAGCGCCAATTCCTGCAGTGCCGAGGCATCGGAGTAGGCTCGCCTCCGGCCGGTCTTTTGGCCACAGAAACAGCACGTATGTGTAAAGGAGGTTGGCTCTCCCGCACTTTTGGTGAAAAGGAAGGTCTGACCACAACCACTGGTCCCCGCAGTTCGGGGTGCCTCCCAGATCTCGTAGCCAGCAGGCCGAAATCATCAACTTTGCGGGAGACCCAGGAGGTTCTGGCGAGGTCTGATACGCTGGGCCGACGCTTTGATGGCAGCAATTGCTGCATCGCCACCTCCCGACCAGCCGGCGGCATAGCCAAAACTGTAGGCAGCGCTATCGATATCCAGTCCTGAGCAGACCACATACGCGACCGATTCCGCTTCCAGCTCGATAAGCCCACGCGCGGCATCGGGCGCACGTACACCGGGACCGTGCAGGATGGCGTGAGCCAGTTCGTGCACCAGCGTCTTGACGCTCGCTGCGGGTGAGAGCTCGTCGTGCACTCGGATGCGGTGGAGATCGTATGTGCAGTCTCCATTCTTCTCTCCATCGAGGTGAGCGCGCTCCACCGTCCAGCCCATGCCGCTCGCAACACCAGATAGTCCGCTATACGCGTCGTGTGGATCCTCGCCGACCAACCGTGTTGCCACCTCGGGTAGTGGTTCGCCGTCGGTCTGGGCGATGTCAAACACATACGTCTGGCGAAACGCAACGACTGCTCGTCGCTTCTCACCAAGCTCCGAATCCGGATCTTCCCGCCGCCGGAGGAAGTCGATCATGGATTTCTCGCAGATCGCGTCTCGCGTCTCGACCTTCCGTCGTCGTCTTTTTTGGCCAACGATCTGCCGCTACTGCGCCGGTCCGCTGGACGCGGAGGATCTTAGCTGCGTGCTCTTGTGCGATCGCTGCTGCCGCGAGGGCCGCGCGCGTCATGGGTGGTGGTTCAGCATGTATGGTTTCCGATCGTGACAACATGTACAGGAGGAACTTCGCAATGGTCATGGATGAGGCCCGGACCCCAGAGCCAGAAGAACTATGGAACCGGCGAGCGCAGCGCAACCGCACCCCCGTCCAGGTCAGCCCCGAGGCCCTTGAACGGATCGACGAAGCTCGTCGCGCGGGGGTGGCTAACGTGACCTTCGAGGACCTGGAAGCCACGGCAATATCGGAGTAATGCCCGGCCCGACGACAACTGGTCACTATCTTGGTGGGGCATCTTCTGCCACAGTGGCAAAATACCACTTTGACAAAGGGGCTGCACTGATCTATGATGAGCCTAACAAGCACAGAGAAGTGGAGCTCACATGGCAACCACCTACGAGAATCTGGTAACAACCTGCGAGAATCTGGTAACAACCTGCGAAAAGCTGGCGGAGATGACGGAGACTGGGCGCTTAACCATTCCCCGCGAGGCTCGACGCGTCGCGGGGGTCGACGGACATCGCTCTATGTTCCAGATCGAGACCAGCGAGGGTGTCATCATCCTCCGGGCTGTCCAGGTCCTCCCGAAGATCGCGCCACGACTCTCCCCGAATGCCCTCGAACTAATCGACGAAGCTCGTCGTGCGGGTGAGGCCGACGTGACCTTCGAGGACCTGGAAGCGACGGCAATATCGGAGTAAGCCGCGCTGGAGCCTACTCCAGTCGCGCGGCCTCTGGCGCATACTGCGGCTTGTCGCTGGCACACGTCAGCATGTGGACACGGCCGCGCTGACGCTCGAACGTCATGTAAAGACCAGGCTCGACGGCGACCCGCCACACGTCTGGACGTTCTTCGAATGGTGCGATGTCCTGTGACTCGAGGTCGTCGGTGCGGTCAAGCAGGTCGAGTGCGCGAACGAAGCGCCGTTGCAGTTCGTGATCGAAAGACGCGAGCCGCTCGCGAAAGCCGGCAGCGAAGCTGAGGCGCCGGCGAGGCCTTCGGCCGACCTCGCTGGCGAGCCATGCGCTGAGCTCCTCAGCGAACTGATCCATTGAAATTCGGTCGCGCGCGTCTGGGCTTGTGGCCTGTTCAATGAGGTAGCAAAGGAACGGCCAGCGCTCCTCCTCTTGAAGGTGGATTGGCTGTTCGGACATGGCGCGCTTATTGGCGCGCACCTGTACCATGCCGACCGGAGGGCGGTCCATATGCGCCGCCAAGACGTACAACGTCTTGGCGAGCGAGAAGACATCCGCGGGGCCAGGAAGGGCATTGGCCGGATTATCGATCATCTCTGGAGCGGTGAAGCTGCGGGCCCTTCCCCAGGCCGCATCGGGATCCGTGATGATAGGGCCCGAGGGGTCGTGCACAAGACCGAAGTCGCCAACGGCCCACCTCTCCTTGTAATGGTAGAGATTACCGGGATGGATGTCCCGATGTCCGAGAGCATGGTTGCGCTCGAGCTGCGCAAGCGTCAGTGCAATGTCGCGAATTGCTTGGACGACGAAATGCAGAGGTGGCGTCGTGCCGAGCGCCGACTCGATCGTGTGCGCGATCTGCATCGCGAACCACGGTGGATCACCGTCAAGATCGTCATCGACGATGGGCACAATACCCGGATATTCGCCAAGGCGGTGCAGGACCTCGACCTCACGCCGTAAGCGCAAAAAGGGCTCGCTCTTGCGGTCGACATTGTGAATGAGCTTTAGTGCGATGGGATCATCGTCAGGATTGCGGTGCGCCGTCCAAACCTCGGCCTGTCCCCCGATGCCCAGGGGGGCATCGAGAGTCCAGCCGACAACTGTCTGGTTCGCCTTGTACCGGAACTCTCGTTTGTGGGGCACGATAAGGCTACTTCAGGGCCCGCTCATCGCGGGCGTCACACAAGGTTGAGAGCATAAGTGATTGTAATGAATGCAGCGATAGGACCTTCTTGAATACGACCGGTCTCGACATATAGGGCGGGCCGTTCGATCCGAGACAGCGCACACCGGTGAGCCAAGTGATGTAGGCGCTGCACTAATCGATCGACGACTCAAGCCCGCTATCGCGTCGGCAACTGCAACTCCGCCCGCAACCGTGCGTCCAGCGCGTTGTGTGATTGGGCGTAATCACCCTTGTACAGCCACCCCTTATCGACATGCCCGGACTCACACTGCTCACGGATTCCCCCAACTGAAACAGCAAGGCTCTCCTGAACGAACATGGCCCAGTCCACCCACCCTTTCGGGCCCCCTGCCCACTCGGCGCCATTGAGCAGGCCGGTGTGGTACCCCTTAGCCGCGACGAGGTTCTCAACAAAGCCGCGATGTTGAAACCAGCAACCTGGCCAGCCCGGGCGGTACGCGCGAATGCGCGGGCCTGCGGCGCGTTGTACGTCAGTGACCTTGCCTTCATCCGGCCAGAGGTGCGCGTAGTCGGAGCGCAGTGTCCAGACCCAGCGCTCCAGCTCCATCCACCAGGCGTACTTAGCGGCCGGGGCGACGGGATAGCGGCCAATCTCACCAAGAGCAGGCTGCTCGTCCCGAACGCGCAGCTTAGAGACCGTGCCCATCGCTGTCTCCTAGCTGCGCGAGCACGACGGCGCCGATCGGTTGGTCTGGCCGAGGGCCGTGGTCCTGGTGCCGGCTGCTGAAATGCCCTATCCAGTCCCACCGCGGCTCTCTTGCGACCAGTGTTTTGACGCCTTCGGCGCGCTTGCGTTTCGAGCTGCGCTGCTCAGCCGCGGTGGCCGCTGCAGCGACACCGCGGCCAACCTGCGCTGGAATATCTTCGGTCTGCTCGAGGTAGGAACGATAGCCGCGGGGTAGTTCACCACTGGCGGCGGCAACCTTTGCCCGGCTCTGCGCCGCTCTCCGCACCAATTCATCAAGCGCTCCGGCATCACCATCACCGGCCAGAGACTCGCGGTCCACGAAGAGGCGGCTGCCCCGCTGCGAGCGAGACACCTGCACGTAGAGCGATTCCCGGTTGGTCTGCCAGCCACCAGCGACAACGTACGCCGTCGGAACAGTGGTGCCCTGGGCAGTCGAGACGTGCGCCGCATAGTTGAGGTCAAGGCCGACATAGTCGTCCAGAGAAACGGCAAGCTCGCGCGGCGTGGCTTCGTGAGTTCGAACAAGGATGCGACGGCCGCCCGTCAGGTCCACTGCCACGACCTCAGCCGTCGTGCCGTTCTCCACCCGCCGCATAGCAGGCGGCCGGTACTGCCCCTTGAAGATCACCCGGTCCCCGGCATGGAGTTCCACCAATCCCGACGGGGTGGCCACCTCGATCGCCTCACCGCCGAGCTCATGGCAAGCAAGCCGGAATGCCTGGGCCACAATGTTGGCCCTGTAGCGCTCCGCATTGCTGGCGTCGGTAACGATCAGTCCGGTACGGCCGTCGTCATTCCACCTGCTGACGGCTTGATCGAGTGCCTCTGCCCGGGTCCCGGCCACCGTCAGGCGACCGTGGCGGGCGTACAGCGCCAGGGCCTCCGTGCTCTCTCCACGACGTAGGTGTGCCCATGCCTGCCGCTCCCACTCCAGCTTGGTACGGCGTACCTCGGTGAGGCGAGCGGCACCTGCCGCAAGCTGGGGCCACATCCCCCCCGCCGTGATGCTGGACAGCTGCGCATCATCACCGAGAGCCACGACCTTGGGACCAGTGACCCCGGCCAACACGTCGGCAAAGGCCGCCCAGCGGCGGGTGTCGACCTGCCCGGCTTCGTCGATCGCGACGACGTCACGGGATCCAAGTCGCAGGGCGCCCACCCGGATCCGGTAAATGAGAGCGTCGAGAGTGAGCGCCTGTGTGCCCTCGCCGAGATCGGCAGCAAGGCGTTGCGCCTGGGCGCCACCGACGGCTACGGCAAGAACCCTCCGGCCGTCCGCCCGCCATGCGTCGGCGGCAACACGGAGAACGACGCCCTTCCCAACGCCGGCCTCACCGACCAGAGCAGTAAATCCGGCGCTGTCACGCAACGCTTCCACAGCGGTGAGCTGCTCGGGCGACAACGTGAATTGACACCGTGCGAGGGCCCGCTCCCAGCTCGCGCCGTTCACCGGGAAGACTCCGGCTGCGGGCCTGTCCTCCATGCGCGTGCTACGCCAAGCGAGAACCCGGCGTTCCAGAGCAAGCATCTCCCGCGTTGTCCAGACGCCGGGCTCGACCTCGATCACGTCGTGATGACGGGTCAACTCACTCAACGCCCGCTCCACGTCGCTGGCGACAACTAGCCCGGGTGCCCGCCGGTACGCCTCGAACCGCAACCGTGCCAGGTCGAACGTAGCGTGCTCCCTGGTGACTCCTTCCGGCGACAGCAATTCCTCGACCAACCGCGCGCATCCAACAGTGGCAGGCGGGAGGGTATTGCCATTAGTCCGCCGACGATCAGCTGCCTCCGCCGCCGCTTGCTGGGTCGCTCCCAACGCAGCTGCCTGTGCGTGCCAGCGTTGGAAGAGGTTCCCACCGTGCCACTTCGCTTTTGCCGCCCGAGTCTTCGCTGCCCAGTCCCGCTCTTCGCTCTGAGTGGGCAAGCGTCCGAAGCTCTCTCGGAAAGACCTTCTCCACTCGTCGCCCTTACTCTCGACCTCTTTGTGGCGACTGCTCCACTCCTCGCGTAAGCGGGCGGAAATACCACGGAGTTCAAAGTACTGTCCGCTCTGCCCGGTCCGCCGCTCGATCTCGAAACCCAATGCGCTCAGGCGCCCCGCCAGAGCGGCTCGGTATACGGCCCCGGCCTCGCCTCGGCCGCGATGCAGCACGAGCGAATCGACGGCAACCAATCGGCCATCGCGCCGTTTCGCAAGGCCTAGGAGAAGAACGTGGCTGTGCAGCTGTGGATCCGGTGGCAATCCCGCGCTCGCCTGGCCCTCTGTTTGACGAGCTGTGTGGTGCGCGAAGTGCGCACTAAGGAGGCTTTCCGCTGTTTCGTTGAGAATCGGTGCAAGCTTCCACCGCTCCGACTGCGTGGGAGGACGGCCGTGAGTGCGCTCGAATGCAGCGATACCAGCCGCGAGCTGCTCGCCGTGACGTCGGCGCACTAGGGGGAAATACTTCTCGATATGGGCGAACGCGTCGCGCACAGCCTCGTCATGGGCCTCCTGTATCGCTCCCCTCCCCTCCTCGTCTGCCATTACCCACGCCACCGTCACCGATGACGGCGCTGAGAAGACCAAGTCATGTGCGGCCACATGATCTCCAGTGCTGCCCGCCCGCACTACTCGCTCGTCGGTCCTCGGATCGCGGCCCTCCATAACGGCTAACAGCGCGGCACGGCTCACCTCACCATCAAGCCCCAGCTCCGCCGCGAGCGAGCCAATCCACTCTCCTGGCGACGCCCAGGGGTCGCCGTCGGCACCGACGTAGTAGTCGCCGTGCGCCTCAACTTCCGACAAGTACTTGGCGTAGCCGACCGCTCCGGAGGCCACGACCTTGTGGATTGTCAGCATTCCTACCGGTACCTCCGCGTCGATGGGCCTCACTCACCCACGCCGCGGCCGGAGGTGTGCGTCTAGTGTGATCATTTTGAGCCGTTGGTACCTATTGGGACAGTCAGAAAACGACAGTGGCGAAGCCGGTTTTTTGGGAAGGCTGGTGAGGCGTCCAGCCAGGACGGCAGGCAGGTGCGGACGCGTGGTGGCGTGCAGCTCGGCGACACTGGAGGTCCAAGGAAGTGGCAGAGGACATGGGGTAATGGGTGACCGGTCGCAGAGCTCAGCCATAGCGCAAATACGAGCGATGGGCTGCTCGCGGTACGACATTGGTATCCGAGATGTCACCCGGGGTCTGATGATGCCTCGGCTCTGGGATGTGAGCCAGGTCGGGTCGGCTATCAGCTGGCTCAAGCACATGAACATGCAGGGCAATGACATCTACGTCAGACCGGCGCGAAGCATGGGGCTTGTGTTGGTCGACGATCTCGCAACCGCGGCGCTGGCACGAATGAAGGCAGACGGCATTTCCCCGGCCGTAGTCGTCGAAACTAGTGCCCACAACCATCAGGCATGGGTGCGCCTGTCAGAAGAACCGCTCTTGCCCGAAGAAGCGTCAACCGTGGCCAGACTCCTGGCCCGGCGGTATGGTGGTGATCCCAACAGCGCAAACTGGCGCCACTATGGCCGACTTGCCGGCTTCACCAACCGCAAACCTGCCCGTCGGCGTCCCGATGGGCAGTACCCATACGTCCTCCTGCGCGAGGCCAGCGGTGCAACCGCGTTGGATGCGCTTGAGAGCCTACTGGCGGCCGCCCGGAAGGAGAATGCTGTTCCTGCCTCACAATCCCTTTCTGACGGCCCACGACAAGCTTTTCAGACAGTTCTAGGGCCGCCCACACTGAACTACGCCCAGCGTGCCGAATGGCTGCTCAAGCGGTATCCCGACGTTGATTACAGTCGGCTCGACTGGATGGTCTGCCGTGACCTCGCGGGTTCAAGCCTCGCTGTCGATCAGGAATACCTCGAGCAAGTGCTATGCGACGGTAGTCCCCACCTTGCAGAGCGGAAAGTGGGTCACATCGACGAGTACGTCCGCCGTACGGCAGAGAAGGTGCTGCGGGATCCTTTAGTGACCGCCAGACGTAATCGGCTGACCCAGCTTGCCGCTGATACAGAGGAACTCCGAGGCTCAGGAGAGCGCGACCTGTAGGCTTTCTCCCCCATCGGGCGCGGCGTGTTGTTGTGTTGACCGAAGACGTAGCTTCCGGCGACGCAGGAGCCGGTAGCGGGCCAGGAGAACTATCTTCGGAGGGGCGAGGGTGCGGATATAAGGCGGGTCGAAACGGAACGATGGCCCGGAGCGAAGCGCAGGGTCTTCGTGGAGTGACCCGTTCATCGCTGCCGCAGGCCTGTGCCGAGACTTCTGGGATCCCATACTTCCGGTCACCGAGTTCCATGGCTACTCGTGTTGGCTGACCGGCCCGCTGTGATCGTGGAAAACTCGACTAGCTCATCCCTGACCGATGGTCATGGCATTGACCACTGGTATGGGACCGGGCTGGGCTTTTCCACTGCTCTGACCACTGGTATGGGACCGGGCTGGGCTTTTCCACTGCTCTGACCACTGGTATGGGATGGAGGTGCGGGTGAATGTGCGCGCGCATGGCACGCCCGCCAATCTACGTTCCCGTCCCATACTTTTGGTCAGGGTCGCGAACAGTTATGCACCGACGTCACCACCTTTCTGGCCGGTTAGTCAGCGGATCCCATACTTCCGGTCAAGCCATCTCATACCGTTGGTCACCTGATCCCATACCGTTGGTCAGATTGCGAGATCGCCTTTATAGATTCGTTGTTAGTCTCTTTCTTTAGGTTCTTTTCATAGTCAAGACCGGGCTCTTAAGAGCCTTAGCCGAAGAATCTAATCCCATACCGGAGCGTCAACGACCCGGTCCCATACCGTTGGTCAGGTTTTGATCCTAGAGTGTCCACAAGCCCTTCCACCCCCTGGATGTTCCGTTAGAGTCGCCACGGACTCGATCCCATACTTCAACGTCAAACTTGGTCTCAGCAACGCCTTCTCGAGGAGAGTTAGTTCCGTGGAGAATCGCGCGTCCGGCAGCACCAGCAATGGGCCGATCCACCTAAGCGACATCCTCGCCCAGGCGCTCCGCGTTGGTACGGATTCGGCGGTACCAGAACCTGACCTCAACGATGGGATCGACCAGGTCGTCGAGGTGGCCGGATACAAAGCACTGGTTCCCTTCGCCCACAGCCAGGAGGAAACACCCGACTGGCTTCTGCACGAAACGCACTTGTTGCGGCAGCCGGTTTATCGCACTGAGCGCAAAGACTCAGACGACGAACCAGTTGGCAGTTATTTCGACAATCCCGCAGCGGAACAATTGCCGTTGCTGACGTACGAGTACGACTCTGAGACCACAGTCATCAGTCGCATTGGAGAACTCGGAACCCGAGACATGCTTGTGGTGGCGGTGCTTTCCCAAGCCTTCTTCGCCAACGGCTGCCCGGCAGACAACAAGATTCGCGGCGATCAAGCAACGCTCGGTTACATCGCGCGCCAGCTGGGCATGCATCCAGAGGGCGCCACGCGGCTTATCCGAGCGTCCATGGAACGCTTGAGTACAGCCCGCGTAAAGATCAAGGTGCATGGAGGTGACCCGGCTGCCGTGGGTGGTCCCACCACCACACGCGGGGAAATCACGGTAGGTTTTCTCGCCAACTTTGGATGGCGGGAACGCAAGCAGCGGGGCGTCGCCGTTAACCGCGACAACTACATCCAACTCGACCAGGCGATGGCCGATCTCATCCGCGCCGGGCAGTTCACCTTCTTGCGAGCTGAGGTCCTGAGGGGACTGCGTCGCCAGCCGATGGCTTTGAAACTCTACGCGTGGGCACGGACTCATAGACCCGACGAACGGGGCCGGATTTTCTATGGAGTAAATAAATTAGCGAAGCAATTGGGCTGCTCCGACCAAAACTCCACTCGCCGGCGCCGGAAAATGACCGAAGCAGTAGAAGCCGTTTGTAGCGCCGCCCCGGAGGAGTTCCCGGGGTTCGAAATGAGGACCGGACGGCACGATCAAGTTCTGGTTCTTCGCAGAGCTAAGGGACGAGAGCCCGTCGCCCTAGTAGCGTCGACGGCCTAGCTAGCGACCTAGGCTGGGAGGGCCAGGACGGCGGTGGCCGTTTGACAGGGCCCCGGCTATCGATCAGGGCCAGGGCTGCTTTGCCCACGGTGTCCGGCTCTCTACCTAATGCGCAAGAATTACCTAACGCAAGACCATTGTCAACTACGCGGAACGCTACGAGAGTGTTGATAAAGTCTCCGTGGGGGCGCCCGTGGCTCCTCACGCAGCGGACGAACACGAGCTCACGTCACCCTGGCTTCAGCCTCAAAATTCTCGCGTACCCAGACCCCGAAGCCGTGCAGCAGGGCGAGGGCCTCGTCACGCGATGCTGGTGCCCCACTCGCCCACTGCAGCGTCTGCTGCATCTCGCCGGACCATTCCGGGAAGTAGTGGAGAAATACCTGGGCTGCTTCTTCGCGATCAGGCGTCCACGACCGGCTGCGCGCCATCACCATGCCGAACGCCGACCGGATGATCTTGCGGCATGCTGCCCCCACGAGGCGTCGGTGGTTCTCTTCGGTCAGCGCATCCTCGAGTCGCCGCTCGTATCCACTCAGTACCTCATCCACGTCGCCATTCAAGGCAAGAGCGACCGCAGGCGTCGGTCGGAAGCGCGGCAGCCCTCGGCGCAGGTCCTGGCCATGCACGCAGATGCAGAGCACCTTGAGAAAGAACCCCAGGCCGTTCGGATCAGTAACCACGTCGGCCACGTGCGTCACACCAATCCCCACCTCGCGTACCACGCCTGCGTAGCGCTTTGACAGGTCCCTCGCCACGTTGGCAAGGACAGCGTGATCGCCCGGCATCGGGGCGGCAGAGAGACAGGCCAGCATGTCGAGATCGGAAACGGCCACCCGCGCGGTGCCACGGGGCACGGAACCGTACAGGTAGAGGCTGTGGAGCGACCCCGAGAGCACTGCCGTAACCGCAGCCACTGCGTCGTCGACGATGGGCACGAATGCCGGGCTGATGGCGGCTGCTTCCAGAGGGACGACCCAGCCCTCGAAGTCCACGTTGCCCTGTTCAGACCGCATCCGAGCTGCCTATCACTCCCTCTTCGCAGATGCGGAGGGTGCGCAACTCAGCCCTCCGCATCCGTATCCACTTTTCGCTGCCACCTCCTCGGCGGGGGATAGACGAAGCGGGCGATGGTCGCCGACGTCCACCCGATGAGCCAGCCACCGAAGACGGTGCGGTACGTGCCCGCCTGCTCTCGTTTGGTGAGGTGAACGATCGCCAGCACTACGGCCCACACGGCGATGGCCGCGATGCTATAACGCGTGTATGAGCCCTCTCGTTCCCGCCGAAACAGGGTGTGGTGATCGGTTGAGCCGTCCATGCGATCCTCCTTGCCCGCCGTCTGTCTTCATAATGAGGGACGCAGCGGGGCGCCTATCGCCGCGTGTCCGACTTCACGATGAGCACCACCGATCCCGATGCCGCGCTCATGCGGGCGAAAGTCGGTGGCCCGCTCCGGCTCGGGTATCAGGACACCTACGTCACCGATGGTGGCCGTGCCCGCATCATCTTGAGCGTGCTGGTCTCGCCCGGCGAGGTGATGGAGAACCAGGTGATGCTCGATCTCTTGTGGCACACCTGCTTCCGCTGGAAGCTCCGGCCTGACCAGGTTGCTGCCGATACCGCCTACGGCACCATCGAGAACATTATCCCCATCGAGGACGCTGGGATCGCGATGTACACGCCCCTGCCGGATTGGGATAAGCGAACCGAGTACTTTGGCGCCTCCCGCTTCATCTATGATTCGGAGTCGGATACCTACCGCTGCCCGAATGGACAAACACTCCGGCGCGAGACGGCTAGGTACACCAAGGGCAAGATCGTCTACCACGCCGACCCGGAGGCGTGCGATGCCTGTCCACTGAAAGCGCAGTGCACACCAAGTATGGAGGGCCGGCGCGTCCATCGCAGCATCGACGAGGACTTCCTCGACCGCGTGCGCGCGCATCACGACACCGAAGCCTACGAGAAGGCGATGCTGAAACGGAAGCTCTGGACCGAGCCGCTCTTCGCTGAAGCCAAGCTCTGGCACGGATTACGTCGGTTCCGACTGCGACAGCTCTGGCGAGTGAACATTGAGGCGCTGATGGTCGCTACTGCGCAGAACCTCAAGCGGCTGCTCACGTGGCGGGGACGGAGGTACCCGCCAGCCTCTGGGATGGCCGTTCCCATGCCGATCACCGGTGGGAATCCGCCTCTATCCGTCCGGATAGTCGCGTGGATGCACCTCCTGAGACGCCTTGACCGCTTGCGTCACGTGGTTATGGCGCCGGCGCCGGCGCCGGCTCTCTGAAGCTCCGGCGCCGGGTTTATCAACACTCTCGCTACCTTACGGTGACGAAGCTGCTGTGCTCGGCGCTCCCCTACTGAGGCATTCAGGGTGACGGGACCCGCCAGGGCCATCACGTCATTTACACAATTTACATGCAATGCACCATGGAAATGATGCACACTAATGGAGTACTTGGTGTACGCTGTGTAAATGGCAATCATCACGATGGTCCAATGGAAGGGTGGTGTCGGGAAGTCGACCCTGGCGGTCCATATCGCCGTGGCGCTGGGTGCGGTTCTGATCGACCTGGAGCCTTGGGGTGGGGCAACCGCGTGGTGGGGCGGTACCCATGCCAATGAGCTCTGGCAGGCGCCCGGACCGGCCCCGGTACTCCGCGCGTTGGAGCGGGGAAAGGCGCCGCGGCCCCGGCAAGGGGCCTCCGGCCGACCCCAACTCGTTCCCTCGCATGAACAACTCCTGGCCCTTACTGACGGCGTCGCAGGCGGTGTAGCCGCGTGGGCGTGGTCTCCCGAAGGTCTGCCAACGCTTATGGTCCCCACGTCGGCGGGCCCTCGACCCTTATCGGAAGCCTTGCGGGTTGCGATTCGCGCATGGGCCGATGAGTGGGGAACGCATGTAGTTGTAGACACTCCTGCTGGATTCGGCCCGCTCGCCGATGGGGGGATTGCAGCAGCCGATGTCGTGGTATTACCTGTGACCCCTGATCAGTGGTCTGTGCCAGCGTTGCGCAAATTCATGCGCGCCTACGGACCACGGATCCGGCACGGCCTGGTTATCCCGAATCGCGTCAGGTCCCGCGCCGAGGACGACGCCTGGGCCGAGGTAATGACCAGCGAAGGAGTGATTGAACCGCCATTCGTGCTCGGGCCACCGATTCAGGAGTCCGAAGTGCTGCATAGCACTCGCCGACCGCTCACCGCCGGCCCCAGTCCTGGAAAGGCTCGCGCGACAGCACTCGAGCAGATCGCGGCAGCAGCACAGCGTGCCCTGGAGTTAAGTGAGGAATGAGCACAGAAAATCGCCGAGGACACACCATTTACGTTACCCAGGAGGTCTGGACAGCTCTGGACCGCCGGTACCTCGAGTCCCGTATTCAATCGGCTGGCGGGCTGTCAAAGATGGAGTTTATTGAGCAGGTTCTCTTAGTAGGGATGGACGCCGTAACACCCGGCCGCATGGTGCGACCGGGTGCGCGTAGTCAGTCGGAGGCAGCTCCAGCCAACTCCCGCTCCGCTAAACCGGCTGCTCCACGAGCAATCGAGGCCGTCACCGGGGAATCAGAGGCCGAGACGGCGGCGCCCGCGGCTGAGGTGAAGACGGAGGAGCCGGTACCAAGCCGTGAGACGCCAGCGACGTCGAATCGGCGTGCAAACGCGCTGGACCGCCTCAAGCAAGCGTCGGAGCCCGGACGGCCTGCGCCCATCAGAAGCGCAGCAGATTCGACCGTGGGGGAGGAGAGACGTGAGTGAGTTGGCGCCTGGCGAGGTCCACTACGATCGAAGTGTTCAGAGACGACGGTTAGTGGTGCTAGGAGACCTTCTTGTGCCGCTGGCCGTTTTCTTTATTTTGTCAACTGATCGCTTTCGTAGTGCCCCAGGCAGGGCAGCTGGCGCCACAGCGTCGTAGCACTGGAGGATGGATGTGGATGAAGAGATGACGCTTGCAATCTCGCTCCCCTTAGATTCAGAGGGGTTCCTTCGCAGAGAGTGTCCCACCTGCGATCGGGAGTTCAAATGGCTGCACAGCAGCGCTGAGAATGAGAGAACCGAAGCCATCGCCGATGGTGGCTACTTCTGTCCGTACTGTGGGGTGCAGGCGCCAGCCAACGCGTGGCTCACGCAGGCACAGGTCTCTCTAGTCCAGAACACGGCCCATGCCGAGATCCTCGGTCCAATACTCAAAAAGTTCGGACAAGATATCGAAGGAATTGCTCGTGGATCGGGCGGAATAATCAGCGCTCGAGCCAATTACAACGAGCCCGAAAAACTTGATCCACTCACCGAATCCGATGACATGAAGCGAGTCGACTTCGAATGTCACCCAGCAGAGCCCTTGAAGGTTCTCGATGATTGGTCCAACTCAGTGCACTGCTTGATCTGTGGAGAGGTGAGTCCTTAGTCGCTCCCAGGTTCATCGGGGAGCTGCTCCACAAGGACCTCGACCCCTTGTTTCAGTGCGTCGGAGAGTTCGTCGACGCCGGTCTCTAGCATTTTTTCAGCCTCAACGCTTCCGACTGGAGCCGAACGCTCCTCGGGGTGCCAATGAAAAAAAGTCACAAAGACTCCTTCGAAGCCGACGTGAACCATCAGGTGCAGCTTGAGGCTGCCATCGCTGATCAGTTCGAGGGACCGCCCCATTCTGAGTGTTAGGGCAACCGGACGATCGAACGGTGCGACCCGCGTGCAGCGGTACCAGCGAAAGTCCACCTTTTGTTGACCGAATCCTGGGTGCGTTCGCAGCAAGTTGTGAGTCAGTTCGTCTGTCTGTAAGTCGACCTGGGTTCGCGGGTAGAGGTCTTTTAGGCCCTTATTCAGCGGCTCTGTCAATGCTTGGAGCCTGCGAACCGCGGCATGGGCTAGGTCTTTTTGCTCCTCTAGAATGTCCTGCTCCGACATCGCAGACTTGAGCTTTGCTCGAAGTCGGGACCGAGCATCGGACACGTCGAACTGGACGGGTTCGCTCGCTAATGTCTGCCATGTAGCAAGGTCGCGAGCCACTTGATCCTTTGACGGCCGCTCCTCGGGGTGCAGGCGTGTCATCAGATCTACCTCTTGGTCCAAGAGACGAGCCCGTGGATGCGGTCGGAAATCACCAATCTCGAAGCGTCGTGTGCCGACAGGCTGATGACCTTCGGGCGGGAAACCTAGCTCGGTGGCAAGGACCCACAGAGTCTTACCCAGGGAATAGACGTCGGCCGGATGAGGGTCGGCGGTTGTTGGGGCAATGATCATCTCGTATGCCGCGTAGTGGGCCGGCCCAACTTGGCGGCCTTCTTTCGTCAAACCCACTGCGTCCGGAATGGCAACCAGTCCAAAATCGCCGATCAACCACGAACCGTCCAACTGATAGAGATTGCCTGGCTTGACGTCGCGATGGGCGATGTCAAAGTCACGCTGCAGTCGAGCCAGTGTGTCTGCAATAGCTGCGACTGCTCCCACAACCTCAGCAAGTGGTCGGCCGGCGAGAGCCCCGGCAATGGGTGTGGCAATTGGCATTGCAAGCCAGGGTTGGTCGTTTTTACTTGGTTGATCTGGCAGATGTGCATCTAACAGTGGCAGCAGGCCAGGAACATCTTGATGAGTTCGCAAGAACTCGATCTCGCGCACAAATCGTTGGTAGGGCTCGCGCTCGACCTTCTTGGCGTTAATGACCTTGAGGGCAACATCCTTGTCACTGTCAGCCCGAGTTGCCCTCCAGACGCTAGCATTACCGCCTGAACCTAGGCGCTCGTGCAACGCCCAAGGTCCCACGTTCTTCGTTTGTCCGTTGTCCATCCAGGGGATCCTTTTCTAAGCCACGGTCACGACGGGTGTCTCTGGCTCAGTCGATCGCTTCGTGTCTGTCTAATAGGCCAAGCAGTTCCTTGTTGTAGACGATGCACTCGATCCCATTCTTCTCGACGTGGCCATTCTCACGATAGCCACACGCTCGATACAGCCTTTGCGCGGCGACCTGAGCAATCGATGTGTCGAGATACAAGTAGCTGAATCCGAGCACGGCCGCACGGTCCTCGATATCCCGGATCATCGCTCGTGCGAAACCACGTCGCTGCGCGTCTGGATGCACGCCGACTCGCCGAATCTCTGCTCTATCGGCAGAGTCACGGCGAAGGCCAGCAAAGGAAACGATCTTCCTCTCGTAATCACCGACGATGAATTCGCCGCCTGTTTCGAGGTATACCGCAGGAATTTGATGCATGTCATCGTTCCAAGGATCTAGGGTGAATCCGAGTTGATGCGTGCATGCGGCGAAAGCAGAGGCGACGGCATCGTGATCGGCGAGCTGGTACCTGCGAAACGTAATTTGGTCCACAACGCCCCTTTTCTTTGCCTGTCGAAGGGCCTTCTCTATCACCTCACCTTTCCCCTCCGTGTACTCCGGGTTGCGATCTCGACCAGACGTGATGAGACGCTGCTTACGGCTTACATAGCGCATTACAAGCTGCGGATCACCCTTCAGTAATTCCCGAAATGCAATCATCTCGTGCGCTTTGGCAGAGTCGCGCGACACAATCTGAAGGTGGACCCGGAAGAGCGCTGCGTCGAGCCTGACTGCCCCGCGCGCGCCCGGATATCCCTGTCCGAAGTCGTGTTCTGCGAACCCCGCACGCTCCACGGCTTGCAGTGCCCCTGGCAGCTGGTTGTCACTCGATACTAGGACGAGGGCGTCGATAAACCCTTTACCAGGACATCCAGAGACGGCGGTGGAACCTACATGTTCGAGCGCGAGACTTTCATCTTCATGCTGGATCAAATCTGCGACAAGCCGAAAGACGAGTGGTGCCCTCTCGTCATAGGGCAGGTACTCAAACCGACCGCGGTCGCTGTAAGGTAATACGTTATCAGTCACTGTCTCGCTCGTTGAAGTGTGTCGCTACGAAGCTTCCAGATGAATATCGAGTGACCCAGACTGGCGAAGCCGGGTCAGTTGATCCTCGGTCAGATGAAGTATCACTGGTTTGGGCGCGACATTGGGATTGTCGTGTGCCAGTCCCTCTTCGAGCCACATCTTCATTAGACGTTGGTAGGGAATGCCTCTTGTTTCCGCGGCGGCTCTGACGCTAGCGAGCAGCGTGACTGGCACCCGGATCGATACCGGCACGGTACCCTCCACCTTTGTTGCAGCGGAACCGCGGCGTTGAAAGCGAGCTTCGCCCGATTCGTGTTCACGAAGGGTTTCTTCTGTCAACTCTTCGAGTTCGCGGTCGCTCATGTCCTCGTATGACTTGTCACTCATGTGCGCGCCTCCAGGCTTTCTCACTTACCCACCACGCGGTTTTCGGATACAGCTCTGTCTTGCCGATGGTGACAACCGCCAGCGGCCGACCGCTGGATGCCCTGCCAACGTTGAGATCGGCTCCGGTCGGCAGTGATCGGACCGCCGTGTCAGGATCGGCCAACATATGTTCAATGTCCTCTGGGGTGATACCTCGCTCGGCCCGCTCGATGAGAATGTGGTGGAGGTTGTGTTCGTCCCAGACGATGCGGGTGGTGGGAAGATTATCCACCCTGTAAGTATACACAAAGCGGCGCTCTGTGTATATACCGAAATGGCTCATGCCGCCCCCTCCATCACCGGGGTTTCCGCTCTCTCTGGTACAGATTCCGCCGCGGTGGCTGACAGGATTGTCCGCGCCGCCGATGCAATCCGGGCCGCCGAATCCCGGACGACTTCGATCGCCTGCTCCGTTCCATTGAGCCAGGAGGCTACGTAGCCGAACGTGTATTCGCTCGAATCGATGCCGAGCTGATCGCAGATGATCCACGCTACGGATTCGGCCTCCAGCTCGGCCTGCTGGCGAGTGATCTCGCACGATTCGTGAAGCAACATGTGCCCGAGCTCGTGGGCCAGGGTCTTCAGTTGCTGAGCGCTGGCCAAATCAGCACGAACGCGAATCCGGCGCTTCGTAAAGTTAGTATCGCCGTTGATGCTGTCCCCGGCCAGCGCCGACCCGGCAACCCACTCGACATAAAAGCCGCGGGATGTCGCCATGGCTTCGAGTTCCGCCAACTGCTCGGACGGTGCATCACCCTGGAGACGATGGCACGGGCTAGGCGGCAACTCGGCCCCATCAGTCTGCTCCAGCGCGAATACATACGCAGGCCGGAAGCCAACCACAGCGCGGCCCTCGGAGTTCGCGGTCGTGTCCTCGGCGGCGGCCTCTTCCTTGTTGAAGCGCTTCACCATGGGCGCCAGGATCGCGATGCCTTTTTCGCCTTTGCGGACCTGCCGGTCGAGTGATAGCCAGGCCCGGAACCCGGCCACCCGTGTGGCGTCGGGACGTTGCAGGCCTATCAATAGGGTGTTGTTGGCGGAGTAATGCCAGAACCGCGATTGAACCTGCAGCCAGCGCTGCCACGCCTCGGTCTCGCCGAGGGCGCGTATTCCCGTGGTCAGCCGGTCGAGGATCTCGGTCGGAATTGCTGTTGTTGCCATTGGTTTTCCCTCCATCGTTGCCGTCCGTCCGTTGTGGCCGGTGCGCAGCACCCATGGGTGCTTCATGCGCCGGGGTGGTCGCGCTGTCACCCGGAGGGCGCCGGGTTGTGTGACGGTGCGGAGGGAGTCGGGCGACTGAGCAGCCGTTACACGTTCCGAGCGAGCCGCCGCGCGGCTTGACAGAAGGAGCGATCACTTCGGTGCCAGCGCGCAGAACTGCAGGAATCGTTCAGGCACCTCATCGCCGAATATCGGACGCGCAACAGGCCCTTTCGGCTTAGTGCGTGCGCGGCGCCATGCTATTGATCTCGTTCATACGGCGATCGATGGCCTCAATGCGCAATTCGATTGGGGGGTGCGTGGCAATGATTGCGGCTTCCCAGCCGGTCCGTCCGACTTCGAAGCTCTTGCGACGGTCGAGCGCTGCGCGAAGACCATCACCATAGCCAGCATCAACTGCGGCCCGGTCAGCGTCGTATTCCTGACGCCGGAAGTAGGCTGTGCTGACTGGCTGGATGATGTACCGGATGATTACCCACGTCGGCCAGAGGAGGGTCCAGCCCACGATGGAAAGGATGGGCCGGGCACCCCGCGCAGGCTTTGTCGCCGTGCCGTCTTGCCCGGTTGCCCCACCCGAAAGAAAGACGCCGAGGTTGTACAGCAAGGCCACCGGAAGGCTGCAGGCCCACAAGAGCTGTCTGCCGAACACCTCGCCGGTCCTCCAATGCTCCAGTTCATGGGCAAGAACGCCACATAATTCCTGGTCCGTGAACTCGATCGCGTGCTCATGAAGACCGAGTGACTGGCTCAAAACGATGTGCCGCATGTGGGTCCACGCATTCAAGCCAAAGCTACTATCGTCCACAAGGATTCGCGGTACCGTGGCCAGTCCCATCTCGCGCGCTGTCTCGATAAGCAGGCCCGAGGCCGTCGCGTCGAAAGGCCCAATGATCTCGCTTGAGTCCGCCTCGGCTCCTGTAGCGATTCGTCTGCGCTCGCGGTCGCTCATGCGCCGGTAGCCGCGGATCTTCAAGGTCCATGGCTCAACAGCGCTGGCAATGACGACGATGAGTACGCAGAACATCACGCTCACGGCGATGCTTGCAAGGCCCATGAATGGGTCGCCGAGAAGGATGTTCGTGAGCCACCAGTAAATGACTGCAAAGACGAGATAGCTGGCGCCGATGGCCGCAGCGACGGGAGCCAGTCCCCGGGATGCCACAAGCTGAGCGTCCATGGGTAACGGCAAGCTGCCGGCGAGACCTTCGCTGGCAAGGATGCCAATCACAGCCCCCGCAAGCGCGGCGAAAAACATGATCCACAGAATCACCCAGAAACCGCTCCAGCTGACACAGAGGGCGATGAGTGCCGGGATGCGCTGGCGATTGATGCCAGCTCCCATCCAACGCCATCCGGAAGGATAGGGATCGGGCCAGGGAGAAGGGGAGAGGCGCACGGAAATACCGGTCGGGGTCTGATACGGTCGGCGCCCACCAGCAGGGTGAGCCGTGTGCCCATTGCCCGCTCGCGTAGACGTGGCCTTGGGCGCGGGCTCCGGTCTGGGCGTCACGGGGCGCTGGCCCGGCTTCTTCGGGCCCGTTCCGGCCTCCGCGTCCACCGACTCCAGGACATAGGGCATGTCGGACAGGGGTCCATACTTCGACGACAACTCCCACCACCGCCGGTTCCGTTGCAGGCGGGTGAGTTCCGGCCAGGGCCGGTCGTCGTCTGGGTCCTTTTCATGAAGCGGCTCAAAGTACCGATCCATCTCGGCGATCTCACTCTTGGTGCGAGGTCTACGTGTGGCCATGAGTCGGATCTCCTTGGGCCTCTCGATGAATCTGGAGAATCGTTGGGCGCGGTGAGTGCCGGGCAATCGACCGTACGGCTGCCTGGCCGGTCCGAAGGTTCCGCAGTTCATTGGGATGGAGGACGTACGTTTCCCCTTTGTGGATCGAACCCATGGCGGTTTCCCCGGTTTCCAGATTGATCTGCCGCGATACCTCGGTTGTGGGCCGCGTACCCCATTGAGCGACGACTGCTTTGATGGCTTCGTCAGTGCACCGATGAACGATGTGAAGGCCCGCGCTGAGACTTGCCTCGCGGATGTGATACGTCTCGGGAAGGACCTGCGTCGCGAGCACGACCGGCATGAGGGATTCGCGGGCCTGGCGCAGCAGATCGATAATCGGCTCCGGCTCACGCAGGGCGGCAAACTCATCGAAGATCACCAGCATGGGCGGAGGGGGCTGCCCCCGGCGGATCTGACGCAGCCGCCGTGATGCCAGCTGCTTGAGGTCTTGCGCCACCACCCGTCCCATCAACTCGACATCTTCACCGGCGCCGGTTGCCCGCAGGGCGAGGTAGGTTACAGACGGGCGGGCGCCAGCCACGTCCCACTCCAGTGCCGGCCGCTTCTCGAAAACCTTGCCGAAGTCGCCTTGCTGCAACGCTGCGAAACGCAGCTGCAGGCCGCTGTAGCCTTCCTTGCCAGTACGACCGGTCTTGCGCGCCTTCTCCAGCTCGGTGCTATAGGGTTCGCCGGCCCGGGCGCCAAGGTCGCGCATGCCGACGTCATCAAGGGCATCAATCAGCGCCTCGATAGTCACCGGCACTCCCGCAGAAGTCATGGCACGATGCAGCGGGGGCAGAATGCTGAGGACGACGTTCTTGTAAATCTCGGCCTTGTCTGAAAACGTAAACGCGCCAGTGAGCTTGTTACTCACCTCGATCTCATTCCCGGAGCACGGGTCGTAGCCGAGCCCCGTCGGCTCCTCCGGGTCCACCAGGAAGAAATCAACCCCATACCGCTCCGCAAGGCGCTTGGCTGCATCGCCTAGTCCGCCGCCCTTACAGTCAACAATGACGACGCCGTAGCCGTTGAGTAAGGCGCCATCGACCAGAAGCATGATGGTCGTCGTCTTGCCAGACCCTGGGCTACCCAGCAGGAATACGTGCTGGGCCAGTTCGCTCTGGCGATCGCTGCGCGTGACATCAACGAACAAAGAGAACTCCCGGCTCGTCCCGCGCTCTTTACCGAGACAGATGGTGCCTGTGGTGTGCTTCATTTAGCTTGCGCTCCATTCTTCGACGGTCATAAAGCGATCTGCTCGCTCCTTGTGAATGAGCTGGCGGTAACGCTGGGCGGCATCGCGGGTGACATACCAGCGCACCTCCTTCGGGGGATCCCGGTAGTAGCTCTCGATGATTTGGCGGACGCGCTCCGGCGTCTTCTCTGTGCGCTCTAGTTCGACCGCAATCCAGAGCTGCTGCGTACCCTCACTTTCCTTGGGTAACAGGAAGACACAGTCGGGCACGCGGGCCTGGCCGCTACGTGGTTTTTTGAGTCCCGCCGCGATCGCCACGCGTCGGTATACTCGGTACTCCCGCTCAGTGAGCAGTTGCCAGTCAGGGTGCTGCGCCCGGAGACCTTCTGCCAGGTCAACGACGGCAAGGTGATGTTCGACCAGAGGCGGAGAGAGCTCGGCAGGGCGAAGGGAAAGCCCGACGAGTCGGTGGCCGTCGTGCGTCAGCCGGAGCACGGTTGAGGCGTTGTGCATGACCCGGTCCCGGACCAGATAGCCGGCCTGCTCCAGTTTGCGTACTCTCCGGGCAGCAGCTCGATATCCGCCTGAATGGTCGTCGCTAGCAAACCAGTGGCGCCCTACCTGTTCGACGCTGACGATTCCATAGCGACCGATCCATGACAGCATCGGGAGATCCCGTTCGCGGGTAATCTGCAGTGACACCCGCCGCTCGCTCCGCAGCTGCGTGATCTCGTTTCCCACGCTCTACCTTTCCTTTCTGGTTCAGCTCTCACCATCGTGCTTGCGACCAAGGCTAGTAAGTGCGAGGTAGGACCTTGCCGGACTAAACCGGACGCGTACCCGGACAGGAAAAAGAGGCGGGTAAAAGGCGGCGTAGTCCGCCTGAATTTGGTCGCTATGCGCCGCTCCAGCCCCAACAATGTGACAGAGCCAACGAACAATCCAATGACAACCGCTTAGCACTGATAGCCCGGGAAAGGACCTGACGGTGGATCCCAGTCGAGGGAAAATGTTCGGCAAGCAATTACAGAAACTCCGGGTTGGGTCAGGTCTCAAGCAGGCCGAACTGGCCACGCAACTGAACTGTTCCGATGACACCGTGAGCAAATGGGAACGCGGGCTACGACTGCCCGAGAACGAGGCGAGGGTTCATCTGATTGCGGACAAGCTCGACCTGTCTCCAGATGAACGTGCGCACTTGCTCATGCTGTGGCAGGGCGAGGATACCCAGCGGCGCTTGGAGCGGAATCCTGACGAAGCGCCACCGCTCGCCCCATCAACAAAACGTTTCTACAGTCGGAGAGTCTTCTCACTGCGTGGTCGAGCGTTGGTTGGCATCGGTGTCCTTGTCGCAGTGGCACTGCTCGGTTCAGTGACCTGGGTCCGGCTGCAGGGATCTAGTCGGCACCCATCAGCTTCGTCAGGCGGAATCAGAATTTCGCCTCCCTCGCCATCGTCGACAGGTTGGCAACTCGGGGGCAACGCCGTATATGACTCTTCGCGGACTTTGCATTTGACCACTGACGGGCAGAGCGGCGCAGGGTCGGCCTACTGGTCCACAGCAATCTCACCAACAAGTCTGAGGGCCACGTTTGACGAGACAATCTCGGGTCGAGATCCAGCAGACGGCCTTGCCTTTGATTTGCTCAGTGCCAACAGCAGTCGAATCCCGTCCACAGGCGGCAGGGGAGCCTATCTCGGCTTTGGACCAAATCAAGGTCGGGCCGTTGCCTTTGTGGAGAATGCCCGGCCGTGGAGTTGCTACCCCTCTGATCACTTTCTCGGAATCACCGATGGTCTCCTAGAACCAATCTGCCAGCTTAACTATCTGATAACCTCCTATAAGAACCTCTCCGCACTGAACAACGCTACGCATCACGTCGTTGTGGTGGTGACCTGGGGCAGCAGGCCCACTATTGCCGTGACCTTCGACAGGAAGCAGGTAATCAACTATGTCGACGCGGACACGGCGGTGCCGTTTCCCTCTCATGTCTTCGTCGGGTTTAGCGGGGGAACTGGAAATGGTACTGAGACGGGGGAAGTCTCCAACGTAAAGATCACCTATACCGAGGGCAAATGAAAACTGGAAGGCACAGCAAGGCCGACCCCGCCGGCACCATGAGCGTACACAGTTCCCTAGCAAACCTCGCCAGAGCTTGGGGGCTCTCCCGCAGTGCGGTAAAACAGGCTATCGCCATTCCGGCTCATCGCACCTCACCTCTTCCAGGGTCGTGGGTACGGTCAGCGATGGACTGTCAGTCCGTCGCGATCGAGCGCTGCTCGGATCTGGCTGAGCCACTCTGTGCCCAGTTGGCGACCGTTCGGGAACTGGTCGTCTCGATCCCAGCGCCACGTTGCGATCATCGCCAACATGAGGAGCCGGCACTCGCGAAGCAGGTCTCCGTTCGCCTTCGGATAGTGCACGCTGACGGCTTCGGGCGCATGGGCGAGGTCGAACTCGACAGGCCCGCGGCAACACGTCTCGAGGTCGACAAACAGCAGCCCCTTCTTCGTCCTGAGCAGGTTCCCCGGATGCGGCTCGCCGTGCAGCAGCTGCTCGTCGGCACGGCGCTCGCCGATGGTGCGTCTCAGGCTGCTCAACGTCTCGCTGAGAAGCTCCCGGTCGGCGTCAGCCAGCTCCGGGGTGTGAGCACGGTTGCCAACTAGCGACTGCGCCTCCTGGACTCGGTCCGTGAAGTGCGGCGCAGTCACATCGATCTGCCGCATGCCGGCATGCAGCCGCTCCAGCGCCTGGGCATACTCGGATGGCGCGATGTCTCGGGGCGGCACAGGCTGGTAGTAGGTCCACAGCGTGACCGCGAAGCCGTCACGCATGTAGACGCGCGGCTCCACCCGAGGCTCAAGCTCAGCCACCGGACTCTCGGTTTCGGCGAGCCTTTGTGCGACCTCAACTTCTTCGATCGCGGCGCCGGCGTGATGCGCCACAGGCGCGACCCGAGCAAGAACGTCGCACGGCAGCAGGCGCACAGCGAGCCGGTTCGAGTCATGAAGAACAACCGCGTCATCGACCCGCAGGCCAAGCGCTGAACCTGTGGCCATACCCGCAGCCACCGCATGCGGAACGTCTAATGGTTTCATCGTCGACTCATCGCTCTCCCTCGGCCGAGAGTAAGAGGTGGTAGTGCGAGCCTACCTAGTTTGCCAGGGATATGGCAACCAGACGTAGCCCAAGCACTCCGCCCAGCGCTGGCGACAGCGGCACGTCCAGGTAATTGGACGTGCTCCGGCTGTACGCTTTTTTTATTTAAATAAATATATCCGATTCATCCTAGATCCTCATCACCTCGACCTGATACAGCTCGAAGAGACACCATCTACCGTCGTCACCCGCCCGCACCCTTCCCAACCACCCTCTCATTCTTTTCTTCAATCACTCTGTGAGTGGGTGGTTGGGAAGGACGAGACGCCATTTATGGCGGCGTAGTGCGGGCGGGTGACGACGCCCCGTTCAGTTCGAGACACAGGTGATTGAACAGGCGCAGGCGCGGCTAGCTTTCGTCCGCACCCTTCGTCCCGGAGCACCTAGGTGATTGAAATGGGTAAACCGGAGTGCTTGAGCTGCCGCTACCGCTTGTCGTTGTAGCGGCGCAATTCGTCCCAGCGATCCTCGGTGATGGGGTGAGGTGGGTGCTCAACATGCGGTGCGCCTTGTTCCTCGGCGACGAGGTCCTCGAGGACGCGGAAGTAGTAGGGCATACGATTGGTACGTCTCATTCCACCGGCGTCCGGCTCCTCGTCGTCATAGCCGGTGAATGGCTGCTTGTGGGTGATCGTCCGCGCCTGGTACATGAGCGGTGCGAAGTGCAACTCATCAATACCGCTCTTTTGCCAGATCCGCCACACGCGCGTAATGTTCGAGCCGATGGCGTCGGCGTCACCGAACTCACGCGAGAAGTCATCCATGAATCGTTGGCACCATCCCGGTGCCTCTTTCCAATTTCCTTGTCGTATCTCTGGACCTTTCGAAAGGTCTCTTTGTTGTTCTTCTGTTTGTTGAACTGTTTCTTGTGGGTACGAATTGCGCACCACCTCCGGTCCGCTTTGCGTACTACCGTGGTACTCGTCGCGTACCACCTCCTGCTGCGTACCAGGGTGGTACGGATCGCGTACTACCTCACCATCGCCTCTCTGAAAGTGAAGCCGGTAAATGGTCGTCGTGTTCTCGCCCCGCCCGTCTACACCCTTCTCGCTAACAAGGATCCCCTTGGTTTCCAGAGACTTGAGGGCCTTCGAAAGGGCGGTGCGGTTGCGGATGCCGCAGCCCTCATCGAGCTGACGTCCGTCGCGCGTCACAATACCTTTGAGGAACTGGTTGAAGGAGATTGGGTCGCGGTCTTTCTTGAAGCCGAAGGTCCGCCGGATCACGTAGAGGAGGGCTTTGAGTTCGGCCTCGCCGAGGTGGGCCAGGAGCCGGTCGAAGACGACATCTGGGACCGGCGTAGTCGTTGGGTTCAAGAACCCAACGAAGTAGAAGGGCTCGTCGTCTCGTGGGGGTGGGGACACAAAAAAACTCCCCGGCCACTGGACACGGGGTGGAGAGGTTCACTACGATCGAATTGCTAGAGACGAACGGTTAGTGGTGCTCGGAGACCTTCCTGTGCCGCTGGCCGTTTTTCTATTCAGTTGAGATTTCTGCTTCTCCATAGTGCCCGAGATCCGCTGGCCAGCGCCAGATTTCGGTTTCTCGCGAGGTTATGCGTGCCGCAAAAGAGCATTTGTTGCTCTGTAGCGCTTGATCGAGGCGCCGCGGCCTACAAGGAGAGCGACGAGCGAGCAGAGGGGTGACCCTCCGCCCCTCTGCCGGGGCTGTTCTCGAGTGTGCCGAGGACCTCATGGGCCACCTGCTGGATTGCCTGCAAGTTTGCCCTCAGAACAGTGCGGTCTTGAGCCCACCTGGCGACGTAAGGAAACGTATAGCCCGAGCTGTCAATGCCGTAATAGTTCAATGAGACAAAGGCAGCAGATTCAGCAACTGTCTCAACCTCAGGGTTGCTCATTCCTACTGTGTGGCCGGCGACTACGTGGGCGGTCTCGTGGCACAGCGTCTTCGTCGCCTGATCACCGTCGATGTGGCACCCGATCGCAACCCGCCGAAGGATCGGATCAAAATACCCGTTCGCCGGCCGGGTGTCTTCCCGGGCAGTGGTAACGCCGTGGTGCTCGGTGAGGTAGTCGAGCAAGTCGACGTAAAGGCGCATGCCGACGTCTGAGGCGCCATCGACAACTTGCACAGGAGGGGGTTCTGCGATCGGATCGCCGGTCGTCTGGGAGATGTCGAACACTGACCCCACTCCAAACCCGGACAGGACCACGGTGGCCTCGTCCTCCTCTTTCTCCGCCGTAATGCGGCGCTTGTGTGGAACCAGGATGTGAATGCCCTTCTCGCCCTTGTTGACCTGCCGGCCGAGATCCTGCCAGCGTCGATAACCGGCCACCCGGCTAGCGTCGGGGCGTTGCATGAGAATCAGAGCAACATTAGAAGCGCTGTACGAGTGGAACCGGGCCATAGTGCGCAAATAGTGGGCAAAACTCTCGCTGGTGAGGATGGAATCGATGCCCTGCTCCAGGGTTTGAAGGGCCGCAGCCACTCGCTCGCGTGCATCCTCATGCCCCTGCTGGAGCCTCTGTCTCGGCATGAGGAAAGATGATATCAAGATGGGGCAACTTTTGCGGTCTTCGGTGGGTTAGGTGCGATGGTCGCACCAGCTCGAGGCGTGACTATAACCCTGGGCGAAGGGACAGAGATGTGCTCGGTCGCCACACGCCCCCCCCCCGATGGGGGAGAAAGGCGATCACTTGAGGTTGGCCCGTGAAAGGGTCACTCGTCAGTCTTCCCAACATAAGGACCGTGACGATAGATGTAGTGGACGCTACGTACAATGGCTTTTTGAAGCCGTAGTGAGACAGAATGCGGCTAGGTTCTTCGCATCGCATGGCGACGGCTCTTTCGCGGCGACACTTGGAATGGCTGCGGAGAATGGAAATGCAATTGGCGGTGTGGAAGATTCAGGCAGCGTCATGACAGCTACAAGTCATACCTCTGCCGCTGCACCACGAACCCAGATGCTGCGTGGAGGCCAACACACGACTTTGACGTTCTCCGACCAGACGACGTCGAAGCGGCCATGCCTTCGCTGCTCGGCGCCGGCGCCTCCGACGAGAAGCGCTCGGCGCAGACCTACGCCGCGCTCGGGCCGGCCAAGGCGCGTTTTGAGGAGATGGGCGATGAGGAACGCCTGGAGTTCCGCGACGCCCTGACGCGGTTCGTCCGCACCTACTCGTTCGTGTCCCAGATTGCGGCGTTCACAGACCCCTCGCTCGAGCGCGACTACGTGTACTGCCGCGCCCTCTCCCTCTACCTTCGCGATACGGGCACGGTCGAACGACTCGACCTCGGCACCGAGGTCGAGCTGACCCACCTCCGGCATCAGATGACGTTCACCGGCACGCTGGCGTTGACCTCGGAGACGGGCGAGGTCCGGTCCTTCTTTGGCGAGGGCAAGGGCAGCCAGCAGGAGCTCGACATGGAGCACCTCTCCAGCATCGTCGAGGTCCTCAACGACCGATTCGGGACCGACCTCACCGAGGTCGACAAGCTGCTCCTCGACCTGTTCGAGGAGAGCTGGGTCGCGGATGGCGAGCTCTCGGATCAGGCCCAGAACAACACCATCGACAACTTCCGCCTGGTCTTCGACCGGAAATTCCTCCAGACCATAATCACCCGCGCCGACGCCAACGACGAGATCTACAAGAAGATCCTCGACGACGAAGACTTCCGTGCGACACTGGGGGAGTTCTACCTGCGGAAGGTCTACGAGCGCCTGCCAGAAGGTGCCGCGTAATGACGCCGCGGGACCAGGGACGTTGGACGCGGAGACTAAGTAGCTAGCCGCGCTACAGCTCGATACACGTCCCGCCGAGGATTCGCGGCATGGTCGAGGATGAGATTGGAGGGATGAGATTGGAGGGATGACGTTTGTCCATATTAAAGCGGGGAATGCAACTGTCCCTAAAGCGGGATTGGATCGTCGGCGACCAGATTGGGTCAGGCGGCTTCGGAAAGGTATACGTTGTCACCTCAGGTGATGAGCAAGCGGTTGCGAAGTTCGTGCCCAAGGATCCTGGCGCAGAACGGGAACTTCTTTTTGTGGAGCTTGATGGCGTTCGCAACGTCGTTCCAATCAGCGACAGTGGAGAGACGAACGACGAGTGGGTGATTGTCATGCCTCGCGCGGACAAGTCGCTGAGCCAGTATTTGAGCGAGGCGGGCGGAACAATTGCTGTGCCGGATGCCGTGTCCGTACTAGGTGATATAGCAACCGCGCTGGAGGACCTGGAAGGCAACGTCGTGCACCGGGACTTGAAGCCGGACAACGTACTACTGCTGCACGGTGCATGGTGTCTGGCAGATTTCGGCATATCGCGGTACGCCGAGGTTACCACGGCTGCCGACACGCGGAAATACGCCTTGTCGGCGCCGTATGCGGCACCTGAACGCTGGCGAATCGAGCGAGCGACCGGCGCAACAGATATCTACTCGCTGGGCGTCATTGGATACGAGATGCTCTCTGGCTCCCGACCCTTTCTTGGACCTGAGTTTGAGGACTACCGCGAGCAGCACCTGCACCGTGATCCACCAGACCTGCCCGGCGTAACTCCGTTACTTGGTGCGCTACTCGAGGAATGCCTATATAAGGCTCCGGGAGCCCGACCTAGCGCTGCGAACTTTCTTACACGTCTAAGTCGAATCCAGCAGGGCCCTCAGTCTGGTGGCCTGGCACGACTTGCTGAGGCGAACCAGGCCGAAGTGTCCCGACGAGCCACAGCTTCGCGGCAGGAGTCGCAGTCACGCTCTGTCGAGGAAGTCCGTCAAGAATTGGCGGAATCGGCTGGCAAAGCGTTGACGCGTATCGTGGATGGCCTTCGCGACTCGATTCTTGCCGCTGCACCATCCGTCACGCATCAACCCTCGGTTGGTGGTTGGACGCTTCGGTTGAATCAAGCGACGTTGCGTTTCTCTGGTCCCGCACGCACGGCGGTGAGTCCGTGGCAGGGGCGGACGGCCCCATTTGACGTTGTATGCCACGCGAAACTCAGCCTGGAAATTCCCGAAAATTACTATCAGTACCAAGGACGCGGCCACTCTGTGTGGTTCTGTGATGCACAGGCTAAAAGTGAGTACGCGTGGTTTGAAACAGCGTTCATGGTCATATTCAGCCGTGAGCGCCGGAAGCAGAATCCGTTCGCGCTCGATCCTGGGGAGGAGTCCGGTCTGGCTTTGGGGTCAGGGCTTGCAAGCTATCAAGTGGCGTGGCCATTCACCCGACTCGAGGCGGGGCAGCTGGACGATTTCATTGACCGGTGGGCCAGCTGGTTTGCTAGCGCCGCCGGTGGGACTCTCAGTGAACCCGGACGAATGCCCGAAGGAACGCCGGAGGGGACATGGCGACAGGGTTAATCAACCCTTTTGAACCTGACCAGCACTCCATTCCCGTTCCAAAACGCTGTAGACGTCGGAATCGCGCCATCCATCGCGGATGAGCATGGCGTCGCGAATGCGTCCCTCGTGGACCATTCCAACCCTTTCGAGCACACGCCGCGACGCAGCGTTGCGCGGATCGGCTGAGGCGCCGACCCGATGCAGAGCGAGATCCTCGAAGGCATACCGGATGAGAAGGCGGGCGGCTTCGCTGCCGAAACCCTGACCCCAATAGTCAGGATGCAGGAAGAAGCCGACCTCTCCGGCCTGGAACTCACGATTAGTTAGCCAGAGAGAGACGTACCCAATGAGGACACCCGTTGGTTTCTGCACTACCGCTAACGTGTATTCCCGGCGTGGATTCTCCCGTCCCCGCTGCATTACTCCCTGGAGGTACGTCAACGTCTCCTCGCTCGTATTGGGCCCAAAAGGTTGATACCGGTAGACGTCAGGGTGGTTGGCAACCGAGTGGATT
>JAABUH010001105.1_pt1 | contig 32542 bp, 55 predicted proteins | sample 5559121 | NCBI WGS metagenome assembly JAABUH01 (sample SAMN10711871, study PRJNA513364) | rock metagenome | isolation source: Antarctica rocks | place: Antarctica: Victoria Land, Battleship Promontory nord | collected 2015-12-28
TCGCGCGCGGCGGCCGCCCGCGCCGCCGCGCGCCGGCGGCAGACGCGGGCGCGCGCGCGCTCGCCGCCGTCGAGCTCGGCGAGCAGGACGCGCCGCCGCCCGCCGCGGAGCCCGACCAGGCCAGCCTGGAGCTGGGCGGGGCGGGGCCGCGCGTGGACCTGCCGCAGGTCGAGGCGGACCTGCGCAGCGACGTCGCTGAGGCGATCGCCGTCGTGGCCGCGCGCGGCCTGGCGGAGGAGGCCGCGGCCGCGCAGGCGGACGCAGCCGCCGAGGCGCTGGCGGGCGCCAACCTGGGGGGCCGCTAGGGGGTGTGGTGGGGGCAGCATGATGTGCGCTTGAGTGAAATGAAGTACAGGCACTGCTGGCTGAAAGTTTCAGCCAGCACTGCATATAATGCATTTCCCTCAATTCGCAGGGAGATGAATTACAAATCTCTAGTGAAACTCATTCTCAATGTGGTTTAAACAAGATGGGCCTTGGCATGAGCATGTGCACATGTGCAAGGATACCGTAGGTAACGTAGTTGTTGAATGGGTTGGCATTGCAGTTGCAGGTCCTGATGTTTGCTTGTTCCAGGTGTTGCAGGTGTTTACAACGGGGCTGCCACAAAACCCCGATATGGGTGCAACTCGTGATCTGCCCTCTGAGAATCTGGATGACCTGACATGTGCTGTATACTCGTGGTCATATGGTGTAATGTACAGTGACTGTCCTGGCACAGCCCTGCGCCCAGCTCAGCCCATTGAGTGCAAGTCTTCCTGCACGCCGCAGCCTCGCGGCACCAGCTCCCCCGGGCGGTGTAGCCGGCAGCCCATGCGCTCCGGGCAAAAGGGCGCGCCCAGTACCACCCAGCGTGACGCACAAGGAGCATCCATGCTCATCACACAGGAAGCGCCGCTTGACTGCACTGGCTGTGGTGCCGGGTGGCGCAACTTTTCCAACACACAGGAGAGAGCATGCAGTCAGGCAAGCAGCACCCTCATCGTCATGCGCTAGCTAGAGTAGATATCAGGGCGGCAGATGCACAAAGGAGCAGGTGTGCCTGCTGTGCTGCACTCTGAGCCTTATAGACCTTCACGAAATTTCTTGCACCATTCTTTGCTCCCGCACAAGTATGCAGGAGCAGAAGCTGAACTGCAAGCCTGCGGATGTCAACCAATGCTTGCACCAGTATGAATTACTGATCAAGTGCTGAAAGTCTCAGGCAGGTCGTGCACACACGCCGCGCGCTGAGTGCATGCCCATCAGGTGCAGCAGTAGCACCTACAGCATGCAATGTCTGTGTCGCTGTGCACCCACACCAGACGTACTGTGTGCTGCTTGCCCTTTGTCTGCACATGTACATTAGTGTGGAAATAACGTGCATGTGAAGTGCAACAGCTGCCTGGCGATAAAGCGATGAAGCAAACGTCATGCATGTCATGCAACAACCTTGCAATGCACCACCCAACCAAGAACAACCGTTCATAAGTCGGCGCCCATGCAGAGCTCGCTGACGCCGCGCCAGTCGTCGCACAAGTTCTGACACCCAACTGAACACCCGCATTGCACAGCTTCGTGCGCCTGATGCAGCACAGCAACGGCATGCTTGCACCTTGCGGCACTGCTGCTCGCGTCACCGCAGGAGGTCTGCAGGCACGAGCGCCGCGCGAAAACTCTTTTGTGGCGCTTTGCTTGCCACCTGTGCGCCTGGCAGCATTAGAGGCCATGTGGTGAAATGCTTTGCACAAAGGCAGGCGGCTGGCCCGCCGTGGTGAATGGCAGGAAGCGCTTTCGGTCACGGCTAATAAATGAAGATCGGCCGCAGCACATACAGTGCGCCAATGGTGACTGCAAGCAGCGCATGCATGCCACTTTCTCTTCAAAAGCTCCCGCGACACCACGCAGCAGAGACATGGCAGAGCTGGCCATAGCCGCTCGGCGTTGGGCGCAGGCTCGGTGAGGTTGGCCGCCACGCGCTTACAGCAGCGCGTGCGCGGGCGTGCTGCGGCTGGGCTATTTGAAGGAAGGCATGCTCCTGCCCATGCACGGGCGGCGCCTTGGTGTGATGTACCTGGTAGGTTAAGAAATGTGGTATGTCACAGAGGTGTGTGCATTCCATGCCTGTCCCCGTCCTACCAGCACACAGGTGCTGCCCAAGCTGCGCGCCAGTGCGTTGGAAGGTACGGTGCGGTGCCCGCACATGCAGGTGAGCTTCTCCTAATGTAAATGTCATCAACATGGCTGGCACAGCCGCGCACACTGACCGCTCCGGCTCTGTATGGAGCGCATATATCTAGTCTTCACATGAGCTTAGCCCATCGGCAGTACACCGCAGCGCGAAACATTGCAGGGCTGGCAGCACAGTACCTTCAGACGCACGCACATGGCAGCAACGGATCTGAGGGAGTCAGCTTGCACTAGGGTTCCCTGGCAACCAGTCCAACACCATGATGCCTAGCTAGTTGCACCAGCAGCGCCAGAAGAAGGCCCGTTGCGGGTGCGGAACAAGCGTGCAGAGCACCCTGGGCAGGAACGTGGGGCGGGCGCGCAACGACTGTGCTCTGTGCCTCGGAAAGCAGCGCTTGAGCACTCAGCTCGCCAGGACTACGTAATCGCCAGCGCTCTCAGCGACTTGCGCCGCATCCTCTGGCAAGCCCGCCTGCACCTGTTGCGCCCATCCTCGGCCCTGGGCTGCTCAGCACAACCATGTTTTGCTCAGCGCACATCCCGAAGCAAAGGCTTCTGCAGAGCTCACTGCTGATGGGCCAAGGAGGGCGCTGGCCGCGAAGACCACGCTGCACTCACTGTGGCTGAGCGCGCCGGTGCTCTGTTGTGCGCCCAGACAACGCCGAGGGAGTACAAAAACTTGCGCGCCTCGTCTCACGCGCGCGCTGGCGCGCAGATGGCGTGGCGTGGCGAAGCCGCGCAGATGGCGTGGCGTGGCGAAGCCGCGCTGACACACCTGTGCTTGAGGCCTCGTTGAGTGAGCGAACCAGCGCCCTTGGTGCGGCGTGGAGGGCTGCGCCACGCGACTCATCAAGAGGCGCCACCTGAAGTAGCGTCTGTGCTGCGCACTGCGCGTGCCGCGCAGTGCTGCACGGCGGCGTGCCGCAGCGCCGGCGTGCGCTATGCACCAGTCTCACGCGCTCTCAGTCTCAAGAGCTCAACTTGACGCTATACTCAGTGGCGGTCGGTGCGCGCCTGCCCCGCGCTCGCAGGGCGCGCTGCAAAGCCGTGTAAGTACCTGCCTCTTCCTCAATACACCTGCTTGAAGCGATGTGGCAAGGTCGTCTACTGAGCACGTTCAGCTGCGGGTCTGTATAATGCCCCGACTGCGCCAGAGGCACGGCCCCATGCCCATGAACATGCGGGATGCTGAGCAAGTTGCGCGCACCTCGTGGCAGGGCCTGGCTGGCCCAGATCGAGGCGCGGGCGCGCGCCACCGGGTCGGCCGCGGCCGCGCGCGAGGGGGGCGCGCACCCAGCAGCCGCGCCCGGAGCCGGAGCAGCGCCCGCAGCAGCGCTCGCGAGCGTGCTTGCTCAGGCCTCCCCGGCAACGCCTCCGGTCCAGAGCGGGCGCGCCGACGGCGGCGCGGCCGCTGCGCTGGCCCGCTCTGCCCATGAGGCGGCGCCCGCGCGGCTGCCCGCCGAGCAAGCGCGCGACATCGGCGGCGCAGCAGCGGCGCGCTCGCACTGCCGCACGGCGGCCGACGACGGGGCTGGCACGCCTGGCTCGGGCGCCGGCGGCGCTGGCAGCGGGCCGCTCGGCAGCGCCTCCCAGTCCGACACCACTGCTGGCGCCGACCCACATGCAGGTAGGCCATGTACGCCTGTCGCTTGCAGTGCAGGCCAAGCCTCAGAGTGCAGCTGGCCCCCAGGCATGGAGGGCGCTGGCAGCGACCTTGCGCTGTGATCACTGCTCACTGAGCGCAGCGGCCGCATCCTGTGCGCCGTGGCGCTCGCCGAGGGAGCGACAGCCGGCGGAAAGTTCAACCACGGCGTACGCTGGCACGCAGGTGGCATGGCGTCGCGCAGCCGCGATGCGCTGCCCGTGCTTGAGGAGTGGTACGACGGAGCAGTGAGCGGCCAGCGCCTATTTGACGGATTTGACCGCCCTCGCGCATGCGGCGTGGCGGGCTGCGCCGAGCCGCTCGTCAAACCTTACCACATGCAGTCTCGCCTGTGCGCGACGCACATCAAGTGCGGCGCAGTGCTGTGCCGCGGCGAGCCGCAGCGCTGGTGTGGGAACTGCTGCCGCTTCCACGCGCTTGAGGCGTTCAGCGGCAGCCAAAGGCGCGCGCCTGCCTCGCGCTTGCAGCGCGCTCTGTTCCGCTCACAAATCCCGGCCACAGTTCCCTGCAAACATGTCAGTGCTCCAAACAATGTCCTGATGTAACCTAACGCTTTAACCTAACGATGTAACCAAATTATGTCCTCAGGTAACCTAAGCAACGCGACCTCTTGCGTACAAGGTGCCCATGTCCGCATGCGCGCCTGCGCGCGGTTCCTGGGCGACTTGCGTGCTCCGTGGCAGGTGCTGCGTGGCCAGCAACAAGGCAGCGCGCGAGCGCAAGCGTCGGGCGCGCGAGGCGAGTGCCTTTGCGGCGCGGCCCACCAAGCGCAGGAGTCCGGTCTCCAGCACGGGCCCGCCGACCTTGATGTTGGCGTCCACTTGCGCCAGGACCACCTGCCGCGCACGGCACCAGACGGCTTGCGGTATCACACACATCTCCAAGGTCTCAGAAATGTTCATAGTGCCACAGCACCTGAAACAACATGCCGCGCAGCACCTCGTGGCGACCAGGGCTGCAACACACAGAGAGGCGGGGTGCCCTGGCGGGCAGGCCCGGCGGGCAGGCCCGGCGCGCCTGCTGGATCAGCGCGACCGTCAACGCGAACGCCACTAGCCCGCTGCCGGCGATCGCCAGCGCGAACGCCTTCTCAGCCACGCTCCCATTGTCCATGGGCACGCCGTTGGCAAAGGTGAGCAGGAGCAGGGTCTGCGCGCGCCGTCAGCGTTATCTCAGCGAGCCGTCCCAACACTTGCACGTCGGCTTCGCCAGCACGCGCACACTTTGGATGCAGTTGGATTCATTAGCAATGTGACAGCAGAGCGGTCCAGGGAAGGGGGGGGAGGGGCGCACCCGGTACCAGTCCTGGTCCAGCGTCAGGTTCTTTGCGTTGGCCGCGGGGTCCACGACGTAGTGCTTGATGAGCCCGCCCACCGTCACGATCGTGAGGTTGAGCACGAGCAGCAGCTGCAGGTCGTTGAAGGACCCCTGCGCGCCACAGAGCGCCTGGGGTGGGACCGGCGCAGCCGCCTGGCTGCAAGCGCATCACACACGTTACACGCATGCCTGCAGCGCAGAGCGCCCTCCCAGGAGCGGCGCGCTCGGTCGCGCCGCGCCCTGACAGTCAGGAGCTTGGACCCAGCCTTGCATGCCACGGCGCGCGCTGAACCAGGACGCCGGCCGCCAGTTCACCCACACCACGGCGTGCGCTGGGCCATAAGGCACGCTCCCAGCTCACGACGCGCAGCGGCTAACCAGTACTGTCACTCCTGACACTCCTACTCAAAACGCTCGCGCACCACGCGCGTCTTGAGGTAGCGGTACACAGCGGCCTGCCACGCGCTCTGCACGCGCGCGGCCAGCGCGGACAGCGGGTCGCGGCGGCGCGGCTTCCCGAGCTTGGCCGCCTCGCTCTCCAGGTCGTCCGCGGACTGCCCGAAGCGCAGCACGGACGCCTCGCGCAGGTCGCTCCACAGCTCCTCGCGCGTGGTGTCCGGCTCGGGCGTCTTGCCCAGCGGCTCGGCCGCGAGCGGGGCCCTGCGCGAGCACAGCAGGGAGCTGCACGGGCTGCCGCGGCTGCCAGTGCCGCGCCTCGGTCTGACCTTTCCACGGGTATGGGTTCCCGGGCGCCCGCGGGCGAGTCGGTAAGAGGCAGCTGTTGGTCGCCTACTCTGTCTTGACAGCAAGCTGCGCAGGAGCTCTCTCAGTGCTTCTGCTGTGTCGCAAAGCATTATGCTCCTCGCATGCAGGCGCGCCGGCAACGCTACTTTGCCCAGTGCAAGGCACGTGTGCAGCGGCTACAGCCGCCACAGGCTCACGTCAAAGAAATCACAGGCTGCTGCCAAGTGCTTGGCAAGCTGTACCAAAGCTGTATGCAAGCTGTACCGCTGGCAATACGCGTGACACACCCGTCTGTTGACTTGTCCTTTGCGCCTTTCGCATCCTCCACCTTCTGGCAGCGCGCTGCTACTGCCCTCTGCGCACGCCAACAGCGGTGTCCACGGGAGGCCAGCTGCGCCCTGGAGCCCAAGTGCACAGCGCGCTGCCCTGACATACCGCACCCATTCATCTGTGCGTGCGCCGCAGCTGCACTGCTTCGGACTGCTCCTGAGTGCGACTCGCATTTCGTACCTTGCCAAGGTGAAGACCTGTAGAACCCTGGCAGAGCCTGAGCCTGAGCTTTGTTGTCGTGTGCTTTGTATGTCAATCCCTGCTCTTTCCGACTGTCTGGAGGCCGGATAGGAGCAGGAGGCGGGAAACGTGTGGCGCGCAGTCTCAGGGAAGACTGTGGGGGCCAGCACAATCTTGCTATATACACCCACTGCAAAGCCAGCAGGAATGCCTGCTCTTCAGTTCTCAGGCGCTGATGCAGATGAGGCTGACGGCCTGTCAGTTCTCGCAGCGGTCGTGGAGAACAGGGCCACTGAGGTGGGGCTGGCGGTCCTCAACACAGACACAATGTCCCTCCGCATGGTGCAGCTCATCGAGACGTCGCGCTCGTACACCAACGTCCTCAGCCTGCTGCGAGCCTTTCGGCCTGCGCACCTCGTCATTGTTGCAAGCAACCAGGCCATAAACCTGGGGGTCAACCGCGCAACGCGCGCCAGCTTTCACCAGGTGCTGTGCTTTGCTCAGAGTGGCTTACCAGTGCTCGCCGAACGCGGCGTCACGCTGCAGGGGTGCGCGGGCGGCAGCGCGGCCGCCGGCCACGCGCTGGCCTGGGCTGGCGGGGGCCTGCGGGCGCGCGACGGCGGCGCCAGGCGCTCCCCCAGCGCGCCGGGCGCGCTGCCGCGGGTGGTCAGGCACGGCGGGCTGGAATGCGCCGGGCCGTGGCCGGGGCTGCCGCACACAGCGACCGTGGATGGCCAGCCGTGCGCGGCGGCGGCCAGCTCGCACTGCAGCGACGGCCGCGGGCTGGGCCCGCGCAGGCCGCCCGCCGCGGGCCAGTCCTGCAGCGGCGGCAGCGCCGCTGGCGCCACGCAGGACGCGGCGCAGCTGCTGCCGCCGCGCGAGGCCAGGCTGAGGGCGCCGCTAAGCAGGCCCGGGACGTCCATGCCGCACGATAGGGACCAGTTTCGCGGCAGCGCCACCGCCGCGCTGGACGCGGTAGCGTCGCTGCCGGCGTGCAGGGCCAGGCCGGACGCGCCGCCGGAGTGGCCAGACGGGGTGCCCGCCCAGGGCGGCGCGCCGCAGCGGCCCTGCAGGCCCGCGTCCACCTCCCCGCTCAGCGCGTCCAGGCACCTCGCGAGCGCCCGAGCGGTCGCGCAGCTGCCTGCGCTGCCCAGGCTCTGCTGCAGGCTGGCCGCGGGCGGGCACGTGGACCGTGCCGGGTTCTGCGCGCGGCGTGCCCGGCTTCAGCGCCGTCGCCGCTACCCCGCCTGCTCATGGTGCATGATATACCACATGTCCTGCCTGCAGGCAGCGCCCCCTCAGGCGTCCGCGGGTGGGGCGGGTCACCGTGCCAGCCAGGACCAGCGCGCCGGGCTCCGACTGCGTGCGCGCCAGACGTGGCTGCCGCGGCCACCCGCACGCCGAGTGCATGGCGCGCTTGGCGGCCGGGCAGGTGTCGTCGCTGTCGCTCTCTGCCTGCGCCTCCCGCTTGAGCGTGCTGTTCCAGCGGTTCTTAACCGCGTTGTCCGTCCTGCGATCCCGCAAAGGCTCGGGACGCGGCCGAGCACGCGCGCAGAGGGGGCGCGGGGCCAGCGGCAGCGGTCGGCGACGCACCTGCCGGGCAGGAGCTTGGCAATTGCGGCCCACCGGTTGCCATATGCGTGATGAGCCTGCCGCGCGGGCCGTGGCTCTGGTGAGTGTGTGCACCATGGAAGAGGGGCCCCGAGGGTGACTTCCAGCAAACGGCCGCTCCGGCGACTCACACCTTGACAACGACCGCGTCCTCTTCCCCGCTGAAGGCCGCCCTCTTCACGTCCGGGGAGAGCTGGTTGCACCTGGGGCCGGGACAGCCCGCCTCAGCGCGAAGACGTGCCTGCAAGCACAAACCCGGCTCTCCTGGCTGGGGCCAAGCTCGCACCAGCGCAGCCTGCAGCTCTTCCCCACACGCCCGCCGCCCAGTGCCCTGGCCACATCCGACCAGGAAAACCCCGGACTCTTGCAGCCTCCCAGCTTCTGCAAAATCTCACAGAGGCGCTGGTCCTCCTGCACACACACGCAGGGCGTAAAGGCGCCGTCATCGAGCCCGTAGCCTCGCTGAACATACCAATCACAGAGCAAGCATTCCGATATTTCATGGGCAGGGCAGCATAAGTTGCAAAGACAGGCAGACTGCTGACCTCTGGATGCCACGCCCCTTTCATCACGTCGGCGCGATCGCCATTGGGGCCCAGCCTGGTCAGGTGCACTGCCAGTGCAGCCTAGGACGTAGCTAGGGCCGCGGTCGCAGCTGAGGGCTTGGTCACATGTTCCAAACCCGTTTCATGCGCTCCCAGCCTAGCTGGGGCTGCGTAGTGTAACAAGCCTATCTATCAGCTCAGTGCCCGACGTTGGCGCCTGTGCACCCGCTGGGCGTCTGCCCAGCCTCGCGTGCCACGCTTGCCCGCTCAGCTTCTGCAAACTTGTTTTCCACGCCAGCAGCAGCGGGGTGAGCACGCTGCGCACACGCCGCTCGGCCGCCGCGGGGTCCTGCCAGCTGCAGCAGCGCCCGGCTGATCTGCTGCGGCACCCCGCCATGGATAGCCTGAGCTCCCAGAGCATTTTCCTGGGTGTGCAAAGCCGCCAGGGGTTGGTGCAGCCACATACGGCCTGCTTGGTGAGCTGATGCAGGGTGCGATCAAGTGCTTCCTTAGAAAGCGCCAAGCAGCCAAGCTGCCGAGCTGGGCAGTGACGGTCGCGCGCTGTTTGCAGCACAGTATGTGACACTGCCACGCTGCAAGCTGGCCCGCACTTGGTGCTGGAGACCAGCCACCGGCGCCCTCCACTAGAGATAGCTGGCGAGCTCGAGTACGAGGTTGCTAGACTAGTCGTTGTCCGGGAATGAAACGAACAGTGTGCTGTCAAGACTGAGCTATGACAGCAGCCCGCAAGATCACAATGGCTGGTATCTACTGGTGGTCCTTGGAGCCGCTAACCTGTGCAGTAGACCATCTTGCACTGCCTGCCAGCGTGCTGCACTACCACGCACGCCCGCATGGGTTGCTGAAAGCCCCATTTGGCCGTCGGCCCAACAAGAGCCCGCTCTGGCAACACAGAGAGGTGCAAAGCGCCCCAGGCTTGTGCTACTCTGCATCTATTACTATTAATTGCAGTCACAGCGTCAGATGCGCGTCACACGCCTGCGCCGCCACCGCTGCCGCCAGCTGCGCGCTCGCCGGCTGCCAGGACCGTCCTTGCCTCGCTCTGCAGCGGCGCCAGCTGCGCCGCCAGGTCCACACTGGCCGGGCTGTCCGCCCACGCGCGCGCCACGCACGCCACGCGGTGCGCCAGCGAGCAGAGCGCGCGGCGCGCCTCGCAGCCGCCCGGCGCCGCACCGCCCCGCGCTGGCCCGCCCCCAGGCGCCGCCCCGCTCCCCGAGCTTGTCCCCGCGTGCGCGCTGCCGCCGGCTCCGCCCCCCCCGCGCGCGCTGCCGCCGCTGCGCATGTGCCGCCGCGCGGCCGCGTCCACCGCGGCGGAGATGCGGCGGGCCTCGGCCACGACCTGGCCGGGCATGCACACGGCGGCCGCGAGCGCCAGGCCGTAGTGCGAGCCAGGCTGCCCGCCCGGCAGCAGGCGGTGGGTGAAGGCCAGGCGCGCGCGCGCGCCGCCGCCTGGCGCGGCCGCCTCAAAGTGCCAGAGGCGCAGGGCGGGGTGGCGCGCCGCCAGCTCCGCCAGCTGGCCAAAGTGCGTCGCGAACAGCGTGGCCGCGCCCAGGCTGAGCAGGTGCTCGCAGACGGCCCACGCGACGGCGACCCCATCTGCAGCGCGCGGCGCACTGGCACATTCCCATCACAGCGGCTCCCAGGTGCATGCACAAACAAGGGTTTCTCCCGCCAGGCGCGCTTGCAGCGCAGCACACACATTGAGGGCAGGCAGAGGCGGGGGGGCGCCTGCTGTGGAGGTCGCGCGTCCGAGCTCGTCGATGATGATCAGGCTCCGCTTGGTGGCGTGGCGCACGATGTAGGCGGTCTCCTGCCGCGCGCCGCGGCCGGGGGTCGGGGGCCTGCTGCTGCGGGCGAGCATGGCACGGCAGGCACCCTAACCCTACCCTAACCCTAAGCCTATGGCAGGCTGCTTGCGCGCGCGCGCACCGTCATCTCCACCATGAAGGTGCTGGAGTTGGTCTCGATGCTGTCGGACATGCCGATGCGCGTGAACAGGCGGTCGACCGGGCTGAGCGCCGCAAACTCGGCCGGCACGAAGCAGCCGACCTGCAGGCACCGACCGGGGCCTGGGCCGCGCCAAAGCAAGCGCACAGCTGACGCGTTGATGCCAGGCAGATGGGCGAGTGAGGCGTGCCCATGCACCTGTGCCAGCACGACGATCAGCGCGACCTGGCGCAGGTACGTCGACTTGCCCGCCATGTTGGGCCCGGTGAGCAGCGCCAGGCTCGAGCACACTGCCGGCGCGCGTCAGGTAGGCTCACGACGTGGTGGCGAGGCATAGCGCGCACCGCTTGCGGGTGGCCACACGCACCGCTTAGGTATGTGTCGTTGGGCGTGAAGGTGATGCCCGGCTGCGCCTGCTCCAGCAGCGGGTGGCGCCCAGCCACGATGGCCAGCGGCCCGGCCTTGCTGAGGCGCGGGCGCACGTACCTGCCGCGGCGCCAGGGGCTCTGGCGCTCACGCACATGAGGCAGGCAAACCAGGCTGCTTGGTCGAGGGAGGCGCACTTGACATCCATGCTGGCGACCGCGGTCGCAAACGCGGCCAGCATGTCCAGCAGCGCGATGCTGTCGACGACCCGGCGCAGCGTGTCCATGTGCTGCGCCGCCGCTGCCACCGCGCCGTCCAGTACCTGACTCGCGGCGCGCCTGCCTCGTGAGCAGGCGCGCGCGCGGCGCCTGTGCAGGCCCCACTCACACCAGGCACCAACTGCAGACACCTTCAACCAAGCACCGTGCAGATGGCCACTCGCATGTCGCCCAGGCGCGGCGCCAAGCAGGCGACCGTGCATGGCCCGTGCGCAACCTGCTCCGTCAGCGCGAGGCAGTCGTCTGCGGCGTCGCGCAGCCGCGTATTGAGCGCCGTCAGCTCGTGCGTGGTGCACGGCACGCCGCCACGCCCGCGCCCGGCGTCCAGCCGCAGGGTCCCCGGCGGCAGGCCGCCGGCGGCTGCGCCGCTGGAGCCGCTGCTCGACAGCGCTTCGGCGCTGTCGGGCGGCGGGAGGATCAGGTAGAAGCCGCGGCGGGCTGTGTAGCGCATCTGCCCCAAGGCAGCTGTGCCGGCTCACGCCCTCGCACGTGTGAAGCTCAAAACAGCCTGCCAGCAGGGTGGGCCAGACGCAGCGCGGGCCACGCCTTGAGGCCGTCCAGGCGGTGCTGCTCCGCAAAGCGCGCCTTGAGCGCATGGATGTCTTCGGTCAGGCGGCAGAAGGTGGCGCGCGCAATGTCCAGGAAGCCGTTTGCGCGCGACTTGACAGCAAAGCTGGCGCACATGCCACCGCCCGCATGTCAGCCGTGGACGTGACAGCGCGGTGCAGGCGGGGCATAGCCCTGCGTTTGCACGGCCGGCCGCGCGCAAGAGAGCAAGGGTGTGCGGGCGCACACCACTGCTGCGTGCGGCTGACAAACGCGCTCTTGCCAGAGTGCGCGTCGTCATCCAGCACGCTGCTCAGGCTCTCCAGCAACTCTGCAAAGCTGGGGTGGCCGCAGTTTGACCGCACCTGCATTGCTCACCACATAAGCTCCATATGTCACTGCTGCAGCGACTTGACGTGCATGTGCTGGCCACCGCAGGCTGCATGTGCAGCGTGCGCACCGCCTTCAGAAGCTCGCTCTGCGCTGGGGCCAGCGCAGTGGCCAGCGCGGGCAGCGCTACAAGAGCCTCCCGCAGCAGCAGGGCTGCCTGCACGAGCGCCTCGACGCGCCTGGTGTTCTCAGACTTGCCCGGGTCACGCTGCACAGCCTGCACCGTCTGCATCAATCAGTGCGCATACGCGCACGCCATATGCAGAAACTTGCTGCATGCAAAGCAGTTGCACTGGAAGAGAGTTTCAAGGGCATGCCAGACTCCTGCAGACTCGGTCGAGGTCGCGCGGCAGCGCTTGCAGCGCCTCTGCGGTCCCGCGCACCAGATCGCCCTGGCCATCAAGCAGCTCGTCCAGGGCGTCCTGGCGAGCACACGCACTTTTAACATGTTGCTTGGTACTCGGCCCTGATCCCGAGCCGATGCTGAGCCGCAAACCTGCCGCAGCTTGAGGGTGTCAACATCCGTGAGCGGCTGGAGCAGGTTGGCTCGCAGCAGCCGTGCGCCGCACTTGGTGTGCGTGCGGTTGAGCCAGCGAAACAGGCTGGCTGCTCCCATGGCAGACTTCCCTGCGGTGGGTACAGCCTGCACGCCAGGGTGCGAGCCGCGCATGTCAGCTGCCTGTGCGCAGCTCACACCTGGCTGACGCAGGGCGTCACGCATGTTGTCATGTGGAGGAGTCTGCCTACTGTGCAGGAGCGCGGAGCGTGCGTGAAGGCACCTGCAGAGGCTGGATGATCTCCAGGGCCTCCACGCTCGCTGCATCGATCTGCATGTATGCGTCTGGCGCGACGTATGCCACGCTCACAGAGCCAGTGCGCAGCACAACGCGCTGCTCCTGCGCTTTGCAAAGCTGCATGCGTGTTGCTCACTGCCGCGGTTGCTGTGCGCTTTATACGGGTGCAGGAGCAGCTTTCATGCATTTCATTGTAACTCATTGACAAGACCACGCATACCTGCTCTAGGAAGGAAAACAGGGCGCCTGCGGCGCCGTGGCAGAGGTAGCGCGTCGCGTTCTGTGCGCTGGCAAGTGCGACCTGCGTCGCTGGCGTCGCGTAGCTGCTCAAGGCCGCAACTCCCTTGGTGTCGTCAAAGCAGCTCCGCGGCATAGCAACCTGTCACCGGGGCGGCTTACGTCTACGCCGAGGCGCGTCTGCTGCTTACCAGTCCGTGTGCAAACGCACGCTGCTTGCGACGAGTCCTCGAATTGGGAAAGGAGAGCATGCATGTACCGTTGCCGTTACCTGCGCATCCAGCTTGGTAACGGGCTGGTGCTGGTCGCACAGATTCCCGAACAGCATGGCGTCAGGCAGAGGTGTGGGCACAGCAAGGAGCTTTCGTTGCAATGCGTTGTGCGCTTGCAGGCGCTGTGACGGCGCTCTGGCGGGCACTGACAGCGCTGCGTGGCTACCAGGGTGCTCAAGCTCTTGTCAGAGGACCCAGCAAACTACTCGGACGCGCCGCGCGAAGGCATCCGACGCGTGCTGGAGGAGGTCACGGGCAGGTCGCACCCACGAGACGAGCCCCTGGACACATCACGCATCGCCGCCATCCGCATGGGAACCACGGTGCGCAGGGGCGAACGCTGACGCGTGTGCGCAGGTACAACAGCCCACTGTTAAGAGACGAGCTGTGGGCTTTCAGCCCCGGTGCAGCAGCACGTGCGGGTCCCAGTGTATTGACACCACCACAGGCCCACCTGCCGGCAGCTCCAGCTTATGGTCTGTCTGCCGCACGTGTGGAGCTCTCCTGTATGTAAGCATGCTCCAAGTCAGGGCGCGCAGCAGCTCGAGTGTGACATAGCGCAGAACAGGTCCAGCCGCGGCGCGACCTGCCGCACCAGGCACGAGCTTCGGACGTCCCCCAAGCGCTCGCTCGCGCCAGGTCGCCACCAATGCGCTGCTGGAGCGCAAGGGCGAGCGGTGCGCGCTGGTGACCACGCGCGGCTTCCGCGACCTGCTGCACATCGGCAACCAGAGCCGGCCCCGCATCTTCGACCTGGAGATCCGCACGCCCGACGTCCTGTACGAGCGCGTGGTCGAGGTCGACGAGGAGGTGGGTGTCACTGGAGCGCTGCGCTGCGTGGGCGCATCGCAGAGGCGCTCGCCCGGGCCTGAGCCGGCGGCCGCGCAGGTGGTCCTTCCGCTGGGGCGGCAGCCGGGCGGGCGCGCTGGGCGCCGCCCGGCCGAGGACGCCGAGGCGCACCCGGTGTCCGGGCGGGTCGTGCAGGGCGTGACGGGCGAGACGGTGTGCGTGCGGCGCGAGCTGGACCTGGGCGCCGTGAAGGCGAGCCTGCAGGTGCGCGGGCGGCGCCGCGGTGCGGCCGCGAGCAGACTCTCGAGGCATGCGCGACCAAGGGCCGCTGCCGCGCCAGGCGCTGCGCGCGGACGGCTTCAACAGCATGGCGGTCGTGCTCAAGCACGCGGCCATCTTCCCGGACAACGAGGCCGCCGTCGGCCGCGTGGCCCGGGACCTGGGCTTCACGCAGGTGGGCGCGGCACCATGGCCGCGGCTGCGCCCATGCAGCGTGCTGCGTTGGGCGGCGCCCGACGTCTGCATGCGCAGGTGAGCCTGTCGCACGAGGTCATGCAGATGGTGAAGATGGTCCCGCGCGGCTTCACGGCCACCGCGGACGCCTACCTCACTCCCCATATCATGCGGTGCGCCCGCCCTCCGGCCCAGCAGAGCGGCCGCATGCCGTCGGCTGCGCAGCGCTGCGCAGCAGCCCGCACCTTGCGACTCGCGGCGAGCGACTCATGCAGCCACCGCTGTCGTGGGGCGTGCCAGGTACATCTCTGCGTTCCAGCGCGGCTTCGATGCGGGCCTGCGCGACGTGCGGCTGTCCTTCATGCAGTCCGACGGCGGCCTCGCGCCTGTCAACGCCTTCTCCGGCCACAAGGCCGTCCTCTCCGGGCCTGCGGGGGGGTGCGCCGGGTGGTCCGCGAGCTGCCGCTCCTGCGTGTCTGGTCCCACCTGCTGCGTCACAGCTGGCGAGCCATGCGCACACCCGGGTGTAACACGCCAGGCAACACAGCGCAACGGGGGCCCCCTGGGGTGCAGGTATGTGGGCTATGCGCTGACGACGCAGTGGGAGGGCGCGGAGGCCAAGTCGCAGCAGATCATCGGCTTCGACATGGGCGGCACGTCCACAGACGTGTCGCGCTTCGCGGGCACGTACGAGCATGTGTTTGAGAGCGTCACGGCGGGTGCGCTGCGGCGCCCGACCCCTGGCAGCACCCACCAGGCACTGGTTGGTGGGCTGACGCGCAGCGCGCAGGCGTGACCATCCAGGCGCCGCAGCTGGACATCAACACCGTGGCGGCGGGCGGCGGCTCGCGCCTGTACTTCCGCACAGGCGTGTTCCAGGTGCCAGCCCGACCCAGCCGAGCACACCACAGCTGACTGCGCAGATGTCTTCTGACTGCAAAGCGCGACGCTGTGCAGGTTGGACCGCAGTCGGCCGGCGCGCACCCAGGACCCGTGTGCTACAGGAAGCCGGGCGGCTTGCCTGCTCTGACGGACGCAAACCTGACGCTGGGGCGCATCCTCCCGGTGCGGGCCGCTGAGCAGCCGATCATGACGCTGAGACGTAATTTTCTTCATGTTTGCATCGACAGTGGTCACACCTCATCCACCGCACCTCACCTGCGCCGCCGAGCAGGAGTTCTTCCCCCACATCTTTGGCCCCGAGGAGGACCAGCCGCTGGATGCGGCTGCGGCGCGCGCGGCGCTGGCTGACCTGGCAAGAGAGGTCAACGCCAGCAACGCTCCCGGGCAGCCCGAGAAGAGCGTCGACGAGGTGCGCCGGCCGCCAGCATGCGCCTGCTGACCGCCCGGTGGACCCATGCACCGCGCGGACCGACCGGCGTGCGCGCGCGCACCCAGGTGGCGATGGGCTTTGTTCACGTGGCCAACGAGGCCATGTGCCGGCCGATCAGGGCGCTGACGCAGATGCGCGGCTACGACGTGGCGCAGCATGTCCTGGCCTGCTTCGGCGGCGCCGGCGGCCAGCACGCGTGCGCCATCGCGCGCAACCTGGGCATGCGCACGGTGTTTGTGCACCGCTACGCGGGCGTGCTGTCCGCGGTGGGCATCGCGCTCGCTGATGTCGTCGCCGAAGAGCAGGCACGCCGCTGCAAACTGAGGCAGCTGGGTGCCGCTGTGTCTTATGTCCCGGAGTGCGTGAAGCCACACGCTCCGGGCTTTGCACCAGGAGCCGTCAGCAGAGGAGCTCGGACCAGAGAGCATGGCAAAGCTCACAGCGACCCTCGAACGGCTCCAGAGCGCGGCTGTGCAGCGCCTCTGCAAGCAGGCAGGCGCCCGTGCTTCCTGGCTGCAAGCACTGCAGGCGGAGGCGTGCATGCGCGCCTGGGTGGCACCCATGAGTGAGCGCTTGCGTGGCATGCCAGGGCTTCACTCCCGACCAGATCCATGCGGAGCGCTTTCTGAACCTGCGCTATGCGGGGACGGACGTCGCGGTCATGACGGCCTGCCCGCCCGGGAGCGACGTGGCCGCTGCGTTTGAGACGGCGTACAAGTGCGCACGGTGTTGATCGACGCGCTGTGCTCGGCGGTTGCTGCTGGCATTAAAAGGTAGGGGCCCCGCCGATGCAGGCGCGAGTTTGGCTTCGTGCTCGAGGAGCGTGCCATCTGCTGCGACGACGTGCGCGTGCGCGCCACGGGCGCCGGCGCCGAGCTGCCCGGCAGCGGCGAGCTGCCGCGCGACGTCGAACCGCTTCCAGCTCCAACACGCGTCGCATCCGCATACTTTGACGTGCGCTGCCGCCCTGCTGCGCGTCCATCGCACTCGTGCTCAGCCAGAGCAGTCTGTTCGGAGGTCCAGAGTCACCACCCGCCAGCAGTGCTTGTGCAGTTGGAGAGGTCGTCAGTAAAGAGCCGCAGACGGCTGATACATGGATGTGATGCATTCGTTCATGATAGGTCTGCCGGCGCGTCCGTGTAGGCGGGCGGGCGCCAGGACACGCCCGTGTACCTGCTGCGAGACCTGAAGCCCGGCCACTCCGTGCCTGGGCCGGCGATCGTGCTGGATGACATCTCCACCGTGGTCGTGGAGCCCGCCTGCACGGCGCGCGTCACGCCCGCGGGCGACCTGCGCGTGGATGTGGGCACCGCCGCTGCGGGCGCGCAGCAGGAGCTCACTGAGTGCGATCCTATCCGGCTGGCCATCTTCAGCCACCGGTGCGTGCCTCGCGCTGCTGGCGCATACGAGCAAGGCGCTGACTCTGCACGGCGGGCAACACGTAGCACTCATGTACAATCAAGGTCCCATGCCGCTCTGTTTGAGCCTTGACGTGCAAGCCTGGGCGCCTGTGCAGTCTGCGGTGTCACTGCATAGGGCGGCCCCGCCAGAAGGGGGGCCGGCCGCGAGGGTAGGTGCTGCTCACGCGAGGCTCGACGCGGGTGACCGCCCCGCTGCGGCGCAGGTTCATGGGCATCGCGGAGCAGATGGGCCGCGTCCTGCAGCGCACCTCCATCAGCGTCAACATCAAGGAGCGCTTGGACTTCAGCTGCGCGCTCTTCGACCCCTCTGGCGCGCTGGTCGCAAACGCGCCGCACCTGCCCGTGCACCTGGGCGCCATGTCCGCAGCCATCCAGTTCCAGGTGGGCGCCTGCCTCGGGCGCCTGCGCGGCCCAGCGCCTGCAGATGTATGCCACTGGTCGCCTGCCCCCGGCGCCTGTGCAGCCCTGTGCCTGCAAGAGCGCGCCGCCGCGGAGCTGGGCTGCGCGCCGATGGGCTGCGCAGGCGCCGAATGGGGCCTGGCGTGCAGACGCACTTCTGGGGCCCGGAGGGCGAGGGCGCCGCCGAGGGCCTGCGCCCGGGCGACGTGCTGGCGTCCAACCACCCGCAGCTGGCGGGCGGGTCGCACCTGCCAGACATCACCGTGATCACGCCCGTGTTCAACGAGGGCCGCATTGAGTGCGCCCCGGCCGCCGCGCCGGCGCTCGTCCGCGACCAGCCTGCCTGCCGCCGAGCGGGCGCAGCGCCGCAGGTTCTTCGTGGCGTCGCGCGGCCACCATGCGGACGTCGGCGGCATCACGCCCGGGTCCATGCCGCCCAACAGCCGCCGGCTGGTCGAGGAGGGCGCCGCCATCATCGCGTTCAAGCTCGTGCGCGCGGGGCGCTTCCAGGTGGGCCTCTGCCGCCAGTGCCATGCGCGCGCTTCCGGCCTGCATGCGCCAGCTGCCACAAGGCAGCGCCACTGCCACAAGCCAAGGCACGATGGCGTCTTTGACAGCGACTGCTGCCTGCTGATTGCAGACAGAAGGCATTACGGAGCTGCTCCAGGCGCCTGGCAAACTGGTTGACCAGATCGCGCACATCTCGGGCACCCGCAATCTCAGCGACAACCTGAGCGACCTCAAAGCCCAGGTGCCCCCACCGTTGCTGCATGCTGTTGGTGTCTGGATACAAGCTGATGCTGGCAAGGTGTTGGCACCGCTGTGGTGGCGAACCTGAGATGAAGGTGTGGCGCCCCTGCTGCAGGTGGCCGCCAACTCGCGGGGCATCCAGCTTGTGGGCGACCTCATAAAAGAATGTGGCCTTGCTACTGTGCAAGCATACATGGGCTTCATTCAGGTGCTGCGCCCCTCCACATGCAGAAGCACAGCTCTGCGGCTGCTATGTACTAATAGCTTTTGGCTAAGTGCTGTGCTTACCGACAGGCCAATGCGGAGGCGGCAGTCCGGGAGATGCTCTGCAAGTTCTCCAAAGCCCAGGGCCTGCCCGAGGTGAGCACTGTGCGCGCTGAGGACCAGATGGACGACGGTGCGCACCGCGCAGGGGCGGCGCCTGCCCAGCCGCGGGCCGGGTGGTGACGCGCGTGCCCGCGTCGCAGGCACCCCCATTAGGCTGGCGGTCACTGTGGACCGCAGGGACGGCAGCGCGGTCTTCGACTTTGCGGGCACAGGGCCTGAGGTGTTTGGCAACACCAACGCGCCGCCGGCCGTCACGTATAGCGCCATCATATACTCGCTGCGCTGCATGGTCCGCCAGGAGATCCCGCTGAACCAGGTGCCGCCCCACGCGGTGTGCTGGCGGACGCCAGGGGCGAGCTCGCATGCATGCCCTGTAGCTGCCCTGCCTGGCTGCGTGGAGGAGGTGCGCGTGGCTGCGCAGGGCTGCATGAAGCCCGTGACAGTGCGCATCCCGGACGGCTGCCTGCTCAGCCCCTCGGCGGAGGCGGGCGTCGTGGGCGGCAACGTGCTCACCAGCCAGCGCGTCACGGATGTCGTCTTGAGGTCATTCAGCGCGGCTGCGGCGTCTCAGGTGTGCTGTGCTTGTGCGCTGAATATATGCAATGCAGTGCCTCTGTGCATGTGCAGGGCAGAGCGCTCACATGCCGCTCGCAGGGATGCATGAACAACCTGACATTCGGGGATGCAGATATGGGCTACTATGAGACCATTGCTGGGGGCGCTGGTGCGGGCCCTTGCAGTCATGCGGGCTTCCAGGTTCATCTGTCTGCGGAGGGTAATCCGTTCGTGCGCGCAGGGGCGGGCCCGGGCTGGCACGGCCGCTCTGGCGTGCACACGCACATGACGAACACACGGATCACAGACCCGGAGATCCTCGAGCGCCGCTACCCTGTTGTGCTGCGGGAGTTCAGCCTGCGGCCAGGCTCCGGCGGAGCGGGTCGCTGGTGCGGCGGCGATGGCGTCATACGCGAGGTACGTCCTGTTGAAGCACGGATGAACCTTGGCATCGTGCCCTACCTCTAGCAAGGAGGAACCCCGTGGGCAGTCCTCTCAGTCCCCATCACCCAACGCCCATGCGGGCCCGTGCGGCAGATCGAGATGCTCAGGCCGCTGACCGTGAGCATCTTGTCGGAGCGCCGGGCGGTGGCCCCGCCGGGGCTGGCGGGCGGCAAAGATGCGCAGCGGGGCGTAAATCTGCTCCTGAGGCGAGATGGGCGCACTGTAAGCCTTGGCAGCAAGGCCACGGCGGAATTTGTGGGCGGCGAGCGCCTCCGCATCCTCACTCCAGGTGCGCCGCGCACTCACGGCTGGCTGTCGTGCCTGTGCGGCCGATCGACCTTGGCGCGCAGGCACACCTTACAGGCGCGCACGCTTTGCAGGCGGCGGCGGTTTTGGCGCAGAGAGCCAGGAGGCCGGGAAGGCCGCAGCGCCCAATGGACATGCAGCTGCGGATACGCACGACCACCAGCTCCGCACGAGCGGCAGCTTGGCCAAGTACCGCGCAGACCAGGAGTCTGCCTAGAGGCTGCTTCTTGCGGCGGGGCATGCTGCCACGCCCGGCGGCCTTGTCAAGCCGCGTCACTCCGCTCTGCTCCTGTGCAGCTTAATTTCAGACATGCTTCAAGCCAACCAATGCTTACTTTACAGCAGCCCAAACAAAAGCCTCCTGCCAAATACCATCCTGCCAGAGACCTGCACCGCATGCATAAGCCATACACAAGTAGCACACGCCAAGCATGTCATGATGTACAATCCTGGTCATCGCACAGGTGAGGAGCTTGACGCCCTGCACAAGCCTGCCTCCCTTGACCTGGCACGCCGCGCGCCTAGGCTACATACATGATTGCCTGAGCAGCCGTGGGAGGGCAGTACGAGAGCTTAATGCACAGCTGGGGGGTGAGGTACTGCACGAGCATGTTGAACACAAGTGGCCCGTACAGCTCCACATACGCCAGGCACTGGTCATGGTACGTCGACAGCGACGAGCACATCTGCTTGGCATACTCCAGGATCTGCTTCTGGGTCTCCTGCAATATCCGCACACATACAGGGTCAGACTTGGGCGCGTGCAGCGGGGCTAAAAGTGTGCAGCGGCAAGCGCCAGAAGTACACATGGCAAGGGCACAGAGAGCGCACCACGTTGCCGAGGATGGCCGCTGCCTCAAAGACGGCCAGCTTGCAGGTGTCGCACATGTCGGCGTTGCGCTGCGATACGTGCGCGTACGTTGCACTCGCGCTCGAGAGCGCGTGGGGCGGCAGCGGTGGAAGGCGCATGCGAGACAGCTCCTCTAGGACCGCAGCCGCGCACGCGCCCACGCAGGCGTCCGCGTGCGAAGAGTTGGCCGCCTTCAGGAGTTGTTGGCCTGTGGCGTGCGCTGCGTGGCTTACACATCAGGGCGTGCAGCAACTCGGCGTACAATACAGCGCCGGGGAGGGCGGGCGCAGACCGTTTTGGGCTGCAAGCGCGGAGCACTGCGGCTGCAGCTCTGCGGGGAGGGACGAACAGGTCTGCGACGCGGAAAGTCAGTACGCTTGCCCGCTTGACCCGAGGAACGCAGCACTGTGCATACAAGCAGCGGTGCCCTGGTGCATGTGCTGGCGCACCTGCTCCAAGGCCGCTTCTGGGTGCTCAGCAGCGCTGCGGGCCAGGTACTTGCACATGCCGCAGCCGCCGGCCAGGGACAGCTGCCCAGGCTGCCCGCGAGGAGTGCCGCGCACAGCTGCGGTGTTGCAGAGCGCCAGGTCCGCACACAGCTCCTTGGCAGAGTAGGAGCCGAGCATCATGACGGCCACAGGTACCAGCTGCGGGACCAGCTGGCTGCACTGCGATGCCAGCTCCCCGCCCAGCTTGGCACAGACCTCGCTCAGGACCATTGATATAAGCGCGGCCTGGGCGTCCGGGTCGGTCGCCTCGCATCGCACAGTCTTGACAAGCCAGGTGCAGGACTCACACAGGCCGTCAGAGCTGACAGCCTGGTGGCCCACGCCGTGCGCATCAGCGAGCTGCCAGGCCGCACTGGCGGCGCGCGGGCGGGCGCCCGATGCCCCCAGCACGAGCGCGAAGGCCGCAATCAGGATGACGCGGGCCCGCAGCATGATGGATGAATGCACGAATGCGCCTAGAGCGGCCTCACCACTTGCTCCGAGTGTACAGATGCATTTCCCGCTATGCCCCGGCACTCCCCCACATTCGAGGGGCTGACATTTTGCCGCTTACAAACACACCTGAAAAGAACACATCGAGGGCAATGCAGAGGTGGGCGGGATGCGCTCTGGCTGCGACTTTGTCACGAGCGGCTTGCTACTGACATGCGCGCCGGCCTGTGTGGCAGCTTGCCACTGGGACGCCGCGCAGTAACCGCGTGCAGGCGCAGCTTCACACGCCCGTTCCCGGTCGGCACAGGGACACTGCGGCGAGGCTGCGCGTGCATGGCTGCAGGGCAGGCCGTCTGGGCGCTCGACTTTGATGGCGTGGTGTGCGACTCTGTCGGGGAGAGCAGCGAGTCGGCTTGGCGGGTAAGTCGCATCGCTGCTGGGCCAGCCAGCTTCCAGCGATACGGCGCGTAGCTCAAGCTTGCCCACGCAACAGGCCTCCGAAGCAATGTGGCCGAACCTCTTTGCGTCGCCGACGGTGAAGCAGCAAAAGGCCGATGTGCTCAATAAGATGCGGGTCGTGCGGCCTGTGGTGGAGACCGGGTGCGCTGTGTGTGTGCTTTGGTCCCTTGCTGCTCGAGTCCTACAGGTGCGGTGAGCGGAGTGCGCCGCGGCAGGTATGAGAACCTGGTGCAGGTCCGCTGTCTGCTCGAAGGTGTGCAGCCGCAGGACATGCTGGACAACTGGCACGAGCTGCTCCCCGCGTACATGGAAAAGTGGGGCCTGAAACGCAGCGAGGTGTGAACTTTCGCCTGCCTGCGTGGCTCCTGGCCGCCTTCTGCAGCCCGGCCGCCTGGCGCCCTTGACAGCAGCCCCCTCCCCTGCGCAAGGCAGCTAGTGGAGCGCTTTGGGGCCACGCGCGACGAGTGGATTGCTCGTGACCTTCCCGGGTGGCTGGCCGCAAACGGGATCTACGCAGGCCTGCCGGAGCTGCTGCACCGCCTGCGCGCCGCGCACGAGCTCTACATTGTCACCACCAAGCAGGTGCAGGTCGGTTTGCTGCTGATGCGCCCGATGCTCTCAGCATGCGTGCGGGGAGCGGCGCTTCTGCGTGCGCAGGCACGGTTCACGGAGGCGCTCCTGCACGGCGCAGCGCGCCTCCCGCTGCCTGCGGAGCGCATCTTTTCCACGGCGGAGACTGGGCAGCCCAAGAGCGATGTGCTCGCCCTGCTGCAGGCCAGGCACCCCGGCGCCGCCTGTCACTTTGTCGAGGACAAACTGTCGACGCTGGAGAAGGTGCGCACCGCTGGCACAACAGGGCCGCGCGAGTCACTCTGTGTGACTGTGGTGGCCTGCAGCTCATGTGGGCGCGCAGGTGGTCAAAGTGCCCGAGCTGGCGGCGTGGGCGTTGTATTTGGTGGACTGGGGATACAACACGGAGGCTGAGCGCAGGCGCGCCGCAGCTGACCCGCGGGTGCAGGTGGTGGACCTGGCCGGCCTGTCTGCTGCATCAGAGTGAAGGGGTACGCAGTGCAAAGCGTAGTGCTTCAAGCAGTGTTCACTGCATCGTTAGCGCTGGACTGCTCACATGTGCGTCGCTAGTGCATAAAGGCTCTGCACCTACCAGATGTAACAGAGAACATGTGCAAGAACCGCACCATGCCCACCATCCAGCAGTGCTGGACCAGCACTCCTGAGCTCAGACTGAGTGCAGGACCTGCGGCGAGGTGTGAACATGTTTCTGCAACAGGTGCAAGCCAGTACACATGCAAAGCCGTACAGTTCGCAGCACGTTTGAAAAGATGCCCCAAACCGTGGTAGCGTACAGGTATAGAGTACAAGTAATGACAGGCAGAGCTGAGAAGGCCGCGGATGAGCCGCACGAACCCATGCCACATCCTGTGCTGTGGGGGATCAGGGCGCGCGCACGCCCAGACCTGCCAGAGCCTGACACCTCCAGCGTGCAACACGTCAGATGCTTGCAATCTCCTCCAGCAGGTGGCGAATGACATTCTTCCCTCTCACGAGGTTGGTGCGAGCGATGCGCTCATTGGCCAGGTGGCAGGCGTCCGACGCCTGCCCCAGGGGCACCAGGAGCGCCGGTGCCCCCAGCAGCTTCTCCAGCGCGGAGGCCACCGGCATCGTGCCTCCCTCGCGCACAAACAGAGGCGCGCGGCCCCACTCTCGCACAACAGCGCGCTCAGCCATCTTGAAAAGCCTGCTCTCAGGGTCAGCCTCCCACCTGTTCGCCGCATGCAGGAGCTCTGTCGACATGTGCAGCTGTTGTTGCAGCGCTGCAAAATACTTCTCGCAACAATGCGCTGCCAGTGCACGGCCGAGCCCTGGCTGCATGCATGAGGGTGGGGCTCACCAGTCGCCCACGCTCTTGACGCGAACGGTCACAGAGTTGCTGCTCCCCAGCTCCGCAAACACGGAGTCCACATGCTGCCGCAGTGCTGCTATGAGCTCGTTCGCGTCCTGTGCAGCCACCACACGCTTTCCAGAGGCCGCACCTGCGTCCATGCGAGTCTGCGCGATCTTCCAGGCCATACACCCAAAGGGCGGCTGCCCACCTGGTCCAGCACAAAGCGGACGCTGACGTTGCCGACCACGGCGTGGGGTATCACAGAGAATCTGGTCGGACCAAAGCGGTAGAAGGGGTCGGTGTCGAGGTCGTTGCCCTGGTCGCCCGCCAGCCGCACGTCCACCACCGACAGCGCGGGCTCGCACCAGCGCGCCCGCAGCAGCTCGCTAGTGCTGGCCGCATGGACCTGTTGCACGCACTCGCGGGAGGCATCAGAGGCACGCGAAGCGCCACGTGCAGCACCCGGGAGCCCACCCGGGAGCCTGGCGTGGGCGCGTGGGCTGCGGCGCACCAGCTGCGGCACGCCGAGCGCGTCCCGGTAGCCCTTGAGCGAGAACTCCGCGCTGCTGTCCAGGCGCGCGAGCGCGGGCGCCAGAGTGTTTGGCCGCACGCGGTCGAGGAAGCCGGGGATGCAGATGCGGTTCGAGCCGTCCACCAGGGTTGCCAGGACCTTGGTCAGGTCGCTGAGCGGCTCGTTGAACACGCCTGTGCAGCAGCGCGCGCGCGTTCCCGGATGCACGCTACACCACTCACAGCGGCAAGGCCAGGCACTCTGCGTCCGAGGCTGCCGCACCGCCCTCGTTGCCCGAGTGCAGGTCGCGCTCGGGGCCCTTGACCTCGATGCTCGCGGAGATCATGCCGCGCATCCCGTACGTCAAGCACGGCACCTGCGGGGCATGAGCTCTGAAGTGCACCGCCATGGGCGTCAGCACGTCTTTGTGCTGCGCCGCGCCGCACCTGCTCGCCCACCCAGAGGGTGTTGGAGATGACGATCAGCTGCGTGCCCTCAAACCAGTGCAGGTTGGTCTGCACCGCCTCCTTGAAGCCCTGCGCATCAGGTCCTCTCCTACTTAACGGACCCTGGCAGCAGGGGAGACTGGCACCCACAGCCAGCATGCAAGGACCACCTTGGAACCGTTCTCCTCCTCGCCCTCAAACACGAAGGCGACGTTGAACGGCAGCTCCCCGTCGACAGCCTCCTGCATCTCCTTGACAGCGTACACAAAGCCCAGGATGGGGCCCTGCACACCGTGCCGGTCAGCAACGCAAGGGCGTGAAGAGCAGGCGCTCATGCACACACCTCCAGCCCAGCAGCTGGCTGACAGCACCTTGTTGTCGGACGTGCCGCGCCCATACAGGTAGCCGTTGACGGCCGTCACCTCAAAGGGATCAGTCCGCCACTCGCGCTCCATGGCGGGCTGCACATCTGTGAGCGCACGCCCCTCTTGGGCACAGACTGCCGCAAGCACCAGGAGCACGTGCAGCTCGTCGAAAGCACGCACCGTAGTGCCCGTAGAAGCAGATGGTGGGCCGATCGGCGTTGTGCCCCAGCCGACCCAGGACCACGGGCTGCTTGTCCTCAAACGGCCGGCTCAGCTTGATCTCAGCACCTGCTCACACGCATGCCTTGGCTCGGAGAGCCGGCCGTGCAGCAGCGGCCGACAGCCCAGCGGCAGCCGCGCCGCACCCATGGACTCCAGCAGGGATGCCAGGAACTTGGCTCCCCGGAAGCAGTCCTCCCGCAGCGACGCGTCGCTGGAGACCGTCCGCAGGCGCACAAAGTCCCTCAGGGAGCGCTCCAGCTCCCTCTCCAGCTGCCCGTCCGCCAGCATCCACGACGGCTTGCCGGCGCGCAGGCGCTTCCTGGGACCTGCGCGTTGGGGGCGTCGCGTGAGACACAGGGGCCAGCGTGCATGCACACATGCCAAGCCACCGGGAGGATGAGACGCCTGCAAGGCGCCGCACCGTCGCTCTCCCCGTTTGCCGCAGTGGCCCCAGGGCCTGCGCAGCCCTGCAGCGACCCAGCGGCCTCGGCCAGCAGCTCGCCGCACGACCACAGCCGCACTTGGCCGTCCGAGGAGCCTGCCACCAGGTACCTGCCATGCCAGGATGCCTGTAAGGGGCTGCCAGCGTGGCCGCGAGCATGACGCAGGCAGGCTGCCAGACAATCTGTGACACTGCTTCGGGACACCGAGGCGCTCACCGCAGGGACATGGCGGCGGCGAGGAAGGGCATGTGTTCGTGCGCGGCCGCGGCGGTGAAGATGCGCAAGCACGCCCACGTCTGCCCTGCCCACAGCCTTACGGTGCCATCCATGCTCGCGCTGGCAAAGAACACCGTTGTCGAGCCCTCCTCGCCGCCGCTCACGTGCTGCACAGCAGGACCGCGCCTTTAGCTGTGTGACAGGCAAAGACGCCAGCAACAGGGCGGGCTGTGCGCGGCCAGCGCACCCCGTCCGGACTGCCATCGCTGGTGGCCGCTGACACCATCGGCGCCGTGCCAGACGCATCTGCCAATCCCGTGATGCTCATGACGTCGTTCTTGTGCCCGCTCAGCGTGCGGCGGCAGACAAGGGTCTCCATATCCTGCGCATGGCCAGCGTCACTGCTCTGCGCACCGTGCACGCTGACATGAAGGTGCTGCACACGCGGCGCGCCCCATGGCGACGACCACAACCGGCGGCGCGGTTCGCAGAGCGCACCCAGCAGCGTATGAGGTTGTCGCGGCCCCCGCTCAGCAGCAGGTTGGGCTCAGCAAAGGCAAAGAGCGTGAGGACGCTGCCGCGGTGGCCGCGCAGCACACTGCATGGCGAACGCGCTGTCAGCAGGCGTGCAAGTCGCTCTGCTGTAGCTTCCAGCACAGAGATATCTTTCACAGAGCGCAAGCGATGCCGCGCTCACCGCACAAACTCCAGGCTCCCAGTCCGCCAGCAGCGGATCATAGCATCGCTGCCTGCGCTGCATATGTACTCGCCGCAGACGGCGAGGGCGTTGACTGCGCCGCAGTGGCTGTCGATCTCGGCGCTGGTCGCATCCGCGGCCGACTCGTATGCGGCGGCCACCTGGGGGCTGCCGGTCGGGCGGCCGCCGTCTACAGCGCTGCCGTCGGGACGGAAGGCGCGCACCAACGAGTCCTGCCGGCCCGGTGCAGCCCCGACTGACTGCATGCACCCGGCCGAATGCACGCACGCCTGCATTGCCAAAGGGCCGGGGAGCAGGCGGCACGTGTCAGGGAGCAGGGCTGCACAGTGGCCAGGCAGGCTCCTCGCCCACAGGGTCGGGCGGCGTTCCCGCCCACCTGCCCGGCCACGTACAGGATGCCGCTGGCGTCCTGCGCCAGGGCGCCGAGCGACCCGCCGTCGTGGGGCAGCTGCAACACGCGCACGCACGGGAAGGAGGGCGCTGCAGTGTCCCACACGCGCATGTAGCGCCCGGCGGTGCTGTACAGGTGCGCGCCAGCAGTCCACAGGCTTTGCACGGGCTTCTTGTCGCCCGTGAGCGTGGCGATGCACCGCCCGCTGGCCATGTCCCACACCTGAGCCCAGGGCGCCCGTGCTTCAGCACGGCTGCAGGTTGCCATGCAGGGCATGCCGCCGCATTGTGAGCACAGACCTTGTCATTGTGCAACATGCAGGGCAGCAGGAGCATGGCAGGGCACTGGGCTCGCCGTGCCGCAGGACCCGCGGGTGCACCTTGATGGTCAGGTCCGTGGAGGACGAGAACAGGCGGTCGCCACTGAGCGCCAGGCACAGCACGGGCCCGTGGTGCCCGGCCAGCCGCTGCTCTTCGCCCGCGACGACCTTCGCTGCGCTGTCCAGCCAGAGCGCGCCCGGCGTGCTGTCCGCGCGCCCGGCCCCGCCGTGCAGCTGCCCGCGCCCCGCACGCCCTTCCCGCGCAGCGCCCGCGTCTGCGCGGCGCACAAGGCATGTCACGCACTGGCACGGGGAGCCCTGCGTGCCCACCCGCCCGAGCACACGGGCCGTCAGGCAGCCCGACGAGGCCCCACCTGGCTCTCTGCCCGAGTGCTGCTGGGACCACGAGCGGCCAGCAACCTGGGCCGCGCCCATGGCAGCCTCCAGGCAGCGCGCAACCTCCTCGCGGCGCGCCTGCAGCACACACAGCACACGTGACGCTGAGCGCCGGAGAGGCGTGACCCAGGGGCGTGCCGCCGCGCACAACCCGGGCGCAGGGCCAGAGCCAGTCGGCGCGCCTGCATGCCAGGTGCGCCGAGCGGGCTGCTGAGCAGGTTCAAGCAGCCGCCTTTGTCGCGTGACACGATCAGGGCGGTGTTGCGCGGCACTGCCACCCAGTCGCCCGCCGAGCCCGTGATCGGCTCTGACGCTATCAGCACCACGCGGGTCCCGACCGCCCCGTATGTCAGGGTGTACTCGCCCTGCACGCCCGCCCCAGAGAACCTCAAGTCGCAGACACCCGGCTGACATTCAGGCGCAAGCCAAGCAGCTCAGCTCGTGCGCAGCATGCCCTAGGCTGATATAAAAGCGTGCTGGCACAAGGCATGCGCGCCTCGCCAGTCACACTCGTGTGGCGAGCAGAGGCGGCGTTCTTGGTGGGGCTGCACGGCTCCTGCTTGCCGTCAAAGCCCTGGCCATCGTACGCCTCTGCGCCCGCTGCCGCAGTCCCCTCGGACGCGGACGCCGGTGCGGACCGCTGGAAGGCAGAGCCCTCCGCGTAATACATCGAGGCAGGCGCCTCGTCTTTCGCGCCCGCGACAAAGCGCGTGGCCAGCATCGTGAGCCTGTCGCCAGCGCCCGTGTCACCGGTGCCGGTCGGGACAGGAAGCCGCTAGGCTGCGTGAGCTGACAGCTGCGGCGCACCCGTCAGACACGACAAAGTTCAGGAGCGAGGTTTCTGTCACCCCGGCGGCCTTCTGGGCCGCAAGGATGGTGTTGATTGTCGCCTGCGGGGGCGGGTATTCAGGCGTGAGCTTGAGGCACAGAGCAGCCCCCGCGCAAAACCTCAGCAGCGCACCTCCATAGCCTGCAGCAGCAACTGCGGCGTCTGCGGCACCGTCAGGCTGGGCAGGTGGTGCATGAAAATGCTGAAGCATATTGCCGAGTCCGAGTGAAACGACTGCGCAGAACGCCAGCCCGTTCAGAGTTTGGGCAGCTCCAAGAGCATTGCTAAGAGCGTTGCGCACAGAGCAGGCAGGGGCCACCTGCACAGTGTCGTATGCGGCGTTGGACAGCGTGGCCAGCAGAGCGCGCCGGATGCGCATGAACCCGCCCACTGCCCCGTTGTGCATGAAGAGGTAGCGGCCCCACTGAAAGGGGTGGCAGTTCTGCTCGCTGACTGGCATGCCCGGCATCGCCGCTCGTACCTGGCCAGCGCGCACACCACCTTGGCAGGCAGGCTCAGCAAGCAGGCCTGTGATACAATGCCAGCTGGCTACACACGTGGCCTGGAGAGGCCTGGGAGGGGCCGCACGTGCGCAAACACAAGCGGCGAAACAATTTTGCACGACAGCCTTCCCAGGTTTTCGTTGTTCCTGCACCCGCAGTCAATGTTAAAGAGCGTGCGCGTGCCAGCAGGCGTTCAAGCGGTGGCAAGGAGGACTCACCAGGCGGGCGTGACAGAGGTGAACACGCAGGGCGTTGGGTCTGTCGCCTTGGCCACCACACTGTCAGAGTACCAGCCTGCGCAGCCAGGCAGCTCTGTAAGCAGGCTGCCGCAGAGAGCGCAGTGCAACTTCGCTCAAGCCTGGCCTGCATGCGCACCAATGCCGAAGCCGTCGCCGTTCAGCGAGCCCAGCGAGAGGTGCCCGTGCATTGTCGCGTCCTCCCTGCGCTCTTTTGCGTCGTAGCTCTGCTTTATGATGCTCCTCGCTGGCCATAGGACTATGTTGGCAACCAGCACTGGAGGGCCAGCATAGGCGAGCAGGCGGCACATGGCTCTGCACAGAGCACGGGCCGCTGTGCCGCACTGCTGGCGCTCTGGCTTTGTGTCTGGCCCACCAGATGGAAAACAACTTTCTTGTTACGGGCCCTACGGACCTACGGGCAGGCTTGATTGTCCGGCAAGTCCTGGTAAAAGGTTCATGACCATGAGACTCGACTGACAGATGGCTAGCACCTATAGCAGTGTTGTGTTGGGAAGTTGTTCAGCAACTGAGACTCCTGCAAAAGTCAGCACCTCAATGCACCAGACACATGCACATCCTATATCAGCTCCGGTACCTCTACGCTGAGAGGGCGCTGATTGCTCTTACGCCACATGTTCACCACTCTATTATGTTTCAATGTGGTATTCGCGCCTTGCCTGCGCCTTGCCATGATTAGGTTTGGACGGCCTGTTTCCAACGCTCTGCCATCCTTATGGGTGAAAATTGCTTTGGATGTGACAGACGCAAGCGCATACATCCGTGCATGGGAGGGAACGGGCTGGTCACGAAGGAGGCGCTAGAACACGAAGTAGGAAGGGAACCGCGGCGCCGCGCGGTCTGCTGGCGCCCACGGCGTGCGGGCCGCGCGGCATGCCGCAGGACCAAAGCATTGGCCCAGCGGCGAGTGGCGACTTCACAGAAACATGACAAATAACAGCATCTACAACCCGGTGGCCCTTGGGCCAGCTCAGTCTGCCCGCCCCAACCTGCCCGAATGAGACCTGCGCGCCTCTGATCTCGACCGCCGCCATAGTAAAGTAGGCCGGCGGGTCTTGCATGGCACGCTGCAGGTGGGCACTGCACGTAAGTAGTGAATGTGCCAAAGCAGCAGACTTTGTGCAGAAGACTTTGTGCAGACTTTGTGCAGAAGACTTGTGGGTGGAAACCAACGTTAGTGGGGAAAAAGCCCTGACGCCCCGCAGAATTGTGGGTGAAACCGCCGCTAGTTGGGAAAAAGTCCCAAGTGTTGGATACCCGCACGAGTTTTTGCCCGTTGCCCGGGATTTTTTGCTCCCTCTGCCAGCGATCCGACAAGCCGTGTTGTATGCACCAGAAGAGGCCCTACACCAGCATCAATGGCAGCCCACGCGCACGCGCACGGTGTTGCGCATGCGGCTGCGGATGCACATGCGGATGTGGTCCCAGGTGCTGCAGATGGCGCATTGTGATGCCGCGGCCACACTGCACTGGGTGGGGTGGAAATTAATAGGACGGAGGGCCGCCTGGGCCTGGCAAGCAACAGTGCGCATTAGAAACACTGCCATACTGGTAAGCCCTTGCCAGCATGGCGCGGTGCAAATAACATATGTACCACAAAATACGCCTTTACAGACCACTGTAAGCTGCATACCAAGTTTGAGGGTCCAAAACGCCGCGAGACCAGCTGCGGCGTCACCTTTGACGAACGCGTGGGAGCGGTCGTCCAGGATCCGCCCTCCCAGCCTAGTGCCGCGCCTGCTCCTGGTGTTGTAGATGAGAAGGTAGATAAGGAGGCAGAGGACTAGCCGGCTCCTGCAGAGGAGCCTGCTGACGCGGAGGATCCTCCTCAGGAGGAGCCAGCCAAAGCCCCTCCTGTTAACCGTTCTGAGCCTGCCTAATGTCCGACCCGTCCCCGCCGCGCTCCAGCAGGTCTAGCGGCACGCAGGGCACAGCATGCTTGCAGGGACCCTGTGCCAGGGAGCCTGTGGGAACCTGCTACCTTTGAGGAGGTCATGGTCTCCGACCATGCTGCACAATGGCAGGCAGCCATGGATGAAGAAATGGCCTCGTTGGAGGCACACCAGACATGGATATTGGAAGACCTGCCTGCGCATGCTAACGTCATACCCATTAAGTGGGTCTTCAAGCTGAAGACTGACGCTACGGGACAGGTCGAGCGATACAAAGCGCGGCTGGTGGCAAAGGGCTTCAAGCAGCGCGACGGCATCGACTTCGACGAGGTCTTTGCACCCGTCTCAAAGTATGCAAACCTCCGTGCCTTGCTTGCTGTGGCCGCCGAGCAGGACCTGGAGGTGCGACAGTTGGTCATCAAAACGGCTTTCCTCAATGGTGTGCTTGATGAAGACTTGTATGTTGCGCAGCCCCCGGGCTATGCGACAGGGTCTGAACGCACGCTGTGCCACCTGCGAAGGGCGCTATATGGCCTCCGCCAAGCGCCCCGCTGCAAATGGCAGACTGTGCACGCATTGCCTGTTCTGTAGCCCGGAGGCTGCGCAACATACAGGTCTTCATCAAGCACACCATTGAGGAAAGCCGTGTTGATGTCCAATTGTCGCACCTCCAGGTCCTGGTCGGCGGCCAAAG
>JAABUH010001108.1_pt1 | contig 32446 bp, 34 predicted proteins | sample 5559121 | NCBI WGS metagenome assembly JAABUH01 (sample SAMN10711871, study PRJNA513364) | rock metagenome | isolation source: Antarctica rocks | place: Antarctica: Victoria Land, Battleship Promontory nord | collected 2015-12-28
TAAATGTCATTTCCAAAAGAAATAGATATTCTCTACCGCTGATAGACGAGATCATTGGTAAAATAGTGGGTTGCAAGCACCTGACTAGATTGAACATCATATCAGCGTTCAACAAACTTCGAATGCACTTCGATAGCGAGAATTACACCACTTTTATCACTGCTTTAGAAGCATATAAATACAAGGTGCTATCATTCGAACTGACTAACGAATCGGCCTTCTTTCAGCAATATATGAATGACATTCTATGAGACTTTCTGAACGACTTTTGCCAAGTCTATCTAGATGACATTCTCATCTATAGCAAAATGAGAAAGAAACATAGAGATCACGTCAAACTAGTATTGAGTCGACTACGCGAAGCTGAACTGCAGATAGATATTCGAAAGTGCGAATTCGATGTAGAAGAGACTGTCTTTCTAGAAGTCATCGTATCAGGACTAGACCTTCGTATAAATTTCAGCAAAGTGACAGTCATAGTCAGCTGAATCACTTTGACCAACCTAAAAGAAATTCAGAGCTTCGTGAGATTTGTTAACTTCTATCGCCGTTTCATTAAGGACTTCTCGAAGCTAGTCAAACCGTTCACTCAGCTGACTAGAAAGAACACGTCTTTTGTTTGAAACGAGATCTGTGTTCAAGTCTTTGACAATCTAAAGAAACAAGTCAGCTCGGCCTCAGTACTTCGTCACTTCGATCTCAAACGACAAGCTATTCTGAAGACTGATGCTTCGAACTATGTAAAAGGTGAAATACTATCTCAGTACGATGACGAGAGAGTTCTTCATTCGATGGTCTTCTACAGTAAAAGCATGATTCTCGCTGAAATCAATTACCACATCTATGACAAGAAATTGCTAGTCATTATTCGATGCTTCGAACACTGGCGATTCGAGCTGAAATGCACTGAACTATTCATTCAGATGTTCATCGATCATCAGGCTTTGAAGATCTTCATGAAAAACAAACAGTTGAGTCGACGACAAGTCAACTATCTGAACATTCTATCGAAGTTCAACTTTCAGATCATCTTTAGGTCAGGCAAAACGAACACTAAAGTCGATGCTCTAATCAGAATGTCTTTAGCGAACGTCTCTGAATCAGCTCAGCGTCTTGAAAATCATTTTCAGACTATTCTGATTCTCGATAGAGTTGATGTTTTATCTATTGAATCGAAAGCAAATCTCTATCAATGAGTATAAATGATCAATCAAACAGATGAGCTCTGCAGCAAATATAAACAAGCTATGAACGAAAACAAGCTCAAATTTCATATCACTAAACTGAAGAACTGTGAAATCATTGACAACATTCTATTTAGAAAAGATCTACTGTGAGTTTCTGAAAACATGCACACGAAATTACTACAAGAAGTGCATGATCAATCTTCAATCTCTCATCTCGACAATAGACGAATCATTGATCTAGTTCAGCGTTTCTACTATTGATCAGATCATCGAGCTACTATTCGATGATACATTCGAAACTGTCATGCTTGTCAGCGAAGCAAAGTTTCTAGAAATAGCATCAATGAACTTCATCATTCTCTCTCGATTTCACAGAAACGCTGAAAAGATATAACTATGAACTTCATCACTGAACTATCTCTGTCAGAAGACTATAACGTCATTTGCACAATTATATGTCGTCTCATCAAAGAACATCACTATGTTTTCTGTCATTGAGAAGACGATGACATCTCAGTTGAAGAAACGGTTTGAATCATGCTATGAAACGTCTATCGACTGCATAATCTATTCAGTTCTATTGTTTCGAACAGAGACTCTCAATTCATATCGACCATGTGAAAAAGTCTTTGCAAGCGACTGAGAATCACAGCTAGTCTATTCACAGTCTATCATTCTGAGATCGACGATCAATCAAAACGAGTCAATCAAGACGTCGAACGCAAACTTAGAATCTACTGCAATTACATGCAGAATGACTGAGTCAAATAAATATCTATGATGAAATTCAGTGACAATTTCAATATCTTCTCGATCACTTCAATGATTTTCTTCTACTTCAATAAAGAATTTCATTCTCGAATGAGTTTCGATTCAGATACAACTGACTACAAAACAACTCGTGAACGACTTGAAGCTAGAAAAGCAGACGATATTGTCATTCAAATGAAAGAGCTATTGAACTTCAATCGTCAACAATTGAAAAAAATGAAGCTGATCATCGAAGTTCAGATCAATAAACATAAACGAAACATCATCTATAAAGTAAATGACTGAGTTTGACTATCTTTCAGAAATGTCAGAACAACGAGACTCTGCAAAGATTTGAAAGACAAACAGCTAGATCTCTATCAAATCACTGACAAAGTGAGTATCTTCTATCATCTTCATCTATCAGTCAGCATGAAGCATCTGCATTCAATGTTTAGCTCGAAGCTACTGCAATCATATTCAGAAGACTCTCTATCAGAACAGCATTCAGAATCACTCAGATTAATCACTATTAAAGACGATGAACACTGAAAGATAGACGATATATTGAACTTCAGACGCTATCGAGATCGAATACAGTACAAAGTTAAATGAACAGATCTAGATAGAAACGACGAATAATACTATGTCGATAAAGAGAAATTCAATGACTCAGAGAAAGTTTTGAACGAATTTCATAAGCTATATTCAAACAAATCGCGCTAAATATCGAAATAACTATCAACAAAAGCGATCAAATGAACTACATTCATGCAAACATGAATTTTCGAAGAAAAGAGTAATGTTACGAGCGTATCAAGACTGATAAGACTGAACAAGACTGAAGCTCTAATCAATTCACAATGAACGCTAGCGAGTGCTTTGCGTAATGATTAGAACTAATCGACGAGCTAGTCAGGTTTGACTCAGATATAACTCAGATATGACTCAACATCTTTTTTCTTTCTCAACATTCTTTTCTTTCATCAACATCTTGTTCATCTACATCATCTTCTTCTCGTGTCACAAACACATTTCTTTCGAATCTAGCGCAGTCTTTGAACATTACATAAATAGAAGCTTTTGTATCAATCTTCTTCTGTATTCTTAATATTCAGTTATAGCTATTTTTAAAGATCAAGTACTATCAATTCTGATCTTCATTGATTGTATCATCTAGACACGATTCTGACAAATAATGAGACAAAAAACTAGAGACTTTCATCAAAGACATGATGAAAGATGTGTTAATTTCTTCAACGACAAGCATGTCAGATGACTCTTTTGCTTCTGAATCTTTGATCACTGAATGTGTACTTTCTAGCAATGAAATTAGTTACTCATTGAAGTCATTGATTGACATCGAAGCTGCTGACTATTCATTCATTAATAAAGTGATTACGCAGATTGTTTGTAATCAGTTGCAAATCGAGTCTCTGACTTTGATCAAAGCGAAGTCAATTCAAGAATTCAACGATCATTATGCTAAGAAATTCATTATTCATGTCATCTATTCAAATCTGACTGTTCAAGATCATATAATTGACACAGCTTCTATGTTGATCACTCAATTAAATCAACATCAAATGATTCTTGAAAAAACATGAATGAACAAAATCAATTTAGTGATAGATATGTGAATCAATTTTCTTCAATTTTCGAATTTCATCTTTAGTCAGAAATTAATTGTTTTACTCTCAAGCAACAAAACAATCACGAAACAGAAGAGTTTAACTTCTACTCATATATTGAAGATGTTACGATTCTAGTCTTCATCTATTCTTTCTAGTCTTCGTCTGAATTTCATTCTAATCGAGTCTAGTGAGCATTTGAGCTAGAAGTGATGTCATTGAGACTCTGCATCATATGTGTAAGACTTCAATTCAATTGAGTCTAGCACAGAGCTGAGAAACACACATATAAGAATCGAGTTCTTTTCTGTAGATACTTTTCTTTCTTAGCATTTATCTATTAGTTAAATGACACTCATATGACTCGCTCTATGCTGATCTCTAACAGTAGATAAATGCTAATCAACTACTCTGCTATCGATGTGTAGATGATACGAAATAATCTACTTCGTTCATTCAGAAAATTCGCAAGAAATTCTTCGAATTACTTTCATCAAAATACATACTCAATCTTATCACAATCAAACATATCTATCTATTCTTATCTCTCTCACAATGACACGCGACTCTGAATCAGTTGAGTCACGAACAGCTCGTCTGCTTAGAAGCACTGTTAATAGACGAGTTTCTCTTATTTCTTTCGATGCTTCAGCGAGATCTCAGAATGTCGCTATCTCATGAAACATCAACATGAGTCAACAACTTTGTCAATGAATTATTAATCAGTCAGACGAGATCATCAAGATGCTGATTGAGCTAAGAGATCAACAAGACATGACTTTGAAACTCAATGAGCAATGAATCGATCTACAAGTCGATCACATCAAGAGACTTGATGAGCTAGAGATCAATCAAACGACAATAGATACTCAAGAAGAGACTATCGTTGAACTACAAGAGAAAGTATTGAGTCTCAAAAAGAAACAGCGTTCAGCGAATCACTCTCGATCTCGACAGTCTACTGAGTCTCGATCTACTACGAATCATCTACTTCAGCAAGATACTGAGTTGCAAGCTTCTATCGAGAATTATACTCGACAAGAGACGTTCAAATCATCATTCAAATCATTCACAAATGATCATCATTGATTCTACAAATTTTCGAACTCATCTATATTCATTGATGAAGATGAATCGAGTTGAGAAGATTGAAGAAACAAAATGAATGACAAGCTGATTGTCAATGTTGATCAATTCGATGATGAGATCATCTGTATTATCTACATAATGTCTAGGCTAGAAGATGATGCTGCAAAGCACATCTTCGCTCGACGTTGTTTTGATTCTTCAAATTCATTCACTTCGATCTACGAGCTATTCGATCATTTGAAAGAAATATACGATGAACTGAATAAGAATTGAAAGTCTCGACGCGAATACAACGCTCTGAGACAAGCAGACAAGTCTTTCAATGTCTTCTACTTCGACTTTATGAAGCTATTCAGTTATCTCGATTATGATGATTGCACTCTGATGAACGATCTTCAGAATAAAATCAACAATCGCTTGCAGAATGCTTTATCAGTCTGTTCAAAGAACTTTACTTTTCTCTCTCGTCTAAAGAAATTTCTTCAAGATGTGAATAATAAACAGCGAGTCAACTATCAGCTACGCAGCGAACGTTGCACTGTCATCATCAAAGTCACTGTCGTATCTGACAAATGTGCTACTCTCTTGTCGATGATAACTTTGATAATCAATTATGTTAAGTTGACTATCTTTTTTATCTCTGAGTCAGCAAGATTGTCAATCATCTGCTACATTTGCAAGACTTCGAGTCACTTGTTCAAGAATTGCTCTCAGCTGAACAAGATTGACACTTCTGCTTCTTGAGCTTTTACTCTTCGTCTACATGAAATCGTCATTTCGAAGAATAAAAAAAATGAGAAAATGTCTTCTTTCGAGAATAGCGAGGCAAAAAACTAGTGACTTTCATCAAAGACGCGATGAAAGATGTGTTAATTTCTTCAACGACAAGCATGTCAGATGACTCTTTTGCTTCTGAATCTTTGATCACTGAATGTGTACTTTCTAGCAATGAAATTAGTTACTCATTGAAGTCATTGATTGACATCGAAGCTGCTGACTATTCATTCATTGATAAAGTGATCGCGCAGATTGTTTGTGATCAGTTGCAAATTGAGTCTCTGACTTTGATCAAAGCAAAGTCAATACGAGAATTCGACGATCATTATGCAAAAAAACTCATTACTCATGTCATTTATTCGAATCTGACAGTTCAAGATCATACGATTGACATCGCTTCTATGTTAATCACTCGATTAGATTAACATCAGATGATTCTTGAAAAAACATGAATGAACAAAATCAACCTAGTAATTGATATGCAAATCGATTCTCTTCGATTTTTGAATTTCAATTCTACTAGTCAAAGATCAATTGCTCTACTCTCAAGCAATAAATTAATCACGAAACAGAAGAGCTTGACTTCTACTCATATACTAAAGAGATTTTTCACTTTCGTTACATCTCAATTCAGTCAGAAATCACTCTCTTTCAGTCAAAAGAAGAGCTCAATCGAACAGTTAAAATCGTGTGATGCGACTTTAACTAACGTCAAAATTTCTAAATTGACGTCAGATTCAACGAACATTGCAATGATAAAGACTGCAACTTATAGAATGTTAGTCAAATGATCAGACGTGAAGACTTTTGCTGTTATCATCTCGAAAATTGATCGACTCATAACTACAGTTGAAAATAAGCTCGAAGAAGTGAATCTGCATGAGCTTTCACACGTCAAGACTCTTAAAGAGATCAAAGTCAAGCTTTCTCTTGAGTATCATGACTATTTAGACGTGTTCGATTGAGCTATGATCGATCAGCTATCATCTCATCGTTTCTATGATCACAAAATTGAATTGATTGACGAAGAAATGTTTTCTTGAAGCAGACTTTATCAGATGTTTGATCACAAACTTCAGAAGATAAAAAAGTATCTGATCAATCATCTAAACAAAGAATTCATTTTCTTCAGCTTCGCATCATACGTCTCGCTCATCTTGTTCATCGAAAAGAAAGACGAAAGTCTGCGTTTCTGCGTCAATTACAGAAAGCTCAATGCTTTGATCAAACGAGATCGTTATTCTTTGTCATTGATAGACGAGACTCTCGCTCATATACAAGAAAGCAAGTATCTGACTTGATTAAACATCATTGTTGTGTTCAATAAACTACATATGCATTCAAATAACAAAGATTTGACTATCTTTAATTCTTTATTATCTTCTTTGACTCATACAAATATCATGTAATGCTCTTTGAATTAACAAACGAATCGACGTTCTATCAATATTATATGAACGACGTGTTGTTCAAATATCTACATCAGTTTTGTCAGATTTATCTAGATGACATTACCATCTACAGCAAGATCTTGAAGAAACACAAGCAACATGTACGATTGATCTTGAACAGACTACGAGAGATCGATCTACAGATAGACATAAACAAGTGCGAGTTTCATGTGCAGAAAATTATCTTTCTAGAACTATTGATATTCATTGAGAGACTGAAGATGAATTCACGAAAGATACAAGCAGTAGTGAAATAATCTACACTCAATAATCTCACTCAGATACAGTTCTTCATTGACTTCTGCAACTTCTATCAACGCTTTATCAAGAACTTTTCGAAGATTGTTCATCTCATGATTCAACTTACTCAAAAGAAGATCATATTTGAATGAAATGAAGTCTGTCAAACGACATTTGATCATATGAAGAGATGTATAATCGAGATCTTTATACTACGTCACTTTGATCAAACTCGTGAGACTATTCTCGAAATTGACTCGTTCGACTACGTCAATGATAAAGTTCTCTCTCAATATGATGACGAAGAAATTCTACATTCAATTGCTTTCTATAGCAAGAACATGTCTTCTGCTGAATGCAACTACGAAATATATGATAAAGAGCTGCTGATCATCATTCGAGCATTTGAGCATTGATGACTTGAATTGAAACTGACTGACATTTCTATCAAGATGTTCATCGATCATCAAGCACTCATCTCATTGATGAAAGATAAAGAGCTTAGCAGACGACAAATGCGCTGAGTACAAAAGCTCGCTGACTTCAACTTCAAGATAATGTATTGATCTGACAAACAGAACATCAAGATCGATGCATTAACTCATCGAGCTGACGTCGTGCTCAGAGATTCAGAAGATGAGCGCGTTCGCTATCAATGAATCACTATTTGACTTCGAATCGAATGAAAATTGCTGATCTAAAGAAGAACATCAGTGAATCAATCTATAAACAGATTCTTGAGACTAATGAGATCGATGAGAATTGTATGCTACTTCGCGAAGCAATAACAAGAGACGAGACACAATATAAAGATATCAAATTGAAGAATTGTTGAACTCAGAATGAAATCTTGTATTATGATAGTCAGATATGAGTCTTGTTCAACGAGCTTCTACAAATGAATCTGATTCGTGAGATGCACGATCAATCATCAGTGAGTCATTTTGATATTCTTAGAACTGTGAAAGTCATAAAGCGAAACTACTATTAATCATTCATGCGAAAAACAATAGATCAATATATTCGAAACTGCTATATCTGTCAACGTTCAAAGACATCTAGAGATAAATCAAACGACTTGCTTCAATCTCTATCGATATCTGAACAGCGATGACAAGACATAGCAATGAACTTTATTATCAATCTATCTGATTCGAGCGAATACAACGCTATTCTGACAATCATCTGCAGATTGTTAAAGAAAAAACATTATATTTCTTGCATCACTAATGATGAAGATATCACTGTCGAAAAGACAGCTGAAATGCTGATTCAATGAGTATATTAAACTCATAATCTATCAAGCTTCATAGTATCTGATCGAAATTCGCAATTCATCTCTATACTATGAAAGTTTCTTTGCAAACGACTGAGCATTTTTCTTTGATTGTTCATCGTCTATCATTCTCAGATCAATGATCAAAGCGAATGAGTCAATCAAAACGTCGAGCGATATCTTTGATTCTTCTGTTCGTATATACAGAACGACTGATTTAAGTGACTACTCATGATCGAGTTTGTCAACAATAACATCTTGTTCTCAGTCATTTTCTTGATCTTTTTCTTCATGAACAAGAACTTTCATTCTCATATGAGCTTTGACTCTGACATTATTGAGTATGAAAGCATTCGCGAATGCTTGCAGATTGATCGAATCAAGAATATATTTGAACAAATGAACAAAACATTGATCTTCGCTCGTGAAGCTCTGATCAAAACATGAAAACAAATGATGAAACAAGCTAACAAGCATAAAAAAAAGATCAATTATAAAATTGAATCAAAGATGTTTCTGAACGAAAGAAACATCATTACAGCGAAACTTTTCAAAAAGTTAGATGACAAGATGCTCAATTCATTCAAGATCACAGACTTTGTTGACTTCTTCTATAAATTAAAACTATCAGACACTATGCATATACATGATGTATTTCATTCAGAGCTTCTTCATTCTGTCGTTGATGATTTTCTGTCTGATCAGAAGAATGAATCTTTGAAATCAATAGTGATAAACGATGAGAATGAATGAAAGATCGATGATATATTGAACTTTTGATGATATCGAAGACGACTTCAATATCAAGTTAAATGAAAAAGCTATGACAATGATCTCAACTGATATAACGCTGACGACGACAAATTTATGAACGCTCAGAAGATGATTGATGACTTTCATATCAAATATTCAACAAAAGCGCACTAAGAAATAACATTCATGCAAACATGAATAGTCAAGAGAGAGAAGTAATGTTATGATTCTAGTCTTCATCTATTCTTTCTAGTCTTTGTCTTGATTTCATTCTAATTGAGTCTAGTGAGCATTCAAGCTAGAGATGATGTCATTGAGACTCTGCATTATATGTGTAAGATGTCAACTCAATCGAGTCTAGCACAGAGCTGAGAAACACACATATAAGAATCAAGTTCTTTTCTGTAAATACTTTTCTTTCTTAGCATTTATCTATTAGTTAAATGACATTCATATGACTCGCTCTATGCTGATCTCTAACACAACTAAATAACTAATACATAATCAATTCTAGATTAATCTTGAATTAATAACTCTGAAGTTTTATTTGACAAGTCAATCTCAAATGTAAATTATGTAATCAATCATTGATTGATCTAGTATTATTTATCGATTAATCATTATTTACATCATTGAATTTTCTTTTAATCAAAAATTATAAATATATATAAACTATAGAGCTTATTGATCATTTATTAATAATTTATCGATCAACGATTAATCAATCATTTTGTCTTAGCAAGTTTTTGTTACGAGCGTGCTCAGTCTTTTACTGAGACGTGCGTTCTCGAAGCGAGCCTAGATTCTATCGAGTCTAGCGCTCTTCTTTCTTCTGTACATATAGCCTTCGCATCTCGATAGACCTCGCTCTTTAGCTTTGAATTCTCGTTTACCTGATTTATCTTTCGTTTACCTGTACCTTTATGACTTGCTCTAGACATGATTCTAACATTATTCAAAGCTTTGTACATATCACACGACAGTGGTTCGCTTTCTCGTTTAGTCGAGTTTTGCAGCTCTACGATCGAAAGCAAAGAACGATCCTGAATGATCTCTTTATTGAGTCAGTCATCAAACAGAACAAGCTCTATCGAACGCAATAGACACGAACAGCACAAGCTCTATCGAACGCGATAGACATGAACAGAACAAGCTCTATCGAATGCAATAGACACGAACAGAACAAGCTCTGCGACGCGTTGCAGACATGAATCAGAAGACACGAAGTGATCTCTTGACTGAGCTCGTCACTCGAAGTGAGTCTGCTACAATAACATCAGAACTCGATTCAGCAACGAATCTTCTCTTATTCGTATCTTCTACGATTAATATCTATTCACGACATTGACGACAACAGCAAAGATAATATGTACTGCAGACAGAATAGAACGTATACTATATGTCTCAAGAAAGAGGATAGAACATATACTATATGCCTGAAACTACGAAGATATGAGCTGAAACTCGTTCATCGTTGAATATTTGAAGCTGAATAGAAAGAGTCTGCTTGAATGACAAGAATAGTGAGCCTGCTACAAGAACAGATAACGATTGACCTCGTCGTCGAGCTCGTCACTCGAAAACAAGCTCTATTGAATGCGATAGACATGAACAGAACAAGCTCTATCGAATGCGATAGACACGAACGAAACAAGCTCTGCTACATACGTGTAGCAGGCACGAATCAGAAGACAACGATTGATCTCATCAACTGAGTCTGTCACCCGATAGTTAGCCTGCTTGAACGACACTCGAAGTGAGCCTGCTACAATGACACGAAAAGAACAAGCTCTACTATGTAGTAGGTCTGAATCAGAAGTGAGCCTGCTTCAATGACATTCGACAAGAAGAAATAGGCTTGAAACGCCTGATGAAATGAGCTTGAAACGCTCTATGTCAAGAAGAGAGCTTGAAACGCTCTATGTCAAGAAGAAATAGGCTTGAAACGCCTGATGAAATGAGCTTGAAACGCTCGATGAAATGAGCTTGAAACGCTCGAATAGAACGATAACGAAACGAACAAGAAAGAAACTGATTGAAGCAATGAGATCATTGCTTGACTGAGAGAAGAGAGTAATGTTACGAGCGTGCTCAGCCTTCTACTGAGACGCGCGTTCTCGAAGCGGGCCTAGACTCTATCGAGTCTAGCGCTCTTCTTTCTTCTGTACATATAGCCTTCGCATCTCGATAGACCTCGCTCTTTAGCTTTGAATTCTCGTTTACCTGATTTACCCTTCGTTTACCTGTATCTCTATGACTTGCTCTAGACATGGTTCTAACAGTTTTCAAGTTGTTCAACTTTTCAAATTCTGAATGTTTATTCATTAATCAATCATTAATGTTATATTGATCATGAAGATCGACAACGAGATTCATCTGTACGTGATGATGACTACGAACCTTTTGATTCTATTCTATGTTCGAATAGAAGTCAGAAGAGTCAAGAGATCTCAATTCAACGCAGTTCGAACGATGTTAGAACGTTGCGTGATCAGAAAAGTTATCATACAGAGTTTTCACTCACATGACAACATCTCTCTCTAACAGTCACAATCAATCTACGAAGAAGATTAATGACATGTCAATGTCAGTAAGAGATGAAAAGATACTACTAGTGATTAGACAATTCAGATGCTGAGTCTGAGAGTTGTGACTGCAAGTGATCGAAGAGATGATGACTCGTCGATCACGTCGATATACTGAAACATCTTCATCACATCAACAATGTCATCAAGTAATTGATGAAAAGATATCAGATAGAATAGTCATCTCAGATGATGAGTTTGAGAGTCATGACTACATGTGCTTGAAGAAGTAGTGACTCGTCGATCACGCTGATATACTGAGAAGACTTGAACTCATCTTCTTTACTTGACGTCAAGTCATACATTTATCTACGTGAAAAATTGAGAGCGCAAGAGAGCGATCAGAACACATTCTCTTCTATTGATCAGAGTCAAACATCGAACGATTGTGATTGCACATTTATACTAACAATCTATTTAACGTCTACATGACATAAGTCAAATCAAGAGAAGAAAAGAATTATTCAGTACAATCACATTCTATCTCTTCATCATGCACATCTTTCTTTCATCACATATTTCTCTGCTCAATGAATGACAATCATTGAGCAAGAGAACGCAGTTTTTGACACTACAATCATGAGCATTATGAATGCAATGAAATCAACTTCGCGATTGAAGATCGAAGATTGAAGCATCGTTGTATAGAATATTGTCAATGAAAAGCAGAGCAAAGACAATGTGTCATAATCAAACAGCACAGACACTTTCATCAAAAGTTTACTTAAGCATCACGTGCTGAATAGAAGTTATAGATTAATTACTGATAACATAGTGTTAATTTTATTGTTTCAACGATGTGAAGTCATCATGTAGTCGATGAACGATTTTCTCTCTCAGAGAATTTTGTTCATTTGATACACATAGCATAGTTTTTCTCATGAGTTGAACTTAAATTGATGTCACAAGAGTATATAAATTCAAATCAAATTAAATTGATCATGAATTAATTAACTATTAATTTATGAATAATCAAAACATACATTTTTGACATTTTTAATATTATTACTAGATTCTAAATTCTAATCATTCAGATTAAGAAACTTCTCAGTTTGTATTCTTTTTTATACCCAAAAATGAGATGATGAAAAATCAGTAAGTTGAATTGATAAATAATTATTTCTTGATTAATTATTAACTATTTCTTGATTTTTTTTTTGATTCTTACTCGATTCAACACTCATTATGAGTCTATGCAAGGTTCTATATAATGTAGCGAGCGCTGTGCTAGCGTAGCGCTCTTCTCGTATCTACTATCGCTTTTCTTTACGTTCTATACTGTAACTGTTCTCAATGCGAGAACTCTATGAGCTTGTTTCTTCTCTACTTTCTCTCTCTTTCATCTGACTCTTCAATGACGTCACAGTCTGAAATTGATTCAGTATGCTTGTCGAGAGTATCATTCGAATGATCGCTGTCGTCGCGCTCATGATTTCTAGAAGCTTTCTCAAGTTCGTGATGTTCTCTTCACATTGCATCATCTTTCATTCTATCTTTCATTTAGAACATGTTAATAGAACGTGCTTGATCAACATTCGATCTTTGTCACACTCGCACGTCGTCGTAGCGACTTTGAATACTCGTCTCTTATGTAGAAATTGATTGAAGTCAATTTTTCTCATGCGTAGCTGCGTCAATAGTGCGCTGTAAGACTATTTCTTGATTGATTATTAATTAATTATTGATCAATAGAAATGATGTGATATATTTTAAACATCGACGTTTCGATGAAGAACTTGAGTAGCTTGTAAGCTAGTGAGCAACGACATCTGAATCTTAATGCGCTTGAGACGCATATGCTAGCTACTAGAACAGACACTTTTCATAATTCAGCGATTAGCTGATTTAGCAACATAAATCAATCATCAGTCAGTCGTTAGCTGATTAGATCAGCTACAAGCTGATTCAACAGAGTAGAACTCATATCAAGCTATCGTGCATTCATGATTCTGCGCGATGTTTATCTTAGTAAGCTTCAATTTTACTTCATTCATTTCTCTCATCACAATTATTCAATTATCGTACATCATGTCTGTCAATGATCGCGCAGAACTCGTCTTTCTACAACGTCTACAGTCTTATTTATCATCAGTTTCAATCACAGCAGTCGATCATGCTCACAACGATCTCATGTACAATTATCAGTCTACTCAGTTTTGAAATAGATTGAAACAGATTGATTACACGTCTCTTCTTCTGTGATTGAAGATTTCAACTTTGATTGATCAGAATGTAAAGATCTTTGAGCAGAAGATTGACGAGACTGCAAAACAACTGATGATGAATATATATGATAATTCGATTCAAACATTCAATACTGAGAAGAAATGACATTTCATCGAAATCATCATCTACGCGAAACTCGTCATCAAATCTATTCTTCGCTTGAAAAATTGAATTGAAGCTTTCATTCACTTGAAACATTCTTCTTTCATGACAGAAAAGACATCGATAGAAGAAAAGAGTGCTAGTGTACATAGAAAGAGAACATTACTTCGAAAATTTACAGCTTTCTTCAACAAGTCATGAGCTTCTACTGACAGACGTCGTGTGTAATGCATCAGATGCATTGAAGAATGCATAGAGTAAGTAAAAATTTCGTTCAACGAACGAGCAGACATTATGATTAATAGATTAATTAATTTTAGATTTTCTCATCATCTGAACTATGTAAGTTCTTGTATGTCGCTAGCTGCTACACAATCAATCTCATTGTTTACAGATTTTTACAGTGAAATCTCAGTTGCTTGTTCATTTTCAATACTCTGTCATCATAATCATGACTAGACGCTATCGACTAAAATGTTTTGATCATTCATATATGCTTCATTCGACGTGACTATATGCTTTTCACTCATTTTCTTCGATTTACTTCAATCTACTTCAATTTATCTCAATTTACTCTAATTTATCTCAATTTACACAATGTCAAACTTTCTTCATTATTAAGTGAATTTCGTCTTTTCTCGTCTGTCTAAGCTCGCAAGCTCATTCATCTTTCAAGCTTTCTTTTTCAGAAAACTCTCTTCATATAAGATGTTGAATGTATTTCAGTCGATGTAATTATTCACGTAAAAGAACTTCTTGCTTTCAGTTGATATCAGATGTGCACTTCATAGTATAGTACTCATATTGTAAAATCGTTGACATTCAAGATATTGAGACTTCTTGACAGTATTTTTCGATCACTGCTTGACTTCTATCATATCATGTAGAGCATTGAGTACTTCGTTGTTTTTGAGCTTTAGCAATTCTATTAAAGTTCTTGAGTATTGCACAGATTTTTCATTGTCATCTTGACGAAGTGAATCACGAACAGTGATTATAATTTGCAACTGTCTCATCAGTCTATCATTCAGAGCTTCAACTATGTCAGAATTTTCTTGATCATTTTCAGCATACTCTTGAACATAGACGTAGTCACGTCTTCAATTCAACATTTGTCTCTGTCATGCAAAAGCACATCGAATTCACTTCAATGTAAGCTTCTCAGAGTCTGTCGAGTCTTTATTTTCACATCTTCAGCATTCAATTAATGCATGAACAGAAACGAAGTAATCATTTATTCAGAAGAAGTCGATTTCTTTTTGATTCATTTGATACTTGTTTGACTTTATTTCTGATTTCTTGCGTCGAGATTCTCTTATAAAAATCGACAATTCATTCAAGAAACTCTCAATATGTGTCATCTTCGCTATTTCAGAAGCAATGCGTCAGAATCAAGAATTACTAAATCAGTTTCATCGTTGATTCAAATTCATTTCTGACAAATCTCATTCAAGCTGCGTTAAATCAAGACTTCTAGAAGACTTTGTAATTATGACTTTCATTCTCTTGTCAATCTCTGATCTGAACATGATTAAATCATGAAGAATGATATCTTTCATTGTCAACATATTGACTCGTCAAGTATTGTGATGCAGTATTTGCATTTGAAAGTTCTTTCGCTTGTTTGTAAGATCATAATAATCTTTGATCAGAAATTTATGTGCGATCTTCATGTAAGATGTGTCAAAATCATCTGCATCTTCGTATCTTTGAATAAAATTCATATAATGAGAGATCACATGAAATTTGAGATAGTTAAAGTTCTCGTTATGTCGAAACTGCTTGAATACTTCTTTTAAGACGTTAATTCTGTATATTACGTTGTTCATGTAACGCAGAGACTCATCATTGTGCGATCGATATTAAGTCATCATCACGAAGTTCATAAGAGCTTGAGCACAGTACAGCGCATCTGATGCTTTTCTAATCAATAGTGAAGTGACAATCACAATAAGCTGATGCACTATTGTTTTTTGTTCAACGTCGATTCATTACTTCACGAATAAAAAGTCGTGAAAACGTCTTAGCTCTGAATATGAAAGAACTACTTGAAATCTTTGATTCAATTGCACGTCATGTGTTGTGTCTGCAATTGTCTATGAATTACGCTTTCTTTTGAAACTGATCATCGATGTTATATTCTTAATGATTGTCTCAAGTCATTGAATTAGATACATCACTGTGCTCTTCAATAGCTGATGCAAGATGTCAATCATCATAATGACGTGAATATTAACAAGTTCATGTTTTCAGACAAAGTTTTGCACTGAGTGTACTCACTTAACATCACGCTTGATATCTGCTTTAAAGCGTGAATTCTTTTCTTGATGTTTGATTTGAGTCAGTGTACTCTCATGTGTTCAAGCTTTTCGAATTATCTGCAGATTATCGCGTTAATTTGATGAAACGTGACATATAGTGCACTGCTTTTCATTTTTGATTTTCGTAATAGTGATCTGCTTCTCATAGTTGATTATAAATTCGACGATGATAGAAAAACACTGTCGAGTATAATCATTTGCACAGCGAACGTGAAACTCTCTTCTAGTTAATTTCTCAAGTGCTAAAGAACGAGAACATTAGCAAGAAAAACTCTTCATTCGATTGAACAGTTTAAACTCACGTTTTAATATTATCTTCAATGAGCGATGATATAACTTGCGTTTCAAATCTTCATTTGCATGTTTAGTCGAAGAAATAAACTTTAATAGTATAACATTAAATCTATTTTGCTTTCATCAAGTTGCTTGATTCAGATTATCAATGATAATATATACAGATCATGCGAATTTATCTTCATGATGTTGAGTTAACATGATTTTGTCTGTAGCTAACAGTACTGAAACTATAGTGTCATCTTCAGAGATCAGTGCTTGCGTATTTCATCATCAGATATCAATATGCATTTTCATGTACATTCAATTTTCACTGACGTTGTATACTTTGATTGATGCATATTTCAGATTACTCGCAAATGAACGATGTCTCAAGAGAAATTTCAAGACGTTTATCACGTTTCTGTACTGAATCTTGAATATATCTGTTTCAATCTCTGAATTCATTGATGAGATTTTCAAAGATGTTTCAAATTAACTATCATCAGATATTTTGTAAGATATATTGTGTAGAATGCTTTTAAATTGATCTGCATTCTTGAAGATACAATCAGCATGATGAGTCTTTTAAAACGAGATTTTGAAGTATTGATTAATATCTTCGCTACTGACTTTCGCGTTCAGAAATCACTGTGCAAAAGAAAAATCTTTCTCGTTCAAAAAAAGAAGTCATTCTGATTGAAGATTATCATCTAAAGATGATCATGAATCTTGCTTAAGTTTACTGTAGTTCAAAATGATTCTTATGAGTCTGATATATTGTTTTAGCGATTCATCGACGCTTCGTTTCTTTGTATCATTCGTCTCATCATAATTGTTTACTTTGATGAATGAGAAAGTACATGATAAATTGATAAATCTTTTAAGATCAAGTGATATTTATGCAATTAAATTCTGAAAATGCTTCTGATCATCTGAAGCTTCTACGTTTTCTTCTGTACTTTGCTCGAAGTCAGAGACGTCAGTATCGTTCATCATGATCATTTCATGTCATAAATTAGTTTGAGAGTATTTGCATGTGCCTGTATATTCATTGACTGCTGAGTTCTCTTTTCTTAAATATTTCTCGAAGAACTGCATGTCATTTCGCAGCATCGAGCAGTGATTAAAGTGATATATCAGACTTCGTGTGATTCTCAATATCATTTCACATGCATGACAGTTTCGCTTCATGCTTGAAGCTGATTTCGATGAAGTAGATTGTAGTGAAAGAGACAATAAAGAGTATTGATTGACGCGTTTGACAAATTGTATTGCGCTGTCGTTATTTCTAATCAGAATTTCTGTCGATACAAGTACGTTGAACTACGAAATGTCAGAATAGCATGCAATACAAAGAATAGAATGATCAGAAATTAATGAGATCTGATATAGCAGTAGAAGCAATAACTCTTGTTTTACGTCTGATCAAGCAATTTGTTCTTTTTTACTCGAAGCTCTCTGATGAAAGCAAATTTTTCTGAATTACAGCGAGTTTAAGATAAATTATCGTAAATTTGAAATGCTTTGCACATCTCAATATTTACATCGAAATTTGTGAGTTGAAAGCAAATTTCTCTAGATTATCATTGATTTGAGTTAAATTATCGTAAATTTGAAATGCTTTGCACATTTCAATATTTATTTCGAAATTTGTGAGTTGAAAGCAAATTTCTCTAGATTATCATCGATTTGAGATAAATTATCGTAAATTTGAAATGCTTTGCACATTTCAATATTTATCTTGAAATTTGTGAGTTGAAAGCAAATTTTTCTAGATTATCATCGATTTGAGATAAATTATCATAAATTTGAAATGCTTTCACAAAATGCTCAATCAGCTAGTATGTCATAGTCATAGTCTCTGCGCTTTGATAATTCTGTAGAATATTAGAAATCATTTTATATAGAGAGAATCTAACGTGCAGTACTCTTCAGATTGATGAGAAGATGAATACAGATAATTTGTTGTCAAAGTGTGTTGTGAGCAAATTTGCTCTTGCTTAGCATAATTTGTGACATGAGAACGAAAGTTGATCTTTGCTTCATCTTTAACTTATCAACTCACAATTCTTTGTTCTTCTGATACTCATTGTCATGATAAGCACTCTCACTCTATCTGTTGCAAAGCTTAGTGTGTACATCATCTGTCATCAGCGTGTAGTGAAATCTGTAAGTGGTTCAAAATAGGAAAAATGTCACATGTACTTTTATCTCACTTTTCAACATCATGACAGTAATCATCTCACATTCTATTGTATGACTTCTAGAAATTCTCAGAACTAACAATAATATTTGCATATCTGCTAGTCTTTCAATATGTCACGAAGATTCAAGTTGATTTCAGATACGCTTGCAGACTTCAACTATGATGAGATTTCGTCGAATTGAATCAAGATGATGATCACTCAAGATCTTGTCATCGATGATGACAAGTATAATGCATTGAAGATATGCATTAAACAAATGCTGAGAGACGCGAGATTACTTGAAACATCACTTGATAATAAAATCGAGAAAGAGACAGTCAGAAAGATTGCGATCATCATAGATGATGAACTCTTGCACTCTCTGATAGAAGATCATCAAGTAACATGAAAAGATGCATGTCTTATAAAATGAGTGAGACGAATAAACAGTAAGAAGAAAGATAGAGCAACGAGCATAAAGACAGAGAAGTCTGCTCATCTGATTGAGCAAGCACAATTCAGCTCAACTTCATCATTCATCTTATCGATGATGATTGACTTTGATTACATGATCTTGACTTCGAACAATATGATGAATAATAAGATGATTCATCATTCACAGCTTTTTATAGCAAATGAAAAGCAGAGCAATTTCACTCTGAAGAACATCAATTTCAATAACTATCAAAGACAGCTTGTTAGCGAAACAATGTTCAACTTCAAAAAGAAGAAAATTATCTATGAAGTTGAAGACTTTGAAAAAGTTGAGATCAGAAATGCAGTCAACTTTCATGTTGCATTGATAAATATGACAAAGAAGAGAATATTCTACTACATCTTTCGAGTTCAAGCTATAGAAAAACGTAAGAGAAGTGAACATGAGAATTTCATGCAGTGTTTGAGCAGCGCAGTCAAAAGTACAGATAACTTCACTTCATTTAAGATTTCATCAGAAGATGAAAGTGAATAACTCATCATGAAAAAGTGAAAGCTTTGCAGAGAAGCTCGTCTCAATGTTTCGATAGTGACTCTCGAAGTTCTCAACGTCGTCAAGACTGTCAGTTTCAATGAATCATTCTCTTCAACAACAGATTCTTTGACAATCAATGATGACTTGAACATGAGAGAAGTGATGAAATACGATCGAGAGCACATTGAACTGTCTTTCGTCATCAACTTCATTGATATCACTCAGACGTAAGTGCAAGTGCAAAGCAATCATGTAGTAAAACATGTTAACTTCATGATATAGATTCAAAGATCTGCAGAAACAACAAGCATGCACTCAAATGAATGAGAATATATTTCTCAAAGTCTTGCAGTTTTGAAAACGCGATCTAAGCTGTACAGACATCAATGATAAGAAAATTGACAAAGATGCAGATGCAGATCAAAATGTGCAAATAGAGAGTATGATACGAACTCTACTATTCATACAAGCGTTGAAAATATATTGACAACTTCATGTTGAAAGAATGATTCAACATGAAGAATTTCAATGCAATCAGATGAAAATAAAAAAGATAAGTCTTCTTCGCTTTTCAAAGCTACAGACAGAATAACATACTTACTTTTCTTCATTCACAGATCATTCAAATCATAGAATTGATAGTGATGAAGCGTTGACTTCATCTTGCTCATGTGAAAGTCAGTCTCTCTCGTGAGAAGCTTGATGATAAACATCTGCTTGTTGAATCTCAGAAATTTTCTCAGAATCTTGAGACGAAATGTTCATCAGACGAGTCATGATCAATGATCTGTCTCTGCATGAAGAGCAGTTTTACAGTGATGTTAAAGTTAAATCTTGAATTGATTCTGATTTTGCTGTCTTCGATCTTGATATCGAATTGACAGAGCGAATTCGCAAAGACATTGATATCTGTGTCATGTCTTGACATCAAACTGTATGTGAATCATCACTCTGAAAAGAACAAGCTTCTCTTAAAAGATCGCTTGCTGTTTCAAGATTGAAAGAAGATAGAAACAGATGAGAATAAGATTGACGCAACAGTGACAACTCTCATAGAAGAACAGAAACGACTTGTAGTGCTGACTGAATCGAAGTCGTACGAGACACATATGAAGCGTGTCATTGTCAATCAAAGAGATGTTTGAAATGAAATCAACAGAAGTAAAAGAAGAGTAACTCTGTATGATTTGCAAACATGCTGAGATTGAATACTAAGAGATAAATTTTACATGAAGAAGAGCAGAGATTCTAAGATCATAAGCATTTTATGAGCATTCAAACGTCGCATTCAAACGTCGCATGCACTTCGTACTGTGAATCTATTCGAACACATCTTTTGAGATCTCATCAGATGATTTAGATCACTATGTGAAGATTCTGAAGCACTTTGATGAATGAAAGAATGAACACATTCTAAAGTCAAGCGATTCAGAGAAAGTGCTGTCATGAGACAAATCGATGTTCAACGCATTAAAACGTAAGCATGATGTACAGATGAACGATGAACTGCAGAAAATTGCAAGAAAATTTGATAGACTTCTCACTCTTTTTATGATTCAACGTTTATCATTAATGAATTGATTCGATGCTCTCTGCATGAAGCTATCTTCTCATGAGATGCAAGATGTGAACTGTTCGATCATCAAGAAGTATAAAGAGATGCACGTGAAACTCAAGAGCAAGACTGCAAGAAGTGTAAAAGAAGAGCTGCGAGTACATGTTGATGACTGAATATCAGACGACAAGAAGAAATCAATGTCTGTGTTCTTTTTCTTCAACTTTGTTCAGATCTCATGACAGATGAAACTGTGTATTACATTTTCATATCTTGTTGAATTGAAGACAAAGCACAATTTGATGTTTATCTGAACTGAACTTGTTCATAATAAATGATTGACAGTCGTTGATAATTGTTTCTACGATGATAATATTGAAAAACTGTACGAATCAAGCAGCAAGTTACAGCGAATCATGAAGATATTGAACAAATCTATAGTCATCAAAGATGATCAGAGAAAGAGAATTCTGATAATGTTCTTCTCTTCAATCATAGCAAAGATCGTCTGATTGATACGTCTACTTGAATTCTCTCGATCATAATTTCTATGTTTTGCATCATGCATGATGTTTTCAACTCATTGAATGTTGAGTATATCTGTCTCTTTACTAACAACGAGCTAGTATTTTATCAAGATTCGTGAAATGAATGTTGCATTCTTTCATAGTGATCTAAGTCTTGAAAATCAACAGAGCTTGATTGATAGTTTTCAAAACATGAAAGAGAATGATTTTGATCTCAATATTCTGATTGAAACTACTGAAGTTCTAAAGACAGATTACATTCTTCATCATGTATTTTGAATGATACTGATGAAGCTCAACTATATGATTTGAATGAAACAGCAGACTTTTTTTTGAATCAGTAGATATGATCAAATCGCGAAGAAGATGTAAGCATATCGATTTTATACTTTGAAATTCAATGTTGAGAGACTTATTAAAGATCATCAAACACAACGTCAGATCTTTCAAAATGATACATATGATGATAGTAAAATGAAAGAAATGAATGATGAGAAGATGAGAGAGAATAATCAGATAATAGAGACTGTGTGAGAGACTTTAGTTTAGTGCTTTTGCTTCATAGTCTGTTAACTGTTATCAGCGAATCGTTGTTAGTTATTTCAGTCAAAAGAAGTAATCGTTGACAGCAGAAGCATAAACATGATGAGATAAGTAATAAGATGCTGTGTTTTGAAAATATTGAAAATGCGGGAAAAATAACATCATGTGTATATTTTCACTGTCGTAGAAATATGACAATTTATCATTTTTTATTCTGATTATTCAGATGATTTATCTTGTCAGATAATAATTTATCATTTTTTATTCTGTTTTTACATTAGCAATGTGTTTTCTAGATATTCTAGAGATTATTAGAATCAAATTCACGCAAGATTTACGACGCGACTGTAACATAGCTAAAGCTACATCTTTTTGTATTCATCAGATTATTATCATCAAGTCTTTCAACTATCAACACAGCTTTCGTGATCATACTCTGTAATAGTCATAGAATTCAAGTGTAATAGAAATCATTAGTCTGTCTTGAAATTGAAATAACAGTATCTCATTTCTGCGCATTCTTCGTTGCATAAACAACATCGCATCTGTATTGCATTCATGTTTCTTCTAAGTCTTTGATGCTTTTCAAGACTTACTGCGATTCTGTTGCATAAGAAAAATCAACATGTTCAGTATGAGATCTTCAATGATCTTCTACAATGAATTGCAGTGACATAACTGAATCAGAAAGATGATGCAGAAAGACTTAATGATCGACAACGACAAATAAAGTGAGATCGTAATGACAATAAAGAAGAAGATGATATCTTCAAAGATATATGACATAAAACTTGATAGTGAGCTGACAAAGAAAAAGCTTCAAACGATGATTGCAAAGATTATCATCATCTTTGACAAAAAGATTGAAAGCATATCACAGAATTGACTGCACAAGACATTGATGATCATGATTCAGTGACTGAACAACAACGAAAGATGAAGAGCACAACATTAAGAGCAAACACATGAAAACATTCAGTGTCAAAGAAAGTCGCAAGAAGAGATTAGAGATGACAATACTGATCAACTATCATTGATGTCGTGAAATGCTACAATGTTGCTGACGATGAAGAAATCAGATAATCAAACATCATTGATGAGTTCTATTCACTTAACTATGAATAAAAGACAAGAAGAGATCAATCTGCTGAACATGCAATTTGAAGAGTACAAAAGATTATTGATCGAGAAGAGAATTTACGACGTGATGAAGAATAGAATTCTTTATGATAGTGAAGATATGAAGTGAATTGAGATTGAAAATGAGCGATGCTGACAGACTGCGCTGATAGAGATGACAGCAAAGAGCTACTGTCACTTTCAATTCATTATTGATCAACTCTCTTCAGATCAGTAACTAGAAAATTGTAAAAACTATATTAATTCATTCACTGACTTTGAAAGTAGTAGAATCAATCTTCGCTACTTCAACATTTGAGAATATGCTCGAGTCATCAATCAAATGTCACAAACTGCGATTACAAAAATCTTGAAAAGAGATGCAATAGCTAGATTGAGAAAGACTACACGCATGCAGAACTCAAGAACGAAAATTCAAGAAAAATAAAAGAATAACTGAAAGCACATGTTGACGCTCTGATTTCATTAACAGCAAAGATCGTGTCTGTGCTATACAAGCTTATGAAGAAGATTTCATGATCGACGAGCGAAAGTTCTATTACTTTTTGAACTAACAATATTCGCAACGTTTCAGTTCTAAAGCAAAGTCTTTGATACATCGTCAGCGAAAACTTGCTCTCTAGCAATGAAGATTTCGCGAAGAAGTGATTGACACTCATGAAAGAGACACTCGATCGTCAAAAGATTTCTCAATAGACATTGCTTAATCTTTGTTAAAATCTTCAGTGATGAGATTGTCATCTGCAACGTCTGCTCTACAGACTCTTCGTTCAAGCACGACTATTTCTTTGAACAAAGATCGCGAGCAATTTCGTTGATGAAACAAAATTTCTGTCAATGTTAAAGAGCTTAGATAAATTGATGCAGTCATAAATAGATCAATCTTCAATGCTCTAAAATGCAAGCAGAGTGTTAAGATGAACAATGATCTACAGAAAATCATCAGAAGATTTGATAAACTTCTCACTGTGCTCATGATTCAATGACTATCATTCATGAATTGATTCAACACGCTGTGTACGAAGCTATCTTCTCATGAAGTGCAAGACGTGAACTGTTTCATTGTCACAAAGTATAGAGAGATGCAAGCAGAACTCAAGAACAGAACTACAAGTATGAGAGTGTATTCAACAATAGACTGAGAATTGAATTTGAATATTAACGATGATTTCAAGAATAAAAGTCTCTGTCACAAATGTCATGATTCTTCAGATGAATTCTGAGTAATCAGCTGTTTTCATGTCTACTGCAGAGAGTGTCTTAATGCTCTCATTTATAAAGTCGTCAAGCGTGACGAAGAGCAAACTGCATGTTTAGATTGTGACAGCATTTACATTGAATTTCGATCGTGCAACGAGTTAAAAGAATTGCAGATGAATGTCAAAAACAATGAAAGAACTTTCTCATGCACTTGCAAAGATCTTGAACAAGATTTCAAATGAATCAATTTCAATGACTCGATTCTTTTGTCTTTGAAAACAACGACAATGCAGATGCAGATTGAGCTGTGATTGATGAAGAAGTTGAACAAGAAGATCATCATCTTTACTTAGTTTCACATGTTGTAAGCTCTCATCATGTCATGAGTTCTCTGACTTGAGAACAAGCTAATTGCAAAACAGCATGAAAGTGCTGAGTCATCTCTTTCAACAGCGCGACTGAGTCTTTGTCAACTATCACGACAAAATGAGTCAGAAAGTTCGCGATCACATCATCATCACATTTCGCGACAATTCAATCACGAAGATCATGATCATCTTTCTCAAATGCGACGATATTGAACTCAATCTCATCATGATCTTGCGCATCATCTACGTTAATCTGTGATGAAACAACAGCGTGAAACAATAAGTCTTCTGTCACGTCTTTCACATTGATTAATTCTTTGAAATCTTCATTACTCATCATGTTGTTTAAAACAGCGTTGACGAGAAACTGATCTTGCGCGTCATCTGCATCAATCTGTGATGAAACAGCAGCATGAAACAACAAGTCTTCTGTCACATCTTTTGCATCGATCAATTCTTTGAAATCTTCATCACTCGTCTCATTATCAAGAACAGCGTTGACAAGAAACTGCAGATGCTGCAGAACAGCAAGCGTGAGATCATTGACATCATCATTAACGACGTTAAGATGCTGAATCAGCTGAAGCTGATGCAACTGTTTGAGTCAATGAGTGTTGAAGAGAATAAGAAGTCATTTATTCTGATGAATGAGAGCGAAGAGAATGAGAATGTTAATGAAGAGACATCAGCGATGAGAAATTGTGAATTGAGAGTGAGAAAAATGTTGATTGTGATTTCATGAATCTAAACTCTTTTTTTCTTCTTTTTTTCTTCTTTTGATACATCATTTCTTTCACATCGTTATCTTCTTTTCACTTTTCTTCTTTTCTCGCTCTCTAGTACTTCTCGATCAGCAACGAACACGTCGTTTGCACACTGCATGCACACACGCATGCATGCATTCAGCTCAGCTGATTCAACTTCATTCACATAGACGACATTATTTATTTTATTCTGTATTTTATTTGAATCAATGAAATTCTTCTTGAACATTTCAACAGTTTCTGTACATGAAACGCAAAGAAACTTGAAGAATGAAAAGAATTCTTCTACTCGATTCTAATCATTCAACGATGCTTTCTCATCAGATTTCTGCAGACTATAAAGTTTTGAGACAGATAATTCTTGATGATTTGAGCTTCGTCAAGCACAATACAATGAAAATGAACTCGATGAAAGATATCATGATTCTTCTCATACATCTTCGTTCATCATTCTCGTTTATGAAGTCATCAAGCATGACAAAGAGCAAACTGCATGTTTAGATCTAACTGCAACATCATGTACATCAAGTCTTGATTGTGTGACGAGTGAAACTCAGAGTTCTTCAGCAATAAAATGCACAGTTTGCGTTCTCAGTTTGCACATGCAAAGACAAATTATCGTAAATTTCTCAAAATTTATCTTGAGTAATCAGAGTTCTTTAGCAATAAAATGTGCAGTTCACATTCTCAGTTCACACATGTGAAGATAAATTTATCGTAAATCACTCGAAATTTATCTTTGATAATCAGAGTTCTTCAGCAATAAGATTCGCAGTTCGCATTCTCAGTTTGCATGTGCAATGATAAATTATTGCAAATTTTCAAATCTATCTACACTTTTGAGTAAGTCATGAAAACATTATCACAATCTCGATGTGACGAAGTTAGAACATGAATCTGACAAAGTAGATGAGCATTAAGATGTTAATCTACTCATTCTCAGTCAATAATTGAACATAATAGTGTCAACAACAACAGAATTACATGCTTTCAAAGATTGCATATCTTCAAGTACGTGTCGTGTCTTTTTCTTCTTCACTCTTTTTTTCTTTTATCTCAGAACTTGATTGCATTCATCAATTCATCATGTATCAATCATTATTTCACGTCGTCTTCTAAGTGAACTGTCATGACAAGTAATAAGAACAAGAAGAACTTGAACACTGCGATTGATAGTCAGATGTGTAGCATGTATTATGAATTGTTAACACGCAGTTAACTGACTCAATAATCATGTTTAGTTCATCTATCAACGAGATGTCAAAAGAAGAATTGAGAAAGCAAGCGACAATCTCGACATATCATTGAAAGAATCTGAACTCAGATCTAAAAGACAAGAACGCGAGTTTCTTGACACGTTAAACAGCTTGAATGATGATTTATCATCTCAAAAACAGTGATCTGCAAAATGACTGCAGAAGAAGACAAAATCAATGTCAATATCATCATGTATATTCTCAGTTAATATGATCTCAATATAGTTCACTAAAGTCATTCAATTTTTCAAGAACATCTTGTCAAAGAAAAAGATGCATAAGCGTAAACAGCATTCTCACTCGTCGTTATCAATCTCGTCATCTTTTCAGTTCAATGAGCGAATCTCAAAGTTTCAAAGATCAACAGAATTTTTGTCAAGTTCTCTTGCATTGAGTTCATGATACAACGCAGCACAGATTGATGATTCAGATGTCAACTCTAGAAAAATTCTTTGAGCAAAATTCAGATGACAATCGAGAACAGTCTCTGCTGCAGCTCATGTCGATGTGCTTAGATACATAGAATTCATTCTATTGACAACGATTATGACGTGTGAAGTAGAGAAGAGCATAACGTCATGATCAGAGCTGCAATAAATTCTCTTGAGCAATCTCATGTGCAATCTCTGAAACAGAGATCGCGCACATCAATTAAAACACAGATCATGAACGAACTACTTTGTTGTAAAAAGATCAACAATAGACGAAGCTTGAAAGATAATGTGCAACTCAAATCTTGTTATATCATCAATAAACTGACAGACAAAGTTATATGATTTTATTGAACAATATCGAGCACAAATAATGTTTCAGATTCAAGATGTAATGAAGAATCATTATGTTTTTTACAAGAAAGTCAATACATCAAACTATGTTGTCAGATTGTTAGTTAATGATAACTTCATCAGTTCTGATATTGAAAAGATAAACATCTTCACAGACGTGATGCGTTAACTGACATGTACTTAGTCTGAAGAATGTTGTTTTCTAGCTTCGATGATTGTGAAGATCACTGCTGTCTCATTTTTCAATCAAGAAGATCGTAGTCTTGATCAATTATCAAACACAAGAATCATATTTGCTGAGCTGAAAGACGAAATCATGATACTCATAGCAATCGCGATTCAACATGTCATTAGCGAATGAACAAGTGATCAGAAGAAGATCGAGAAATGAGAAGAAGCTGCAGTAGAGAGTATAACATCTCAACTATCAATGTTCTCTTGTGCTTTATCTTTAAAATGATTGAACAATGATTGATTAACATGCAACAGTAACACATAAATGAATGATCAAGAGCTGACGAAAGCAAATTGAGACTTGAAGAAATTTGATATTGAGCATGCTGCATGAACGTGTCATAAATCATGTTGAATATCATGAAAATGACGTATTCAACAGCATTTCTGCGACGTATAATCTCAATTGCAATCAGATAGATAATCTACTGACTATTAATGTGTCTTGAAAAATCATCAGAGAACATTCTTTCTCTTCTTTCACTGATTCAAGATACTTGTCGATGTATTCTGTGAATGAGATCTTTAATCTCATAAGAAATCGAACATTGCAGCTCGAAAAGTTAAACAACACAGAAATCGCGACAGAAAAGACAAAGAATACAACAAATCAATCAGAATCAATGAATAGTGATGAACATGAAACACTTCAAGAAATATTGAATGATGAACAGAATCAAGATCAGAAGAATGATTCAGATGTTAGCGTTCGTTTTTCAGCTATAGAAATGAGTGATAACTAATGCAAGATAAATGTCTGAAGAACTTGAAGACACAACTGAAGTTGAATCTGATCAGATTTCGCTTGACGAAGTCAGAGATACATATCGACTACGAACATCGAAGATGAAAGATAGTCGAAAGATGAGTTACGTTTGATCATTCAACAACTTTCGCAAGCAGCTGAAAATAGACATTAAGACTCTGTATTATCAAAGAACAAATGAAAGTGAATGTGTATTGATGTTTAAAGACGAGTATCAGATTTTTCTGAAGAGAGTAGAGAAGAAATTGAACGTCAATGTTGACGTTCAACGAGAAAGTAAAAGTGATTATATAAAACTCAAGTGATAGTAGTAGAATATTTTGTATATGAACAATGAACACAATCGTGAGTTGCTTTGATGCTTTTAGTTCTATTGATTGCGAGTAACTTATACAATGTGCTTGCAAGAATGAAGAATCATACAAGATGTTACGATTCTAGCTACGCATCTTTGTTGATAGCTATGTTGATGACTATGTTGATGACTATATTGATGGCTATTCTGAGAGCTATCGTCGATCGCTCGTCGCTAGAGCATAGACTTGTTTCGAAGTCAACTTTATTCAGAATTAGCTTATGTTCTTCTGAGTCATATAGATAGTCGATTCTTCTCTTCTAGATACTTTTCTTTCTTAGCATCTATATACTCATTACATTACACTCATATGACTCGCTCTATGCTGATCTCTAACATTATATAAATGCTTCTTCGTTACAGACGAAGTGAAATAATCTGCATCGATTTCTTCGAATGCTTCTGCTAGTAGTTCTTCAATTCTCTATCGACTTTGATTTAGCGACTTGCGTTCGTGCAGCAACACTCATCTTTCTTCTCTCGTGAGCTGATTCAGCGAGAATAAACAAAAGATTCGAACTCGTGCGCTGATCAGCGAGTATAAACAAACGATTGAAATCATTCGACTAGGTCAAAGATCAGCGAATTAATCGTTCATTCAGATTCGCAAGAAATTCTTCGAATTTGTTGAACAATCAAACGAGATCAGTCATAGAACTGCGTGAAGTCTCTATCTCGAGAAGCAAACCCTCAGTGAGCCTGCTTCAATGACATTGTCAATGCGATGATCTATTCGCTCTCATCATTCTATTCATCAGTGAACCTGATCATACGTTCACGTGCAACTAGTGAGCCTGCTACAATGACGAGCTCAAAGTCGATCTCTTCAATGAGCAAGTCGATCAGTGAGTCTGCTTCAATGACACTGTCAATGCAATGATCTATCTTCTCATCGTTCTACTAATCAGTGAACCTGATCATACATTCACGTGCAACTAGTGAGCCTGCTACAATGACATCTTTCGTCAATGCAATGATCTATCTACTCACATCGTTCTATCTATCAGTGAATCGATCTGTCGACTCGTTCACGTGCAACTAGTGAGCCTGCTTCAATGACACTTCTATCTCGCATAGTGAGCCTGCTACAATAGACATTTCGATTCTACATAAGGCTAAGAAAATACATTCATGCGAACATGAATCGTTGAAGAAGGGGGGTAATGTTACGATCCTAGCTACGCATCTTCGTTGATAGCTATGTTGATGACTATGTTGATGACTATGTTGATGGCTATTCTGAGGACTATCGTCGATCGCTCGCCGCTAGAGCATAGACTTGTTCCGAAGTCAACTCTATTCAGAGTTAGCTTATGTTCTTCTGAGTCATATAGATAGTCGGCTCTTCTCTTCTAGATACTTTTCTTCCTTAGCATTTATATACTCGTTACATTACACTCATATGACTCGCTTTATGCTGGCCCCTAACACAAGACACTATGAAATACACAAGCTTGTCTTCAAGAAACTAAAACTTTTGAGCAGTGCACGACATGATGTTTCAATGCGACAACGAGATAAATCTGAGTAAAATACCTCAATTTATCTATCATGAAATAATGACGTGATAAGTATTTGTCAAGAAACGTGCACAGATTACAAATTTCACATACTGATAATAACGAGCGCTGAATGTGAACACTGATCAGATGACACACATTGCGCATTGTATTATTTGAGCATAAAAAGCAAATGACTGTCATCAAGAGCTACAAGTGATTGTAGCTAGCTATTAGTTGTTGATGAGTGACTATTAGAGCTTGTGAGCTAGAAGCTCGACTAAACAGATATTTTTGACTGATGCTAGCTTGATGAGCTTGTAGTCAGTTTTAGCTGATTTCGTCAAATGATCGATGAAGAATTAGAAGTTCTACGAATGTTGATGCTGTTATTAATGATTTTAGATTACATTATCAGTAGCGCAGAAAAGCGAAATTATGCGCATGATTATCTGATCATGCTCGAACATGCTGCATGATTCATCGAGCTTTAGTGTTGATCTGTCAAGCTATACTCTCGATTTTTCTAGCTACACTATTATGTCTTCTGACAGTGGGCGGTATGCTGAGTGACATGAGTCTAGTATACTTCGTTTCGTCGGTCGCAGAGACAGTGACGAGTTTGAGTCTAATGATTCAGAAAGTTCAGCTCAAACAATCTGAGAGCTGCAAGTGATGGTTCGGAAATGGCTTCTGAAGCGCTGAGGGCGCTATGGCAATCGAATTACTTGGGCAGTATGTGAAAACTGTCAAAACCAAGTAAGATGTTACAGGGCTAGCGGGATGAGAAGTGCACAGGGCATGGGTGCCCGTAATGATCAGTTACTGATTGTTGGAACACGAGGTCATATGAGGGCATATTGATATATTGGTTGTTGCTGTTAGGAGGCTAGGAGGTATCTAGGTGGAAGGTGAAAACTCTACTAGAGGGCCCCAGCCCTACCAGCCCTATGGAGGCGGAGATTACCATCTCCCCTATTTTCAACACTGATATGGCTAATTGTGGGATGGAGCCGTGAAGGCCTGATTGGGCTGGTTTTGGTTTAGTAAAGCAAATGTACTCAATACCTTAGGTAACTAAAGTAAGGTAGTAATATGTGCTCTGTAGTGTGACCGTTGGGATAGGGTGAAACCTTAGAAACCCAACCCTACACCACCCGCGGGTAGGGTTTGGGTCCGGGCGTCAACCTAACGGGTAGGGTAGGGTTTAGAGGATGAACCCGAGCAGCCGAGCTCGAAACTCAACGGATGCCGAGACCTTTACAGTACCCCGCACTAAGTCTTCGACTACCTTACGAAATCACAAAACCACCCTCCCCACATGCATGCGATGATGGAGGGAGCCATGGAGGTACTCGTATGCACGGCAGCAATTTGCCACGTCACCCAAGTGTTCTCTGTCATCCGTAATGTCTGTTCTAAACTGGTGAAGGTTTTGAATTAGCGTGACATGCGGGCGTGTACTGAGGGGCCCTTTCCAACGCATGCAGACCCAGAACAGGACTCAAAAAAACGACTCCAAGTCATGCATGTAGCTCGGTTCTTTATCGAAGAGAACACCGATCGCCATGAATGGTTCAGTGCCCGCAATCTTCGATGCTTCAAACAGTTCTTTGGGCAATGTTGATTGAAGA
>JAABUH010001110.1_pt1 | contig 32408 bp, 31 predicted proteins | sample 5559121 | NCBI WGS metagenome assembly JAABUH01 (sample SAMN10711871, study PRJNA513364) | rock metagenome | isolation source: Antarctica rocks | place: Antarctica: Victoria Land, Battleship Promontory nord | collected 2015-12-28
GCACTTACCGCGAGACCGTAACAAATGCCCTCGACCACTTAAAGCAAGCGGCACTCATCGAAGTGGGCCGTAAACGGGTCGTACTCCTTCAGCCTGATGGCGTCCGTGCGATGGCGGAAGCGGATGAGAGTCCTCACAAGATGTTATCCGCGCCCAGTTCAAAGTAGCGGAGCCGCTTGGTTTCTCATCGAGGGAAGCCATGAATAAGACGGCTCACACCGACCTATTCCGCCCTATTCGCCGCCTTATTCGCCGCCTTATTCCGCCTTATTCACCGCCCAATTCCAGGACCCTCCGATGAAGATAACCATGTGTTCACCTTAGTCACCACGCGTGAATTCGACGGTTGTCGGGCTGGGAACATCTCGAAGCAAACTCGCGGGCAGAGGGACGCGATGACGTGTTAGTGCGGGGCCTGCTGCTGTGCGATGAACTCACGGTACCGTGAGGATATCATGGCCGATCCCAAACCTGTGCCACCATCCGAACCCGTGCCGCCGCCGTCCGTGGATCACGACTACTTTACAAAAGGACGAGCGCTCATATTGCCCAAGCGAGCGCCGTGGGAGACCACGTCGCGGTAAAGGTCCTATCGCGTGAACAGGCATTATGGATTGGGAGCAGGAGGTCCCGGACGACAACGACAACGTCGGCGAACTCGGTCGGTACGCCTTTGACGCGGCGCACAAGGGGTGTCCAATGCGTGCGCTGGCGGTCCGGATCGGCGAAGTAACCTGCCTGGAAGATGGGAGGATCAGGCAGGAAGGCTGTTCCCCGCTTGCAGAAGGTGTTCCAAATCGCCTGCTGGAGCAGTTCCCCATTGAAGGGAGTGACATGAGCGCACTGGTAGATGTCGAAGTAGTCCTTGAGACGGCCATTCTCCGTGGATAGATAGATCATGGCGTCACACCAGCGCCTCAACGAACGGTCGTATTGCGTCGCTGACCCGGCACACCTTACCTGCCTCAGCCAGGGCACGAAGGTCCGGCTTGCGCCGGCCGAGGTACAGTCGGATTGCCTCGACTGCAATATCACGGCCGACATGGTTTTGAAAGTGGAATGCATCCGCGATGCTCTTTTCGGGCGTGTACATCGGGACATAAAGCCCACCCGAGATCTGCTCCATACGAACGTTATACCCAAACATCGAATCGTTGTAGTACACGACGTGCACTGATGGATAGGCCATGGTTGGCGGTCGAATGCTCTTTCTGGGGAGGGCCAGGAAGATCTCCCAGGGCGTCGTCGTGGTCAGTTCATAGTGCGACAATGCTGAAAGGAGACAGATGACGCCGTGTGTCGATGCAGCTGCAACGTCAGCCATACCCGTGTCCGAGGTAATAAGTTCAGCGCTGCGATACAGGCCTCGTCGTACTCGCTCTAAAAGACCGCGCTCCACCAGCCGTGTCAGCGCGTGCGGCCGGATGTGCGCCTCGACAATGTCGGCCTTGCGAACATAGCCGCCATGCCGCTTCACCTCCTCCAGGACACGCTGCTCTGACGGCGTGAGCTGCTCGGTGTCTGCCACGATGTCCCCCTCAGAATGGCGATTGTCTGTCACGAACTCCGGGCAACCATACCATTTCGCCCGGAGTTCGTGACAGCGATTAAGAGCGGCCGAGAGGACTCGCCCCCTTGCCAACCCTGATCTGGGCGACATCCATGATTACGATAGAGGCCTAAAGCGAGTCGATCCCAGAGGCTCTGAGAGGCGTCTTACGGACTTGTGCTACTCGTGCCTCTGTCCGAGTTCTGCCGCCCAGCGTGCTGCCGCTTGATAAACTCGCGGTACCAGTGGAAGCTTCCTTTGGGGATGCGCTGCAGGGTGGGGTACTCGACATAGACGAGGCCGAAGCGTTTGCTGTAGCCGAAGGCCCATTCGAAGTTGTCCAGGAAGGACCAGACGAAGTAGCCAGTCAGCGGAACTCCCTCCTCGATGGCGCGTCCGGCTGCCTCCAGGTAGCTCGCCAGGTAGGACTGCCGCTCCGGATCGTTTACCGCGCCGTCGTGCCCTGGGACATCGTTGAAGGCCGCGCCGTTCTCGGTGACGTACAGGCGGGCTGGCGCGTAGTCCCGGTGTAGCCGGACCAGCAGGTCGTGGAATCCCTCCGGGCACACCTCCCAGTCCATGGCGGTGTACGCCGCTCCCTCCGGCCGGATGTGGAGGGGTCGGGCCGGGTCCGCGCCGGCTCGCACCACCGTGCGGCTGTAGTTGTTGACGCCCAGGAAGTCGATGGGCTGGGAGATGATGTCGAGGTCGCCGTCCTGGATCGGGGGCATCTCCTCGCCGCGCAGGGCGACGATATCGGCCGGATAGGCGCCCCGAAATAGGGGGTCGAGGAACCAGCGGTTGCCACGGCCATCGCTGACGTGGGCCGCTGCCACATCCTCGGGGGAATCGCTGGCCGGATAGACCGGCGCGAGGTTGAGCGTGATGCCGACCTGTGAGCCGGGACTCTCACGCCGAATGACCGGGATCGCCAGGCCGTGCGAGAGCAGCAAATGGTGGGCCGCCCGCAACGCACCCGCCGGCCCCTCGACGCGACCGGGGGCATGCTCGCCGCTGCCATAGCCCAGCGTCGCGGCAACCCACGGCTCGTTGTGCGTGATCCAGTTATGCACCCGATCTCCCAGGCGCCGGACCACCACCTCGACGTACTCCACGAAGGCCTGGCAGGTGTCGCGGTTGGTCCAGCCGCCCTGATCCTCAAGCGGCTGAGGCAGGTCCCAGTGGTAGAGGGTGGCGAAGGGTTCGATGCCGCCGGCGAGCAGCTCATCGACCAGCCGGTCGTAGAAATCGAGGCCCGCCTGATTGACCCGGCCGCGTCCTTCCGGCAGGATGCGAGGCCAGGCGATGGAGAAGCGAAAGGCGTCCAGACCAAGCCGGCGCATCAGGGCGATGTCGTCGCGATACCGGTGGTAGAAGTCGTCGGCGACGGCCCCGCTCTCGCCGTTACGGACCTTTCCCGGCGTGGCGCAGAACCGATCCCAAATGCTTTCGCCCCGGCCTCCTTCGCGCACCGCTCCCTCGATCTGATACGAGGCGGTCGCGGCGCCCCAGAGGAAATCGGGAGGGAACGATAGTGGCTGCATGGCTAGGCTAGACTCCAGGCTTTTTCGTTTGGACCGCGCTCTGGAGGTCGACCAGGGAGCGGAGGACCACGTCCTCCCCCACTGTATCGTGTCCGTCGCTCGGTTGGGCGCCTGTAACCAGTACCAGGCCGTGGGCGACCGGTCCGAAGGGTTGGATGCTGGTTCCACTTTCGAGTGTGACATCGGCCCACACCACTGCTGGGCCGTCGCCCGTCCAATCGAGGGGAACGCCGAGTCGGAAGCAGGCCTCTCCTTCACTGCCGGCGGCTATCTCGACCATGGCCTGATGGGGAGCAACCGTCCATTCGGTGGGGGAATCGAGCGCGACCATGGCGGTGCAGTCCGGGCCGTGATTGTGTATCTGGACGGTGAGATCGAGATACCGCCCCGGACGCACGGTGCTCTGGTAGGGATAGATGCTGACCCACGATGGATCCAGGGAGAAGCCCACATCTTCCGCCACCGGCGCCAAGGTGCGGAGCCGGACGGCGCTCTCTCTGGCCCGCCGGGTGGCGATATCCAGCCATGCCGTGTCCACCTCAGCGGCGCCGGTGTGGCCGGTCAGCAACAGTTCCGGCTGCCAGGCGCGCAGGCGCTCGATGGATGTTTCAAAGTCGCCCAGTGCGAAGCGGTTCTGATAGATCGGGCCTCCCAGCATTGGTCCGGCACTGCCGGCGTGCAAGGTGTCGCCAGTGAAGGCCACCCTCAGACCGTCTACCTCCACCAGGAGTGCGGCGTGGTAGCGGGTGTGACCGGGGGTGTGGATGATGCTGAACTGGAAGCCGCCCCACTCAAAGGTCTCGCCGTCGCGGAGGGAGCGATCGACTCGGATCGGCGTCGGGAGCAGGCAGGGGAGGGCGTAGGAGCGGGGATGCTCCAGGATATCCACCATGACCTCATGCGCCCAGATGCGCGTGCCGTACCGCTCTTGCAGAAAGGGTGCGCCGGCAATATGGTCGTCGTGGTAGTGGCTGGGGATGAACAGGTCGACTCGCTTGAGTCCTGCCCGCTGGGCAAGCTCTCGGATGGAGTGCTCGGTGAAGCGGAAGCCGGCGATGACGTGGTGAAAGGCGGCATAGCCGCAATCCATGAACAGCGCATCGCCGCGGTCTGAGACCAGGATATAGGTATTGGCGAACGAGTACTGGTTCATCCAGAGGTGGTCGCTGAGCTGCACCAGGCGGCGATCGGGGACCAGGCCGACCGGGCGCGAGTTCCCCGTGGCGCCGTTGGCGTCGGCTTCCAGATGTCGAACCAGATCGCGCAGATTGACCATCAGGGCGTCGATGGCCGCACTGGGGTCATCCATGATCTCGCCATGGGAGGGCAGCAATCGATCGGGGGTGGCCGCTCGCAGATCGGCCAGGGCGCAGACGGCCGGTTGAAGGCCGTCGGACCCGCCCAGGCCCGCGCCGTAGCTCCACTGCAGATCGTACAGATGCCAGAGCGTTCCCGGTCCGGCAATCAGATCGCCGGTGAAGGCCACGGTTTGGCCGTCTACCTCGACCAGCAGCACGATCGAGCCTTTGGTGTGGCCGGGGGCGGGAAGAACTCGAATGGTGTAGGACCTCCATCGAAACGACGCGTAGTCGGCCAGGGTCGCCGCGACCGGAACACTCTGGCTGAGCGTGAACGAGTCCGTGCTGAGATCGTAGTTATGCACCTGCCGGCTGGAGCGCCAGAACTGCTCCGCCTCGGTGAAGAAGTGGGCTTCCTGCTCTGGAACCGCCAGCGAGGCGCCGTGGGCGACCAGCCGGGCATCTCCCTGGCACTGGTCGCGGTGGTGATGGGTATGGAGCACCCACTCGATCTGGCGGACGCCCAGCGCCCCCAGCTGGTCCACAATCGAGCCGGAGCCGCCATCTATCAGCAGCCCATGCTCACCGTCCACCAGCAGATAGACCAGGCAGGTGTCCTGATAGACGTACAGATGCCGGCTGAGCTGACGGAGACGGCTCAAACACTCAACCCTTTAAAGCGCCGACGGTAATGCCCCCGATGATCCGCCGCGACAGGACGGCAAAGACGATCAAAATTGGGACGACTGAGACCACGACTCCCACGTACTGGGCTCCGTAATCGGTGGAGAATTGTCCTTTGGTCAGGGCTACCATCACCGGGAGTACTTGCTTTGAGTTGTCGAAGATGATGATCAACGGCATGAGGAAGCTGTTCCAGCCGGCGATAAAGGTAAAGATGCCCATGGTTGCGAGTCCCGGAGTGAGCAGGGGGAGCACGATGCGGTGGAAGATCCGCAGCTCGCCCGCTCCGTCGATTCTGGCCGCGTCCAACAGCTCGTTCGGCACGGAAGCCTCACAGATCTGGCGAAAGAAGAAGATCAAGAACGCGCTGGAGATCGAGGGGAGAATGAGCGGCCAGTAGGTGTTCAAGAGGTGCATCTTGTTCATCAGATGAAAAAAGCCGATGATTCCCAGCTGTCCTGGGATCATCATGGTGGCGAGAACGAACGAGAAGAGGAAGCCCTTTCCCTTGAACGAGTATTTGGAGAAGCCGTAGCCGGCCAGGGCAGAGAAATAGAGGCTCAGGACGGTGGAAAAGGTGGCAACGTACAGGCTGTGAAGGAAGCCCTGCCAAATATTGACGAGGCCGATGAGTCGACTGTAGTTGGCGACAAAGTACGCTCCTGGACTTGCCCAGAACCCGGTCGCAATCTCGATGCTGGTGTGTGTCGCGTCTATGATCATGCTGTAAAACGGGATCAAACAGGTGAGTGCCAGGAGGCCCAAAAAGAGGTAGACGGCGATATTTGTCAGCAATTGACCGAGGTGGAGCGATCTCCGTTGTCCGGAGCGCGGATGGGTAAGAGTCGGTACTGCCATCTTCCTAATCTCCTCGGGACCGGGTTAAGCGAAACGTAATAATTGAGAGAATGGCGATGATAAAGAACGTCACGTAGGCGATCGCCGATGCGTAGCCGTAATGAGAATCCTGGAACGCAGTGCTATAGAGATACATCACGAGGGTGAGCGTGGAGTTCTGGGGGCCGGTGCCCGACATAACAAAGGGAACATCGAAAATCTGGATGCCGCCGATGATTGAAGTAATCACGGTGAAGATCAGGACTGGCCGCAGCAGCGGAATACTGATGCGGAGCGCCATCTGCTTCGACGACGCTCCGTCGACTCTAGCGGCTTCGTAGAGATCCTCGGGAATCGATTGAAGGCCGGCGATATAGAGCAGCATGTTGTAGCCGAACCACTGCCAGCACACCACGCCAGCAACCAGAATCCGGGAGAGATTCGGGTCGCCAAACCAGTTGACCGGCGCACCGATAAGATGAAGACTGGTGAGGATGCGGTTAACGGCGCCCGTCTGCCAGTCGAAGAGCAAGCTAAACAGCACACCAATGCTGACAGGGGTCACGATGTTCGGGAAGTAGAAGACGGCTCGGAAGAAGTGTTTGCCGCGGATGAAACGCTCGTGAAGGATGAGCGCGAGGGTCAGGGCCAGAGTGAGTTGCGGGATGATGGAAATGAGCCAGATAGCGAAGGTGTTCTTGAGAGCCTGGATGAAGAGGAAGTCGTTGAACACTCGCGAGTAGTTGTTTAGCCCGACGTACGACGGACTTCCGAAACCATCCCACTGGGTAAAGCTGAGGTAGAGGGAGTACAGGATGGGGTATGCCTGGAAGATGGCGAAGGCAATAAAGAAGGGTGCGACAAACAGGTAGCCGTAGGACCCGAGCATGCTCCTGCGTGGCCGGGCCAATTGACGTTGTTGCCCGGCGGTTATAGCCTGCGATCGATCGTTGCGGAACACCGGCTTTGCCTCCCTCTCTACGGACAAGGTTCAGGGCCCGGTCAGCGCTGACCGGGCCCTATGCGCTTCGTGGAGCGATTACGACATTGGGACTTCGGGGAACTTCTGCTGGACCTGCTTCTTGAAGCTCGCGAAAATCTCAGCGTTTGACTGATGCGCCTTGAAGGCATCGCTGATCACACCGTAGATCAGTCCATGTACGTCCTCGTAGTACTGATTGCTACGGAATGGTGGGATGTGCATGGCGATACTGTAGTAAGCCTCCATGATGGGCTGGCCGCCGAAGAGCGCCGGCTTGTATGACTTGGCGAGCTTCTTGAAGACAGTCTGAAGCCCGGGCATGTTCTGTGTCTTGTTCAGGTTATAGATCTGCCACGCGGGACTCGCCAGGAACTTCAGGTATTCGTAGGCGAGCTTTTTGTTGCTCGATCCCTGGTAGATAGCGCTGTATCGTCCACCCTCGTAGTATGGCGTCGGCGACTGTGCGACACCCCAGTTGTTTCCGGTCTTCTTGGGGTCGATCTCGAACGATGCCCAGGACGGCCATCCAAAGGTGATAGCCGATCCGTCGTTCCACGCTGCACCCCAGGCAGGAGAGAACGCGCCAAGCTTGGCGTCAAGGTTGTCGTTGTAGACCGTGCGCGCCACATCCAGCACGTGGTTCCACCTGGGATCGATATAGAACTTGCCTTTATAGACCCAGGGCTTCATCTGATGGCGGGCGTCCATGATGACATCGTCGTAGCTGGCTAGCAGATGAACCTTGCCACCACTAGTTTGGACTACCTTCTTGCCGTTCTTGATCAAGTTCGGGAACGTGTCCACCATGGCCGATACGCTCTTGGGATCGCCCTTGCCGAGGTACTGTTTCGCGACATCTCTGCGATACCAGTAGCCCCCGGGTGAGGAAGTATCACAGACCGCTCGAATCGCGCCGTTCTTGTCCTTCGCCAGCGCCCGCACGTACGGCACGTAGTCCTTCAGGAGTGCGGTGGCGCCCATCTTCGACAAGTTTTCCGGGAAGGGGCCGTCGATGTACTTTCCGATGTAGTTGACATCCAGGTCAAAGATGTCGGGCGGGCTGGTTTGAGTTTGCAGTGCAAGTCGCATCTTGGTCTCGTAGTCGCCTGGGAATACCTTCACGTCCACATGGACATTCGGGTACTTCTTCATGAATTGGGCCGCAGCAAGCTTGACCTGATCGAAGTAAGTCCAGAGAGTCAGACTGCCTGAAAGCTTGGCTGTCTCTCGAGACGCGGCGAAGGCGGACTCTACACTCTCCGTCAGGTCGGGAATGAGGGGCAACATCATCGACCCTAGGGCGAGTGATCCACCCAGCTTCAGAATCTGCCGGCGGGATAAGGTCTCGTCCCAGATCGGGGAACCGTCAGGTTGGCGCTCGTCCGTCATCTGCATCCTCCTCTTTCTAACGCGGGTCGATTATCGTGGGCGCATATTGAGCTGAGAAGCCAGACAGTCCGCTCCGCTGAAAATTTGGCGCCAAACTGTCACCAGTTCACGGTTGCATTTTCGATCAGGAGCGGGATCAAAACACCGATATTTTCTCTCTGGCCTCAATGGTATCGCTTTGAGGTATTCTGCTGCAAGTCTTTGTTTATTGGCACCCTATAGGGCTCTTGATAGCATAATAGGAATACTGAAAACGGTGCGCCAAATTTCAGCCAAAGGGAGGTCGTGTTGGTGGCTGCGACTTTGCGTGATGTGGCGGAACTTGCAGGCGTTTCGATATCGACCGCCTCGCGCGCCATCACCCCCGATCGCACTCGCCCGGTTGCCGCGGACACCGAGTTGCGGATACGGGAGGCGGCGCGCACCCTCAACTACTCGTCTCGGACGGCGGCCGGCGTCAGACGGACCAGCGCGCGGCAGACCCAAACCGGGAAGGTGGGGGTCATTTTACGGGGAGCATCCTATAAGTTTGCGGACCCGTTCTGGGCGCCGGTGCTCGATGGTCTCGACGAACAGCTGGCGAAACATGACTACAACCTCGCCTTCACGCTCACCTTGCGTGAGGTGAGACATTCGACTCGGCGAAGTCTCATTTCGAACGAGCGAGTGGACGGCATCGTGCTGCTTGGCCCGGTGGCGCCGATGCCGGAGTTGATCGACCTGGCGCATACGATTGTGGTCGAGGGGCTCGATGAGATGCGCTGGAAGAGCGATCTGGCGGTCGACATCGTCACCGTGGAGAAGCGCCGAGCGATCTACCAGGTGGCGGCTCATCTCGCGGCCCTGGGTCGCCATCGGCTCGGATTCCTGGGCCCCAGCAGAGAGAGCGACGAGCGGGCAGAGGCCTTTCCGCATGCTCTGGCCCGAGCCGGGCTCCCGTACACCCCGGCGCTGATGCAGGAGAGCCCATGGTCCGTCGAAGGCGCGCACCGGGCAGCTCTCGCCCTGCTGGCACGGGATCCCAGGCCGGATGCCATTATCTGTGCGTCCGATGTGATCGCCATGGGCACCATGCAGGCAGCCCGGGAGCGAGGGCTCCGGCTGCCCCAGGATCTCGCCATCACCGGGTTCGACGATGTTCCCTTCGCCACCAGCCTCGATCCCCCCTTGACCACGGTGAGCGCCCCCCGAAAGACCCTGGGCGCGGTGGCCGGAGACAGGATCATGGCTCGCATCAACCAGCCCGATCTTCCCGCCATCATCCTGACCGTGCGAACGACGCTGATCGTGCGCGCCTCCTGTGGAGCGCAACTCGATACGGGGTGAACTCGCCGGTGCATGAAAGGACGTTAGTTTCGATCTGGCGCTAGCCGTTGGTATGGACGATGGACGTACTCTGGGTGGTATGGCGGCAGTAGTGCATCGAAGGCATCAGCTGGAGCAGACAGAAAGGATACGGCGTGACCAAGGTGACATTCATCGGAGCGGGTAGCACGGTCTTTGCGCGCCGGATGATTACCGACCTCCTGATGATCGACGGGATCGAGGGAGGTGAAATCGCGCTGATCGATATCGACGCCGAGCGCCTCTCGCTCATCACTCGGCTGGCCGAGCGCCTGGTGGAGCGGTCCGGCAAGGCATGGAGGATCTGCTCGTCGACGGAGCGCCGCGACCTCCTGCCGGGAACGGACTTCCTGATCAATACCATCGAGGTGGCCGGCGTGGCAAACGTGGCGCACGATTATGAGATCCCGCTTCGCTACGGCATCGACCAATGCATTGGAGACACCATCGGTCCCGGCGGGATCTTCAAGGCACTGCGCACCGGCCCGGTGTGGCTGGAAATTCTGCGCGACTGTGAGGCGCTCTGTCCTGATGCCTGGGTGCTGAACCACACCAACCCCATGTCGATCCTCACCCTGGCCGCCTTGAAAGGCACGTCCATGCGGACCGTTGGTCTGTGCCACAGTGTGCAGCTCACCTCACGCAGCCTGGCGGACTACCTCGGCCTGGAGTACGACGACCTGGAATGGCGCTGTGCCGGCATCAACCACAATGCGTGGTTTACCCACCTGCGGTATCGCGGCCAGGATCAATACCCGCGGCTGCGTGACCTGGCCGGCCGCCCGGAGGTCTACGAGCAAGACCCGGTGCGCTTCGATATGATGCTGCACTTTGGCGCGTTTGTGACGGAGACCAGCGGTCACTTCTCGGAGTACGTGCCGTATTATAGGAAGCGAACCGATCTGATTGAGCGGTACACACGTTCCGGCTATCGGGGCGAGTCCGGCTTTTACGCCCACAACTGGTTGACCTGGCGGGCGGAGGGGGATCACCACATCGGCCAGATGCTCACCGGCGAGCGAGAGATTCCGCTGCGACGAAGCGACGAGTACGGCTCACGGATTGTCGAGGCCATGATTCTGAATCGATTGCAGGTCATCTATGGAAATGTGCGAAACACGGGCTTGATCGACAATCTTCCCGATGGCTGTGTCGAGGTTGCCTGTCTGGTGGATCGCAATGGGGTGCAGCCCTGCCACTGGGGGCCGTTGCCCGAGCAACTGGCGGCGCTCAACCGCAGCCACATGGTGGTCCATACCCTGATGGTCGATGCACTGCTGAACCGGGACTGGGAGGCGGCGCGGTATGCGCTCCAGCTCGACCCACTCAGCGCCGCGGTCTGCTCACCGGCGGAATTAGCGAGTCTGTTCGACGAGATGTGGCAGGCGCAGGAACCGTATCTCTCGGCGTTTTCCCGTCCGGCCAGAGCGCTCCCAGTAGGCGGGCGAGCATGAACCTTCGCCTTGCCTCCCGAACCCTCCCCGTTCTCCGCGAGGTCGAGGTGGCCGTGATCGGCGGATCCTTCGCCGGCGTGGCAGCCGCCGTACGGTTGCAGCAGGCAGGCTATCGCAGCATGGTGATCGAGCCGCGCACCTACCTGGGCCGCGAGATCACGGCAACCCTTCGTCCCTGGGCCACACTTCCCGCCGCCGGCGACCTCTGGCGCTCTCTGCTGGAAGGCATGGGGATCGAGCGAACGGTCGGCGAAATCCCGCTGCCGATGGATGCCCTCAAACGCGCCCTGGAGGATCTGTTACTGGCCCATGACGTCGGCCTCCTTTACGCGAGTCTACCCGTGGCCCTGCAACCAGGGCCCGAGGGGATCGAGGGGGTGGTGATCGGAAACAAGTCCGGCCGGCAGGTGATTGCCGCCTCGACCGTGCTCGACGCTACCGAGACGGCACTGGTCGCTCGTCTGGCCGGAGGCCACTTCGAGACGCTCCCGCCCACTGCCCGCTACTCCCGGACTCTGGAGTTCGACCGGGTTGGGCCGCTGGAGGCCTCGACGGTCCCCATTCCGCCGCAGCTCGGCGTGGTGGGCAATAGCGTCGCCATCCATCGCGGCTATCGCGGCGAGCAGCATGTCTTCGTGAGCTTCGAGCTCGACCTGCCGGCCGAGGTCGGGCCGGCGGCATGTATGCGGCGTGAGATACAGGCCCGAGACACGTCCATGTCGCTCGCGGCTGCCCTGATCGCCCAGGTTCCCGCCTTTGGCGAGGCTGTCCTGGGCTTCGCCTCCTTCGAGCTATCGGGCCCCCAAACCGGTCGCCTGGAGGGGCCGGCGGACGATCCCTATGCCGGCCCACTCCGCGGCCTCTGGTGTCTGAATGAAGCTGCGCGCGTGATCGATCCCACCGCCTTTCGTGACCCGGTGCGTGCTGCTCAGCTTGGAGAGGAAGTCGCGGCTACTATCGCGACGCGGGTGGCGCCTGGTGGGGTGGCGGAAGCGATGCCAGCCTCGAAAGAGCCGGTTGGGACCAGCTCTTTCGAACTGCGGGAGCTTGAGAGTCCCCAGGCTGGCCGCCCCTATGTCCGCGTTTCGGTCCCCGAGATGGAGATACCAATCCTGCGGGAGGCCGGCGTGCTGGTGGTGGGCGGGGGCGCCAGTGGCGGGGTTGCCGCCACCATCGCGGCACACGAGGGAGTGAGCGCGGTCCTGCTGGAGATGAATCCCGGCCTGGGCGGGACCGGCACCATCGGCGGGGTCCATAGCTACTGGTATGGCCGGCATGTGGGCTTCTCGGCCGGCGTGGAGGCCCTGGCCGATGAGGTGCACCGGACGCTCGGGCACACCAAGGCGACCTGGAGCATCGAGGCCAAGATGTACGCGCTGCTGCGGGAAGCTGTGCGAGCAGGGGTCGACGTTTTCTGGGAAGCGATCGCGCACGGCACGGTGATGGAGGGGAACCGAGTACGGGGCGTGGTCGCGGCGACGCGCTGGGGGCCGGTCGCGGTGCTGGCGGAGGTGGTGATCGATGCCACGGGAGATGGTGACCTGGCGGCCTTTGCCGGGGCTGAGTTTGTGTATGGGTCCGGGCGGGATCATTCCACCATGTGGTACTCGCTGGCCCAGTTCACCACGCCAGGCCGGACCCGCAACAACTTCACCAGCAGTGTGCAGATTTCCAATGTGGTGGACTACACCCGCGCTATTCTGGCCGGGCGCCGCCGGGGCAGCGAGGTCCACGACCACGGCGTCTACCTCGCCCCGCGCGAATCGCGTCACATTCTGGCCGATGTGGTGCTGACGCATACCGATCAATTGCTGATGCGGCACTGGCCGGACGTGGTCAATATCCACTACAGCAACCACGACGTGAAAGGGCCCAGTACGTCGCCCTGGGTTCGCATGGGTCTGATCCCACCCAACCTGGAGGTAGAGATCCCATATCGAGCGCTTATCCCGCGTGGACTGGAGGGGTTGATCATCGCCGGCAAGGCCATATCCGCCACCCACGACGCGCTCGCTGCGATCCGCATGCAGGCGGACATGGAGAACCTGGGCGGGGTGGCCGCGCTGGCCGCCGCGCAGGCCGTGCGGGAGGGGGTACGCCCGCGCGCGATCGAGGTGGCGGCGCTGCAGCGCCGGCTGGTGGGCACAGGACTGCTGACGGAGGACCATCTGGCCGGGCCGGCTGAGCCGCTGGTCTACAGCGATGACGACCTCCGCGCGCTGGTCGAGGCGCTGGATGGCGCGCGCCCGCTCTACGCCTACTCAGATATGGAGATGGGCGAGATTTTCAGCGGGCACATTCCCTTGGTGGATATCTGTACCGCCGGGGATCGGATCGTTCCCTATCTGGAGGCGGCGCTGGTCGGGGCCGAGGGGTTGCGCCGGATCCACCTGGCCCAGGCGCTCGCCTTTTATGGCTCGGCCGTTGCCGTACCGGTCCTGATCGAGGAGATTGATCGTTGCCTCCAGGGGGAGATACTCCCGGTGCGCGACAACCAGATTCGACACGCCAACTACCCGCCGGATCAGGGCGCGATGCCCGATGTGGTCTACCTCCTCTACAGCCTGGCCATGGCCCACGACGCTCGCGCGCTCCCGGTCTTCGCCCGTGTCGTCGACCTGATCGCCGCGACGGAGGAGGACGTGCGCGACCGGCGCAGCGGCGCCTTCTATTATGTCGAGGCGGTGTGCTGGGGCATGGAACGCTTAGCCGATCCCGCCGCCATTCCTATCCTGCGCACGCTGCACGCCGTCCCGTCGCTGCGGGACCAGGTTTCCCACGCCAGTTTCCAGGCCGATTATTTCCAGGAGCGGCAGGCGTTTCTCGAGCTGTGTATCGCCCGCGCTCAGGCCGGCTGTGGCGACGACCAGGGGCTGCGTACCCTGATCACCTACCTGGATGATGCCCGCGGGCTGCTGGCCGAGAATGCCCACGCCCACCTGGTGGCCCTTACTGGTCAGGATTTTGGAAAAGATGCCGCCGCCTGGACGGCCGGTGTTGCATGGTCACACGCAGAGGCGTGTGGCACAATCGCGGTATGAGCATGACTCGAACCGTCGATGCGCTGTGCGACGCCATGACCAACCATGAAAAAGCCGGCCAGATGGTCATGGGGTTGAATGCCCCCGGCTGGCCCGGCATCTCCGATATCGACCAGCTGATCCGGGACTACCACCTCGGCTCGGTCATCTCCTGCGGCTACCGTTCCCTCGATCCGACGACGGCGGCGGAGCAGAACAATGCCCTGCAACGACTCGCCGGCGGCAACCGCCTGGGCATTCCGCTGCTCAATGCCGGTGACTTCGAGCAAGGAGCCGTGAGCCAGATCCCATCCGGCGTTACCGATCTGCCCCAGCAGATAGGAATCGGCGCGATACACGATCGGGACGCAGCGGAGCAGGCCGCCCGGATCGCCGGGGTGGAGTTGAAAGCGCTGGGGTTCCAGTGGACCTTCTCGCCGGCTGCGGACGTGAATCTCAATCCGGACAACCCGGTGATCGGGGTCCGTTCCTTCGGGGACGATCCCACTCAGGTGGCGGAGATGACTGCCGCGCAGATACGCGGTTACCGGGCGGCCGGCATCCTGTCAACGGCCAAACACTTTCCCGGTCACGGCGCGGCCAGCGTGGATTCCCACCTGGGCCTGCCGCTGATCGCCACCGACCGTGCGACGCTGGAGCGGATTCATTTTCCGCCTTTTGTGGCTGCCATCCAGCAGGGGGTCGACGCCGTGATGACGGCCCATGTCGTCGTGCCCTCACTGGACCCCGACCTACCCGCTACCCTCTCACCACGGGTGCTCACGGACATCCTCCGGGATGAACTGGGCTTTCAAGGCATCATCATCACCGACCTGATGACCATGGGGGCCATTGCCACCAGATGGGAGCCGGAGGAAGCCGCGGTGCGGGCGGTGCTGGCGGGAGCGGACATCGTGCTGGCGGGCGGAACGACCGAGTTGCCGATCCGAACCATCCAGGCGCTGGTGCGCGCCATGCAGGAGGGAACCCTCGCCGTCGAGCGGGTGGATGCCTCGGTTCGCCGGGTGCTGGCAGCCAAAGAGAGGCTGGGCCTGTTCGAACGGGCGACCGTCGAGACGGGAGAGGCCGAGTCCATCGCCGGCAGTCCGGACCATCTGGCGCTCGCCGATGACCTCACCCGCCGTTCAGTGACTCTGATCAAGAACGAAGGCATCCTCCCATTCGACCCGCGGGCGGGCGGAGTCACGCTGGTAGCCGGCATCACCAACGTGGCCGACGCCGGCCGGCGATTGGTCAGCCACGTCCCGGTCATCGCCGAGATGGTACGAAACACCTCCGCGGGCACGATCGTGGCCTGGCAGGCGGGAACGGACGACCCAAACGAGTCTGAAATCGCGGAGGCCACGGCCCTGGCCCGCACGGCGGATCGGATCATGGTCCTGACCTACGCCCAGGGCGCGCTGCCGGCTGGCCAAGCGCGCCTGGTACGGGCCCTGCTGGAAACCAACACCCCGCTGGTGGCCATCGCGCTCGGCACGCCGTACGACCTCCTGGCCTACCCCGAGGTCAGAGCCTACCTGGCGTGCTACGCGCTTCCCTTCGTGTCGACCTACCTGCCCTCGTCCCGCGCCATCGCCGCCGCGGTACGGGTGATCTTCGGCCAGCAGCCGGAGGGGCATCTCCCGGTGGGGCTGGTCGGGCAGTATGCCCGCGGCCACGGCCTACGGTACAGCGAGAGCTAAGTGCGATAATCAGTCTCTCGCCGAGCCTAACAGCCGCGTGACCGTCTTCATGGGAAGGAAAAACCGACGCTTGTGGCTCTCGGTGGGAAGGGGCATGAATCCGTGGTGCTCGTAGAAACTCTGCACCGCTGGGGTCTTGGCATCGGTGACGACGGCGACGGAGGCTACCTCTCGTGAGGCAGCGAGCGAGCGGGCGAGGGCGTCAAGCAGCAAATGACCACCGATTCTCTGGTCGCGGTATTCCGTATCGACCGCTAGTCTACCGAGCAGGGTGGCCGGGTAGATATCGTATTGGGCCATGCGGTGGGTGAACTCAGCCGGAAGATCCCCTCGCTGGATTGCCACCGCGCTCAGTGTGTAGTAGCCTGCGATTCGGTTCTCCTCACCGTCATGCAGGAGCCAGACTGCTGCGACTCGCTGCGCCATCTCCCGTCGGGCTCGCTCGCGTAGATACTGGTCCAGCGCCTCCTCTCCACAGGAAAAGGCTGCTCTCAGCGGCAGATGCCTCTCTCCAAGCGGCTGGAAGCGATACCGCTGCTCCAAGAATCAGCGTCCTACAGTCGCGCCAAACTCCTCGGCCAGAGCCCGTAGGTGCTCATTTGGCTCTGGCGGATTGATGAGCGCCTCGACGAAGACGCGGCTCCCTTCCGCTGTCAGCTTGATCACCTCATGCATGCGAATTGCTTCCCGCGCAGCTGCAAGAGTGGTGCTACGGACAAAGTCCGTGGTGTTGCTTCCAGTCAGCGCAGCCGCCCGATCGATGATCTCCTTGTCCTCCGGTGCAATGCGGAGATCAAGGCGACTTGCTCGTGCCATTCGTGCCATCCTGTGTATCAACTCCTTGTTTTCGATAGTACAATTGTACGGCACAATGCCGTACAAGGCAAATCGTTGTATGGGTTCAGCCGGACGGTGGCAACGACCTGATCGAGCGCGACCAGGGTCGTTCTGATCTGCACGGCTCCGGCGGGGAACAGGGGGCCGGCCAGACGAGCCCGTCTCACAAAGCTATGAGTGACACAATATATACCACGCGGCGCAAGTTGTACCCACAACATCATGTGCTATCACGATGTTTCTGAGACAGGCTCAGACGACCGGCCCCTCGCGCTCCAGCTTGTGCCGGGTATCGGGCGTTCGCTGCAAGTCAAACGGCATTCACCAGCTGCACGACCGGGACGCGTGCCAGAGCACGCGTCCCAGCCGGTCCCGGACCACCAGATTACGGACCTCGACCGCTTGAGGAACGGCCAGCAAGAAGCTACGATCCGCGCCGAATGTAGCCCGGTGGGTTGTTCCCCTTATGCTCGCGCTAACCGATACCACAGCGGGGCTGAGTGCCAAGCCGAAGACGGCCGTGTACTGGAATGTCGTACTGCGACCCGATCCGCAGCTGATCTCGACCGGTATCCTCGACTTTCCGCTGGCCCGTGCCCTTCGGCTCACCTTCGGAGCCGCCGGTGGAGTCTCGACCAGCTCGACGCCTTCCTGAGTGCGTACCAACGGTATATGGAGGATGGCCCCGGAACGGTCAGCTTTCTGGACAACCATGATATGGATTGCTTCCTGTGGGTAGCCGGGAACAACATGGCACGGCTGAAAATGGCAGCGATACGAGGATCCAGCTCGAACGTCATCGCCATCGCTGCGACGGAGACGTACTGTCCTTCTCCACGTAGGACTCTGGATGGCCTCGCGATGACCGTCGGTCGGGAGCGGTGAATGAGAACTGGCAGGACGGCGCGTTCCCATCGCAGGGCGGATCTATGGCAAGTTTCGCTGACGAACCTGTCCCGGTTCCACGACAGTCAATCTCCCTTCCAGGGTCAGGCCCGGCGTCGCCACCAGTCTCAGCAATTGCTCCGCCGGTTCGTCTGGCGACCGCGGCACAACACGGAAGTAGATCACGCCTTCCGGAGCTGGCAACCCGTGCCGATACACGAGCGCGCCATGGTCACGGTCGAAGGTCAGCAGAATGCACCGTTCCTCAACGGCCCGCGCCAGGACCACACGATCTGTTGCCCCAGGCATGTCCTCGACAACGGCTGCTACAGCATGACCTGCTTGACGCAGTATTCGCACACTCGGAAGCGGAAAATTCTCGTCAGCAAGAAGCCGCATCGTTCGCTGTGGTATACAAGGCTTCGTCCTTGACACACTCGGCAGCGAATGCAAAGACCGCCTGCAGGGCTTCAGGGGTCAAGCCGGGATAGCTCGTCAGAACCTGTTGCTCGGTCCAGCCCGCTGCCAAGAGTCCAAGGAGGAAGTCCACCGCCAGCCTGGTGCCCCGAACCACCGGTTTGCCCAACAAGACCTCTGCATCCGAATGGATGTACGCACGCCAATCCATAGACTCCCTCCCCGCATGGGTAATGTGGCCGGTTCCTCTCGATCCAGCATACACAGCTCGAGGCAAACCGCGCGGATTAGCCCGCGCCATACGGCCGATTGCGGCGGTGACGAGCCCGTCAGCGGTGTACTCAATCACCTCGACCGGCTCATAAAGGAGATAGGCCGCGATGTGTCATCATCAGCGCGCCCGAGTGCCGCCTGGGCGCGTTTCATGCCGATTGCAATCGTGCTGTCGTGCCGTGCTGTCGCGGAAAGACTCACAAAGAGAGTACTCCAGTACCTATTACACCACCGCGATACTGACGTATCCTCAAAGAGATGGGCTGATCTCGCCCTCAGGTGCGGGAAAGCCGGACCGTCACTGACTTTCTGATCGTGCAGAGGGGAAAGGGGGACTGATGGGGACCAACAAGTACGACACCCAACCATACCTTGGGATGGATCGGGCCAGCCCGTCGCGGATGTATGACTACTTCCTGGGCGGCTCGCGCAATTTCGTTGTGGACCGCGAGACGGCCGAGCAGGTTCTTGCTGTCTATCCCGACGCTGCGCTGCTGGCTCGGGCCAATCGCGCCTTTCTGCGTCGCGCCGTCCGTTTCCTGCTCGAGCAAGGGATCGATCAGTTCCTGGACATTGGGTCCGGCATCCCCACCGCCGGCAATGTCCACGATATTGTCCACCAGCGTAATCCCGCCGCCCGCGTGGTGTATGTCGACATCGATCCGATCGCGGTACACCTCAGTCTGGACCTCCTGAAGGATGTGCCCACGGCCACGGCGATTCAGGCCGATGCCCGTGAACCTGAAGCTATCCTGGCCCACCCGGACGTTCGCCACTTGCTGGATTTGGAGCGGCCGGTTGGGGTCCTCCTCCTGGCCTCCGTGCAGTTCATCGCCGACGACGCAGAGGTCTCTACCCTGGTCCGAACCGTGCGCCAGGCCGTGGCGCCCGGCAGCTACTTCGTCTTCTCCCACCTGAGCTACGAAGGTGCGCCGGCCGAAGCCATAGTACAGTTGGAACGGCTGTACACCGGGACCACCAACCCGGTGACCAGTCGATCGCGTGCTCGGCTGGAGCCGCTGTTTGAGGAACTCGAGGTCGTCGCGCCCGGTGTGGTCCATGTTCCGCTGTGGCATCCGGAAAGCCCGGATGACCTCTTCCTGGAGGAGCCGTCACGCTCGGTCAACCTGGTTGGTGTTGCTCGCAAAGCACGAGAACCAGGTCGGTAGTATGGCGTTAAATTCACCACGGGGAAGGGGCTGACGACGGCCCATGGGTCGATACGAGGTGCGCGAACTGCTGGCAGCCAGACGGGACGCGATCGCGGCGGACTGGTACGACGTGATCGTGCGTACCAGTTTCGTGTCGGTCGATGGCCTCGCGCTGTTCGATCAGATCCTCACCTTGGCGGATCGAGTCATTGCCGCCATGCTGGCTAAGCCGTTTTCAGCGAGCGAAGGGCAGGCAATAGGAAAGGCGCTGGCCCAATTGCGGTACTCGCGGCCCGAGACGCTGGGAGGGACGGTGGCACTGCTGGGGCAGCAGCTACTCGCTGGGCTGCCGATAGATGATTTCGCTGCCCTCCACCCTCACCTGGCCGTGCTTCTCGGCGAGATATCGACCGGATTTCTCAGGCAGAGTCAGAGGAATGCTCTCGGAGAGCAGGAGGCGATCCATCGTGCGCTTCTTGCCGCACGGGAGCGGGCGGAGAACGACTTGCAGATCAGCGAGGCCCGCTACCGAGCCGTGGTGACGCAGGCCACGGAAGGCGTCGTCCTGCTGGAGTCGCCCGGTGCGCTGATTCTGGAGACCAATGTCGCCTTCCAGCACCTTCTCGGCTACAGCCAGGAGGAACTGATTGGCATGTCACTCTATGACATCGTTGCGGACCAGCGGGCGCAGGTCGAGAGGAATCTGCGACAGGCCGTCAGGAAGGGCCAGTATGCGGTTGGCGAACGCCGCTACCGGCGGAAGGACGGCACCCTGGTCAGCGTGGAGGGCAGCGCCACGACACTGACCGGCGATCATGGCAACCTGCTCTGCATCATTGTGCGTGACATCACGGAGCGGATGCGGGTGGAAGCCGAGCTGGCCCAGGCCAGGCGTGGACTGGCGGCTGGCCGGGAGCAGGAGCGAGCGTCTCTGGCCCGGGAGCTGCACGACGGCGCCGTGCAGGAGCTGGCGGGTCTCCGCTACCAACTGGCGTCGACGCGAGGACGCATGCCCGGCGGCCTCCCCCACGATCCAGCCGGGGAGATCAAACAGGTCGAGGAGCGAATCGCGCAGGTCATCGGGCAGCTGCGCGACCTGATCGCCGAGCTGCGGCCGGCCGGGCTGGACGGGGGCGGACTGGCTGCCGCCCTGGAAAACTACCTGGCTACTCTCCTGGAGGGCGGGAGAGATCGACCTCGAATGAGCATGGATGCCGGCTCGGGCGCGGAGGATCTGGCTCAACCCGTGGCCCTCTGCCTCTTCCGGGTAGCCCAGGAGGCCATCCGGAATGCTCTCGAACACGGTCAGCCGCGCCAGGTCGCCATTCGGTTGCGTCCGCGTGCGGGGGCCGTGATCCTTCGCGTGAGCGATGATGGTCGAGGCTTCACCCTGCCAGCCCAGCTCAGCACGATGGCCCAGGCCCAGCACTATGGCCTGGTGGGAATGGCGGAACGCGTGGCGCAGGTGCAGGGCCGCCTGCGGATTCGGTCGCGACCGGGTCGGGGAACGATGGTCACCGTCTGGAGGCCGCTGGCCAGTGATGGGAAAGCACAGGATGACAATGATCCGTGTTCTCCTGGCGGATGACCATCCGATCGTCCGCCAGGGCCTGCGTGCCCTCCTGGCGGACGAACCGGAGATAGCCGTGGTGGGCGAGGCAACCACCGGCGATGAGGTGCAAGAAGCGTGTCGCACGCTGCAGCCGGACGTCCTGCTGCTGGACCTGAGCATGCCGGGTCCCCCGGCCGCCGATACCGTCAGATCGCTGCGTGTACTCTCGCCTGCGATCCAGATAGTCATGCTGACCGCGCACCGGGATGAGGCCGCGGTGCGTGAATTGGTAAGCCTGGGGGTCGGAGGCTACGTCCTCAAGGACGATGAACCGGAGACGGTGGCGGAGGCCATTGTCCAGGTGGCTGGCGGCGGGACGTGGTTCAGCGCATGGGCCATGGAGGCGCTGGTGCACGGGCCTGGAAGCGTAACTAGCAAAGGACAGGCGCCGCACTTGACCAGCCGGGAAAAGGTACTCCTGGAACTAGTCAAGAAAGGATGGAATAACAAGCACATCGCCACCGAGCTCAGCCTGGGGGACCAGTCCGTGCGGAACTACCTCAGGGTCCTCTACGGCAAGCTCGGCGGCACCTCGCGGCCGGAGGCGGTGGTCTGGACCCACGAGCATGAGTTCGGAGATGGGTGATACGCCATCGACAGCCATCGCCTGACCGGGTCGCTTGGTCGTACCAGATGCCGGCTCTGGTCGAACGACTGGATGGCTAGCGAGTCAGACGTCGCCTCTTCCGCAGGGCCCTGGCCACCGCAAATTGAGTACTGGAGTACTCAGGAATCGAGTACTCCAGTACCTACTGCTCAGGGGCGTCGCGTCCGTAACATGGAGACATCAGGGCTGCTCGATTTTGGGAGTGACACTGCTCAGATGGCAGTACAGGAAGGAGGGAAGGCCGAAGAAGTACGAGATCAAGTCAGAGGAGTTCCCGCTGTCACGGGGGCGCTCTCGAGGCACGTTCAAATAGAAAGGACATGATATGCAGTCAGTCAGCGTACTTCTACGCGTAGCCTTCGGCCTCGCACTCGGCGCGGCGGCCGTCGTCGTTGCTCCCGGGTCGTACCATGACCTGGCGCGAGGTCTGCCAAGCATCGCCGCTTCTCACGCTTTGGCAGACACGTCAACTTGTCATCGATTCAGCCCAGACTATCGCTTCGACGGCGATGGTCCTGGAGTAACCAATATCGGAGCCATATCGACGCCAAATCTCTGTTACGCTGCCTTCGTACATCTGCACCGATCCTGCCGTCAATTCCGGTAACGAGTACTTCTGGAACGGCATCGAGACAGGCGGGACATGTACTGGTCTCGCGCAATCCGGTTGGTCGACGGAGCCGGATTCGAACAACCAGGCAACGCCCGCAACGTACTTCATCGCCGCATTCAATGTGACACCTGACAGCTCCGGGAAGTGCAACGGCACCGTCTTCTTCGAAAATGGCGTGTCGGGCTATCCCACGTTCAAGACGGCGGTTCATTCGACGGACCCCATCAATTGCCAATCTACACAGACAGCCGAATTCTATGTAGACGGGACGCTCTACGACAATCTCTGCATGGACTGGGGCGGCGGCGGTGGAAACCAGGTAGTAAACACCCAAGAGCAGTTCTGACAAGAGTCCCGCGTTCCCGGCGTGACCTACCGCAATATGACGTGGTGCCAGAGCTATGGATACTCCTCCTACTCTGCGTGCAGCCCTGACCTCGCCTTGTATACCAGCTGCACTGGCTATCGCGGATGCATCACATCCGGCAATCTTTACAACGACTGGGCATGTTTCGGGCAACGGCAGCACCAAAATGGCGGTTACCAAGGGTTCGACGTTTGGGATCAACGGTCCGTGAACGGCGGCCAATACTGCTAATGAATCCTAGAGGAGCAAAGTGAAGATCGTGAAGAACGTTAGCGTGGTTGGCGTGTCGGCGCTCCTAGCCATTGTGGGAATCGCCACTGGAATTGGAATGATCGACGCACAGACTGTCCCGCCGCCGAAAGTCTCAACGGATGTGCAGGTTGTGCCACACGCTCCACAGGTGATAGTGGCTCCCATAAGTGCATCTGACCCTGCCTTTCAGAGTACGGCTGACGCTGCTGTGGCAGCAGCGAAGAAGGAGTTCGCACTGCAGGATAATGAGATCGACTACAGCGCTGGAGTGGTCAAGGCATCGGTTACGATTGCGGGCGACCAGCGCCATCGCAATGAGCGGGCGTGGATCGTCATCGTAAACCGCACTACGCCGAGCCCTGCCCCGTGGATGCAGAATGAGTCATTCCGCAAGCTGTGCGTCGTGGTGAATGCGGCGACGGGACAGTACGAGTACGCGTACACAGCTGATCTGGAAAGTTCGTAGGACCGCTTACCACAAGTGGCTCATAGCGAGGCTAGGGGTCTATATGAGGTGGACGGAGGGAGAGGACTGCTTTCTCGGCCCTCGCCCTGCAATGGAAAGAGACTTGAAGATGAGACAGAGAAAGTTGGGGCTGTGGTCCCTATGGGTGCTCGCGGCAGTGTTGATGTCTCAAGTGACGAACGCGTCGGGGGCGCGGTTGGGTGGCGGAAATTTCACGTTCGGCAGCAAGCTGCAAGGGAATCAGATCGTTATGATACATCAGGCTGCGGTGCTCTGTCGACAGCAGCCCGGGAATTATCGTGTGAGGCTGCAGGGGTTGTTCGTGCTGCAGATGTCGCCGGCGCTGGTCCACAGGCAGGGAGCACTGTTTGACACGGACGAGTTGCCCTCGAGCGCCGTAGACAACGTGCGGAAATACGGGGGCATAGCTGTGGAAATACCCGCTGTCGTCTATCAAAAAAGGGGCTCACCTCGCGCGTCCGCATGGATCCGCGCCCAAGGACTACTAGAGTGCAGGTATCCGCGAGTTGAGCTGTACGCTTGGCGTCAGGTCAGGCCAGGGACGTCGGGTCAGAGTCCTACATTGCAACAAATCTTCACTCCGCAGTCCGCTCATCGCTTCTGTATGAGCCATCGGGAGGCGCGCGTCCGCATCACTGTCCATGGCTACTATATCGCTCGGACAGGCGTGTACGTGACAGGCGCGCTTTATGAAGATCAGACGGCGAAGGGAACCGATAGCTCAAATGGGCTGTCTGTGGTGACTTCCATCAAATACCATTCCACGACGGTGATCCCAAGTTCCGCAGTTGTGAGCCTCCACGGCTTGCTTGATTGCTCGGCACGGCCTTACCAGTTCGAAGCGTACGACTGGCAGAGATAATGGCACTCTACGGAACTCTAGAAATGGCCTGTTTGGAGCAATCACCGGTAAGCACCGGCTTGCGAATGGACAGGGTTGCATTGGTTCCGATTTTTCGCAACCCGTTGGGAAAGTGCGTTCATGAAGCGATACATCAGTGCCGTAGGCGGACTTCATCACCGAGAACACCCCGAACCGTGATTACGTGAGGTTTGGGACCATGACCTTCGAGTGGGAAGATGCCTCGGGGACGTGGGGAAACGGGTACAGCATTACCAAGGACCTGACGCAGGCGAACATTACCGAGTTCGATACCTACAACAACAGCGGCTACTCGCTGGAAGAGCAGTACCCATGGAACCTTGGCATTGGCAGCGGCGCCAACGGGTTTTACGTCAGCAGCACAGCAAATGCAAGTTGCTAGACGCAGGCGGCTGAGGAGAAAGGACAGAGTATGCACTGGCGCGCACTGGTAGCAGTGTCGGTACTCGGGACGTCTGCTCTGAGCCCCAGTCGTCATGCGACGTGGGACGCCTCGCTCTGCTCTCTGGATATGCACGGGGAAAACCTGTGCTTGCCGCCGACGCGGGTCAGACAGGTGGAGCGACTGCTCCCAATTGCCATTGATCCCACGGCCCTGGTGTGGCGGGAGACGCACCTTCGACTGACACAGGTGGTGAGCCGGGGCTACATAAAGCGCCCTTTCGGGATCGTCTATGTGTACGGGCACCTCTCTATCGGGAAGTCGGGTGTGCTTGATTACGCCGTGAGCCGGCCCAAGTTCGTGACCGTTAACGAGGTTGAGACGGATCGGAGCACAGGCTACGCACCTCCGAGGCTCGGCCTCTTGACTCCCCCTGCTTCATGGCAATTCGGTGCTGTGGTGCTCAAGCGAGGATGGGCGCTGGAAGTGCTCTCGAACCTGCCTAAGCCGATCGTGCGCCGGATGGGGTGGGCCCTGGTGCGCGAGGCACGGACCGGGAAATGACGGACGGCTCACGCCGCTGGTCAGTTCTCCAGCTTCATGCATGAAAACACCGCAGGCAGGGCAGTCGCAAGGCGACTGCCCTGCCAGTCTTCCCGCAATGCTCACTTCGTCCTCTCGCCGCCGACAAACGGAGTCAGGTGGAGCAAAGCAGCCGCTCGCGCCACTGCTCGTAGGAGAGCGATGCTGTCGCTCAGCGACAATGTGACACTGTCGCAGTTTACCGCCTATAAACTGGGCGGCGACACCAGCGACCATCTGGTTGCGTGGCCGGCTGACGTTAATTCAGGCGGAGGATTTACCGATTATGCGACGGCAAACGATACGTGTTGAGACCGCACATGAATAAGCGTCGCATTCTCACTGGCGGGGTAGCCGCGCTGCTGGCCGCAACCATCACGTGGGGCATGCCGGCCCACTCCATGGCAAGCGCGCCATTACAGTGTGGCATCTCCTGGAACGATCTCTACTCGATCGATACCTGTTTCGCGCCGACCCAGGTGCGGATTGCTGAGAAGCGCATGCCGGTCTCGCCCATTCATCCCACCGGTGTGGTATGGCGCTTCACACGGCTCAGACTGACACACGTCCAGCTGTCACGATCAGGCGGTACAGTGGGGATCGACTACCTCTTCGGGCGACTGCCCACGACTACTTCGGGGATTCCTGATATTGCCGGTCCTCGGCCGCGCTACGTCCTGGTCGGCGAAGGAGGCGGGAGAGGCCCGTTCGGGCGGGGCAAATTGATCCGGCCGGTCAATCCAGCAGGCCCGGCGCAAGCCAAGGACGAGGTGTACTGGGAGTTCTACGCCAACTTCCGCTGCCATAACTTCTCCCTGGTCATCACGTCGAACCAACCGGGGAGTGTGGTGCGAAAGGTGGGGCAAGGGATCGCGAACCGGGAGGTCTGCGGCAAGTAGCGATTGCGGAGTTCATACCAGAGCAGGCCCGGTGAACCTGGGCCTGCTCTGGCGTGTTCTGCTGAGGTTTCCAAGCCAATCAGCAGATCGATCCACCTGTCACCTGCTGATCGACGATGTCATGATATGAAGAGAGGTGTGTCATGACGGTCGAGATCAGCTACGAGACGCATTCCACCACCATCGACAACGAAACTGGCATTGCCACCGGCTGGCTGCCGGGACAGTTGTCCCAGGAAGGTCGCCGGCAGGCCCAGGCGCTTGGTCTGCGCCGCCGTGATGGGAATATCGCCGCCGTGTTCGTGTCCGATCTGGCGAGGGCGGTGGAGACCGCGGAGATTGCCTTCGGTGGTAGCGGCATTCCGATCTACCAGGACGCTCGGCTGCGGGAGTGCAACTACGGCGCCCTCAACGGGATGCCTGTCGCCCAGCTCGCTGGTGAGCGGCCCCGGCGTATCGACCGGCCGTACCCGGACGGTCAGAGCTATCGGCAGGTGGTTGCCCACACTCGGGACTTCTTGGCTGATCTTGCCGCCAACTGGGACGGCAGCAGGGTGGTCGTCATCGCTCATTCCGCCAACAGGTGGGCGCTGGACCACCTCCTCAAGGGGGCTGCTCTGGAGGACCTGGTCGACGCGCCGTTCGGATGGCAAGAGGGATGGTGGTATGTGCTTCCCACCGGTTGGACCGGGACGGAAGCCTGATACGATTCGCGCAATGCTCTTTTTAGCGACGGGCATCGTCACACTGGCGGCCTTTGCCGCGTTGTACCCATAGAGATACACGTAGTGCACGAGGGAGGGATACACGCATGCTACGCAGAGTCATCGTCCTGTTGGGGCTGTTGGTCGCGGGTCTGGTGGGCAACCACAGCCACCTGCAGACGACCCAGGCGCGCCATGCGCGCATTTCGGGCTGCGAGCCGGCGCCGCCGCGCCAGTCTGGATCGGCCGGCTCGCTGGCCGCGATCCAGAACGCCTTTGGGTTCTCGCTCTTCGACGCGCTCTTTGCGGGTCATGCTCAGAGCAATGTGTTCCTCTCCCCGGCCAGCGTCGCGCTGGCGCTGGACATGGCCTACGATGGCGCGCGCGGCAGCACGCGGCAGGCCATGGCTCGGACGCTGGGCCTGCAGGGCATGAGCCAGGCAGAGGTGCGGCAGCGGGCCGCCGCCCTGCTTACCGCCTGGCAGACCGCTCCCGGCAGCGAAGGGCTGACCGTGGCCAATTCACTGTGGGCGCGCGCCGGCATTCCATTCCGGCCACAGTTTCTGCAGGACACCAGGCGCTTCTATGGCGCCCGTGTGTCGTCGCTGGACTTCCGCTCGCCCTCGGCTCCGGCCACCATCAACGCCTGGGTCAGTTGCGCCACCAACGGCAAGATCCCCACCATCGTGAACTCGATTCCGCCCAGCATGGTCATGTACCTGCTGAACGCCGTCTACTTCCACGGCGATTGGGCGGCGCCGTTCAATTTAGCCGCCACCCGCCCGCAACCGTTCACGCGAGGCGACGGGTCGCAGGTGACGGTCCCGTTGATGCAGAACAGCGGCCACTTCCGCTATTACCGTGCCGCCAACTTCGAGGCCATCACCCTGCCGTATCACACCGCTCGCTTCAGCATGACGGTGCTGCTCCCCAGCAAAGGTGTGACTCTGGCGTCTCTGGGGAGGCGCCTTACCGCCGCGCAATGGCAGGGCTGGACCTCGCACCTCCAGACACGGTACGGCTCGCTGGCCCTGCCGCGCTTCTCGCTCGCCAACGACTTCCAATTGAACGCGCCACTCCGTGCCCTCGGCATGGGGCAGGCCCTGGATACGCACGCGGACTTTTCGGGGATCTGCCGGCAGCGCTGCCGCATTTCGAGTGTTCGCCACAAGACGTATCTCAACGTCGATGAGAAAGGCACCACGGCCGCCGGCGTGACCTCGATTGGCGTGGGCATCACCGCGGTGCAGACGCCGCAATTCCACCTGGTGGTCGATCGCCCCTTCCTGGTCTCGATCCAGGATTCGACCACGGGTTCGGTGCTGTTCTTTGGCGCAGTGAATACTCCGGCGTAGCCGGTGCTCCGCCCCTCCCCCCAGGGTTCATGAGCGGACAGTACCACCCCGCACAGTTCCCGCCACAATGCGTCCCGCCACAATGCGTAGAATCGATCTTCAGATCGTCCCCTGGAGGCGCCGCGCGAAAGCGCCGGCGCCGGCCCGTCCCACGGCACTACCATACCGCCGCATCTCGCGGACGGAGATCTCCGAACGAGGACACAGTACCAGCGTCCGCCCGACACGCTCCTAACCTGCGCACCTCGGTGGTCGCATGCACCCGAGTCCGGTCTCCTGCCAAGGAGTGGAGCAGGGAAGCAGACCCGCGCGCGGCTCGACCATCACAGCCCGCTGCGCCATGGCAGTCGAGGAGCAGCATGGTGGGACGGCCCAGGACCGGCGCTCCGCGCGGTCCTTCCGATGACGGTCTGAAGACCGATTCTACGGGGTCAATGGACGATGGATCGTGGCTGGAGGGCGAGCCGGTGCGAGCACACCTCACCACACTGTCCGGTCATGAACCGCCGTTGGGCGGCACAGGCAGGCAGCCCCGCGGCGCTGGGGGAGGGGTTGGGGGCGTCCCGCCGGTTGCCGAGAGATGCATCACGAGGATCGCGGCCACGATACAGGTGATTCCGATCCACTGCTGTCCACTCACGGCGCGGCCGAGGAGCAGCAATGCGGCGACGGCCACGATGGGTGGCTCCAGGGTGGTAATCAGGCTGGCCACCGTGGCCGGCAGTAGGCGGAGGCTGCTATTGAAGAACGCATAGGCAGCCAGGGTCGGACCCAGCGCCACGGCCGTGAGCAGCGCCCAGCCGGCCGCATCGAGCCGGAGGTGAAAGAGCCTTCCACCTTCGAGCGGCAGGCCCCAGAGGAGCATGCCGATCTCGCCCACCGTGAAGATGAAGAGGAGGGTCACGAAGGGGTCGCGCGCGCGGCGAAAGCCCTGGCCACGATTGAGCAGGGTGTAGCAGGCGAAGGACAGGCCGTTGGCAATGCCGACCAGGAATCCGCCCGGCGTGTGCAGCAGTTGCCCCACCCCGCTCACACCGGAGGCCAGGCCGCAGCCGGCCAGATTGACCACAATGGCGCCGACCTGGATCCGATGAAGCCGGGTCTTGAAGAGCACCCGCTCCCCCAGCGCGATGAAGGCGGGGGCGCTGAAGCCGAGCGCAGCCGCGGCGGCCGGCTGGTTCAGCTGCACGGAGGCCGCCCAGGAGACGTTGGAGATGGTGATGATGGTCCCGGCTGCTCCATACCAGGGTAGATCGCGCAGGCGCAGCCGAACCGCGCTCCGTCGGACGAGGGCGAGAAAGATGGCGAGGAGCGGCAAGACCAGCAGAATACGCCAGGCGCTGATCTCCAGGGCGGTGAGGTGATAGCCGGTGGTCAGCCGGTCGATCAGCAGCGCCGACGACGACCAGCAGAGGGTGGCCAGAAAGGCCCGCAGCAGCCCACCCGATGAGGAGGCGGAAGAGGACGCGCTAGAAGTGGTCCGGGAATTGCAAGCTACAGTCACAGACTTCGAGGCTAGGAATAACGAACAGGAGGACGTAGAATACGACTATTATGGACGACGTGATGGAGCGATTAGCCGGCGCGGTCCCAGCCCGGTAGGGGCCCTGGCTTGTCCAGCCTTCCAGCGCTGGGCTCCTGCCCGGCCCGCTCCCGCGCCCCACAGAAGCTACGAGTCGCCCTTCTCGGCTTCATGCTGTGTGCCTGGCGGCGAGCCTTCACTTATCGCCTCGTCGCGGAATCGCTCCATGGAGATAGCGTAAGTAGTTAGCCAAGGGGGGAGGGAAACCTATCGGGTCCCCGGTCAGCCGTTCGTGGGTTGTATGAAACAGCCGTGCACCGCGAGGGCGGGCCGGGCAGGAGAGCCTGTCTCAGAAACGTCGTGATAGCACATGATGTTGTGGGTACAACTTGCGCCGCGTGGTATATATTGTGTCACTAATAGCTTTGTGAGACGGGCTCAGGAGCCGCGGCCCCTACCAGACATCAGCGCTAAAGAGTTAGCAACGTGGACACTCCGGGTGTCCGCGATGCTGTGAGTCCTCTGCCTCGATCGTATCGGCTAACCGACGCATGGCTTCGGCAGTGTCAGCCGCCAGTGCCATGTGATCGGCTTGGAGAGCAAGCGTGTCCGCGAGAGCCGGGGTGGGGGAAGAGTTGTAATTCACCATGGTTGCGCCCAGGTCAAACACGCGCCCCGCTCCCTCAAGGAAGGAGGGTTCAGCATACAAGAATCCAGAGTACGTCTCCATTACATCCCCTCTTTTTCCGTCCTGTGCGCCAATCTGCACCATGGCCTACCGCTTATTATACGGTGATCGACTGGTATGGTCCGGTGCCTGCGGTCTGCCCCGAGTTTTCGCGCGGGTCTGGACCAGCCGAACCGAGTCGTAGTCGTGGGTCCAGGGTTTTTGAGCGATCCTCCACGATAAAGGGATGCCGTTCCATCCACTCATCGTGGACATGCTTGTAATTCTCCCAGGAGTTCGCGGCATGGGGATCGCCCGCGGATTCCGTCAAGCCGCTAGGTATTGCAGCTCTTGATAGAGAACCATCCACCGAGCGATTTCAGCGGTGTCGTTCCGCATTCCACTGCGAACCGCTGCAAGCATGTCTTCCGAACTCATCTCGTAGACGCGCTCAAGCCGTGTGATGGTAGCGCGCAGGTCGCGCATCGCGGATTCAACGCTGACAGTTCGTATCTCTGCAGTTCTGTCGGAGATGACCATGCGTGCTCGTTTCTCTATCGAAGTCTCGTGTGGCGACAGCGTACCACAATATGCCTAGGCATAATGCCTAGGCATATTGTATAGGAAACCCCGCCTAGCCGAACACCCGCCGGTAGAGATCGCTCTGCAGGACTCCCGTCGGGTCCAGCCGGCGCTTGATCGCCATGAACTCGTTCATGGCTTCCGAGGTCAACGAGCAGCGGAGACCGTGGCCATCGAGCATGTTGTCCTTGGCGGGATAGAACCGCCCGCCCGCCGGCACGGCTATCTGCGTGGTGAAGCCGGCCAGCATGGTGCGGAGACGATGCTCATTGGACTCGGTGGCGTGGTAGTCCAGCGCGAGGGAGTAGCCGTCCACACTGTAGCGTAAGAGGAAGGGATCGGCTCGTTGGCGCTTCATCACGGCCAGGTGGGGCAGCAGGCCGGCGTGTTGCGACTCCCCCAGCAGCGCGGCGAAGACGGCGCGGGCCTGCGCCTCGGGCACGAACACCTGGTATTGCAGGATACCCCTTGGTCGGAAGGCCCACTTCCAGTTGGGCACGTAATCCAGCATGAAGTGGAACTGCGCGAGGGGCGCCCGCATCACCCGGCCGGAGCGGCGGGTACCGAGGGTGTAGCGGGCGCTGTTCAAGGCCCGCATCCCCGCGTCGCCGGAGGTGAGCTTCATGCCGCGCCAGAGCGTCGAGCGCGGCACGACGCCCAAGAGCGTGTCTGGTAGGTCTTGATAGGCCGGCCGCAGCGTCTGGGCGGGATGTGGATCGTCTTCCACCGCACTCGCCAGCTGCACCAGCCCCCGGCCCAGCGCCGCGCCGCCGGCAAAGGCATCGATCCAGCCCACCAGGTACTCGGCCACATCGCCCTGCTGCTCGAACAGGTCGAACATCTCCTTCAGGGAGGCCGCCGCGCGTTCCTCCACTCGCAGCAGGCCGGACTGTACCGGCTGGAGCTGCATTTCCAACTCCAACAGGATACCGAGCATGCCCAGCCCGCCCACTGTGGCCAGAAAGATGTCGCGGTTCTGGTCGGGGCCACAGGTCACGATCGCGCCGGAGGGCAGCAGGAGCCGGAGCGAGAGCAAGTGTTCGCCCAGTGTCCCGGCTCGATGGTTATTCTTGCCGTGGACGTTGGTGGAGACACAGCCACCCAGCGTGGGGTACATGGTGCCCGGCACCACCGGCGGCCACCAGCCATCCTCCAGTGTGTGGCGCCACAACTGACCGACCGTCACGCCTGGCTCGAGGCGTATCACGCCGGTCACCGGGTTCCAGTCCAGCACCCGAGAGAGCCGGCTCGTGTCCAGCACGATGTTTTCCGCGTTCAACGATGCGTCGCCATAGCTGAAGCCGGCGCCGCGTGGGGCTAGCGAGCGCCCAGTTTCCCCCGCCAGTTCCAGCACCGCGTGCACGCCATCGATGGTCGATGGCCGGTAGAGATAGCCCATCGACCGCGCCAGCATCCCCCAGCCCTCCAGGCGAGTCAGTCGCTCGGGAGGGAGCGGGTGGAATTTTTCGGGCGACGAGGTGGACAGGAGGGAAAGCGTCATCTTGATTATGGTATCCCATGGCTGGC
>JAABUH010001111.1_pt1 | contig 32395 bp, 42 predicted proteins | sample 5559121 | NCBI WGS metagenome assembly JAABUH01 (sample SAMN10711871, study PRJNA513364) | rock metagenome | isolation source: Antarctica rocks | place: Antarctica: Victoria Land, Battleship Promontory nord | collected 2015-12-28
GGGGAGAGGGTGGGGACTCGGCCGGTGGGGAGAAAGGGGGGGTGAGCGAGGGAAAGAGGGATGGATGGTGGGATGGATAAAAGAACCTTTGAATGAACTGGCTACTCGACCCCATCCTTCGTCGCCAAAGACTTCTTGGATGGTCGTACGGATCGCTCGAAAAATGATAGAGCCAGAATCGTCTCCAAGCTTGAGACGGGTTGTAGAGGCATCGTGATGTGGGACTAGGAAAGGCAAAGGTGGGATTGGAGTGAGCTCGTCATCCTCATCTTTGCCGGGATTGTCGAGCGAATGTGATGCATGGTGAGCAGGCAGAGAGCCTGTAGGGCTGAAAGAGGGTGATTGGGTTGATGGGGTAAGGAACTCGACGAGGAGATGCCGGTTCTTGAAACGCACCATGTCGATACCATGACGCAGATAGTTTCAAATCGGAAAGCACTAGCCGAAGAGGGGGTCTGTATTTGCGTTTTTACGTAATATCCCTCGAAGGATTCCATCATCATAGTTTGCCTCTTTCTCGGCTCGACATCTAATCCTTTGGTACCTGATCTACATCATCATCAGGTGTAACGTCCCCATTGCGAGGACGAAAGCGCAAAATTATCAGATTGAGGGGGGAATAATTTGATTCCGCGGTTAGATTCCCGAGCGGTCAAGTACCAGCAGCTCGCCGGCCGATCGTCCCGACTTATCTGACCTCGCACAGAAAACCGCAACAGGAACGAGACCATCTTGGCGGAGGTCCACTTTTTCGCGCCCAAAACAGCCCGAAAAGCCGATTGCGGGTTTACTCGAACCACGTACCAGATAACACGCCGGTCTGGATCGGGTCTCATTCGTAAAAGCAAACCTCCCTTCGCAGGCAACTTCTCGCTCAGCCTTTCAGCCCTGCTTCCCAGCTCTGGAGCATTGTGTCATCTCGACATATTGGCATGTCTGAGGCTACGTACACTCCCGGTCGAGACGGTGTCTTAAACGGCGATATGAAGAAGGATCGAGATGAGGAAGCGGCGACGTATTACGATGAGAGTGATACGAGCTCAGTGGAGGTTTTGACGGGGGTCAGTAAGGTTGAAGCTGCGCAAGCTGTATGGTGAGCGACTCTTGATGGGAGAAAATCTATTGCTGACAGCGCCCCAGGGGGTCGAAGAGCAAATGGTTTTTGTTCATTGGGTTAGCTCGGGCTTGACTATGTGGTTTTCGCTGAGCCAGTCCTCTAGGATCGGGTTGTCAGCCTACATATATTCCCTTGATGGCATGTTTTCGCTACTTCGTTTATATACTGCTGACCATGTCTAGGTGTGACAACATATCAATACCTCTACTATGCGTCCGTTCTGTTGAACCTCCTCCACGAGGTCATCATGCTAACATGCTCCGCAGCACCTCTACCGTCCTTGAACACTCCCTTTCCGGCTCAATAGCGACAGCTCAAGGAATAATAGTCGCAGTTGGGAAGCCTCTCATGGCGAAGCTCGCCGACGTGTCAGTCCCATCGACCGTACGCTCCAAACATCGCTAAAAAAAAAACAGGATCGGAAGAGGAGAAACGTTCATCGCGGTGACCATACTCTATGTCGTTGGATATGTGAGGGATTCCTGTATACAAACGCATCGATGCTATGCTAATAGAGTGTCGCAGGTGATCATCGCAACCTCCAACACGGTCGGACAGATCGCAGCGGGAGAGATCTTCTACGTCTGTCATCTCCCTAGTCCCTCGATGTATTGCTAATGAAGTCTTCCGCTAGTCCTTCGGATATACTGGCCTTCAGATCTTACAGCAAATCATAATAGCCGACATGACCACGCTTCGATGGCGGTGAGCTTGTCCTCCTTCGTCACCGAATGATCGACTGATGGTGCCACCTTTCGCTCAGGGGCTTGGTCAGCGGACTAGTCAGCGCTCCGTTCATCATCAACAATTTTGTCTCCGCTCAGATCGCAGAGAGCATACTACCCAATTGGTAAGTACCGCTCTGCGACGCTTCGATGAGCGCTGATCTTGGTGATCATAGGCGATGGGGCTATGGAATGGTACGTCAACTTCATAGCCATATCCGACCCGCTGACAGTGTGGTATTCCGCTTAGTTTGCCATTCTCGTCCCTGTCTCACTAGCACCGATAATCGTCGCTTTCCTCTGGGCTCAATGGAAGGCAAAAGCTCAGCAAAGAATCCGCTACTCCCGTCCACCAGTCACCAAGTACGTCAGATTAAGCAAATCCTTGCGCAACGCTGACCTCGCTTTAGGAGTTGGGGCAGGTCGGTCTTCGACATTTGCGCCGAGATGGACTTTGTCGGGCTTCTTCTCGTCGCTTGTTCGCTTGCTCTCATCTTACTCCCCCTCGGACTCGCACCACTCGCCTCAAGAGGATGGAGAACCCCTAGCATGGTATGCCCACCACTTATCTGGTTTCACTGCTGATCCAGCTAGATCGCCATGCTCGTGGTCGGTGGAGTGCTATTCCCAATCTTCCTCGTCTACGAGTGGAAAGTCCCCGCAAAACCAGTCGTACCCATGAGATGGCTCCGGCGAGGTCCGATCCTAGGTGCATGTCTCATTGGCTTCTTCGACTTTGTTTCGTTCTACCTACAGTACACCTACCTGTACAGGTGGGTCAAGTTTTATGTCATCGTAGTATCGCTGATATTATCAGCTACGTCTCGGTGACGCAGGGTTGGAACTATAGAGACCTCACCTACTTCTCGGCAACCCAATCACTTGCGCTCACCATCTTTGGGATTACCGCTGGAGCCATCATGTATGCTACACGCCGCTTCAAGGTGAGCCAGTTCCCAATCGGTCATACTTGGTCCTGCTGAGCTGATTCTGCTTCCCAGTGGATGCTCTTCGTCGGTCTGCTGATCCGGCTTCTCGGCGTCGGTCTCATGATCCACGCCCGCGGACCAAAGGGAAATACCGCCTCCTTAGTCATCTGCCAGATCCTCCAAGGCATAGGAGGAGGTTTTGCCGCCATCGCTCTCCAAGTATCAGCCCAAGCAGCCGTCTCACACGTTGATGTTGCCACGGTCACTGCGATGGTCCTCCTCATCACCGAAGTCGGTAACTCGGTCGGCTCAGCTATAGCTACCGGGATATGGACGAGTTTCATGCCGGGGGAACTGAAGGCGCACGTCCCGACGAACAATGCGACGTTATTGGCCGAGCTGTTTGGGAGTATAACCGATATCTCGTTGTACCCTGTTGGTTCGCCCATCCGGGTCGGCGCTATAGTAGCGTACCAGAACGTCATGTACGTCGCCTTCATCCCCCACGCTGTGCTTTCAGCTGATCATCGGGCTCTCTTGAAGGTACAGGCTTGTCCTCGGCTCAGTGATCGTCTCGATCTTCCCACCGATCTTTTGCCTCCTATTCACCAAGGACGTCCGCCTCACCCGGGCACAGAACGCTGTGGACGCGAAGGATCTCGCTGGGAGACGGACGGATGAACCTGCTGATATGGATGTGGGTCAAATCGCATTACGGCATGGAGGTGAGGCTTCGGGGTTGAGAACGTAGAGTCACGGTGTGGAAGGGGAGTATGATTACTTGAGATCTGTGTATAGTCTGGATGTGCGATCTAAAGCCATCGGGAGTATGCAACTTATCGGCAGTCTGGGTGAGCCTAGCTCACAGCTCCTGACTGCTTGGAACACAAGCACTCAGCTTCCGGATGGATCTACTGCTCATCCTATGGGAGATGTTGCCTGGTACAGTCATGTGGTCCGAGTGAGGTCCAGCTTTGCATTCGCTCCAGAAAGAAAGTTGAAGGGGAGACTGCGTTGTATACGAAGCGCCACAACCGCACAATCCTAAAAGAAGCGTCGTCATCTTCTCCTGATTGAGAAGTCTATTTGACATATCTAAGTCGGTATAGCTTGGGCTTTGGAGTCTTCGTTCCCAAAGAAGATGTCATCCCCAACCCGTCCATCACACTCCTTAGCCCTTCCCTCCTTCCGTCCAACCTCAACCTCAACCACAAACCCTCAAATCCACCCTCGTCTCCCTTCCCCCACAAAACAGAGGAAAAGGAAACGTCCCCGCCCCTCGGCCCAAAGTACAGGCGACCTATCCCGAGTTCTAGACGAGGGTGACGACGTGAGTGATACTGAGTTGGTCGGGCCTGAACGAGGGTATGTCGGAGCTGGATCCGATGAGGAAGATGAAGAAGTGGACGGGGAGGAGGAACATGGTGTCTCTGGTGGGAGGGGAGGTGGGAGAGGAGGGGCCAGTGGAGGTATGGGGAGTGGAAGTGTTGGAGGTGGAGGTGGAGTTGGGAAGAGGGATGGTGAGGTGGATGGTGATGCTGCTGCAAGAGCTAAGAAGAGGCGTGGGGAGACACTGTTAGTCGTCTCTTTCTCCTGCTCGCTTATCCGTAGGATATGGACGATGAACGAGCGTGGGTAAGATCTGACTGATCGTTTGACCAGGTTGTTGAGGAACGTACTCGATCCCGAACAGGCGAGGAGGTTTGATGCGTTCAGTACGGCTGTGATCCCTAAACAGGCGATGACTAGGGTGAGTCGAGGCTTTCATACTCTCCCTTCGGCTTTACCTCCTTTACCTTGTTCGAGTTCAGCCTCCTTGTTTCCCCTCTCGCTATGACTGCGACTGGCTTCCACTGCCTTTCCCGCGGTCATCTAGCGCCAATTCAGCTTCAACAATCTTCCAAATGCTTGCCTCTGCCTTGATCCTGGATGAAGGGCTAACGGCTTCGGCCTGCAGCTTAATCGCGACCTCTTTGATCAGCGAGTCAACCCGAACCTTGCTGCGGTGATAGCAGGGATGGCCAAGATCTTCGTCGCGGAAGTAGTCGAGCTTGGCAAGTCTCTCTACACCTTCTACTCCTGACTCATCGCTCTGAACTGTGTACTGATGGGATTGAAGCGAAAGATATGCAACCACATTCTGCATACCCGAAAGGACCACTACGGCCTTACCACCTCAAACTCGCGCGACAGCGTTTGGAAGAGATGGGGATGCTAGGTGGGTTCGGCGGGGCGGGTTTGAGAGGGAATAGGAAGATGTTCAGGCGATGAACTCGTGCGGAAACCTATCATTGAATACTGTATACACATATGTTTATAGTTTCTCTGTTGTATTCCAACTATGTGGAGAACTCCATTGTAATGCTGTTGTCACGAAAACCAAGAGATCTACTGGTAGCACCGAGATACCTAAGCTCCCAACCGAATCATCTATTCTATGATAATAGCAATGTTCATTCGAAAGTCGTACACCCGTACTCCTCGTTACCTTCTCTCGTCTGTTCCCGTCAGCTAAGTGTTCCGAAATGACTAAAGAGGCAGTCAGCTCACCATCGTAATGATATGATCCCCAAGAACCCTCTCCGAAAAGCCAACTTCGCAATAGCAGAAATAGTCTGGCACACCATCCTTATCAGTCTTTGACCTGAGGATGATACGAGAGATCACCCACAAATCCACTTCCGCTCGAATACCTCGACGTCCCCCTCGGTCATCTCGGGATGTTCCCAAAGGAGAGCCGGGATGATACTCGAGTTGAAAGAAGCGACGAACCGAAGTCTCCACTCTCGCAGGGTCCTAGCGTAGTGGGGCTGTCCCAGTCAGTTGACAGTCGGAAAACATGTAGAGGTGGGACACACCCCGATGTTGGCGATGCTATCCACAAGTAGACGGTTCTCCGATCCAATTCGAATCGCATCCACCACGTAAGTGACGGTAGGGAGGAAGCCGCCAGGGAAGATCCATTTCCGGATGAAATCGACTTCTTTCTGATCTATACGTTGTGTCAGTCGATTGTGTTACGCGAATGACCTGAATCAGGTGTTCGCAAATAAGGCCAACTGACATCTCTCGAAGCGGGATTCGGGGATGGTGATCACTTGTACACAGGCTACGCCCTTCTCGTTAAGCACTGAGTCGATCACTCCGAAGTAACCGTTGATGAACTCCTTCCTACGCTTATGGTTCAGCTGTCAAGCTTTGAGGTAACGGATCTGACTTACCCAACAGCTTCGAGCATCTCAATCGATACCACTCGGTCGAAGGCGCCTTTCCAAGAATCAGGCAGCCTAAGTCTCAAATCAGCGCTTGGGTATGCATGACGTAGCGACTGTGTACACACGCTCGGTAATCGATGAGCCAGACTCGGATCCGGCCGGCGAGACCGGCAGCCTTGACCCTTTCTTCGGCGAGAGCTTTCTGTTGTGCGGAAAGGGTGATGGTGTCGACCGTGCAGCCAGTGGATCGGACAGCCTGGACGAGATATCAGGGTAATAGGAAGAAGCGACGACTAAAACCTACCTCGATAGCAAGAGAACCCCATCCGGAACCGATCTCGAGGACACGATGACCTGCACGGATATCTGCTTTTCGGATGATATGCCTGAGCAAGCTCGTTCAACTTCCTTTCACGTAAACGTAGAGGGAGACCCAAGACCTACCGAAGCTTCGCCAGCTGAGCCAGCTCCAGCTCGTCCTCAACCTCCTCCCTATCCCCATTGACCAATCCCTCCCCATCCTCCTTCCCGTCGAACCCAAACCGCTTCAACCCACTCCCGCCATTCGCCTCTCCTGTCCCACCTCCCTTGATCAAATCCTTATCCAACTCCGGGAAGATCGCACAGCTATAAGTCATATCCGCACTGAGGAAACTTTCAAACATCCCGTTCGATAGGTCGTAATGCGCTCTGATGTTACTGATCGAGTTGGAAAGGGTATTTGCGAATCGGGAGTTTGTCAAGGAGGTTATCAAGGAGAAGAGACGGGAGGGGAGGGTCGAGACGCCTGATATGGTTGTTTTTGGGGAAAGTTTTGGGCGGGAACGGATGAAGATCTGCGTCAATCTCAATCAGCCCCTACTTATGAAGCTCACAAGGAGGAGGGATCCCACCTTGAAGACTTGAACTATGTCGGATACCTCACAATCCCCGGCCATGTATGCTTCTGCAAATCCTAGATCACCCAGCGTAACCAACCGCAACCAGAACGTATCCCGTATGACCCTGATATCCACCGTCTCACCCTCCATCAACTCCCCTAAACCCAATTCTTGTCGCTTCTCATCGCTAGGAAAGACGTATACCCCTTTCGAGGTCAAGACTCGGAGTCGACCATAGCTGATAGAGTGAGACATCATGGAGATGATAGCCATTCGAGCTGCTGCGACGAGGGGTGGGAAGGAAAGCGTCGAAAGGGAGGAAGTGAGGGTGTCGGCGAGGGAGTAGAGGGAGTTTGTGTAGGTGGTTTTCGTTAGGGTTGTGGGACGTGAGGATAAAGGGAAGTTCGGTTTGAGGGGTGAGGAAGGGGTGGATTCAGGAGGGGTGAGCATTGGGTTGGACATTTTCGGCTGAGTGTTCCAGTGTATTGTTGGGGAACAGTCAAGGGTCACCAAATGTACGGAGACCCGTCTTCGACCTTGATATGAAGAGAAACTCAGGGATATCAGCTTCAGAAGCAGGATTTTCAAAATAGGTAGAAACGTTCACATTCATTTTTCCTCTGTTCGGTCGAAAGCATGTGAAAACTCCTTCGCTATGCGTCACAGCGGTCTGCTTAATCCCGCCATTATCAGATCGATCGGAGAAATGTCAAAGGAGAGTCCCGGATTCCTCGGACTCCGCTTTACCAGGGGGGGGAGATAAGGAAGATCAGCAACGGTTTGACGCGCTTGATAACGTTACCGAAATCAGTCGCCCGATTCGGGTTGGATCTGATATCCTTTCGTCTTTCCTTCTTCTTTCTATCATACACTCACCCCGATTTTGGGAAAAAGGTCGATGCTCTTGGTCGCGTTCCCTCCTTTGTGCGATAGCTAGCTGATTGATCGCCGTGATGTCTGTGATTGGTGTCACCAAGCGCAAAGTCGGCGAAATCATCGATACTGTTACTCCCACCAACCCAGATACGATCGTCGACTCCTGCTCAGACAGCTCAGAGGTGGATGAGCCGAAACCTATTCGTAGCTCATCCAAACCCCTAAGTCATGTTCAGCATGATTATAACATCCCCACTACCCCTACCGTCGAGAAGAGCTTGACATATGGCGGGAGGACGAAGTATATGGTGACGAAGCCTGACGGAGAGGCTTACTACTTTGTGGTGCAATGGTGAGTCTCCCCTCTTCGATCGAAATCTATACCTGATATTCGGCGTGTAGGAGGAAGCCGCAGACGAAGAAGGTATGTAGCCTCATCACTGCGTCACTTGTCGTGTTCCCCTCCTACTTCTTTCGTCCGTCATGTCCCTAAATACCTCTTTGCCGCCTCCCCCGCCTCTCCCGATTCATCTTCCACCCCTCTGAGTCTAGTGCCTCGCATCTCTTGGTTTCGAAGTTTCCAGGGTTTCAACCTCTTTTCACTTCTGTCGGTCAAGCTGACTTGACCTCCTTGTTCATGACAGCACAGTGAGTTCAGGCATTTCCCATGTCCGGCTTACATAACTAATAAGGTGCTTAGAAACATGGGACGGTGATGCATATATAAAAATCGAAGGTAATCGGATCTCGATGATAAACGAGGAGGGACAGCAGTGAGCCCAGCTCCTTCTACGGAGCTGACCGGCAGTATGGCTACCTCAGCTCTTGTCGGTGGTCTACCTGTCCCTGGCGTGTCATTAAGGATTGGACAGAATGACACTGAGGTCGATCGCCAAGTGACAGAAGAGGAGTAAGTGATATTGCCGACTCATGACTTCTCCTTCAACGGCGGTATGCTGATATATACTAGATTCACAGTGGCGACTTGCATCCTCAACAAAAATCAGAAATCCCGCTCTTTCCCTTCCGCCTATTCGCCTTCTACCTTCGCAAAGCCCTTCAAGACTCCTAAGACGGTGCACCCACCTAGACCTGGAGGTGGCTACATACCGAATTCCGAACCCGATGCCGGTCCTTCGAGGACATCATCACCAGCTCCGACATCGATGCCTGAGCGCAGCAGTTCCTCATTCGTTGGAAAAACTGTCGCCCAAACATCCTTTTATGCGCCAGCGAAGGTGAAGAAGGATAAGATTGTCATCGGTGAGAAGAGTAACGTACAAAGGCACCAATGGGGAGGAGCACTACATGACCCAAACGCCGAGGGTGCGGTGGTCATGCCGAGGCCACCCGCAAACGGAAGACTGGCTAAAGAGCTTCAAAAGAGGTGCGCTCATCTTGTGAGCTTCGAGTCACAACTGACTTGCTTGCAGAGGGATCGAGGTCAACGACGTTGTGATCGACCCATATATCGCCAACAAACTGCGCTCACATCAAAAAGAAGGCGTAAAGGTGTGTCCATCAAGTTCGGAGGGAAAGCTTCGGACCGAGTGCTGATCTTCAGTTCATGTACTCCTGCATCATGGGTTATACAAAGGCCGAAGCGGAAGGCTGTATCCTGGCGGATGAGATGGGTTTAGGGAAAACCTTACAAACCATTGCTTTGATTCATACCATGCTGAGTGAGTCTCCAACTGTGTAAAGACTGACAAGAAAATCAGAGCAGTCGCCTTTCTCCAACGGAAGCCAAACGTGAGCACATCTCGCAAGCCATGGATACTCTTGCCTAATCATATCGATAGAATTCAGAAAGCCTTGGTTGTTTGTCCCGTCACTCTAGTCAAGAATTGGAAAAACGAGTTCAAGAAATGGTGAGCGGTTGCAAGGGAGCGCCAACTGATGATGTAGGGCCGGTCCCGGCCTGAACGTCCTCGCTGCAGACGCGGATTCGCATTCACATCTCATCAAAGCCTTTGTGAGTCAGGGATTACCCCGCTGAAGTGGCTGATGGGCGGCAGGTCCACAACAAGAGTCACCATGTCTTAGTTATCGGGTATGAAAGGGTCAGTCCTCCTGATTTTGACGAAATGGAAGGGCTTGCTGACTGACATCAAACAGCTTCGCAAGGTAATGTAAGTTAGTGAAACTGGGGATCAGCCAATCATTATACTAAGCGAGATCATGTGGTTAGCGATGAGTTGCGAGCATGTCAACCGAAGATCGATTTGATTGTTTGCGATGAAGGCCATCGTCTGAAGGCGAAGGACACTAAGACGGCAAAGATGTTTGATAAGCTGGAGACTATGCGAAGAATAAGTAAGTACCGCAACTTCCATACTTGAGCTTGCTGATGCAAAGTACAGTCTTATCCGGAACCCCGCTGCAGAATGACCTTGGCGAGTACTGGGCTATGGTCAATTTCGCCTGCCCTGGGATTCTCCATACATATTCGATGTTCAACAAGCGATACGAGAAGCCTATCCTTAAGTCTCGCACGGTCGGATGCTCGAAAGAGGCGCTCGCCGAGGGAGAGATACGCGCAAAAGAGGTTCGACTGCTGCATTCTGCATACTAAACTGACTGGCTGCAGTTGTCTGACTTATCGAAGGAGTTTATCTTAAGGAGGGATACCAGCGTGCTCGAGAACTATCTACCACCCAAGAGTACGCTTCTCCTCTACTACGCGCTCAACACTAAACGGCGTACAGCTGAATACGTGGTGTTCATCGCGCCGTCGAAAGTTCAAATGGATATATTCGAATCGGTATTGAGCCCGAGACTGATAGCCTCTTTCCTTCAGGGTTTAATGCAGCCGCTCGGGTTGAGTGAGTGGCCTACCTGTAGGCCAAACTCACGCTGACGTTGTATCAGTCGACCTGCTGAGAAAGGTCTGCAACTCGCCTATGGTGGGCTTGTTGAGTCATTAGCTCTCTCTTGCTGAGTGATTTTTCAATGCAGATCGTCCGAATGAAGAGAGATCGTGACGGGGACGGCACGGCTTCCGGTGAAGCGATAACCGCCCGAGAGGCAGCTCTGCGCGTCAGTCCCCATGACCTGAACGACAATGACGTGACTGCATCTGGTAAGCGTTCATTTACGGGAGTGGAGTAGATCTGAACTGCCTCAGGCAAGATGCACGTTCTGGATCGTTTACTTCAAAAGATCTATAACGACATCGCAAAGGAGAAGGTCGTTATCGTATCGAACTGGACTACGACACTCAACTTGCTTCAAGATCTGTGCAAGATCAGGAAGTACTCGTACCTTCGCTTGGACGGCAGTACCCCTCAGAAGCAAAGGCAGGAGTCTGTGAATCGATTCAATAGGGAGAATCAGTCTCAGAGCTTCATCTTCCTGCTGAGTGCGAAGGCGGGAGGCATGGGGCTCAACCTGATCGGGTGAGTTGGTTGTCTCGATCGCTGCATGGCTATTTGCTGACCTATTATAGCGCATCGCGCTTGATCCTCTTTGATAGTGACTGGTAACTCTGCCGCTCTTCTTTGGGCGTGTGCTGACTAGCGTAGGAATCCTTCAACAGACGCTCAGGCAATGGCTCGGATCCATAGGTGAGTCCGATACGGTCTGCAGAAGCAGACTAACACTGCACAGGGACGGGCAAAAGAAGCCGGTGTTCATTTACCGCTTCCTTTTGACGAATACGATCGACGAGAAGATCTACCAGGTATGGCACTATCGAAACCAGTCTTCTGGCTAACAGTCACTGTCAGCGGCAAATCACCAAAACGGGACTGTCCGACCAGATGCTCGACCACACCCAAATCAAGAAAGAGTCTACGAAGGACTGTATGTTCACCTGTATGACTGCTATAGGAGAACATCACTGACATCTCTCAGCGTTCTCTCCAGAGGAGCTTCGGGCATTGTTCAGTGTGAAGTTGGAGACAAACGGATGTCAAACCCGTATGCCGATCCTGAAGTACGAAAGTGAAACAAACATTGATCGCTGATTAGATGATCTCCTTGGTTGCACTTGTACCGAGGAAAAGGGTTCGGCTTTATCAAGCCCGAATGAGAGCCCAAAGAAGTCGTCTAGTCCCTTACAGGAGAACGATTTCAGCGAAGAGGAACGCCGTCCGTTTGTCCCTGCGTCCCAGTATGATCCTACACCGGTAGGTCATTCGCTCCGAGCCTGGCTCAAAAGCTGATTTCGTCCCGCTAGACCGCTAAGATGGTCAAGAAGGTATCCGTCAGACGGGCTTTCAGACTTGCTGGGCTGATCTTTTTGTTCAGACTGCTCTCGAGAACAGGCAGAAGCTTGCAGCTCTGAAGAACTGGACACATATCGACGGATTCAACAAGACGTCTTTCGAAGGTCTTTCGGATCACGTCTTGTATGGCTTGCTGTGGGCCGATTGGGATGCATCCGGAGCGATCAAGGGTGGTCGAAGCTCCAGTCCTCCTTCAGGTAGCTCGGTGATGATGTCGAAGGCGAGTACAATCGATGGGAGGGTGAGCAAGAAGGCGAAGGTGGTCGAGGAGGAATGGGATATCGACGGTTTAGCAGATCAGCTCTTCGCTCCAGACTCGGAAGATGAGGGTGGTGGTGAGGATAGAGACGAAATCGCTTTCGCTTCGGAGGAGGGCTCAGACAAGAACTTGGGCGATGATGAAGAACCGCCAAAAGAACTTACGCTCGACAGCGATGAGGAGGAGCCCTTCACCCTCTCCATTAATAAGCGGAAGTCCACTCGCATTCCGTCCCCTTCAGCTTCGAAGATCAAGTCACGGTCGACTTCGGTGCTACTCAATGACGGGCGGATGAAGCATAATTTGAGGGATCTCGCTGATAGGGGACAAGGTGGAAGGGTGATGTTCGTGCTTGAGAAGCTTACGAAGAGCAAGATGAAGGGGGAGGAATGAGCGGTAGATATCGACTGTAGCATCATCCTTCATACCCTGCACTTTTCATCTCCGTACATATGACGGCAAATCATGCATTCCAATAATATGACATCGACAGTAACGTCAAGAGGGTTTTCCAGGGCCGCACCGGGGACGGCGCAAGGATGGACCGGAGCAAGCATCGACTCCTTCACAGACAATGATTGCTTCCTCAAACAGACGAAAGTGGTATCGAGAAGGGAGTTCTGCGTCCAGGGTACTTTGCGAATCAACGTCAGTGGTCGTATCATTTGCATTGACTTGACTAGCAGGAGGGTGTCGAGTCGTCTTGATGACAGCGAAGCGTACTTCTCCAGTTTCAAAAGCTATGCCTCTTCCTCTTGAAAACTCTTTGTCCATGACTCCCAGCAGTCCTCCGTGCGTTGTGAGGCTTATACCTACGTGGATCGGTCAGCCTCTCTTCTCCCCTGTCATAGCTACTGGCCTACAAGGTGGATGTCATGAATCGAGGACGATCCCCAAACCACGAGTCGATACTTCAACAGCGACGCGTCTTCCTTTGTGTGCTCGGAACGCTGCGATATTTGATGGAGCGTACGTCCGTCTCCCAGGTAGACAGGTTGAAGAAATCCTCAAGGTGTTCATACTCCTATCTCATCTTGGTGACGCTTGGTGACCTGCTATCGAAGAAGCTGAGGATTAAGATATGATCGGGGCTACAACGCTGGTCCCAGGTATCATGTCGTCAGGGTCTGCCCGACTAGTAGACGACATCTTGGAAGGTGGACAAAGGAGTTGAAGTCCTTTGTCGAGATACAGATTGGACGATGACCTCCACATTCGAGCAGAATTCGCTGTCAGGGTCACGTTTCTCCGGGTAGGAAACATCACTCAGAAGAGGCATCTGTCGAGGTCCACATTTTCCTGCGTCATAACCGCGCCCCCCTTGGAACGTCCCCAATCAACCCCCACTCGATCCGCCCTGACTACCATGTTATCGGGTCAACCAAACCGAGAGTACGCGCCAAAAAAGCCATGTTGATTTCGCCAAAAGAAGCAATTCGGTTGGAAGGCGCGTTCCCGTTCCTGCTGACTAGGGGAACTTTTCGCTCACGACATGAGTTGATCTTTGTTCGAACGTTTCATCGTTTTTTATACTCTCGCTCGGATCGTCTCTTGGCTCTGCTTTGTGAGACAAACGAAGCCCTTGACCGGTTGATGCACGCAGCTATCAAGCAGGAGCGCAAAGGACGGCGAAAGCTTTTCGACACCTCGCCAATTGTGCTTCCTGGGACGAGAAGTCTGGCGATATTGGCTGGACCATCACGCGACCGAGATCTTTCAAGTATTACGATCATCACGACCTCCACTGCATTCCTTCAGCAAAGATCTACCGAAACATCTTAGGTATTGGCTATCGCCCCTTGCTGGAGAGTATACCCATAAAGAGTGCGACTTGGCCGTTAAAGGCATATTGAACCTCCTTTTAAGTGAGTCCATTACAGTTGAGGATCGATGCAGCCGCATATGTGGGCTTAGGCTTTACTGATCGCCTTGATCAGATCTAACGACCCGCTCCCAGACGCTATCGGCAGATAAAGCATTTCCCGACGATCAAGCACAGCCTCGACGGACATGTCCATTCCTCAACACGCGTTTCAGGTCCCCCTCACGATGCCTGTGCCTACCGGCAGGCCGAGGGAAAGCTCGAGAAGCTCTAGGCGGAAGATGGGGAGTACGGGACCTTCTGTGGTCCTCGGCGGTGGAGCTGGTATGCTGAGTACAGCTGGACCTGCGAGGGGACATGATCGGCGCAGTAAAGAGGTAAGCCGCTGATATCCGTGCTGCTGCTTTTTGGCCTTGTGAAACGCACATCCGGCATGAAAGGAAGGGAAGGATGGCGGTGATTGGTGTGGGGTGGACAGATGCCTGAGCTCTCTATCCAGCCGCTGTGTTGCTGTATCTCTTTACAATCCGGAAACCTTGTTTCGGGCAATGGTGCTATCAATCCTCCGCTGACTCGCCTCGAACAGCTGCCCTCCTCTCCAGTCTTCCACACCAGTCCTGCTCACTCGCCCGTCGCTGCGTCGCCTCGGTTTGCGGTCAACTCTCCCACTGCCGGTTCAGCTTCCGGTCCGACCTTGCCGGATGTTCAACATCTCAACCAACGAAGGGTATCTCCTCCATTCTTTAGCAGTTCAAAGCGCTCCGCTTCGCCAATGCCCCCATCTTCAACCGACACGCACTCCACCAACTCCCTTTCCACCATGGCTTCCACTTCCTCACGTACGTTAAAGACTCCTCAGTCCAAACTGGACCAAATACAATCTCCCGCAATCGCGTCAGGATCCGGTTCGCTCGACGGGCACTCAAGCCCTACAGCAGTGATGGCGGCGGTTCGAAGAGGCAAGGAGATTGCGGAGCCAAGGAGTCCGACTCCGATTCAGGCGCGGCTGCAGCCTGCAGGACGGAAATCTAGCGAGCAAGCGTTCAGGGAGCGATTACCACCTCCACCGATAACCCAGGGGCCTTTACCCTCCATACCTGCTGGTCGTCCTGCATCTAACGCAGAAGTCCGTCCTTTCAATGGCTCGTCTCGTCCGAGACACCCACCGCCAGCACCCCTCGATATCAGGAGAGACAACCGCCTCAGTCAGGACTGGATTGCGGTCAACATCCCCGAACAGCCTATAACAGAACAGACGCCCGCAAAGAGCTCGTCGCCTCTCCTGCCCGAAGCATCATTCAGCCAACGACATCCCGCTAGGTTGCCTCCTTCCGTTATGGTACCAATGAAGCAGACAGTTTCGCGTCGACCGCCGAGCTTTGACCGAGCTAATACTGCATTGCCAATCTCGCCAAACGAACGAGAGCAGAGACAGGGACGCGCATCGCTTGACCGTATAAGGAATGTCATTCCGACACCGTTGAGCAAGGAGAAAATCTCGGTCAGTACTCCACCCGCAGCGATGCCCGATGCCGCAACGTTGTCCATGGGCAGTCAGAGAACTGTGTTTGGCCATGAGCCCGTCCGGCCTGTCCCATCGAGAATAAGGTTGTCAGAGGATGCGATACGGCCCTCGATCGATGCGATGCGAGATGGATCGACGAAGAAGCAGCTTAAAGCTGTGCAAAGAGAGCAACAGCGAGCTCTAGGCGTCAACAGCTCGATAGGCGCTAGCGATCGGGTTGTTGAGGCGGAGCGTCAGCCATCGGGGTTATCTTTGAAAAAGAGCACTGGAGCGCTGAAAGCTCTGTTCAACCGGGGAGCAAGCGGAAAGCCCAAGGATCGGTCCGACCCTCCGCCCATGCCCTCGGCGGAGGAACAGAAGAGAGTGCGGAGTCGTCCTTCTACCGCTCCATCTCCGAACGAGGGTCGACCTCGACCGTCCTTTGGTCGCCCAAGGACACCGGGGCCGCCAATACCGACCGCTACCTCTGGCGATCGTGTCTTGTCATCTATCGGACCGGGACGATCTTCCTTGTCAGCCGATCGGGCGATGCCAATTGCTCCGCCTCTACTACGAGGAGTTTCGGAGGGGAGTCACCCAGCTATGTCTCTGCCCAGCCGACCCAGACTCCCCATGCCACTCCGAGATCTACCTTCTCTTCCACCTCCATCACCTGTACCTCCGCCTGTCTCGCGGCCAGCCCAGTCGACACTGGCAGAAGCGCTGCCAGCGTCCTCCCTGCCGTATCTAAGCCCGATGCGCGCATCCTTCCTCCTACAACAGAATGAGCCCAACCTGATATGGACACCGGCAGGTAGCGCCTCATCCGAATCGTCGTCTACCACTACACGACAGAGTACATATGTTCCCCAGGAGATCTCGCCTATCAAGCCGTCTCGCTCGCTTCAACTCCTACAGCTTCCCGACCTCGATCTGGATCTGGATGTGACCTTTGACAGGATCGGCATGTCTCCTTCTACGCCTCGAAAACCCTCGCCTAGACGATCACCGCAAGGCAGACTCAGCCCGAAAAGCCCCACTCCCCAGCGACCAGCTGCGAACACGGCTTCACCGGTGCAGGAGCCTGCCAGGCTCAGTCGAACGGGCTCTGAACGAAGACGATCGAAAAGCTTCGACGGTCCGGGCAGTGGCGCTGATATGTGGCAAGTCGATGCGAGCCAGCTGTTTGCGTCTAGCACTTCGAGCTTCGCGCCTATGCTGTCCAAGCCTCGCGAGCAGATTGTTGTGCCCGATCGACAGACATCAGCCACTCTGAGCAATGCGAAACCCGTTCAGCACCACGTGCATACAGAATCGTTTTCGTCTCAGCCGTCAGCGCCGTCTTCATCTGATCACGCACGGACTCCCTCGAATGCATCATCCATGAACGAGACACCGTCTCCTTCTCCGCCACGTACACCTGGCGATGAGGAGAGATCCCTCGAGGGACTAGACTTCGCCGATCTGGATCTATCATCTACCTCCACGACTCCTACACCTTCTGCACCGGAAACAACGGAACAGGATGGGTTGGTCGGCAAGCCTTTCTTTCTCAACGAGCCTCCCTCGATTCCGCTACTCGCTCTACCCGGAGCAGCAAAATCTCCCGCGTTGGCGCCATCAGCCGTGATCGAGCCGCCAAGACCTGCGGAACCTGAGAAGGTAGTCATCAAAGGACCGAGAGCGGGTAAGCGGGTCTTGCTGAGCAGATCGAAGGTTATTACTGCGGAAAGTGGCGTTAGCTGTAAAGCGCTTGCGCGGGAGCTCGAGCTGCTCCTGTACTCGTGAGTGGACTCCGTCGTGTATATTGCGAGTGAAGCTGAAACAAAGCAGTTTCCGCTATCCATCGGGATCTTCCTCTTCGGCCGATCGAGCGATCCTCATCCGAGAGGACCTTCTCCCTCTACTTGTAGAGGTCGAGAAACACCCACACAGCTCTTCCGACGAGCCAGGCAACGCCAGCCTACGCGAAGCCTGCTTCAGCTGGGCTGATGCGCTCCTTCAAGAGATGCGAGTGGAGCAGGCGGCGAATGAGCGAGGTGCTTGTCTCGAAGGTCTTGCGGCTGTCATGGAAATGTGAGCAAGATGTACCCGGACGACACTGACTCGAGCAGTTCTTGCCTATCTGAGCGAGCTTTGAGACGATCGGCAATGTATCGCGAGAAGTTTACGGGAATGATGATGCGCGGTATGAGCTTTGTCATGGGGAAGCTTGGAGCGAAAGGGGTGTTTCACAATACCTTGCTGTTCAGTGGCAGGTTCCTGGTCAGTCAGTTCTAATCCTATAAGCGCATATCTGATGCAAGTAGGCGTTCGCGTTCTTCCGTGTCCCGCATGTCGGCGAACAACTCGTAACGGTCCTGCAGCCGCCTCGCGGTGCTCTCATGCGCTTCACGCGGGTTGCTCTCCAAGTTCCGCCAATCCCGTACGTCTGCCTTATTTTGCCCCATAACAAAGCCGATGTCATTCAGGTCTGTCGCTCAACCGCAATACCCTACTCACCTCCTACCGCTCTGCTTCGATGATTCGAGAAGCTACACCGCTCGCCTAGCCACCCTCGCTGCCGACTTCAGCACCGAGAAGGAGCGAGATGCTTTTCTCTTCCAGCCCGGCAACTGGCTCCGCCGATGGCAGTCTGACGATTCCGAGCTATTTCCAGCCTTCTACCGGGCTTATCACCGGCAGCTCGCTCTGTATCTTGCTCCAGCCATCGAGTACTACGAGGCCCTCGAAGAGCCAGTCCCGACGAGTGTCCAGCTTCGGGCACCGGGATATGCGCATCTTGCGACCATCTTCGCGAAGAAGTGCCACTCGTACATTCTTGGTTCGGTCAACGCTGTCACTACATCGAGCTCAGCGCAGAACTTCGAGGTCACCGAGACAGCTGGTTTCAGAGGTAGTCAGAAACCCGCGGTACTCGAGACTGCCAATCGTCGACTGGTTGAGACGCTGTCGATGGTTGCCAATCTCCGCGTGATGATTCCCGATACGAAAGGGCGAGTTATCCAGTGTGATGGTACGCAACTATGGGCGGACATGCTCGATCTCTGGACGAAGATTTTAATTAGCAAAACCAACCTTTATGCCCCAAAAGGCGTTTTCAGCTTGTTTGACCTTCTCGATGGGATCGTTGATCCGCCATTTGACCCAACGTCAGGCGAGAGGCGTCTTAACGGACTTTCGCTACTTGATGTGCCACATCTCATCTACGTCATCCGGATGATTTTGATGGAGGGAGAGCATGCGCTTACCCTCGTCAAGGTCATCGCGTTTGTCTTTACGCATTGGGAGGTGCTCACGGCGAGACCGGAGGATCGAAAGGAGCTGTGTCTTGATCTGCTGCTTGATCGGAAGCTGTTTGAGCGGTTATTGCTGTTTTGGTCGCAGTCGGTCCGGAGCTATATATTGCGTTTGGTCGTGAGTAGACATTGTACTGGAAGCATAAATGCTGAAGATCGCTAGGTCTTCCGCCTTGGTCATCTGCACACAAAGAAGGAGGATGGTGAAGGGCATGAAGTGGAGATCGAGAGTGTGCGATTGCTGCAGACTCGCCTCGACCGGATCAAGAAGCGACATGATGAGCTCGAGCCGAAGACGACGGAAGATGCCGGTGACATCGAGAACATCCCGCTCACACCTGTGGAAGGAGGGATTCCCCGTTCTAGGTCTACGATAACCATGGTTACTGAGTCGCCTCGAGCTGGATCTACTGCAAAGGCCGAGCGCTTACTTGGTCTGGGTCTGGGACAAGAGGTTGAGGATGGTGGAAATAGGATTGGGAAAGCTACGAGCTGGTTAAAGAAGAGCTTCACGACGAAGAAGAAGCGGAAGGGCGATTCGCTTGGTGGTACGCCTGAGATTGGAGGGAGTCGATCTCCGTCGATCGATGGGGCTTCGCCTGTGATACCGTCGTCTTCGCCCTCGATCCCGCAGACATCGCAATCGGCTTCTCAGGCCTCGCCAGCGCTCAAACAGACTTCGAGACTGCTCGCTTCTCCTTCTCTCAAGGAGCCAGCTTCCAGGTCGTCGATTGATTGTTCGAGCGGTATTCTGTCGCCGACCGATGAAAGGAAAGCGAGACCGCCAACAATCATGACCACCTCGCCCGTCAATCCCGCTCCAACCTCACCGGGAAATTTCGCCTTCGAATTCGAGCTACCCACAATATCACCTCGAAGTGACAGCTTTGACCTTACACCCACGGCCAATAGTCCCCGGCGCAAATCACAACCTCCCTCACCGAGACAACCGCAATCTCCCCACATGTCGAAGTCGTTCTCAAAACGATCAAGCCTTCTTCCTCCGCCGACAGCCTCGGCTCTGGAGGCAGCGATCTCGCCCAAAGCTTCGATTATTGTACCAGTCGCGGAGAAGGGCTATGATCAGAAATTGCATGCTTATGCTATACGGATGCTGGCTGAGCTGGAAGATGCCCAGAAGGAGGTAAGTCTTCATGAGCTCTTTGGCACAAATGAGAAGGCTGATGTATGGGCAGTATGACGAATGGTGGTCTGATGGCGGTGTTGGACGCGTCGACGGTGCTCCACCGAGATTGACTGTCGCTTGGCCGTTCCACGAGGGGGAGGACTAAGTCACTACAACACGAGAAAGCGGAACGGATGGAGTAAGAGGAACGAAACGATATGGGTAGATCATGTATCACGATCAAGTAATCAGTATTTACGGGTCTTGTGAGGATAGTACAGTCATTCATAGTCTTCGGTATGACATGATACCGGGTATGATGGTGTAAGGTTTATCTCTTCCACCTGGACATTAAGTTCGAACTCCCTGCATTGCGGCGTCATCCTCACTATTCTCTCCTTCCTCTCCAGCATCTTTTTTTTCCCGGCCTTCCTCCTCCCATCCGTCAACCTTCATCCCGTTTGATTTCTCAGAATCCTTTCCACTCAAAACCCTAACGACCTCCTTCGCAACATCCTCCCTCCCCTTTCTCACATCCTCCTGGACTAATCTTGCCTCCGCATCCCTCCTTCGAGCAGTATCGACCTCATCAGACATCGCCAACATCATCCTTAACTCATGTGCCAGATCCCGGATATTCTGAGTGGATTTGATAAGGCTTGCAGTCTTGAGCTTCAACTCAAGGGATTGGACTGTATGTCCATGAGATGAGGGATATTTTCCGATCTACCCTCACGACCGCGTCAATACGGTTAAACCACAAGAGATGTTGGTTGGGAAAGGGGAGAGTGAGAGACGGGGAGAGGGGACATACGTCTGCTGAGGAGATTAGTGATTTCAACGAATCGGAGGAGGATTTGATGGTTTGGTCGATGCGGGTGTTGTAGGTCTCGTAGAAGTTTGATGAAGAGGAAGTAGAAGAGGAGGTAGTGGTAGGGTCGAGGTTTTGACGGGAGGAGAGGGGACGGAGTTTGCCTAGTGAGGCTGTGGGGAGGGAGGATGGGTTTAGGGCGTCTGTTCGGAAGGGTTGAGAGGAATTGGTCATCCTTGGGTCCTCGAGATCAACTCGAGTCAACATGAATTCGTCATGAAGAGCCGTTTGGATGTTCGACAGATGATGCTTGAGACTGATGAAGCCCGTGATACTCGATGGACCATAATGAAAAAGCTGAAGCACGGTCTTATGGGTTATGCGGTTTGGGTGGAACGCCGAGGTGGAGGTGGTTTACCTTGCGTTGACTTTCTTCTCCCTTTCTCCACAACCTTTCCTCCGCTGAATATCTATACATCAAAGTACCGGATAGTAGAAGGGGAATGATCGAAAGCTTGGCATCATGCTCCTCAAGCGTATCGCTTCCCTCCTTCCACCTCACCTATCGGACTTCATCCCCACACTCGGTCAGTACCTTTCTCTTTCCTCGAATGAAGGACGCCTGACGCACAAAGTAGAAGAAGCCAACATCCGAACGACAGAATCCATACTGTTCACTCCACCAGCGACTCTCCAAGATCTCCTACCAACAATCCCCGAAGCAGCTCTAGACGACCTCGTCGTACACTGCTTATCCCTCACTGCGCCAAGGGGGTTCTCAGGGGATGAACTGCTCAAAAGCGAGAAGAACGGGACTTGGACGGGGTTTGGGATGGACCGGCTTGATTCCGTCTTTGGAGATAGCTGTGATGGAATTGGTGTGGTGGAGATAGGTGGGATGAGAAGAATTGGGAAGTCTGTGAGTTACGCCGCTCTTTGGTTTAGCTGCTTAGGCCAGCTGTTGTATCGGATCCTGCTGTACTCTTCTGAGCTGACTTGTCATGCAGCTACTGGCGCTTCATGTTGCTCTGCGACGCCTCGTCTTGGATAAGCGTGCGACGTGTAGATGGTTCGATGCGGATGGGTCATTTAGTCCAACTAGAGCTAGGGCGATACTTGAGTTTATGGGTGTTGACGTGAGCTCGCTCGTTTTCGGAACTGCTCAGCAGACATTGCTGGCGTTTTGAAGAAATAGGAGCTGATTACAGTTCTACCAGGATGTCAGTGATGTGCTGGATCGACTGGTCGTATCGCCTTGCTTTAGGCTCGATCCGGGTCTTTATGATGCCCTTGCGTCCGTGCAGAGCGAGTTGGACGAGGTGAGCTCTGTTCAGACAATGTATCTGATCTGATGCCTTGACCAGTTCGACCAAGCCGGTCCATCAACTGCCAAGCCACGAACGAGAGTGATTGTGCTTGATCCGATCACAATCTTGTTCAAGAATATCCTGCTCAATACATCCGCTCAAGGTAACTCGACATCACCTAACTTTCGCAATTGAGTACCAGCTGAAGACCCCGACAGGCCACGCAACAATGATTACCATCATGGAAGATCTTGCCGAGCTTACCTACTCCCACGGACTCCTTACGATTGTCAGTCACCAGTCTGGGGATCATACTCCTAATGCTATTTGCCTATGTGGACTTCGGGCTGAGCCGTCGGGTTAAGGTCACGAATGCGACCGCCTCTTCAGTACCCACAAATCCTCTGTCGACCTTTTCCACCACGACGGTCAAGCCAGCCCTTGGGACAGCTTTCACCTTCTGCACCGACGTGTCGTTACTTGTCCAAGAGACGGGGAGGCTGTTTGGGATGGTCGATGAGGAGGAACGGGAGAGGGTGAGGAAACGACCTGGGTTGAGAGGGGTTGTAGAGGTTCTGAAGAGTCGTGTCTCGGTCTGTCCTTTCAACGTGTTTGCCTGAGGGTATTGGCTGACATCCTCGTAGGCAGGAGGGCAGTGGGCAGTTTTCGAGACTGTGAGTTAACTTTCGAGCAGGCCTCGCTGATCCAAGCAGGACGGTACGAGGCTATATGATGTCGCCCCTCCTCCGTCTCAAGACGACCGTACTATCCGGATGTCTGCTGGTCTTCCGACAGGACTTCCAAGACCGATACACGGCCCGCTAGCGCAGACGATGATCCCGTAGCAACAGGTCTACCTGTATCTGTACGAGCGGATCCCTTACGCCACCACTCGGAATGCCTCGACTGGGACTCCGGGATGATCGAGATTGCAGTTGAATCGAGGATCGCTCAGAGATCATAGACTCTAAGTCCGTAGAGAGTATCGGAAGCGATGCTTGAGCAACATCAGCAGCCGTTGAGCCACCCTGATGTGCAACGTGCGGTCTTGACGATGAACAAATCTCTAATGCTACGAATAGGAACCCGTACAGATTCAATGCATGCGAGTCCGAGCGGTTGCGTCCGTGGAGATATACCACTGTCCGCTAACTCATCCTGAAACCGAGCTGGATTAAGCCGGTCGGGCCTAGTCAGCTACAACCGACTCTCTCCGTTGCTCATTACCCCCCTCTCGAATTCAGCTGGGCTTCGACAACGCAGCTACTCCTGGACTGCATCCACCTCTTCTGTCGTGGTGTGGCCTTCCGTCTTACATCGGTCGTGGTCACGCGGTGAGTGGCCACTGAGCTACTCTAGTTAGCTGGCCGGCTGAACGTGACAAGTGAGTCAGTCATTGGGTCCATATCCATAACCCCTCATCATTTGACCGGGTATATGGCTCAAATCTCAAGCTGATGTGATACATTGCAGTTCAGCTTGGCTTTGAACCACAGCATCTCTACATATCGCTTTCCAGACCTCCTTCGAGCGCAGTAGATTTGACCTCCACCAGCCGGTAAGTGAACCCCTCCTTGCTGAATGTCTCAGCTTCTTACCACCGCGACCCCTACCTTGATTTTGACACATTCTGTCACGCTGACTTCAACTTCTAGCAATTGGCGTAAGCTCGATCATCTCGCGCACTACCACCCTGGTCGCTCGAAGCAGGCATTAGCTCTGATAGATACGGAGCCGACCCACTCATCATTTGTGAGCTTCCGTTTCTCTTCATCGCCAAGCCTGCCTGAGAATCCGAACTCGTTGCGTATCGGCGACGGAAACGAACGTACAGACAGGCATCCCCTGCGAGCGTCCACTCGTCGGTCTAATGCTTCACATCCTCCTTCCCCCCTCGCTTCCCCTTCTTCACCTGTTCTCTTCATCCACTAATAGCAACTCTATGGGTTTACAGAGCTGATGCTGCAATCTCAGCTTCCGGAGATGCGACGCTCTCCTAAACCCGCTCGCACCTCCACATACCGTCCGCCCGCTCCTTCTACTCACAACATGGCCTCACCTCCATCCTCTCCCAGTCTCGCCGCCTCGATATCAGACGACGAACACCTCGAAGGCTCGTTCCTGCTAGTCAGCGTTGAGGAGGACGAAACGTCGTCGACCATCGGCTCATCCCTCCGAGACTCGGTCATAGGCGATCTGCTCAGCGATAGCAGCGAGGAACCGGCTGGTCGCGAGGGATGGGACGGAAGCACCGATGGAGGCGAATCGGACCACCACTCAAGCCTATCTATCACTGGTGGGTCATATATCGATGCCGAAGCGACCGCAACCGCAGTGACTTCATCCATGGGCCCCCTCGAGGAATCAACCTCGTCCTCGCAGGTCCGACTCATCATGCCAGCTCTCGAAGCTTCAGGTATCACGAGCGAGAGCACCACCCCGAGCGAATCACTCGTCAACCTATTGGCAATCCCAGACGTGAAGCGTCCCCCACCTTCAGCGGCTCAGATCCACCAACGGCGCGGATCGAGTCCGAGCGGACGAGGTGTTGAAGCGTCCTGGCTCGAGGCGAGCAGCAGGTTATGGAACATCCCGCCAGAGATGGATAGTCTGCTCAGTGAGGCAGGGGAGTACAAGCTGCTCGCCAGTATGGAAGATATCGTAGAGGAGAAGGAGCCGGGGTATCTGGGAGAGAAGGCTGCGGTCGGAACCGAGTTTGCGAAGGTCTTCATGGGCGACGAGAAGAAGCAGGACCAAGCTACGACGGCACATCATGAATTGAGAAGAGCACTAGTCGCGGCTGATTTGGCTGGTCGTCGAATGGCCAAGAAGTGGTGAGTTGCTTTGCTTACAGGTGTGATATGCCTAATCGTCTGTCAGGTCCGTTCGAATGTCCGTTCTCGCTCTCGCCTCCGTCCTCTCGCTGGCTCTTCTTCGTTCCTTCGGACCCGGTGCGAGCCCTATCATCGATGTCATTGAGGAAGAATCGCCAGGTCTATCGGATCTTCAAACCACTTCAGTGTCTACCACTACCGGCAAAGCATTCTCCATCTGGGACCATCTACCCATTTTGCCGGCTGCAACAATCACTGCTGTCGAAACAACTTCAGTTGCGCCGATCGCGACCCACCTCATACCCGATCTCCAGCTCATCAAACAAGCTTTGTCATCATTCTCGACTAACTCGGATAAGGTAGCCGCTCCCGATCCAGCAATCACCAAAAGCGGAGCAATTGGAGAGACTGTGGAATCCTCAACTCACCCTCGTCACAAGCGGCGCCAAGCGATGTCATCAACTACGTGTTGCTCGCTTTCCACTCGTGACTCGCAAGTAGCACTCACTACCGTTACGACCGCTCTCTCGACTGCCAACAGCTCATGGCCGAAGACCTTGCGGCAGAGGATCATGCGCGGACCTACGAACACCACAATCGTTAATGTGCGTGCGTCAACCCCGTCATGCCCTTGCAGCCTGTCTCAGCACGTCAGATCAGAGATGATGTCGCGCATCGGTCTTACTTTTGGCCCGATGGCGCAGTACGCCGCTTCGGCTTCTCGGTACCTTGATCGATTCTATGCTCCTGCTCTCGCCGAGCTGCAAAAGGAGCTTGGAGAATTGCTGGAGATGGCTCGGACCATCGCCAAGACTACGTCTACCCTCTCTCAGCTACTTGTCAACCGTGCGGTCCGGGGCGTTGTGGTATCGCGCGCAGCGCTCAATTCTGCCACATCGCGCTTGCGTCAACACCTGCCTACCCCTGCAGTCAGCCGGAAGATAACGAATACCACGGCCGAGCATACTGTCATCCAGGAGGCGATCGCCGTGACTCGAGCAAATATCGACAATCTATCCGATTACGTTGAAAGCCAAGCGACCGCACTTTCCGAGTTCGTCGAGGAGCACACCATCATCATGCAGGAGAAGGGTATGGAGTCGCTCAAACAGGCAAAGAAGGGTCTCGACAAGCTCATCGCTGAGGCTAAAAAGATCACGCGGGATCCAGTGGAGGAGAAAATCACCAGTACCGATGTGAGCAAGCGAGGACCAATGCCTTTTTGGGGTACGGGTATGCGAGCGGACCGACCGCCGCTATCGAGGTCTTCTCGCTTGCATCGAAGACATCACTCGAAGCGTACGGAAAGGCGACCAAAGGGATCGTTCCCACCGCCTGAGATCCCTTCGAGAGGTCGAAGGTTTCTCGATATGGTTCATCATGTAGGTGGATCCTGATTTCACATTTCTAGCTGACCGACTTCAAGGGCGCTGTCGCCTTGGTTGTGTAAGGGTGGGAACGCCTTGATTCTGTTTGTATCCCTTTTCGACTGTGTATGTTGTTGTTCTTCGTTGTAGGTATCCGATTCCATCATGTTGCTTCTGTACTTAGCTTTGACCTGAACATGCCCCGAGATCGATGAATGGGGATGAGGGAAATGTCGCGCGTACAGCTTGGACGATGCACGTCATCCCATGATTCTGTTGGCGAGTTTGCAGTATCAGTCAACTCCGGCACAAATTTGGGAGAATTTGGATTGTTGAGATGTGTCCCGTGGTCTCGGGACGCAGCAATCGCCCGTCATGTAATCAACAATCATCTTCCTAATCTACATTCCTAATCTGCATGCAGTACAACGATCACAGCCAACAACAAAGCATCGCTATCCACACCAAAATCGCCGTTTCGGTATCCGGTGGAGGACATGACGGTCCCAACCACACCTCCCGGATTGTCTAATACGAACCTCCGAACTGCCTCCCCATCCATCGTAATGTCCCAAAGATGACCTTCGGTCTGATGTTCTCGAGAAACGTCTTAATCAACGCAAGAGCTACTTTCAACATCTGCTGCAAAGCGGTTGGATTCTTTTTGTAAAAAAAGCTGCTATCAGCACACGCTTTTTGCCAGATCTAGTGGGAGAAAACCGAGATTGACATTGATGTCGAGGTACGTTCTGCCCGTCTTTTGGAAACGACGACATATTTTATGGGTTTGAGGAGGACGGGTAGTCCTTTGTATGAAGAGGGCTTCGTTGCCCTGTCGCCCACCGCTGGTCTGGTGCGTGGAAGTTTGCAGGTTAAGCGAACATCTTGAGCGCCATTTCCAGAATCACCCTCAGCTCATCACAATCACCAGATACTCTCACATGTGGTGTTTTCTTGTCTTTTAACACGTTGTCATCCACTGAACATGGCACATCCGAATGTGGCTAGGGAATTTGGGAGCTTTCCCGTGCTCCAGCATGCTTACCTCTGGTTGTCGATCCTTTGATACGGCGTCCTCTAAACGTCATCCGGGCCAGGGATGAGTCGGGCGAAAGATCTGACGCGTATCGGAAGGCGTGGGTCGACAAGGTAAAGGTACGGGCGAAGGACATGGTGATGGCAACGTATCAGCCCTACAGTCATATTGTGACGCGGGATTAGAGGAGCGGCGAGTCGTAATAGATGTATCAATGTTGTGAGATGTGAGATCAGCTTGACCGGGTACGCTCTATGAACCCTACTGACAGTCGACGTACGACAAGCGCGGCCTGGGCTGTTGAGGTGGATTGAAGCAGTATCTCAGCCTGTGAATGACCTACTTGAGGTCAATGAATTCCGCGAGAAGGTCGTGAGCATTGGGGTCATATGCTTGAATAGCATGGATGGAGAATCGTGCAAGGCAGCTCAGAGAAAGGACGTGATGGGAAGAGATCGTCAACGGAGACAGAAAGCCCTTCATTCATGCATGCATGCAATACAACGTAATGTCTCTCGACGAACTCGGCTCATCATCCGTCATCGAGCACAGTGCCTCAATCTCGCTCAATATCCGCAAAAAGTCCCCTAAGCCGCATCATCAATACTTCCTCAGCTCGAATGACAGATGGAAGAAACACACATAAATAGGTCTGCGCTCTCTGTGTTCGCTGCGAGACAGGCGCATTCGCATCTCCTCCCGCGCTCGGACCAGTAAGCGCATCAAGCAGTGTCGAAGCCACGAAGCGGACTTTGATGACCAAGGGCATACTGTTCACCGCTACAACCTGATCAACTTGATTTCGGAGATCCCCGACGTCCGACATACCGATCACCTGAATCGGTATCTTCTGGAGGATGATCAAAAGATCACTGGCCACCTCATCCTTTTCTTCATCCGAGAACAGATTTCTCCACTCCTGTCGTCGGCTGGCAGATTGCCGATGTACCGGTCTTGTCCATGTTTCGCCATTCCGAGCTTCGGCCGTCAACTCCTCTCGCTGGATGGTGAGGAGTTCGTCTCGATACTGCAGGACCATATATCGGATCATTTGCTAGATTGCCTTCGTCAACTCAAGCGCAGGGGAAGAAGCGGTACATACCTGAGTAACGTAGATATTAGCTTGTTGGATGAGGTACGCGTCCTTGACTACCGCATGACTCGCGGAAGGATCGAGAAACAACTGTCGGATATCGTTCGAGGCATGCATATCCCAATCATCCGAGATACTCCTACCTCTCTTCAGCTTCACATAGCCACTTGAGGGAAGAGCGACTGACCCGATCGATTTGCCATCTGCATCCAAATCGATCCGCAAAGCAGGCGGACAATCATCCATGATCCCCATGACCTGAGCGTGTAGCTCGTTAATCTCGTTTATCCGCATCTGTAGCATGAGACCGGAGGGCATCTTCCGCTTATCCCGTCGCCGCTTATCGAGGAGTTGTCCGCATACTGCACAGATCTGAATCAGTCAAACTCCCCGGACTAATCCAAATGGCGACTTGGCTGAGACTCACGCCTGAACAGCTTGCTAATGTAATAAAATCCGCTAAGCACGGGAGTGCCTCCCTCAGGTTGATCCAGGTAACCATCTTCGGTGATATATTCATCGTCCCTACGTAATCATTAGCCCCTGATAGTCATTAGCCCATTTCACTCACACTTCAGATGGCAAGGCAACATCCGCACAATCATCCTCGTTCATGAGGGAAGGAACACCTTCAATAGCACCCAGCGATCGGCTCGCGCCATACAGCAGCCAGAAGATCCGTCGGCGTAATTGCCGGTCAACCGGGTTGAGTTCCGTGTAGCTCTGAACAAACCACGATAAGCGTAAGATCGTGTCTTCAAGAAGTGTGGAATACTTACGGCTTCTTCATGCAGGCGTAATCTGAGCATGACCATCCAGTTCGCTGCGAACAGGGCATGGGCGACGAGCGGTCTCCCGGTCAAGACAGCAGTGAACGCGATGCTGCGAATCATAATCAGCGTTTCTCTTCAGTTGGCTTTCCCCAAAACGCACAGGTATAGCATAACACCTGTTTCTCCGCATCAGCCGTCTCTTTAAGGCTATGCGAGACGTACATCTCGTCACTGAGACCTCCTTGTAATCCCGATTCAGGTACTCCCGTCCCAGAGCGTAACACCTCTCCACCAGGTCCTTCACATCCTTCCTTGGCATCGGCACAAACGCCCGAGGTAATTGCACCAAAGTCGCGACCACCACACAGAACACCATGACAGTCCATTCCTCTTCGTCGGGCTGTTCTTCCCGATGAGCGTGGAGGTCGTGCAGGAAGTTCGGCCGGTGAAGACAAGGGATGAGGCAGTAGACGTAGTCAAAGTAGAGGTCGATGATCCGATGCAGAAGTGCTCGAGGAAGAACTACGTCGAAAGGGTTGTTTGGATTATGTGGATAGATCGGGTATGGAGCAGTAGAGTTTGTTGGGGGGTGGGACGGGATGGACCTAATGGAGCGCTGGAATGGTGATGTGGAATGAACGTGAGGTCTTTGCGAAGAGCAGGAGCTAGTTGTGGCTGGGGTGTTCGGTCGAGTCGCGTTGATGGTCATGAGCATGGAAGGTTCCCATTCGGCATCAACGTCGCTGTCAATCGCTCCCTGCAACCCTTGACCTTGCTGAACCAAGGAGGTCGCTCGCATAGCCTGCTGTTCCGCCAATATACCCGGACCTGGTTCACCTTGTTCAGTCGGTCTGCCGGATCGGTAGTACGCAGATGACGTGATGTAGGGCTGGCTAACCTCTTGTCGAGCGGGGTTGGGCGGGTAGACGCGAGGTGTGAAGGGTGGAGCCATCGTTTGTGAGGGCGAACGCTGGAGTGACGCCTGCAGAGTCTGAAAAGCTTGCGACGGTGACCCATCGGCAGAAGAAGAAGTGCCTTCCTGTAGTCGGCGGAGGTACCTGGGATGACGGACTCTCGGTCAGCTTTTCGATCAGGTTGCCCCATCAAGAGCGTACAGGTTCGGTGGACCCCTTTTCTTCGGCTTGTACTCGAAGGTGCCTACGTATGTAGTCAGTTGTCGAGCTCTGGCGGGAACGTCGACCTACACGCCAAGCCAAGCTGTTGACAATGCGAACAAACATCCTTGGTAAGCAGTAAAGGACTCGCCGTCCCAGGAGGCGGTCGATCGCATTTGACCCTGTACCACTGGATTAGTCCTTTCTCTCTCGGTACTCCATCTCGAGTTATTTGTCGCCTACTTTCTAGCACGACATGCTAATCCGCCTTCATCAGTCCCAAAACTTGAGCGTGACAGCAGAAGCACAGCTCACCATCGCATGATTCTACGCAATCGCACAAGCACCATAAGTTGTATATGAGAACATGGTAGAGGGATGAGTGACGCACGACTCTGCCTAGTCTTCTTCACCTTCTCCTCACCATCTCCTTCACTCCTCTCCCTCTTCCTCGCACTACCCTTCCTATTTCCGCTCCCTTCTCCAACCCCATCATTCCCATTCCCATTCCCATCCCCATTCCTATCCCCATCCCCATCCCCATCCCTCTCCTCAGATCCAGGACCAAACACCGATCCAGACGTAGCATCGAAAGTCGGCGTACTAGGTTGAGGGTTGTAAGGCGTATCGAGCGTGGAATACGGGAGGGAGGAATCAATGTTGAGAGGGTCCATTCCTGCCTTCTGCGAATCGCGTCTTTCGACCGGAGAGGGAAGTGGATTTATCCGAAGGCAATCGATACCAAGTTACTCTCGGATAAAGGGTGTTGACTTGGCGAAGAGACAACTTGGAGTACCTTCGGGTAAAATTCGGCGATTCAAAGCATACTGCGCACCGCATTTCTTTTTCGTGAAGTGAGCTTTCCCTCCTCTCCAAGGCAGCGGAATTCCAAGGCAGCGCAGGACAATGGGACAGATAGGGCTATGGACATGCACAATGGTATATCTATTCTCTTGCAGACGTGCCACAAGCTACAGTAAGATGACAAGGCAAATCCTCATGCAAACGTCCCCGACCGATTCCCTTCTTTCGGCTGACTACGATCCACCGGCGCCTTTCCAAAGCCGTTGTCCTCAGGTCCTGAGCAAGGCATCTGTCATTCCAGCTTCATTCAACTACTCCAAACCAAACTCACCAGGTTTCGCCTTCTTTTCTTTGTTCACTTTCTTCTCCTTCACCGACTTCACCTTACCCGGATTATCCAGCAAATTCGGTTCACCCGCATAATCGAACGCCGGGATATCCTCCATCTTCACCTTCTCCTTCTTGGGCCGTACTCTCTTTTTGCGTGTAAATGCCGGCTCCTCAGTTGAGGCGAATACCCGTCCATCATCCGTTCCGAAGTGTTTTGCTAAAGAACCGGATCCACGCCCGGCTCCACCACCATTTCCAGCTTCATCGCCAACCTCAACACTATCACCTGTAGGTGGTGGATTTACTGCATCGTCTGTCACCTCGACCTTCCGCTTCTTCCGCCGTTTCGGAGCTGCATTCGAGGAAGGTGCGATCGCCGACACCGCTCCGCTCGGATCGCTACTCGTCTCGTTGGCCTTCGATCTCCTCTCTGAAGCCTCTTCCGACACAGAAAACGGAAGTTCGTCCACATGTTCCCCCTCGTACAGCACGATTTCTGAGGTAGCGACTGCCACTGACTCGGCTGCTGAGGTGGGATCCACGACATCCGGGATGGCAACCTCTTTTCTTTTCTTCGCCTTCTTCCGCTTGACCTGTATGATCCCGTCCTCGTCTGCTTCCTCCGGTTTCGAAGGGATAGTAGTCCGATTTGAGACGGGGACGTAGGGTACAGTCTCCGGTAAAGGTACAGATTCATCATTCGCTGCAGAGACTTCCACCGTAGGTGGTACAGAAGATGGGTTGGGTGGCGAAGCACGAACGTTGTCCTCGTGAACAGTACTCAGTAATTCTTTAAAGGCCCGGTTCTGGTTGTCATTGGGGTGAGGCTGATGTCTCGCATACGGTCCGAAGTTTAACGATACCTTGTTATTCCTCGAAGCTGATGTCGGTTTAGGAGGTAATAAGGTCTTGCCAAAGAGCTCTGAGGTTTTCGAGCGGGATT